>ERZ1046876.49-NODE-49-length-96154-cov-9.366487_pt1 | contig 96154 bp, 89 predicted proteins | sample MGYA00383094_ERZ1046876 | MGnify/ENA primary metagenome ERZ1046876 (study PRJEB29581, sample SAMEA5548364) | metagenome | biome: marine; feature: coastal; material: water | depth 50 m | study: Short-term variability in the microbial, nano- and picoplankton dynamics...
TCTTCGCCTTCAGGTATTAAAGTCTCTCTTAAACTTATATAACTTTCTAATATCTTAACTATTACTGATTCTATCTACTTTGGACTAGCATCTTGCTCCCAACTTATACTGCTTACGCATTTCATAGGTGAATCTGAATATTTGGGATCTTTACCATTTTTTAAATAGCCAAATAAAAACATAGAATCTACTTGTTCAAAAGAATTTGGCACATCATTAAACGCTATAGAATCTGATTTTAAAACAGATATGTGAAAGAAATTTCTTCGCTTGATATTAATGCAACCTAAAGGCTCACATTCTACTCCAAATGAACTAAATGTGTAATAATTCCTTACTTTAAGGACTGATATTTGATGATTTTTGCGAAGCCAACAAATAGAATCTCTCATTTTTTCAGATTTAGAGAAGATATCATCGATTGTAAAGAATACCTCTCCTCCTCTATTGGGTTTTTGAAACTGTATATCTTTAAGCGATCACTTAGCTTTTGAATTACAAGCCTGTAAAAAACAGATTGCAGCAAATACCATTACTCTAAGAACTTTCATTTACGTTAAAATAACTTATAAATATGCGGTACATATATTACCAATAAACAAACAGCTGCATTCTTTAACAAATGGACCAAATACGGCAAAAAAGGAGTTTCTGCACTTTTATATGTGCTGGAAATAAACTCTGAGGTACCACAGAAAAAACGGTTTATAAAAAACTCAAATGGCCAATAAAAGCAAACCATAAGTGTAACCAAAACCAACCACCACTTTACTCTTAATTTTTAAAAAAAAGTGTAGCACGGCTATTATTAAAGTAACAAATATTGGAGTTGCATAAACAAACCAATACCAACCAAAAACTAGTTTTGCCACAGCATATTACTCATATTCTTGATTTGCAGCAAACGTCTCGTTTATGGTAAATACCCAATCAACTCCTTCAATAATAAAAGCAAGGATAACAAGCCAACTTAGGCTATTTAACAAGCTTATAAATAAACCCTTATAAGTTTTTGATAATTTAGATGCTACCAACAATAACGGGCCAAGAAGAATATATCCTGTTAAAACATAATAGCTTAATTCAAACAATATATCTTCTACAAAATCCAAAACTAATATTCTATTGCAACCCTATAACCACTGTGGCTTCTAACATTTAGGACCGTTCCATCGTCAAAAATTAAGTATTGCCCTTTTATACCCATCAATTTCTTTTCAATGATTTTTTCCTTATCCAATTTTAAGCTTTTTACTTTTGTTGGATACAACTCCACAGGGTAGTTTATTTCCGTAACATCCTCACTATCTGTTAAATAAGATTTTAGCTCATCAGGCACAAGTTCTGCCATTTCGTTTCTTACATCCAAAATATCTTTTGGGTTTTCAATTACACCTTTTAGCATTCTTTGCCAACTGGTTTTATCTGCAATGTGATCTTTTAAGCTAACTTCTATTAACCCAGCTAATTGTCGGTATGGAACTTCTGCCAGCTTAACCGCTTGCACTGCTCCTTGATCTATCCACCTGTAGGGTATATTCGTGTCTCTAGTTACACCTACTTTAAAACCGCTGGTAAGTGAAATATATACTGAATGAGGCTGTAAGTGGTGTTTTACCTCCCACTCATAATCTCTAATGGCAACACCTTCATGTATTCTGCTAAGCTCTGGTCTTATTATACTAGGACTAGCCTGGGGACTTTCCATAAACTCCGTATAAGTTAACCCTTCCCCAAATGCTTTCTTAATCTTTTCTCCAGATAGTACTGAGTTAATATAGCCTTCAAATTCCAGCTTAATAACATTACCTATTAATGGGTTAAAGGCAATAGGTTCTAGGGGGGTTAAAATGTCTTTTATTGGGAGAGAGTATATAGCTTTACCAGCTACTAACTCCGTGGCCATTTTTCTTAAATTACCAGTTACTTGCATTCTAATACAATACTACATTACACAACAATTAAAAAACAAGATATTCTAAAGTTATTCATCCAATTCGTGTCGTTTTATTCCTTCAACACCTATAGACTTTCATAAAGATAAAGCGTTGTTAGCTATTTCTACTTTTTTAGGCAAATCCATATAGAGAGCACACATTGATTCAAGATAATTTGAACACCTAAATTAAAAGATTCGTATAAAATTACAGCATTTGAGATACCATCCAAAAAAGTATTTTTGTTAAATGGTAAATGCCAAGGTAGCACTGTTTTGTGCTGTGCTATTAAACTTTGCTTCTTATGCTCAGCAAAACAGTTTTAAAACTCGATTTGAGATTTCTAACAAAACGGAATCTGCTTCGTATTTTGAAGGCATAAAATGGTGGAATAAGTTAGACAGTGCTTTTAGTGAGGTACGTATGCAAGAATTTGGTATGACAGACGCTGGCTATCCTCTCCAAATAGTAACTTTATCTTCTACTTCTACAGATTGGAAAACGAATAAAAATAAATCCGTTATCCTAATTAATAACGCCATACATCCAGGAGAACCAGACGGTGTAGATGCATCTATGCTCTTGTTTAGAGATATTTTGTTTAAACACCAACAACTTTTAGACTCTTGCTTTATTGTATGTATACCGTATTACAATATTGGTGGAGCACTAAACAGAAACAACCACAGCAGAGCAAATCAACTTGGGCCTGTAGAATATGGTTTTAGAGGTAATGCTCAAAACTTAGATTTAAACCGCGATTTTGTTAAATGTGATAGTAGAAATGCACAATCATTTGCCAAGCTTTTACAACTATTAGATCCAGATGTTTACATAGAAACACATGTTAGCAATGGAGCTGATTACAGATATAACATTACTTATCTAAGCACTCAACCAGACAAAATTGGAGGTGTTATGGGTACTTATCTCCGCTTTAACTTTATTCCAGGTTTAGAGAAAAAAATGGCAACAAAGAATAATGAAATGGTTCCTTATGTAAACCATCATAGTGGACCACTGTTGGATTCTTATACCACATTTTACGATTCGCCAAGATACAGCAGCGGATTAACCACCTTGCACAGCATCTATGGTTTTATAACCGAAACTCATATGCTAAAACCTTTTGAAATTAGGGTTATTTCTACATTCGATTACCTACTAAGTTCAATTGAATATTGCTCTGAACACTCTTCAGAAATTAAACAAAGTAGGCAAGAGCAAAAACATGCAATTGCCAATGCAAAAAGCTTTGCTTTAGATTGGAAATTAGACGAGACTACGTTTAATAAAATGAAGTTTAAAGGTTATGAGCATGGTTACAAAAAAAGCAAAGTAACTGGAGCGAACAGATTATACTACGACAGAAGTAAACCCATAACAAAATCTATGGATTATTACGGCTATATGATAGCAAGCAAAGAAAGAAATAAACCAAAAGCATACTTGCTTAAACGCGGTTTTGTTGATGTTGAAGAACGGTTAAGATGGAATAATGTAGCGTTGCAAGAACTAACCAAAGACACAGTAATAGAGGTGGTGTCTTACCTTATTTACGCTTTTGACACCAAGGAAACCGCATACGAAAAACACTATTTCCACTCCAATTCATTATATACTGCTGATACCATATCTTGGACTTTTAGAAAGGGAGACTACCTTATTAAAACAGGCACAGATAAAGATCGGTTTGTTGTTGAAATGTTAGAACCTGATGGACCAGACAGCTATTTTAATTGGAATTTTTTTGATGCTATTCTGCAACAGAAAGAATGGTACAGTCCTTATGTTTTCGAAGACAAAGCCGCTGAATATTTAAGAAATAATAACACCCTTAATCAACAATTTTTAGCCAAAAAAGAAAAGGACAAAGACTTTGCAAATAATGCCAGAGCTCAACTGCATTGGGTGTACACCCAAAGTCAAAACTACGAGAAAGAGCACAGAAGATTGCCTATTTTTAGGATTGAATAGCCTCTATTTTATAACTTAAATTACGTTAGATGCTTTTAAGAAAGTTAACTTTGCATGAATTTAAAACAATAAAAAAGAATTTGGGCAAAACAGATTGAATGATTAGGATTATTCAAGCTGTAGGTTTAGGAGCACTTTCTTTCTTTAACATTGTGAGGAGTACTTTAAGCATTGTTTTCCTTGTGATTGCCATAATACTGTTGGCTACTAGTATAGTAAACTTTTGCCTTCTTTGTGCGTTGTTTAGAGTAAACAGTTGTAAATAAAAATGATAGAAGAAAAAATGATAGTTGCCAATGTTAAGTGCAGTGGATGTGCTCATAGCATAACAACTAAAATAAGCGGAATACCAGGTGTTGACTATGTAAAAGTGGACCCTGAAAGTGATAGTATAGATTTGAAGTATAATAACGAAGTTACTCGTAATCTTGTAACTGAGAAATTACACAATATGGGATATCCAGAGGCTACAGAAGAAAACGGTTTATTGCTTCAAATAAAGAGCTATGCCAATTGTATGATTGGAAAAATAACCAAGTAATTAATTAACACCTTAGATAAATGACAATAGAACAATTATTAAGCCAAGGAGCTAAAATTGTAGATGTAAGAACTCCTGCAGAATTTATGGGAGGAAACGTTCCGGGTTCAATAAACATCCCCTTAAATGAAGTACCTCAGAGAGTAGATGAGTTTAAATCAATGGAAGTGCCGGTATTGCTATGCTGCTTAAGTGGAGGAAGAAGCGAACAAGCCACAGGGTTTTTACAAGCTCAAGGTATTGAATGTTATAATGTTGGTGGTTGGATGTCTGTAAACGCAGCAGTTAGTCAATCGTAATAGGCTAAAATAAAATCAAAACTCTCTAAGCAATTAGGGAGTTTTTTTATGCCTCGGTTTTGGGTTTTACTCCTTTTAATAAACCAGTAGCAAAAGTTAAAATGGATAATCCTCCAAGGCTAATAAGCAGTAAAATATCTGCTCTATTTAATTGCATGATTTTAAAAACAACACTTATTGCAAAAAGAACAAACGCAACAATATATGCCGGTTTTAATTTAAAGTTTACTGGGGCTAAATAATTTGGTGTAAGTAAATGAAACCCTACATAAAAAAGAACTAATGCAAAGCTAAGTCCTCCAATTATGGAGGGACTTAAGTCTAAATCTACATTTCCAAAAAGCACAGCTATTACTAATACCACCAGCGGTATCAGCATTCTATTATCTTTTTCCTTAGCCAACAAAGAATAGCCTAAATAAGACGCTATATGCAACCAAAACCCTCCCCACAACAATTCTCTTGAAGCTGGGAAATACAATACCCTAAATAAGGTACCCACAATTATCATTGTAAGGGTTGTATAAATTAGAGTTATAAAGAATTGTTTCATTTAATTAAGACATTGAGTTAATAGTTTTGCTTGTTGCTTTGCATTTCTTTTCTGATATACGATGTTATATACAAAGTCTAAAATGGGCATTTCAACATCATATTTTTCGTTGAGCTTGTGTATACTTTCTGTTGCATAATATCCTTCTGAAATCATTTCCATTTCCATTAGTGCAGACCTTACAGAATATCCTTTACCAAGCATTGCTCCAAATGTTCTGTTTCTGCTGTATTGAGAATATCCCGTAACCAGTAAGTCTCCTAGGTAGGCAGATTTATTGGTATCTCTTTTAATGGGATGGTATGCCTTTATAAACTTTTTTATTTCTCTAATGGCATTGCTCATAAGCACAGCTTGAAAATTATCTCCATATCCTAAGCTGTGGCAAATTCCAGCAGCAATAGAGTAGACATTTTTTAATACCGCTGTAATTTCGGTTCCGTATATATCGTCTGTATGGGTAACATTAATAAAATTGCAACGTAAAGCCTTTGCAAATTTCTTTCTAAGTTTCTTACTCTTTCCTGCAACGGTTAAATAACTCAATTTTTCTTGTGCTACCTCTTCTGCATGGCAAGGACCTGTAACCACCAAAAAGTGCTCTTCTTTTACTTCCTTATCGGTCATTAAATAATCTGCTATTATTTGCAGAGTTTGAGGAATAACCCCTTTTACCGCAGAGATTATGGTTTTATTGGCAAACTCCTCCTTAGGTATAGGATGAATAAGGTCGTATACAAATGCACTAGGAGTTACAAGCAGGACGATGTCGTTTTGAGAAATAAGCTCTTGCACATTTGTGCTTACATTAATTCTAGAAGTATCAAATTTAACAGATCGTAAATACTTGGGGTTTGAGCCCTTGGTTCTTATATATTCAGCAGTTTCTTCACTTCTAACCCACCAATCAACTTTAGTATCCGAATGTTCCAATAAAATTTTAACTAAGGCTGTTCCCCAACTACCACTTCCCAATACAAGAACTTTATTCATTTGGGGTCAAAGGTATAAAAATAGCAATACACCTCATCTTTCAGTTTCCACGTTAAGTTTTACAAAAACTTAGCAAAATCACACCTACTGAAAGTGAGGCATTTATGCTAACTTTGGAAAACTAAAAGAAAGGCAAACAGCAGATATGAGTTCTTATCGAATTATACCAATTGCAATGCTCCTATGTTGTATTACAACCTTGTTCTTTTTAGCTTGCAAAAAGGAAGAGATCGGATATACCAATGCTGTAATAACCGGTCCTGATTTTAGCATGTGTCCTTGTTGCGGTGGTTGGTTTGTAAATGTAAATGATTCTACTTATAGATTTTATGAGCTTCCAGCGGAATCCAATTTAGACTTAAATACAGAAACATTTCCATTAGAAGTAAAAATGGTTTATATCAAAACAAATAATGCTTGTATGGAAGATTTAATCACCGTGAAGAAAATAAAGAAAAGATGAAAGACAAAAACAAAATAGCTTTGGGAATGGCAATAGGAGTAGCAATAGGTACTTCAATTGGGGTTGCATTAGACAATTTGGCCGTTTGGATTGCACTTGGTATTGCTTTAGGTGCCGCAGTAGGCAGTAGGTTAGAATCTAAAAAAGAAGAGTAGTACTGTACTTGCTTAATCGTTATCAAAAAACACCAAGTTTCTAACTGCTTCTTAAGGCACAGGATTCAATCTGTTTGTTAAAAAAAAATTAAAACCGTATTGAGGTTTAAAATGAAAAAGCTCAAAATAGGTTTGTTTTTTTACCTACTCCACTATAATTTTTTCTGAGTGAAGTCGCTCTCCTTCTTCGTTTATTATGGATAAGATATAAATGCCGCTGCTAATTCCTGTTGTATTCAGTAAAAAATTTGCACTACCAGCAGAAACGACATCGTTTTCAATTTTCTTCACAATCTTGCCTTGGGTATTTACTAGCCTTATTGTAACAACTTCGTCGGTTGGGAAAACTGCTCCAATATTTATAGCATTATCTGCTGGGTTTGGATAAGAAATAAAATCGTCAATAGCCACTAAGTCATTGTTCACTTTTAACTTGGCAATCCATACATTGTTTAGCTCATTTGCATCTCCATAGCTGCCGCACAACCACACCACTCCGGGTTCATTATATTTTCGTTGAATATCGGTATAATCTCCCCATCTTTCAGCACTATCTGCAACAAAAGCATTTATTAATCCTTCGCCTTCTTTAACCACAATAACATCAGAATACAAGCTTTCTAAGCCATCTTTCTTATTGTGAAATATTGCACTTGTTCCAGGAAAATCGTTCTCCCCAACATGAGAAAATGTAATCAACATAGAGTGTTCATCATCTTCATCTTCTCCAGCAAAAGCTATGCTTGGATAGGCATAATCTAATGTGCTAGACTTAATGATTTGTGCTGTTACAGTAGGGTTGGATGTTGATATACCATCAATGATACCATGATAAACACCAGACTTTAACTCATCCATTAAAACACTGGTTTGAGTATAATGTATTTTATCCTTTGTTTGAGTTGCAGAAAGAACACGTGTATCATTGGTTTGTAATCTAAACCCTACGGTAGGTTGGTAGGCACTTGGAGCTACTCCATATTTTAAATCTGAGGTAAGTACTTTATGCTTGTATTCTGCTTGTCCTGATTTTGAGTGATTTGTAATTTCATGTAAGAATGTAGTATCATTACTTTCGGCATCTGGCCTTACAGACAAAAAGTACATGTTATCCTGGTCAAAATTTATTGCAGGCTGCACCGGGCAAATGCTCCAAACTGCTTCATTGTTAAACTTTATATCGTGGTAGAGGTTTTGGGTTAACGTTTCTCCTTTATAACCATCTTCTTTGTTTATCTGCCAAATGTAGCTTTCTACAAACCCCTCTTGCCAGCTCATATTATCTGTTAATAGATTTACAGTAATGTATAAGTCTGTTTTATTATGGGCAATAATGGGGTAATCACTCCATCTCGTGCCTCCAAAGGGATTTCCATCTACTGCATAAAAGTTCCAATTTCCTGTAGGATCATTTGTCTCGGTAAATCCAACAACAATTCGTGTATCACTGCTATTACTTCCTTCCAAAAACATAAGAATAAAACGGTCTTCGATGGGGTCATAGGTAACCTTGGGGTCGTAAAATCTATTTAAAATACCCAACTGATTAGCTACAATACCTCCTAAAGATTTTAGAAGAAGCATATTGCCATCTTTATCTAAAACAGTAACAAATGTATTTATGGCACTAATAATTATTCCATCATTACTTACTGCCATTGTATTGTCGTTTGGCACACCAGCTCTTCCAATGGGCTTGCCATTGAAATTGGAACTTAATTCTGGTTCTACATCTTCCTTTGATGTTAAATAAGACGACTTTAATTTATAATTATTACGTTTTCTTTGAGCATCTAGGCTTTGTTTTAGAGCATCACTTTTACTAAAAGGCTTGGGAGCTACCTCTCCATCTTTCAATCTTAATAGTTCTAGGTTATCAGATTCTTCAGAGAAATTAATCTTCCATTGCTTATCGCATTTAACACCTTTAGTAACCTTATATTCTGCTTGCGAAATAGCTGAAAAACTTATAGCACACATCAATAAAACAACAATACTCCTCATACAATTTTCAAATATAGTTAGTAATCTTATTTATGGTTTTACATTGGGCATATTGGCCTTTGTAAAAAAATCATCCTCAATTGGCACATCAAACGCAATATCGTTATACACCACTCTAGTAATTTTATCTCTCCTTCCGGATGGTTTCATCACATATTCTGTAGCAAGCATTTTCCCTCCAATAGATTTAATTTTGGTGCCTAGCAAAGTATTTACTTTTTGCATATCCTCATCGTAAAAAATAGTGGTGAGTTGTATAAAATCCTTTTTATCTATACAAATAACTAGCTTGCCCCACAACACATTTGCATCTTCCTTTGGCACTAAACTAATCAAATGACAATCTCTGCCTGTAACTTCTAAACTACCAATTAAAGTAGCCGTGTAGTCAGATGTTAATCTGCTCAGTTTTACTAAATCGTCTGTACTTAAATCGCTGCCCATCCAACTTTGGCTTACCATATTTGCCGGCAACTTTACTGTTTTCTTTATGTTAGGTAAGTAATTAAACACGTCTGTATTATTTTTAAGATAAACAACACCTTGATCTTTTACAGGCTCTAAAACATACGCTAAGGCTTTATAACTTCCTTTTGTCCACGTTTTAATCCGTATGGTTTTATGCCACTTTGGTCTTTTTACAGTTACACTTAGATCTGCAACCATAGTGTTGGATATGAGCTTCTGCTCCGCTTTTTTTAGAATTTGATTTGCCGTGATATCTATTTTATCAGACCAACCAAAACTCGCCAAAATGCTAACTCCTATAAGAATTGCTAGATGCCTTTTACCCACTTTTTATCGTTTATTTTTATTGTAAACCTCCATTGCTGCAGGTAATAATTCATTTAATTGTCCTTGTCTTTTACCTGGGCTTGGGTGAGTGCTTAAAAATGCAGGGGGTCTTTGTCCGCCTAGTTGATTCATTCTATCCCAAAACTTAGGAGCTTCTGCAGGGTTATAGCCCGCTAATGCCATAAACATCAATCCCATTTCATCAGATTCGCTTTCGTGCTTTCTGCTAAAGGGCAACATTAAGCCAACCGTAGCTGCTGCACCGTATGCTGTTTGAATTACTTGTCTACTGGTTTCATCTTTTCCATTTAAAACTGTAACAATATCAACCCCTTGCCCTATACCTTGAAGAGCTATACTTTGGCTCACCCTCTCGTTACCGTGCTGCGCTATTGCGTGAGCAATTTCGTGACCCATAACAACAGCAACGCCCGTTTCATCTTTACAAACCGGCATTATTCCGGTATAAAATACAACTTTACCTCCACTCATACACCAAGCATTAACAGAATTGTCATTTATTAATTTAAACTCCCAGTTAAAACCGGCTACTCTCTTTTCAAATTTGGTGCCTTTTAAATGTTGCTCAACAGCAGCGGAAATTCTGTTTCCTACTCGCTTAACCATAGCATCTTCTGCACCACCACGCATTACTTTAGCAGTATCTAATACTTGCTTGTAACTTGTTAAACTGGCCTCTATTAAGGTAGATTCTGGCAATAACCTAAACTGTCTTCGTCCTGTAATTGGAATTTGTGAGCAAGACCAAATCATTAAAGCTAAAAAGAGGGTTACTATTACTTTGGGTTGTCTTTTTAGTCTGTTCATTTTAGAATAGTTATTTGTTGTGCAAAATAGTGCAAATTGAATGCTAAACTGAGATGCAAGCGGTTTTTATTCATAAATTCGCCAAACCATGACAAGAGAAGAATATATAGAAAAAAATAAAGACCGTTTCTTAAATGAATTGTTTGATTTATTAAGAATTCCTAGCATTAGTGCAGACTCTGCTTACAAAGCAGACATCAGTAAAACTGCCGAGTATACCGCTCAAAAACTTATAGAAGCAGGTGCTGACAATGTTTGCTTAGAAGAAACTGAGGGCAACCCCATTGTTTATGGTGAAAAGATAATTGACCCAAGTAAACCGACTATTTTAGTATACGGACATTACGACGTTCAGCCTTCAGTACCAGATAACTTATGGAATACGCCACCCTTTGAGCCCACCATTAAGGATGGAAATATTTATGCCAGAGGTGCTTGCGATGATAAAGGGCAGTTTTACATGCATGCAAAAGCATTTGAAACTATGATGAAAACCGACACCTTGTTTTGCAACGTTAAATTTATGATAGAAGGTGAAGAAGAGGTTGGAAGTACAAACCTTGGCCCTTATGTAAAAAACAATGCAGAAAAATTAAAAGCCGATGTAGTGCTGATTTCTGATACCGGAATGATTGCGAACGATATACCAAGTATTGATACCGGATTAAGAGGATTAAGCTATGTAGAAGTAGAAGTAACAGGGCCAAATATTGATTTACACAGTGGAACATATGGTGGTGGAGTTGCAAACCCAATTAATGTGTTGTGCGATATGATTAGCAGCTTACACGATGAAAACAGACATATTACTATTCCTGGTTTTTATGATGATGTAGAAATTGTAAGTGCAGAAGACCGAGCAGCAATGGCAGAAACACCTTTTAGCTTAGATGAGTATAAAAAGGAATTAGATGTAGAGGATGTAATGGGTGAAGCAGGTTATTCTACAATTGAAAGAACTGGAATTAGACCAACATTGGATGTAAATGGTATTTGGGGTGGATATATTGGAGAAGGAGCTAAAACTGTTTTACCAAGTAAAGCGTATGCTAAAATTAGTATGCGACTAGTGCCCAATCAAAAATCAACGGACATCTCAAAATTATTCCAAGATCACTTTGAAACCATTGCTCCAAAAAGTGTTAAAGTAAAAGTTACACTTCACCATGGAGGTGAAGCTGCAGTTACACCAACAGACAGCAAAGCATTTAGAGCAGCCAGTAAAGCAATGGAAAAAACTTTCGGTAAAAACCCTATCCCAACAAGAGGTGGTGGAAGTATCCCTATTGTAGCTTTGTTTGAAGAAGCTTTAGGACTAAAAACAGTATTGTTTGGATTTGGCCTTGATAGTGATGCTATTCACTCACCAAATGAGAAATATGGGCTCTTCAACTTTTATAAAGGAATAGAAACTATCCCTTATTTCTATGAGTATTTTGCTGAAGCAGAATAAATGAATAAGAATAAAACATTGATACAATTGTAAATATTGAGGAAGATTTCTTTATCATCTACTCTTTGCAAGTTGTAACTCAAAAGCTTAAAGTATGGGTATGGTAAAATTTGTAAAAGCAATATTTATTCTAATTTTCCTATCCATGGTGCTTGTTGGCTGCGACAAAGAGACCATTGAATTAAATAAAGAGTTTATTTTAGAATTGTGTGAAACTAAAACGATTAAGGATGGAACGAAAAGCCTAACCTTAAGATACTCCCAATTAATAGAAGACAGTCTGTGCCCATAAGATGCAGTTTGTGTTTGGGCTGGAAGAGCTGTAATAAGACTTACTGGTAATGAAGGTAACGAATATGTAATAGGAATTGGAGATTTAAATTCTGGAACAACAGACCCTTATCAAAATGAAGTGGAAATAAATGACATTACGATAAAGTTTAAATCCATTGACGATAAGGGAAATGCAGATCAGGGTGCTGAGAAAAAATCTAAAGTGACGTTAATCGCTTCAAGTAAATAGACTCATTTAATATTTCTTTTACACTTCAATCACCATATTTGGTAACAACAAATGAACGAATATGAAATCGATGACTTGCGACCAATTGGGTGGAGGGTGCAAAAAAGTATTTACTGCTGAAACATTTGAAGAAATTGCAGAAATGAGCAAGAACCACGGAATGGAAATGTATAAAGCCAATGACTAAACACACATTGAAAAAATGGGTGAAATGCAAAAATTAATGCAGAAACCAGAAGAAATGAAGGCCTCATTTGAAGATAAAAGGAGATTATTTGGTAAAACTAAGGAAGTTTAACCTCATAAAACGAGCTTGATAAAACTTCCTAAAGCACCAAATTCCATACAAAAAGAGACTCCTCTATAACTGCTACTTGATAGGCAGTGGTAGATCAATTAGCAATTAACTTAAAATGTTTTTACCCTACTTTTAATGCAGAAGCTTTTAAAACACAAGCTCTAAATAACATAGAAGCACTAAGCTTAAGATAGAGAGCTTCGCATATCGGTGTTGCTTCAAAAGAATTGAAATGGGTAATTCGTCACGCTCTTCGGCATCCTTCAAAAAAAGAAAATAAAAGGGCATTAAAGCTTAGAATAACAGCTGAATAATGTTTAATCGTTAATCGGACTTTCAAGATTGACACTTTCATAAAACTCTTTAGATTGTTTTTTAGTAACAATGCTGCAAACATTTGGATTAAAGAAAGCATATTTAATACCAATTTTACCTCCATCTAGAATTAGATGATAATCGTATAATTCTGCTCTATGAACATAATGCACTCCATCAACAAAATAACCATATAGCAAATTATCACCATACTCATTATAGTCATGCCCCTTGTAAATTATAGCCACGGTATGACCATAATTATACTTTAAATGGTAAGAACGTTTTGCTTCGTTTATAATAATTATGGAAAATATTCCGAGCAAAACGATTCCAATAATAAAATTAGTCGTTCGCTTGTCCAAGTTATAGCCCAAGGTTCTCCTATTTTTCCTAAAGTCTATGTCTTTGTAAGCTTCATTAGCAGCTACCATTGTTGCCCCAAAAAACATTACCGCCCCAAATACAATTAGAACTGCCATATTAGACTCATACTCAACATAATAATTGGTATAAATAATTATGAGGCCTAAAACCCCAAATATTCCACACACTAAAAATCTAGCTGCAACTGGGAACTGTTCAATGCTTTTTTTGTATTGGTTGAGTTTTTTCTTCCGCTCAAACTCCTCTTTGCGTTTCTTTTGTGCCGCCCTGCTTTGTTTTGTACTTTGAGTTTTTCTGTATTTGTTGTCTGTTTTTGTTTTAGTTGAAGGATTATAGCGAGGTTTAGACCCTGTTCTCAAATAAAACTGTAATTGTCGGTCGTATTTTGCTTTTCTTGATTCTGTTTCTAAAGCTTCTTTAGCGACATTTAAAACCTTGCTTATTTCTTCAGCTTTTATACTCTTGTTTACATCTGGATGGTATTTCCTTATTTGAGCTATGTATGCTTTTCTTACTTCTTTAACCGAAGAAAAGTTAGGCACGCCCAAAACCTTATAGTGATTTACCATAGCTGCCGCAAAGAAATCAAAATAATTGTTTTCTAAGCCTTAAGTTGTTAAGTCCAAAACATATTTTTAATTTACTAGTTTTATAATTATGACACCATTTCTTAAACATCTATTAATCTTCTTGGTTATTAATTTTGGAGCTTTAGCTCTAGGTGGTTTTTTAATGGGAGAAGGATCCAGCTCAGAATATTATGTAAGCTTAAATAAAGCCTCGTGGACTCCTCCAGGTTGGGTATTTGGAGCCGCTTGGTTTACCATAATGCTTTGCTTTTCATTTTATATGGCTTATTGGTTAAAGGTAGATTTATCTCAAAAAGTAATTCTACTCTTTGCAATCCAAATTGTATTGAACATAGTTTGGAACCCAATATTTTTCAATTTCCACTTGGAATTATTGGGATTCATTGTTATTGCTTCACTTACCATTGTTGTAGGCTTTATGCTCTTTAATAATTGGCCTGTTTTAGGAACTAAATCGTTACTAATTGCTCCTTACTTTGTATGGCTCTTAATAGCTACATCATTAAACGCATATATTATGCTTAACAATTAAGCCATCAGCCGCTTAATTTCTTGTTCATTTCTAGATTGACAGACTTTTCTGTCATGCAAATGCAATGTGCTACAAATTGTCTCGTTATTGTATTGTATGAAAACTTAAATAAAACTGTTTGTAGCACGAGCTCAATCTTAAAATAATTGACTATGAAAACTATTTAAATAATTGCTGCTGACTGCAGCAATTATTTTTACTTCTACAGCCAAATTTTTAAATCAAACTAACCATTATCTGTTTAGCATCAGCTAAGCATTATTACCAAAAAAATTATGGCAAATAACAAATTATCACCACGACAAAGGATGATTAACATGATGTATCTTGTGTTACTCGCCCTGCTAACTTTAAACGTTGACAACCGCGTTTTAAAAGCATTCCGTTTAATGGGAAAAAACTTTGTTTCATCAGCAAACATCTACGATTTAAAAAATCAAAATCAAATGGTAGGTTTTGCTCAAATGTTTACGAAAGAAACCGAAAAATCCAAGCCCTATTATGAAGCCGATCAAAAGGCTCAAATTATTCCCAAAGAGTTCAATTCTTATATTTCTAAAGTAAAAGTGGAAGTTGAAAATTTATACGATGGACGACTGGAGGAAGAGGAAGGAAAAGATGGACTTACATCACTTAAAATGCCTGAAGGTATGGAGAAACATGCACACTACTTTATGTTAGATAAAAATGGCAAAAAAGTAAAAGAACTTCAAGCTAAAATTAACAGCACAAGAGATTAACTTTTGGCTCTATTAACTCCAGAAAATGATGCATTGTTTCTACCTCCCGAAGAATACCAACGTGTAAAACAAGCAAACCTTTTAAAAGCTTGACCCACCAATTTTAAACCTAAACAAGAAAAATCGGGCTACATTAAGCTCTGAATATCTACCTGTTGGTGCATTAATGGCTCTACTAATACGACACCAAAAAAATGCCAAAGCTTTGGAGGCTGATGTAATAAACAGCCTTATGAATGGTGTACATTCAGGAGATTTTAAAATAGACCAGTTGAGTGCTGCCATTATACCAAAATCTAATTATGTAATGGAAGGAGAAAACTACGAAGCAGATGTGATGCTTATAACGAGAAACTCCTCAACTCAACCCAGTATTATACTAAATGGCTCTGCTCTTAACAACATAGAAAATGGAGTTGGCAAGATAAACCTTAGTGCTACTGGCATTGGAGAAAAAAGCGTATCGGGCACTATAAAAGTGGTTAATCCAAAAATCAATGAATTAGAATCTTATCCATACCAGCAAAACTATCAAGTATTTAAACCAGTAGCAACTGTATCTGCCGATAAATTAAACTTACTTTATGTTGGTTTAGACAATCCTCTTTCCATTTCTGTTCCTGGTTTTAGTGCTGCAGATATAAGTGTAACTAGCTCCTCCCTAGCAAGAATAAGCGGCGGAAACGGCAGTTATAATGTAAAAGTAGATGGCACTAATAAAACCATTAATGTTATAGTAAAAGCGGATGGTAGAAATATGGGTGTCACCAAATTTAGAGTTCGTAATGTTCCTAAACCCAATGCCAAAGCCGGTGGTGTACCAAACAATGGTATCGCTGAAAGAGCATCAGAACTTTGTGCACAAAACAGATTGTTTGCTACACTAGGAGCAGATTTTGCCTAAGACCTAAAATGGAATGTATTGGGATATAGATTTATTTAGGATCCTAAACGTGGAGATCCCAAGATAAAAACGATACAAGGTGCTGGTATACCCGCAGATATACGGTATGTAATGTGTAACGCAAATAGAGGAGACTTAATTCTGTTTGAGCAAATAAAAGCCAAAGACAGTCAATACGGAATTAGCAGAAAACTAAATCCCGTTACCTATACCATTCGTTAAACAGCAAAGCCCCATTTAGCTTAAAAAGGGGCTTTGTTTTGAAATTGATTTAGATAAACACCTCCCAATTTGCTTTTTATGACGTTCAAATTAGGCACTGTCCGTTACATTTGCAAACTCATGATGCTGTTTGTAAAAAGACCCTTAATTACACTATTTTTTCTATCCATTACATCTTTTATATTCTCCCAAACCAAAGCATATAAGGAGATGATGTACAATACCGATTATAACTTCTACGAGGTTGTAGATTCTGCAGAAGCCTATTTTGCTAATCACGACAAAGGAAAAGGCAGCGGTTGGAAAGGATATCAACGTTGGAAACACGAAAATGAAAGTAAATACTATCCAAGCGGTGATAGAAAAAACGCAGATCACTACTTACCTGCTAACCAATATAAAGAGATTAAGAAAAATCAAAGGTTGGCATTTAAAGGTTCGTTCGATAACGGATGGCAAGAATTGGGTCCTTGGAATGTAAATAACGTTACCTCACATTACTCCCCAGGAATTGGCAGAGTTGAAACTTTTTGGGTAAACCCATCAGATTCTAACCATATGTATATGGGCTCACGAAGCGGTGGCTTTTGGAGAACAACAGATGGAGGAGCAAATTGGGAGAATACTACCGATTTTTTAGTAGCCAGTGGGGTATTTAGCATTGCAGTAAATCCCGCAAACAGTAATGAGGTTTTAATTGCAGTGCAACAAGGAGGCAACGGCTACACGCACGGTATTTATAAATCTACAGATGGAGGCAAAACCTGGGCTACAACCAACTTTGGACCTTCAAAACTAGGTTGGATTGGTTTGGGTGATAATGAAAAAATATACAAAATAGCGTATCACCCTACTGAAGCCGGCTATATCTATATTGGCACAACGAAAGGTTTATTTATTAGTAAAACTAACTTAAGCACATATACCGGGATTTTTACTGGAAGAGTAACAGATATTGAATTTCACCCTACAAAAGCAAACATTGTTTATGCATACAACAACAATGGCAACGATAGAAACTACTTAAAAAAATCCATTGATTATGGAGACAATTTTTCTAATGCCGGTTTTTTAACAATCAACAACAATGCTAAGCTGCATATAGCAGTATCGCCAGCAGCACCTAATAATGTTTATCTAGCATCTACTAGCGGTGTTTGGAGATCTACTAATGAAGGATTGTCTTTTTCTTTTAGATCCAATCCAGATGAAAATTGCCTTGGATTTGCTGTTTCTGACGAAGATGTAAACTATATGGTATATGGTTATGTAGATACAGAAGCAAGTTCTGATGAAGGAAAAACATTTGATCAAGTAACAAAATGGAGCGTTCAGGACGCAGCATATGTACACGCTGATATTAGAGCAGCAGAATGCATTAACGGCACCTTTTATATGGGTACAGATGGTTTTTTGGTTAAGAGTAATGATAACGGAACAACTTGGACCATTTTAAACAACGGAACAGGAATTAGAGAGTTCTATGCGGTTGGATTATGTCAAGGAAACGACCAAATACAAATGTTGGGTAGCCAAGACAATGGCACCAGTATTCTGTCTGAAAATGGTTGGATAGAATGGAACGGAGGAGATGGTATGGAAGCATTAGTGCACCCCCTAAACAAAAATTGGATGATTGGCAGTTGGCAATACGGAAGCCGAAATGTAACTACCAACGGTGGTAGAACTAGAGTTTACTCTGGTAATCCAGAAAAAGGTTCTGAAGAAGCTTCTTGGGAGGCTCCATTATTATTAAATCCTTTGGACCATATGAAGGTGTATCATTTTAGTGATGAAATGTTTGAAGGAGCAAATTTTGGTAGAGAATGGACATTAAAGGGAAGCCCTGTTCTTGGTCAAATTATAGACGCTGCTATTGCTGAAAATAACGATAAAATAATTGCTATTGCCAGATACACTGCCTTAAATTTAACAACAGATGGCGGAAACACTTGGAAAAATATTGTTAGTGGATTACCCAGCTACTACATTACAGATATTGCTTTCGATCCAAAAAGAGATAGCACCATATTGGTAACGTATAACAGATACCAATCCGATAATAAGAAAGTTTACATTAGTAAAGATTTAGGTAGCACTTGGACCAACATAAGTTATAATCTAAATAACATGCCGCTAAGAACGGTAGTTGTAGATCAAAGCGACTCCTCTTACATTTATGTAGGTGGTGAAATAGGGGTTTACTACAAGAGTATGAATGGGACACAATGGACCTTATACGATAACAAGATGCCAAACGTTACAGTTAAGGATTTAGAAATTCACCACGGTAGTAACACATTAAGAGCTGCCACCTGGGGACGAGGATTGTGGGAATACACTTTAGTGGGCAAAAATGACCATCCATCTATTACTACCACCGAAATATCGCATATACCGCACGAAGAATCTCCAAAGGTTGGGAATCCGCAATTTGTAACATGCAATATTGAAACTGAAGCTGGTTTAAAATCTGCTAAAGTTTATTACTCAATTGATAATATAAAATTAAACCAAAGTATTTCTATGAGTAATGAAAGCGGAAACATTTGGAAAAGTAACGACGGCATAATATCTACCAAGCTTAACAGTTTGGTTTATTTTAAAGTAGTTGCAGAAGATGTAAACGGCAACATATCAGAAACCTACCGTTTTAATTACAGAAACAAAGTTTATGGCTATTGTAATGCGATTGGCAGCGTAAACACAGGTGGAGACTACATAAATTATGTTAAAGTTGGAGATTTTGTAAATAGTAGCGGACAAGATTTTTATGGAGATTTTGTATCCAAACAAATTAAGTTGACAGAAGAAAACGAGTATGATATTAAAATTGGTTTAAATACTCATTTTGATGAAGACACAATATCTGCTTGGATTGATTTTAACAATGATTTAGAGTTTTCTAATGAAGAACAAATAACAATGAGCTCAATAGATAACGATCATTTTGCTTATGGAAAGTTTACGCTACCACAAAGTGCTGTAAACGATATTTTAGTTAGAATGAGGGTTAGAAGCCAATATTTTAATGAACCTCCTATACCTTGTGGTGAAAGAACAGGCGAGGTTGAAGATTATAGTGTTTTAATAAGTAGAGATCCTTCAAGCGGTATTGAAGAGCATCAGGCTATATTTAAGCTTCATCCAAACCCGAGTAACGGAAAATTTACCATTGAGTTGAATAAAAATTACCCAAAGGTTGTGGTAAACATTTACAATGCTGAAGGTAAAATAGTAAGTAGTAAAGAACATACAAGTTCCCAATCCATAAACATCAAAGAAAGTTTAAGTAATGGGCTGTATATGGTAGAAGTTAACGCAGACCAACATTCTAGCCGTAAAAAGCTAATAATTAGCGAGTAAAATATTTCCTTGTTAGAAGAATCTGGTGGAGGAAAAATCCTTGTATTTGCAAATCCTCTCGCCTGCGGTGGACTTGCAAAAAATGCATTAATTGCTTACTTAGAGTATCTCTTTGCTCAAAACATAAGGTACGTAAAGCACATAACTTTACCTAAAAACAACCAAGAACCGGTTGCTGAATTATTTAGTAAGAATACTATTAAAGCAGTAAGTATTATTGGAGGCGATGGCACAATTAATTTAGCTATTAATTGCTTACCAAATTTAGATGTACCCATACACGTTATACCAGCAGGAACAGGCAACGACTTAGCCAAAATGATATATGAAAATCCTGACTTACGCGATTCTTTTTCCATTATTAAAAACCTACAAAACATCAAAAACATAGACAGTTGGACCTGCAATGGAAGAAGGTTTTCTAATGGATTTGGTGCTGGTTTTGACGGAGAAGTAGCCCACCGAATGTATGGTAAAACCTATTGGCTGGGTCCTAAAGTTAAATATTGGATTGAAATTTTAAAGCTTATTTTCACTTACAGAAGTAAAAAAGTAGAGATCAACGGTAATCTAAAAACGTGTTTTATGCTTGCTGCCGCCAATGGAAAGGTATATGGTGGGGGATTTCATGTGGCACCAACTGCCAAAATAGACGACCAGCTTTTAGACAGCATTTTTATAAGCAAAGTACCCGTTTGGAAACGGTTTCTGTATTTGCCTAAAATTGAAAAAGGAAAACACTTAAACCTAGATGTTATTCATCACACAAGAGACAAAAAAACAGAAATAGAATGCGACCAAACGCTTTATGCACACTTAGATGGTGAGCCTATACTGGCCAAAAAATATACTATTGAATATGAAGGAAAACTTAAGGCTTTAGTTGGTTAAGGGTTTCTTTCTCCAACTAAACCAAAGCACACCGCAAATTGCTATTATGCACATGGCAATAAATTGGGAATGACTTAGTGCTCCACCAAACAAAAACCCACGTGCATCGTCTCCTCTATAAAGCTCCACAATACTTCGGCCAACACCGTACATCATTAGGTATATTAAGAATAATTGACCATCAAATTTTTGCTTTTTCTGAATAAAATAAACCGAAATCAAAATAATAAGATTAACTAATATATCAAACAATTGAGTTGGATACAAAGGAGTATCCATTGGCCTGGCCAATGTTTCTGGATGGATAAAAGTTACTCCCAAAGGAGAATCACAAACAGCTCCGTGGCAACATCCTGCCAAAAAGCACCCAACTCTTCCAAGCGATTGGAGTACCGGACCTACAAAAGCAAGTATATCAAGAAATGGAAGCACAGGCACCTTTTCTCTTCTTAGCCATAACACTATTGTAGGTATGGTAAAAATTAATGAACCATAAAACACAAATCCACCACCGACAAGTTTGGTCATTAGTACTGGGTTGGCAATGTACTTGTCTATGTCTTCTAAGAAAAAGAACAACTTACCTCCAACAAAAGCAGCAATCAAGGCCCAAATAAATAAACCAGATAATTTATCGGTTGTTAAACCAAACCTTTTAGATTTTTGATAAACCACATAAAATGCTGCGAGCATACCTATTGCAATCATAAAACCATAACTATATACAGAAATATGTGTGGGTAAAAACCCTTGCAAAAAATCAGGAACAGGAAATGAAATTAATTTGGGGAACATCCGTTTTATACTTCTTTAGATCTCAAAAATAAGAATTAGCGATTAATCTTTAACGTAAGCTTGGTTATATTCTCTTCCTTTCCACACACTCTTTATTGGAAGAAAATAAAATATGGCAGTTGCAAGGGTATTGGAAACCACGTACACCTCATAAGCAAGCATTTGGGATAAACTAAAACTCCTACGTTCAGCTTTTTGACATAAGAAAAAGATAAAAACACTTTGCATTAAAAACTTAGTTGTCCAAATGGTTAAACCCAACTCTAAATCTTGCATCATAATTAAAAACACTGCAGGAACAAACAAACCATAAAGCACAATCATAAACTTCCAGTTTAACGGCAAATCTCTAGCTCCTATTAACCAACGCTTTCTTTGGTGCAACATTTCTGAAAATTGAGGTATGTACCAAGCTAATCCCAAGCTGTCTTTTCCCATCAAAGTCTTCCATTTCCATCCTCGGCAGGTAACTTCTTTAAATAACTTATAGTCTTCTGTAATGCTAAAATCTATATTCTCATAACCTCCTGTTTGCCAATAAGCTTTCGCCTTTACAGCCATATTGTTCCCTACACTTGTGCAACCTACTCCGTAGTTTGCAAATGCTTTTATGTAGCCCATAAAATGCAACCAATCCATAGCCTGTAAATTAGCAAATAAATTTCCTCTTTCGCATTTTGTAGTGCCACTTACAATACCCACTTCCTTGGTAAACTCTTGTACCAACGCTTTAACCCAATTCTTAGGCAGTTTTACATCTACATCGGTAATTAAATATATTTCTCCATTTGCGTGATGAGCCAATTGCCCTAAAACATTAGCTTTACCTCTCCCCTTACCTACTGTTTTATTAATGTTAATTAACCTGTAATTTGGCTTATCAGAAATAAATTCTGACACTAATTGCTGCGTATTATCTGTGCTAGCATCGTTTCCAATAAGCACTTCCAACTTGCCTTTGGGGTAATCTAAATTAGTGATGCTGGTTAGGCTTCTAATAATCAATTGTTCCTCGTTTCTTGCGGCAAGCAACAAGGTTACTTTTGGCCAATCTGTTTGCTTTTTAATTGGACTTGATTGGTGTTGGATTATAGAAATAAGTGAAAAACACTGAATGCCAAAAAAAACTAAAATTATAAGCAGAATTAGTAAGTTTACTACAATCAAAGTGGCAACATGTTAAATTGGTTATCCCTTAAAAACTGTAGATAATTTGGCAACATTAGTTTTAAATTTTTCTCTGCTTTTTCAGAATCGTGAAACACTGCTATGCTGCCTTTTGTGGTAAGGTATTTAATTCTTTTGAGAGATTGTAGCACATCCAATCTTGGATTATAATCACGAGACAAAACATCCCACATTACAATTTCATAGTCTTTAAGCTGTTTAATAGCTTTAAAGTTAATTCGCCCATGTGGCGGTCTAAACAAACGCTTTTCTGGAAGCATTTTATTGCCCAACTCAATATCCTTTAAGTATGCTGTAGCTGACACACCCCAGCCTTTTAAATGGTGCTGGGTATGGTTACCTATGGAATGTCCACGATTGGCAATTTCGTTCAGCACATTCGGATACTTTTCGGCATTTTCACCCACAATAAAAAAAGTGCCTTTAGCACCAAACTCTTCTAACTTATCCATTACCCAAGGTGTTATTTGTGGATGAGGACCATCATCAAAAGTTAAATATACTACTTTGGCATTGGCTTGCTTTCTCCAAACCAATTGAGGTAAAAGCCTTTTATTTATTTCATACCAGAAATTCAATGCGAGGCAAATCTACTCAATCCATAATTATTGCTTATTAATCGAAGCCCAAATTTCTTTTGCATTTGCCTATCTACCTTTGGAACATAATAAATTATCCTTATGCGATTAGCATTTTTTTACTACTTAATTTTTGCAGTTACCGCTACAAACGCTCAATCGAACAATTGGAGCTTGCAACGTTGTATTAATCACGCATTACAAAACAATGTAAGTGTGTTGCAATATCAGCTGCAAGGAGAAATTATTGAAAACAACCTAAAACAGGCCAAGCTAAACAGGCTACCAACGCTAAACGGAAGCGGTAGTCACAATTACAATATAGGTAGATCCATTGACCCTTTTACCAATACGTTTAGCACGCAAACCATACAATCCAATAGTTTTGGTTTAAGCACCGGGGTTTTGGTTTACGGTGGTAATTTGGTGAACAAAACCATTGCTCAAAACAGCGTTGCTCAAGAAGCCAATCTTGCAGGTACAGAGGTCATCAAAAACCAAATTGCGTTGCAGGTGTCTTCTACCTATTTAATGATTATTCAAGCAGAAGAAAATTTAAAAGTAGCCCAATCTCAACAAGACCTTACACAAAACCAATTAGCCAGGGCAAATAAATTAGCAGAAAGTGGCAGCATCAATAAAAGTATGGTTTACAGCCTTAGAGCTCAATTGGCAAATGACAAAGTACAAATAATCAACGCTGAAAATCAGATACAGCTGGCATATAACACCATGATTAACCTGCTGCAGCTAGATGAAATGACAGATTTTGAAGTAGACGATGTGAGAATTGAGGAGTTACCTGCAATGCCAAAAGAAAATGTAGCAGAATTATTTGAGTTATCATATTCCACCTTACCTGAAATAAGAAAAGCAGAATTAGACATAAACCAAAGTAAAATTGGCGAAAACATAGCAGCTTCAAGCTTACAACCAAGGCTATCTGCGTATGGAAATATAAATACCGTCTATTCTGAAAGTGGTTTAGTACAAGTATATACTGGAGATGAAATAATCCCTATTGGATTGACAGAAACAAGCAATGAAGTAGTTTACGGTGTTAAACCAAATTATGAGTTTAACAAAAAGAGCTTTTCTAACCAGATGGGAGATAACTTAGGGCAATCTGTTGGAGTAAGTTTATCCGTACCCATTTTTAACGGATATAGGAATAAAACATCCTTAGAAAATGCCAAAGTAAGCACCAAAATAAGTGAGCTTAATTTGGAGAGCACTAAAAACCAATTGAAGAATGACATTACCAATGCTTATACCAACTTAAAAGTTGCTAAAAGCAGGTATGATGCAGCGTTATTGAGCATTGAAGCACAAAAACAAAACTTTGATTTTGCTCAAAAAAGATTTGAAGCAGGATTGAGTAACAGTAACGACTTACTTACTGCAAAAAACCAATGGTTTGCAGCTCAATTGCAACTAACCAATGCTAAATACGAATATGTATTTAGAAATCTAATTATTGAATTTTATAAAGGAAACGACCTTAAACTTTAACCAAAAACAATGACGAAAAAGAATATACTAATTGGAGTAGGCATACTAATACTGCTTACCGTTTTAATTATAATTGGCAAAAACCGTAAACGTGGCGAGTTAGAAGTTAATGTTGGTGAACCGGTTAAAAGAACTATAATTTCTACTGTAACGGCAAATGGTAAAATTAGACCGGAAGCCGAAGTAAAAATAAGTGCAGACGTTTCGGGTGAGATTACAGACTTGTTTATTCAAGAAGGAGATACTGTAAAAGAAGGACAGCTATTGCTTAAAATAAACCCAGATTTATACTTAACCGCAAGAGACAGAGCAAGGGCTGGAGTTAGCAGTGCTCAATCTTCATACAAAACAAGTCAAGCACAAGTTACTCAAGCAAAAAGCAGGTTTAAAGAACAAGAAACTACCTTTAGAAGAAGCAAAAAGTTGTTTGAAGATAAGGTAATTAGCCAAGCAGAATTTGATGCTGCTAACACAGCATACCAAGTGTCTAAAAGCGAAGTTAAAGCAGCCCAGGAACGTTTATCTGCAGCTAAATTTGGTATAGATAACTCTAAAGCCAACCTAAACGAGGCAAACAAAAATCTTGGAAGAACCAGCATTTACGCTCCAAGCGACGGAGTGGTTAGTGCTCTAAACAACGAAAAAGGCGAGAGAGTGGTCGGTACAGCACAAATGGCGGGTACCGAAATTATGATTATCTCTAACTTTAGTAATATGGAAGTTATTGTAGACGTAAACGAGAACGATATTTTAGCCATTAAACGTGGTGATACTGCTATTATAGAAGTAGATGCATACAACCAACGTAAATTTAAAGGTACGGTAACAGAAATAGCAAAATCAGCTAACAATATAGGTGGTGTGCAAATGAGCACAGACCAAGTTACCAACTTTGAAGTAAAGATTAGATTACTAAAAAGCAGCTACAATGATTTGTTAGAAGTTACAGACGCCCCTTTTTTACCAGGTATGAGTGCTAATGTTGAAATACAAACCGACATTAAACCAAACATACTTTGTTTACCTATAGAAGCTGTAAGCACGAGAGTAATGGAAATAGATAGCTCATTAAGCACAAGTGGTGAAGAAGATGAGTTAGATGAAGTTGTATTTAGTATTTCAGACGGCAATGCTGTTAAAAACATAATTAAAACAGGAATACAAGACAGCAGATATATTGAAATAATAGAAGGATTAGAAGGTATTGACAAGGTAATTATTGGACCATATGATGCAGTAAGTAAAAAACTGGAAACAGATAAAAGAGTTACTGTAGTTGAACAGAAAAATTTCAATAAGTTAGAGGAAGAATAAACAAATAGCAATTCCCTACTAATAAGCTGCAAATAAAGCATTTATACCTTTGTGGTTTATTTCAAAACCGTGATTCACCATTGCTGCTTAAAGCATTTTGGCCTAAGAACTGCGGCACCGATAATTGCCAACGAAAGACGTTTGATACTTGAATTCATGGAGCAATAGAAGCTTCTATTTTATACGCTTTGTCACTAAGTTAAAATTAAAAATAGCCAAACTCTAAAACATACTTTTTGCTATATTCCCACCGAAAACAACTTGAAACAGTTACTCCAAAATATAAAAAGCAGTATAGAACTTAGCTCAGCGGCTGAAGCACACATTTATTCTATTTCTAAAGAAATGGAAATATCAAAAGGACATACCCTGATAAGGCAAGGACAAAGAGTAAGAAACACCTATTATGTATTGAATGGATGTTTGAGATCTTTTTGTGTTGATAACAATGGAAAGGAACACACCTTACAATTTGCCATTAAAAACTGGTGGATAAGCGATTTTATTGCCATATACAATAATGAGTCAGCCACCCTTACTGTAGAATGCATTAAAGATGCAAAGGTTATAAAGTTTAATGCCACTGATTTAGATAAAATACATAGCCTATTCCCAGAGTTTGAAGCGTATCAACGTAAAAATTTAGAACGCCATGTTGTTAGCCTACATAAAAGAATTTTAAACCAATTGCAGCTAACAGCTCCAGAACGATACAACTTATTTTTAGAACAATATCCAGATGTTGAACAGTATACACCAAACTACCACATTGCTTCTTATTTAGGCATAACCCAACAAAGCTTAAGCCGCATTAGGGTTGAAAAAGCAAAGAAATAACCTTCTTATTCTAGGTTGACTTTTGAACGTTACCTGCTTTCATATTTTGTAAACCCTCATTTAAGTATTACAAACGACATTTTAGAAACATAGGTTCTAGATATTCACTCTGATTTTTCTAGTAATTAAAAGTCAATCCAATGGACGGCATCACGGCTACTGAAGTATTTTTAAGTTGATTTATTGAATTTATTCCATGCCCTTGTATTCCAACGTTACAAATGGCACCAACCATCACTTTTCCGTTTAGTTTAAAGCCAATATAAGGAGCAAAGCGGGCACTTAAGAAATCATTGAATCGCTTTTCGCTTTGCGAATAATTTACAATTGTAAAATCATCTTTCAATAGTCGACCATTCTGGCTTAAGATTAGAGAATAACTTACACCCAAATTCATACCTAGTCGAAAACGTTCAATATCTTTCGATATTTCCAGTTGTACTGGTAACGTAATAATTGATGCTGTATTGAAATGCCGTACAGTCCTGATGTTTTGCACTAACACCTGCTTTTGGTCAATCTCTACCAGCGAGTCTGAAACAATTACCTTATCAAACCGATCCTTCCACTCTAGGTATTCCACCCCCACACTCACATTCCAATTCTTACCTTGTTTGATTCTTACAAGAACACCAATAGAATTACCAGGATACATTGATAGATTTTTATTTAAGCTATCTGCAAAATCAGAATTTCCGTTTTTAAAATTATTTTGTAATAAAACCGCACCACCATAAATTCCCCAAGAGATGGTTTTCTTTGATACTGGTTGCACGCTTTTAGAAGCTATCAGCGATTCATTGGGGTTTGGTGGTATAAAAAGAGGAGCATCATTAGGTGGGCTTTTTCTTTGCATCAACCCAGTATCAGCAATGTATACATCGAACAGTTTCTTATTTGCATAATCCGCTTTAGAAGGAACACCTGTTCCAAAAGATAAATCCCCAAACTTTTGATCTCCTCCGGATAAGTTCTTCTGTTCTGCTTGTTGATTTGATTCTACTTGGCTGAAAAAAGAACTTGTGTTACTCGGTTTTTTAGAGAAACCTTTTCGATTTTGAAAACCATTCTCTTGTTCTCTCATACCTTTACTGGCAAGCCTAGTAACCTCATTCATATGGAAGGTGGATTTTTCGTGTTCAATTTCTGATATAAGAGTAACTGATGAAGGAGTTTTTTCTTTTAGACTTGCTACTAAACTGTCTTCTTGAGTTATACCTAAAGCATCAGATAGAAATTGTTCTGTCTTGGGTTCTATTCTTGGCGAATAAGCCGAAGATGAATCTTCTTTTAACGTCAATAATGCCCAGATTGAGCCGATTGACACTAAAAACAAGAAAAACCAAATGAACATAAATCGTCTATTCTTGCTAGGAGCTTCTGCTGGATTAATTGTTTTTGAAATACCATTCCATAAAGCTTCGCTATCAATCCCTTCCATGGAAGTTGACTGTGCCAGTCTGTCTTTTATTTCCTGTTCTAATTTATCCATTTTTTAACCTATCAAATATTTATAATCTCCAAGTAGTGAATTCAAACTTTTGGGTCTATTTTGGAGCCACGCCCTTGCTCTAGCCAATCTCTTCCTGCTCAAGTTGGTTTTTATTCCAAGCATTTCAGCAACCTCTTCATGACTAAAATCCTCGATAACAAACAACATGAATACTTCAGAATACTTCTGTGGCATAGTCTTTAAAAATCGAATGAGTTCTTTATTACTCAAATGACTCAAAACCGATGGTTCAACGGACTCTTCCTCTTTGTCTAAAGGGAAATTAGTAAACCTAATTTCACTCTTATTTTGTTTTAAGCAATTATTGATAACGATTCTACTTGCCCAGGAGTGAAATGCTCCTTTTTGTGAGTCGAATTGTTCTATTTTATTAAAGATGACTATAAAAGATTCTTGCAAAACATCTTGCCGTTTGGAAATATTATTCAAATACCTTCCACACAACGCATTTAGGTAAGGAAGCAAAAGGTCATATAGCTGCTTTTGCGAGGAGCTATCTCCTCGCAAACAGCCTTCTATGTATCCTTTGCTGATTTCCATAGTGTTGTAACAATTTTAGTACAAGGAATGTGTTAGATTCATTTTAAAGTTCAATTTAAACCCAATTAATGGTGAAGTTAAAATGCCTTTTTATGTTCATTAACACGAATCATAGTGTACTGTTACAATTGCCTTTTCACATTTCTAGAGATAGCCTATTATATTTCTGTAAAGAGGTCATTTATCATCTAAAAACAACTTTTTGATCAAATCTCCTTCTTAACAATTACTCAGCGTAATAATCAATCAAATCATCGCACTCAAAAGTTCCAGGCGTTCGGAAATAGGTAACAATGTGCCAATCATCATCGTGATGTTCATGGTTACCAGCTGGTGGTGCCACAAGATAATCTACAGACATCGTATTATTACAGTGTTTAGTTACTATATAATCTGTCGTAATCTTTGACCATTCTCCATTCCCATTTGGATCAAAAGTCATGGTAAATGTACTATCATTTACTTCATTCCAAGTACCCGAGTAAACTAGAACCTCCGCATAAAAATGCTGAAAGGTATAATCATCGTTAAAGTCCATTGTACCATCAGTTATCCGCGAAGGCGTTTGATCACGCCATACCATAGAAGTGAAGGCTTTAGGTGGAGTGCCTACAATGCTGTCAATTATTAATTCCTGCCTTTCCAGTTTATACGTTTCCCATTTACCTGTTATTTTAGCTGAAACAGTTGGGTTTGGTATAACTGTAATTGTTTTATCAATATTTTCTTTTTGGCAAGATGCTAAGATAATTGCACTACCTAGGCATATAAGCATTGTCTTTGTAAAAATTAATTTTTTCATCATTCTGATTTTTCTTATTCTATATTTCTAATATCTCCTTCAACCCTAAAACGTGACAATATTTTTTAAATAACGCTTAACAGCTGATAATGATGCAGATAAATTAACTGTTTTGATTCAAAATTAGTAGATTAAGAATTAACATTTTATGCATTTATCAATAAGCTAACCGTCTATTGTAGAAATTAAAGCCGCTTATTGAGGCGAAGAGTATACGCACAATTACAAGGTGATTTCGAAATCTAACAAAAAGTTGATGCTTAAATATATTCCTGAAGAATAAAACACATAAAAACTAGCAATTTATAAAACGTCTTTTGTCCGTATTATTGTAAGGAACGGAGATATTTAAAGTATATCTTTTGGAGCAGTAAAAGAACTAAACAAGGAAACAGCATACCTACAAAGCGTTATTAAACAGTTTGAATATTACAAATCTGTTGGAGAAAAAGCCATGATTCAATTAAAGGATGAGGATCTATTTTGGCAATACAATGCAAAAACGAATTCCATTGCCATTACCGTTAACCTCATGTGGGGTAATATGAAATCGAGATGGACCAACTTTTTAGAAACCGATGGTGAGAAAAATTGGAGAAATAGAGATTAAGAATTTGAAGAGGTAATAAAAACCAGAGTAGAATTGATGGAAAAATGGAACGACGGCTGGAATTGCTTGTTTAAAGCGTTAGACACGGTTAATGAAGAGAACTTTAATACAGAAGTATTTATACGCAATCAGGCACATTCTATTATGGATGCAGTAAATCGACAATTGGCTCACTATTCCTACCACATTGGCCAAATAATTAGTTTAACTAAAATGCAAAAAGGAAGCGAATGGACCAGCTTAACAATACCAAAAGGAAAGTCGAAAGAATTTAACCAAGTCAAATTTTCTAAAGGCAAGCATAGTGGTCACTTTTCTGATGATTTCTAATAGAATCTTCTTTCGTAAGATTTATTTATCTTCCGCCAAGTTAACCATGAAAGAAGAAAACGCATATATTTTAGGTACCGATAAAGCAGAGCTAAACCGGCTTGGAATTCAGCATCAAATTTGGGCAACAGAAGCTCAACGCGGATGGAAAACTGCTGGTTTTACTGAAGGTGATACATTATTAGATCTTGGTTCTGGCCCTGGATTTTGCACACGAGAGTTGGCATATATTGCAGGAGAAAAAGGTAACGTAATAGGCATAGATAAGTCTGAAAACTACATTAATTTTATAGATAATATTGCGGATACACATGGTTTATCTATTACCGGATTAGCACAAGATTTTGATCATTTAAATTTACCAGATAATAGTTTAGACGGCATGTATTGCAGATGGGCCCTAGCATGGGTACCTAACCCAAAAGAGGTGCTAAAAAAAGTGTACAATGCACTTAAACCCGGCGGTAAAATGGTGATACACGAGTATTACGATTGGAGTACCCACCAAACAGTACCATCTAAACCCGGATTGGCAAAAGCAATTGCAGCGTGCTTAAAGAGCTTTAAAGATCAACCAGGCGATATTGACGTAGGGCAAGAACTACCCGCTATGCTAACTGATTTGGGTATGAGAGTAACACATACCAAACCAATGGCAAAACTTGCAAGACCAAAAGAACTCACTTGGCAATGGCCAAAATCGTTTTACCAAATCTATTTTAACAAACTAGCTGAAATGGGATACTTAAAAAATGAAGATGTGAAAGCTGCGTTGCAAGATTTGACTGAGTTGGAACAAACACCTGGTGCTACATTGCTTTGCCCAATGTTAATAGAAGTAATCGCCGAAAAAGTATAAATATAATTAAGGATTTAGCAACTCTAAGAACTCTAGGCTCTTATCCTTTTTGTAAAGTATATATTTAAAACAACATACCGAGATATCAATACTTTAAAACACTGAACCAAGATACTGTTGACTAAATCATAAATTATCACTTGGATTTGGCTTCGGTAAATGAGCAAACAGCTGTAAACTTTGGCACAGAGAATAGTCTAGGAGATTTTAGAATTAAAAAACGTCATCTTTTTGTGATAGGTCAGTTGGTTTCTGGTACCGTTAAAAAACGGTAATTCCTTAGAATTAAACTTTCTTTTCTCAGGTTATAAACCACAAATACTTGCGGTAGAATACGCTTTAATTCTTAAAAACGGCATTGCACAAGAAGAATTAGGCTTGGCAATTGAGGGCCTCTCTCCTACTCAAGAAAAAGCACTCCAAGAAAAAGGCAACAAACTGGCATTCATCAACGTTTTAAACGCTTTGTAAATGATAAAAAATTATTGGCAATCCAACATTCCAAAGACCCATCAACTTATAGCTATTGCCAATAATAGAATTCTAAAAATCATGAAAAGAGTATCTGATATACGAGAAGAAATTGCTCTATTGGAAAAAGGTGAAGTTCCAGAAACAATGGAAGGAATTCCGTTTGGGTATGTAGCCAAAATCATCAATGAAGCACCTAAAAATGAAATAGCTATCCATTACGGTAAAGAGTCTAAAACAAAATTAAAATTTCAAAATAAAGAAGATAAAAATGCCTGCTTCAATTTAATTCGTTCTCAACTAAAAGGCTTTAATTACAAAAACAAACTCCCCTATATGTGGGAATACGCTAAAGGCAAAATAATCGCTATTTTTATTTTAACCGCAATATTCCTTTACTCTTACTGCGTGGCTGTTGAGATAGAGAAAGGGGTTAAATTTGAGTTAGAAGGATCTAAACCAGGTATAGGAGCAATCGTTTTGTTTTTTGCAAGCTTCGGATCATTCAACGTTTTTGCAGGTTATTTAACCTTATTAACATTGCTTCTGTTGTTGCTTTATAACAGGCTAAAGCAAAGAAGTGTATTAGAATATTTAATTAGAAACTAAATTCTACTTTGGTAGGTGTATAGTTTGTGATATCTGCCTTCCGAATCTAATAACTCTTGATGTTTTCCTCGTTCAACAATTTTACCATCTTCAATTACTAATATTTGATCTGCTTGTTGTATGGTACTTAACCTGTGTGCTATTACAAAAGTGGTTCTATCTTTCATCAATACATTTAAACTCTTTTGTATAAAGGTCTCACTTTCAGTATCTAAATTTGAGGTTGCTTCGTCTAAAATAATAATTTTAGGGTCTGCCAACAGAGCCCTTGCTATTGAAATTCGTTGTCTTTGTCCACCAGAAAGTTTCACCCCTCTTTCGCCAATTACTGTTTCTAATCCATCTTCAAACTTATCTGAGAATTCATCTACATACGCTCCTTTAACAGCAGCTAATAATTGTTCTTCTGTAGCATTAGGTCTTGGAAACAAGATGTTTTCTTTTATCGTTCCTTCATATAGAAAATCGTCTTGCAAGACAACTCCAAGGTTACTTCTATAACTGTTTAACTTAACCTTTGCCAAATCTTGCCCATCTATAAAAACTTGCCCGTTGCTAGGGTTTAAAAACGTGGCAACTAATCCTGCAATGGTAGATTTGCCAGAACCAGAAGAACCTACTAACGCAGTTACACTCCCGTGTTTTGCATCAAAACTTATATTGTGTAACACTTCTTTACTATCATCGTAACTAAAAGACACATCACTAAACTGTATGTCTCCTGTTATTGTAGATAGCTCATTGGTTCTTACTGTACTATCTTCCTCTTCTGGCATCTCCATCAACTCTTGTGTTCTATCTAAGCCTGCCAACGCTTCCGTAAGTTGGCTGCCTATATTACTCATTTGTACAATGGGTGCTATCATAAAACCAAGAAATAAAGTAAAAGACAGAAAATCACCTGTAGTCATACTCTCCTGCATAATAAGATAGCCGCCAATGCCCATAATACCAGCAGTTGCTAATCCTAACAAAAAAGTAGAGGTACTTGTTATAAGGGCAGTAGAAGTTAGGCTTTTTTTAACGTTTAAAAATAGACGCTCTACACCATCTGCAAAGGTGCTGCTTTCTTGAGCTTCTGCATTAAAACCTTTTATTACACGCACTCCATTCAGAGTCTCAGTTAACCTTCCTGTAACATCTGCCTGTATTTTACCACGTTCTCTAAATATTGGGCGGATATAGCCAAATGCTTTTAACGCAATTACGGCAAAAATGGCAACCGGTACCAACACAAAAAATGTCATAGTAGCATTAATTTTAATTAAGAAAATAAGTGACAGAATAGAAGTTATACTCCCACCAAACAATTGAACTAAACCTGTTCCAATTAAATTTCGCACTCCTTCTACATCACTCATAACCCTGCTTACTAAGGCCCCGCTTTTGTTGTTATCAAAAAAACTGACAGCCAATTTCAATAGCTTTTGCTGCACTTCAGCTCTTAGAATAGAAATTAGTCTTTGAGCTTCAACACTTAACAATCTTGTTAATGCAAAAGATATTATGGATTGTACCAAAATGGCAGAACAAACTATTATTAGCAGATTAGTTAACATTTGCATGTCTTGAGATGGAATTACTTCATCCAACAGACTTTTACTGGCGTAAGGCAGCACCAAACCAGCTAAACTCTTTATTATTATTAACACTAATCCGGCTAAAACAAGTTTCTTTCTTGGCCAGATGTATGTTTTAAATGCCCAAACAAAAGACACTTTTTTATCACTCATAATTCTACAATATCTAATATTAAGCCAAATATTAACGAGTGACGTAAAGGCAGATGAACCAAATCACCACTAGTCTATGCCTCCTTAGTAGTTTAGCCATTTTTTTAAGGAGATAATAGAAAAGAAACCAAATGAAACATTTATTGTTTGAACCTTTACCAACTTTAAAGGTTACAAAATAATGAACCCAGCTAAAAGCTTACTTTTATTCATCTTAATTGGTTTTTCTCCAATTTTGTTTGCCCAATCTGCAAGCACCATAAATGGAACAGTTAGTAGTAACAATACACCTCTGCCTTTTGCTACGGTAATGTTGCACAACTCAAACGATTCTGTATTTGTGAAAGCTGCATTTACAGATAGCCTTGGAAAATTTAAATTATCTACCGATAGAACAGGCAAACACTTTATAACAATAAAAATTATTGGCTATTCTGATTATAGCAGTCCATCTTTTGACTTAAATGGGAAAGCTATAACGTTAAACAACATAGAATTGGCTCCAAGCAGTGAAGCTTTAAAAGGTTTTGAAGTAACCTTTACAAGACCCATTATTGAAGTAGAGCCTGACAAAACAGTTTTTAACGTAGACAAAACTATAAACGCAACCGGCAGTAATGGATTTGATCTATTAAGAAAAGCCCCAGGAGTAATTATTGACAATAATGATAATATCATTGTTGAGGGTAAATCTGGAGTTCAAGTATTTATCAATGGTAAAGCAAGTATTCTATCTGGGGAAGACATTACCAGCTTTTTAAAGTCACTTCAATCTTCTGATGTTGATGCTATTGAAATTATTACGCAACCCTCCTCTAAATATGATGCAGCTGGAAATGCAGGCATTATTAATATTAAGCTCAAAAAAAATAAAAAACTTGGGACCAATGGATCATTAAATGTGGGGTATAATACCTGGATTAATCACCGAGCAAATAGCTCTTTATCTTTAAACCACAGAAACAAGAAAGTGAATGTTTACGGAAATTACAGTAACAATTTAGGTAAACGTTGGTACTTCATAGACATTAATAGAACTCAAGAAGGTTTTGTGTACAGCTCAGAAACAGACAACACAAACAGTGCAAATTCCAATAATTTAAAAATAGGGACCGATTGGTTTGTAAATAACAATAGTACTATTGGAGTATTGGTGACTGGAAATCAGTTTAATACAAATAGCGACGGTTTATCTATAACAGAAATTAAGCCTGTAGGTTCTACTACTATAAATCAAGCTTTAGAAGCCAACAATGTTAGTGAAGGAGGCAATTCTCAAATAGCAGGTAACATTAACTATAGGTATGAAGATACGCTTGGAAGAGAGCTAAACATTGATGCAGATTATGGAATGTACAATAGAGATGCATCAAGCTATCAACCCAATATTTACAGAGATGGTTCTACAAACGCGGTTTTATTCGAAAACAATTACAGGATGATAACTCCAACCGAAATATTGTTTAGAGCAACCAAACTAGATTATACACAAAAATTATGGGGAGGTAAAATTGGTGTGGGAGCGAAATATAGTGATGTTGAAACAGATAATACTTTTCAGTTTTATAATGTGGGTAACGAAGATGTTTTAAACGAGGACAGAAGTAATGACTTTAAGTATAAAGAAGCTCTTCTAGCAGGATATATTAACTATGGTAGAAAACTAGCTAAAAGGTTAAATATGCAATTGGGATTAAGGTTAGAAAATACAAAAAGTAGAGGTGAGCTTATAAGCACTCAAACCACTGATGATAATATTGTAGAAAGAGAATACCTCAATTACTTTCCTAGTGGAGGACTTACTTTTAGCCAAAACAGAAAAAACACTTGGGCTCTTACATTTTCTAGAAGAATACAAAGACCTAACTACCAATCGCTTAATCCGTTCGAATCTCAAATAAGTGAATTGTCTTTTAGAAAAGGTAATCCATTTTTACAACCTCAATACACCACTAATATTAAGCTAAACCATATGTTTAAATATCGGTTCAATACCAGCTTAAGCTATAGTTACACTCAAGACTTTTTTGCCCAAATACAAGATACTTTAGGCAGCACCAAAAGCTTTATTAGTCCAAAAAATGTAGCCAATCAAAGGGTAATAAATCTTGGAATAAGCTTACCATTCAACATAAATAAATGGTGGGGAGTTTTTGCGAATATCAATGCTAATAATACTTCTTATGAGGCTAACGATGATAAGTTTCAACCAATTAACCTAAACATACTTAATTTATACGCTCAAAACACTTTTACGCTAAACAAAAAAAACAAACTAGAGCTATCGGGATGGTTTAGTACACCTTCTATTTGGGGAGGAACATATCTAACAAAACCTATGGGTTCTTTAAACATCGCATACGAACATATTTTTGTTCAAAATATTTTCTCTGTTCGATGCTCATTTAACGATATATTATTTACATCACCCTGGAGAGCAGATTTAAGATACGGCGACCTAATTATTGATGGAACAGGAGGAGGAGAAAGCAGACGAGTAGCAGTAAACTTCATTTATAATTTTGGCAATCAAAATGTTAAGCGAGTTAGAAAAAGAGAAACAAGTTTAGAAGACGAAAAGAAGCGAACAGGCAATTAATTGAAAGGTTTTATAATAGTATGTAACAAAATGTAGAACTTGCGTGTCTTATTTAAGCTTGCAAAATTTTAACCGCTACATAGTGCTGCTCTCACTTTTTGTTGCAACAATTTGTTCTGCACAAAACAGTATAATCGACTCAACCAATAGTCCGCTTTCGTTTTCTAAGGTTGCAATACCTGCTGCATTATTAGTTGCAGGTTTCACAGGAAGCTATAATAAGCAAATTAAAAATCTCAACATTTCGATTAGAGACAAGGTTATTGCACAAAACTTTAAACCTACTACCATTGACGATTACCTAGCACCATTACCCGCAGTTTCTGTTTATGGATTAAACCTTTTAGGTTATAAAGGCAGACATAATTTTGTAGAACGCACAGAAATTATTGGCACTTCATACGCTATAGCCGTTCCGCTAGTTTTTGGTTTAAAAGAAGTCACCAATATTAGTCGGCCAGATAACTCCAACAACCGCTCTTTACCCAGTGGCCACACGGCTGTTGCTTTTGCAGGTGCTGAATTTGCTTGGCAAGAATATAAACATAAGAACATATGGATTGGAGTAAGTGCATATGGATTGGCTTGTGCTACAGCAGCGTTAAGAATGCGAAACAATAGACATTGGCTAACTGACATAGCAGCGGGTGCAGGCATTGGCATTTTAAGTACCAAAGTGGCAAATAAAATCCATCCTTGGATAAACAAAACCTTAAATATAAAATCAAATCAAACAGTAAATATTGGGCCGTACGTTAATCAAAAAGCTTACGGACTTTCTTTTGCCTTGCAACTATGAGATTATTTCAAACATCTATTTACACAGTGTTCTGTATTGTGCTTGTGTTTCCTGTGTGTGCTCAACGAGAGAAGAAGCAATACTGGAATAATGGGAAAATAAAACAAGTAACGACAAAGCAAAAGAAAAAGAAAGACATTGCTTACTACAACCAGCTGGGTGAGTTAATTCGTTTAGATAATTATGTTGGAAAATACAAATTAAAGCAAACATCGTACTCCCCGGAAGCATATGTTTTTAATGACCAAGATCAATTAACAGCAATCCGTCTTTATAATTCAAAAGGTTATTTAAGCCCTCAAAACATTTTAAATAAACTAGTTAAAACAGATGTAGTTTTGATAAAATATAGCTACGATAAACTGGGGAATAAAACCAAAGAAGAAAAATATAATGCAGATTTAACCCTATCATTAGATCAATCTCCCGCAATTAACTCATACACGTATAATGCTGATAACAAATTAGTTAAAGAAACTAAATTGGACCGAAAGGGAAAGACGTGGAAAGACCCCTATAAAACAGTAGAATCCTCTATTAAGCATACTTATGAAGGTGAAAAGTTAATAAGAACAGATTATTTAGATTTTCAAGACTCATTAATCGATGCAAATTTTGGTGCCTCTTCTACGGTATACACCTACAATGAGTTAGGACAAAAGATAACCAGAACATATCTCAATAAAAAAGGAATGCTTGCACCATACTGGGATTTAGGACCTCCAATATTGGAGTACACTTACAATAAAAAAGGGCAGATTTTTCAAACATTTTGGAAGTTTAATGAGGGTGATACCTTTGAGTTTAAGAACTTCTTTTACCTCAATAAAAAATTGCTTTTCACTGAAAGCTTTTCTCCAAAAGACTTAAAACAAGTTGAGACAAGAGAAGTATACAACTACTTGGATAATGAATTGAATATGATAACCACTTATAAGCGTGATAAAGAAACAAAAAAACTTAAGGTGGTCCATAAAGAAACAAATACCCAAACCATAGAACTTAGCACTCCTTCTTGGGAAATAAGTTGGAACCCACCTTTACCTATTTCTCAAGAAATAAATGGGACTATAACATTTAATGTTACTGTAAATAAGTCTGGGAAAATAGCATCTTACAAACCGCTTTATTATGCGGCTTCAACCCAAATGTATACTTACTGCAAAGACTTTTTGAATCGTTGCTTCTTTATTAAAATAGACGAAAAGGAAATATCCTCTTTTGATATTGAATTTACGTTTAAGCACTTATAATTAAGCACCCCAACTTTCTGGATTTTCTCTCCACTTTGCTAAACTAGAAAGTTCTTCCTCTTTAACATAACCAGATTTTACTGCTTCATCTATTAAGCTAGAATAGTCGCCTAAAGTTAGACACTCACAATTAGCTTTGGTAAAATTTTCTTCGGCTATTTTAAAACCATAAGTAAATATGGCCGCCATACCCAAAACATTGTATCCTTCAGCTCTCAAGTATTCTACCACTTTTAAACTGCTCCCACCAGTACTTATTAAATCTTCCAGCACCACAATTTTCGCATCCTTATCTACTTTCCCTTCCAGTTGTCTTTTTAAACCGTGCTCCTTTGGCTTTGGTCTGCAATATGCATAGCTCAACTCCATTTCGTCGGCCACTAACACACCCATTGCAATACCTGCAGTTGCCACACCAATAATTGCGTCAGCATCTGCAAAAACATCTTTTATTTTCTTAGAAAGCATCTGCTTTATCGCTGCTCTGTGTGTGGCATAAGACAATACCGCTCTGTTATCACAATAGATAGGAGAATTCCATCCACTAGACCATTTAAAAGGATATTTAGGAGATAACTTTACAGCACTTGTTTCTAACAATATTTTAGCGATTTTTGCCTCAGTATTAATCATAATAAGATAGAGGCAAATGTACCGAATTTTTCACGGCAAACACCGCATAATATTATCTTCTAATGAAGGATTAAAAGAAAAATTTCAGCCCGATTTTATTTTTAAAAAACCCAACGAAGAGCAAATAAAAGAAGCTCTCAGAGTGAGTAAAAAAGCTACCAAGTCACTCACTATTTTAGTAGTAGGTAATCCAGATAAACTGCTAAAAAAGGTCTTTGTAGAGTTTAAATACGTTGCTGCTGCTGGAGGAATTGTAGAAAACAAAAAAGGTAAGGTGCTCCTAATGAAGAGATTAGGGAAATGGGATTTACCAAAAGGCAAAGCCAAAAAAAATGAAGACATAGAAGCTTGTGCTTTACGAGAAATTGAAGAAGAAACAGGTGCAAGTGGGTTGTCTATACTAAGCTCATTTGAAGACACATACCACACCTACTTTAGAAATAATACGTGGCAAATAAAACACACGTGCTGGTACTTAATTTCTTGCACTAAAGACGGCAGCCTTATTCCCCAAACAGAAGAAGATATAGAAGAAGTTAGATGGGTTAAAGGCAAACACATAAGCACCTCTTTAATTGACACTTACCCAGCTATTCAATACCTGCTTAATAAATATAAAAAATACAAGAAAGCCGAAAAGAAGGCTAATTGGACGCTATAAACTTTGTATTCTTTGAAAAAATACGTCTGGAATATATTTTTGGTATGCCCCTTTGTACCGAATAAGATCTCTAACAATAGTTGAGCTAACAGATGCATTTTTTTGGTCGCTCATAACAAATATACTTTGTACAGAATCTGTTAAATCTTCGTTAACATAGGCTATTTGCTGTTCATACGTAAAATCTTGAGTGGTTCTTAAACCTCGTAAAATAAACTGTGCATTTATAGAAGCTGCAAATGTTGCCGTAAGTCCCTCGTAATGTAAAACACTAACTTTAGGATTGTCTATAAACAACTCCTCAAGCCAAGCCGTTCTTTGTTCTAAACTAAATAAATGTTTTTTGCCACTGTTCACGCCAATTGACACGACAATTTCGTCAAATATTTTTAAACCTCTGTTTACAATATCTAAATGTCCGTTTGTAAAAGGGTCGAAGGTTCCTGGGAAAATTGCTTTTTTAATCATTTGCTTGTTTTTCAAAGTTAAAGAAAGAAAATGTACTTTGGCCATACTTTCTAGTATCGTAACAAGCCCAGTGATTCATTTTTATGTTAGATTGATGTTCTAATATAAATACACCACCATTATTCAGGTAGCTGCCGTTTTCTATGGCTTTAATCAAGTCTTGTATTTCTTGGCCGGCCATATAAGGTGGGTCAGCAAAAATTACGTCAAATGTATTTAAACTGCTTTTTAGGTACGATAAAACTTTGGATTGTCTTACTTCTAAGTTGGCTGCTAGCTTTTGTTTTATCTCCTCAATATAACGAATAGACTTTGAGTTACCCTCGATACAAGTAATGCTTTTAACTTCTCTAGATACAAATTCAAAGGTTATGCTTCCTAAACCGGCATACAGGTCTAAAACATCTATATCTTCAAAATAAAAATGTTGGTCAATAATATTAAATAATGCTTCTTTCCCCCTATCTGTAGTTGGACGTGTATGAGGCATATTCTTTTTAGGGAAAACAAAACCTTTATGTTGCCCGCTTATAATACGCATTGAGCAAAATAAGATGATTGAAGAAATTCTGATTTCAAATTTCGATCTTCTGGTGTAAAGCTCAAGTTCGATTGAAATTTAGTCAACTCCAGCTCGGGTAAATAATTTTTAAATAGAGATTGATAAACTTCGTGCTCTCCACTTGTTGCTAAGCATTCAAAGTTTAAGCTTTCAATGGGTAAATCTAGTTGCTCCACAACCAACATTACATAGTAAAATAACTCGTCGTTAGACTCTATTTTATATCTGTTTATTAGATGTAAATTACTCTTTACGTGCACAAATATTGTAAGCACCCCTTCTGTTATATAAAAATACAAAGAATCTTTAATTGCCTGCTTATGTATATTAGGGTATACCACGGAAACATCGTTACAAATTTTAGCATTTGCTGTTCCTTGCAATAGATTATTAAATCTTGATGTAAGATTATGTACTATCGTAAAATCTTCCACATTAGTATATTCTAAAGTATTTGCTTCAGTATAACTTAATGCATAAAACTCTTGCTTATTACTAGCATTGCCTGGAGTTAGTACAAAGTTTTGAGCTACAGAAATGTAAGTGGAATTAGAAAAAATAGCATCAACCAAAACCTGCGGTGAAGACGCTTCACTAGAAACAAAGGACCATTTCAGTTGGTCTTCTTTATCATAAACCTGAAAATAATTGCGGTTTGGAAAACTGCAAACTACAAGCTTATCACTTACAGCATTGTGGTATGCAGTCATTTAAGATTATCTATTTCCCCAATTTCCGTTATAGTCAACCTCATATACAGAACCTACACGCAGTGGGTCATTTGCTTTTATACGCTCTTTACTGAATGGTTTAGGATCAACAACCTGAAATACAGGAACAGGGACATTGTTTTTTGTTATGACGTTAGAAGCCATTTCAAACTGTAAAGTGTCGTGATCTGGAACATATCTAACATTATCAATATCTATATTCTTAAACAAAGAGTCCTTAACACTTACTAAAACCTCTTCTGATCTAAATACGGTAGTTGAATCGTCTCTATCACCAAATTCAATCATCATTTTAATTTTACCCGTATTAATAAAATTAATTAAAGTATCAAAACTACCTGTAAACGAGCCATTAACATCTCTATAAGTTAACTGAGCGTCTCTAATTACCTTTAGTTTTTCAATAACCGCTTTTTCCTTTACTTTAACTTCTTTAGCATATCTTACAGGTTCAGCTATAGATTCAAATGTTAAGTAAGCTAATATGCAAATTACAATTAGTAAAACGATTCTGATTACGTACTTCATTTATTGTTTCAATTACAGTTAGATGGCAATATTACGCAAAATGTCTCAAAAATATTTTTCACTTATCATATTAATTTATTAAAGTTCATTTTCACTAACAAAGCGATTCTTCTACACCAAAAATTGTGCTGAATAATATTCTTAACATAAGTAATTAGTTACATCGTTATAAAACAAAAAACCTGCATCACTTTCGTAATGCAGGTTTAAAATAGATTGTATTTTATTTAACCTTCTAAGGCTGCCGCACCGCCAACAATCTCTAAAATTTCTTTAGTAATTGCTGCTTGACGTGCCTGGTTATATTGAAGTTTTAAATTATAAATTAACTCGCCTGCATTTTCAGTTGCTTTATCCATTGCTACCATTCTACTTCCGTGTTCAGAAGCTTGAGAATCTAACATTGTTCTATATAACTGAGTTTTTACGGCTCTTGGTATTAGCGTATAAAGTAAATCGGTTTTTGACGGTTCAAAAGTAAAATCTGCTAAATACTTAGATTTTTCTTCTTTACCTTCAAAAGCTTCTAACTCTACCGGTAAAAGTTTTTCAGCAGTAACAATCTGCGTTGCTGCATTCTTAAACTTATTATAAACCACTCTTACCTCGTCATATTTTCCAGCTAAAAAGTCTTGAATAACATCTTCACCTATACCAAATACATTATCTGCACTTAGTTTTAAGAATGCTTCCATATTAGAAGTATCCATATTTAGATTAGATTTCTTGAAATATTCGTATGCTTTTTTACCTAAAAATTTAATAATAATATTAGTGTCTTCACTATACCTATTCGCTACTAATTCTTTAATCTCTTTTGTAATGTTAGAGTTAAACCCGCCACATAAACCTCTATCACTAGAGTTCACAATAAGTAAAACATTTTTTACTTCACGGTGCTCAAAGTAGCCTTGCAAGCTTTGCTCATCTTTAGCGGCCTCAGCCAAGTTCATCAATATGCCGTTTAATTTATCGGCATAAGGTCTCATTTGCGTAATGGCCTGCTGAGCTTTACGCAACTTAGTAGCAGAAACCATTTTCATGGCTTTTGTAATCTGCTGTGTGGATTGCGTACTAGCTATTCTAGTTCTTACTTCTTTAAGATTGGCCATAGTTTTTAGGCTTTGAAGTTTTTAGCTATATCACCTCCAACTGTTGTTATGGTAGAAGTAATTTCATCCGTAAGCTTACCATCTGTTAATGCATCTAAAACATCTTGATGATCTGCTTCCATTTTCATAAGAAATTCTTCTTCAAACTTTCTTACATCATTAACAGGAACAGATTTCAATAAACCTTTAGTTCCTAAGTAAATAATGGCAACTTGCTTTCCAACTGTCAAAGGAGAGTATTGAGGTTGCTTCAAAATCTCAACGTTTCTAGCACCTTTATCCAAGATAGACTTAGTTGCTGCATCAAGATCCGAACCAAATTTAGCAAATGCTTCTAGCTCTCTATATTGTGCTTGATCCAGTTTAAGTGTACCTGCAGTCTTTTTCATAGACTTCGTTTGAGCAGAACCACCCACACGAGATACAGATATACCTACGTTAATTGCTGGACGAACACCAGAGTTAAATAAATCTGACTCTAAGAATATTTGACCGTCTGTAATAGAAATTACGTTAGTTGGAATATACGCAGAAACGTCACCAGCTTGTGTTTCAATAATTGGCAATGCAGTTAAAGAACCACCACCTTTTACTTTATCTTTCAAAGATTCAGGTAAATCGTTCATACCCTTAGCAATATCGTCAGAGCTCGTAACTTTTGCCGCTCTCTCTAGTAAACGAGAGTGAAGATAGAAAACATCACCTGGATAAGCTTCACGTCCTGGAGGTCTTTTTAATAAAAGAGAAACCTCACGGTAAGCAACTGCTTGCTTAGATAAATCATCATAGATAATTAAAGCTGGACGACCTGTGTCTCTAAAATACTCCCCAATTGCAGCACCTGCCATTGGAGCATAAAACTGCATTGGAGCAGGATCGGCAGCAGAAGCAGAAACTACAGTTGTATAAGCCATTGCACCTTTTTGTTCTAAAGATCTAACAACCTGCTTTACTGTACTTGCTTTCTGACCACAAGCCACATATATACAATATACAGGCTCACCTTTATCGTAAAATTCTTTTTGGTTAATAATGGTGTCAATAGCAACAGCAGTTTTACCTGTTTGTCTATCACCAATAATTAACTCTCTTTGACCTCTACCTACCGGAATCATAGCATCGATTGCTTTGATACCTGTTTGCATTGGCTCAGAAACTGGCTCTCTGTAAATAACGCCTGGAGCTTTTCTCTCCAAAGGCATTTCGTAAACGTCTCCTTGAATAGGTCCGTTTCCGTCAATAGGGTTACCAAGAGTATCTACTACTCTACCTAACATACCTTCACCTACGTTTATAGATGCAATTCTGTTCGTTCTTTTTACAGTATCCCCTTCTTTAATATTAATAGAGCTACCTAAAAGTACAGCTCCAACATTGTCTTCTTCTAAGTTTAAAACGATTCCTTGAACACCGCTTTCAAACTCTATAAGCTCACCTGATTTAACTTGTGTAAGTCCGTAAATACGGGCGATACCATCACCTACCTGTAATACAGTACCTACTTCTTCTAACTGAGCATCGGTTTTAACCCCTGATAATTGCTCTTTTATTATACTAGAAACTTCGTCTGGTCTTATTGCAGCCATTTTCTTTTTTAATTATAAATTAATGTTTTTCTGATTTCTCTAAGTTCTTTAGACACACTCATATCGAGCAATTTGTCTTCGTGCTTAATAATTATTCCTCCAATTATTGAAGGATCAATTTCATTTTTAAGTTCTATTCCATCTTTACCTAATAATTCTGAAACGTAGTTACCTATTTGAGATAACGACTCTTCAGAAAGTGCAATAGCAGACACAATAGTTGCTTTAGCTATTCCTTTTAGATTATTGTAAGACGTAATGAAATTTTGAGCCACACTTGGCAACTCATTCTCTCTCTTTTTATCTACTAAAAAGTCTATAAATTTTTGAGTAGTTGGTGTAGTTGAACTAAACACTTTACCCAAAACTGCCTTCTTGTCTCTAGCCTTTACAATAGGATTTTTTAAAAGATTAGCAAGCTCTTTAGATGATGTGCAAATTTCTGCAACATTATCCATGTCTCCCTTTACTTTTTCTAATTCCCCTTCTTGTGAGGCTAGGTCCAATAATGACTTAGAATATCTAATTGCTATTCTGCTAGATGCCATATTAATTCATTTGGGCTTTATTCAAATGTTCATTAACAAATGATTCTTGAGACGCTTTATCAGCTAAATCTCTTTTTATCACTTTTTCTGCAATGTCTAATGAAAGTTCTGCTACTTGAGTTTTGATGTCAGAAAGAGCTTGGTGCTTTTCTTTTTCAATCTCAGACCTAGCCGAAGATATTAATCTGTTGCCTTCTTCTGAAGCAGTAATTTTAGCGTCAGCCAAGATTTTTTCTTTCATCTCTCTAGCTTCTTTTAGAATTGTTTCACGCTCGGCTCTAGCCTCAGCTAATAAATTTTCATTTTCCGCTTTTAGCTCGCTCATTTGAGCTTTAGCTTTTTCTGCAGATTTTAATGAACGGTCAATAAATTCTTCTCTGTCTTTAAGTGCCTTAATAATGCCTTTCCAAGCAAACTTTTTCAAAAGAAAAAGAATTACTAAGAACGCAACAGACATCCAAAGAACTAAACCTAATTCTGGTAATAACGGATTCATATAATCTTAAATCTATAGGGCAGAAGCGTACTTCTGCCCTTAATATTGAAATTATTATTTTGTTAATACAACCAAAAGGCTCACAATGATACCGAAGAATGCAGCACCCTCTACAAGTGCGGCAGCAACGATCATGTTCGCTCTAATGTCTCCAGTAGACTCAGGCTGACGAGCCATAGATTCTAAAGCAGAACCACCGATTCTACCTATACCGATACCAGCACCTACTGCTGCAATACCTGCTCCAATACCTGCTCCCATGTAAGCATTTGCCATGTCTAATAAAATTGTTAAAAGTTCCATTTCTTAATTGTTACTTGTTTTTATTGATTTAAATTAATTATAAACGTATTAATGTGCGTGCTCTTCTACCGCTGCTCCAAAATAAAGGGCAGATAATAAGGTAAACACGTAAGCCTGTAAGAACGCAACTAAAAGTTCAATTGCGAACATAAAAATTGAAAAACCTACAGAAAGTATAGATACTCCGTATCCACCACCTGCTCCATAAAGGTTATTGAAAATAAATATTAAACTAACAAAAGCTAGAATAATAATGTGCCCTGCAGTAATGTTAGCAAAAAGCCTTAATGTAAGTACTATTGGTTTTGATATAAAACCAATGAACTCAATTATAAACATTAAAGGAATAGGGAACTTTAGCCACCAAGGTACTCCAGGTGTATTATAAATATGTTTCCAGTAATCTTTATTACCGTTTACAGTTGTAATAATAAACGTAAACAATGCCATTACTAAAGCCACTGCAATATTTCCTGTTACGTTAAAACCGCCAATAAACGGAATTAATCCTAGCATATTACCAATCCAAATAAAGAAAAATATAGTTAACAAGAAAGGCAAAAATTTCTCATACCTTTTACCAATTGAAGGCTTTGCAATTTCATCTTTAACAAATAAAATTAGAGGCTCAAACAAAGATTGAATACCTTTAGGTGCTTGTCCCTCTCTTTTTTTATACCCTCTAGCTACCGCAGTAAAGATTAACATCATTAACACCATAGTTAACAACATACCAAAAACCGTTTTGGTAATAGATATATCCAAAGGCTTTTCTGCAGTTATATGTCCGTGATCATCTCTTGCTACCAAACCACCTTCACTAGCAAAGTAAATTTTCTCGTGCTCCATAATGTATCCATTATAAGCCTCTCCTCCAGAAATTCTTGATGAACTAAACATATCAAACCCTCTTTCACTAGAATAAAGTATTATAGGTAAGGGAATATGGATAGGTCCAATGTGAATTTCGTGGTTATCCATAACGTGATGCATAATCACTTCACCAGCATTAAACTCTTTCTTTTCTCCGTGATTTTCTCCAGGGTGACCTGCAAACGAAGAAAAAGACGTCATAAAAACTGCAATGACTAATAAAAATCGAAACATTTGTTTTGTTTTAAGTGTCTGATATTTAACTTGTTGTGTTATCAAGTTTGCTATTTTTTTCGGGTCGCAATTTAACCACTAATTGAGATATTTCAAATATTGTAAACAATAAATATAAAATTAAATAGAATACTACAAATGGAGTGCTCTTCAAGTCGCTTACTATTAAGTAAATAGCTAATAAAACAATAGATACTAACATTCTAATACCAATCGCTCCCATCGTACCTCTAAAAAAAGCACTATTTGATGCATTAATGCTTTTGTGCGTAATACGACTTATAACAAGCCCAAGTATAACAAAAAAAGCAATAGCCCCCCAATACCACGCTTGTTCTTCAAATCCGAAATAAAACAAAAAACCAAAAGCCATTAAAGCACATACTGCTGCCAAAATTAGCAACTTGCCTATAAATTTCACCCCCATCTTATTTTAGCTTATTAATTAGTATATAGATTACTGAAAATACTGCAACAAAAATTGACGTTACTAAAAATACCGAGTTAAGCTTCAACTTTTCATCTAACCACAAACCTAAAAGTATCAAGGCTAGAGTAACAAATACAAGTTGCAGGCCAAGACCAGCATATTTAACATAATTATTAGTTTGCCGCTCTGGCATTTGCAGATGATTGTTCTTTTTTAATTGACACAGAACTACCCATTGTACAAGAACCATTAAACTCTCCTCCGTTTTCTACTACCATTTTAGCAGTTCTAATATCTCCTTGAATTTTACCTGAGCTTTTTATTAAAAGTAAGTCACTTACTTTTACGTTGCCGCTCACCTTACCGCTTATATCACAATTTTTTGCGTCTATATTCCCAGTAATCTGGCCAGAAGCTCCAAGTACACATTTAGACTGTGTAATGATATTTCCTTCTACACTACCATCAATTCTTAAGTCTCCGTTTGAACTTAAGTCTCCGGTAATTTTAGTTCCTTCGCCTATTACATTAATAGCTCCGAAATTGGTTGGGGTTGCTTTTTCTTTTTTTCCTAACATTATTTAAAAATTAATATACTTCTGTGGGTTAACCGCAATACCCTTACTCCATAACTCAAAGTGAAGATGGGGTCCAGAAGTTAATTCACCTGTATTGCCAACTAATGCAATAGCATCGCCAGCTTTTACAAAGGTTCCTTCTTTTTTTAGCAGCACAGCATTGTGCTTATATACCGAAACAAACTCGTTGGGGTGCTGTATAACAAGCGTATGTCCTCCACCTGGAGTCCAATCGCTAAATATAACCGTACCTCTTTGTACAGATTTAACCGCTTCCTTTCTTTTGGCTGCAATATCTACAGCTAGGTGTTTTCTTTCCAAATTAAAAGAATCACTGATCACACCTTTTAATGGAAGATAAAAATTATAATTCTTTGGATTAATTTCGGCTGGCTTTAATATTTTCAGCTTTGTGCCTCCCCCACTTTCTGGATTATTGGTTCTTGCCACAGTTGCTGGTGCTTGAGGTGCAGAGTTTGTTGGCTCATTTACTGTTTCTTTCGGGACATCTGGGATATTTGAAACATCAACTTCTTCCCCTTTCAAAATCTTGTTAAGTATTTCAGATTGCTGGTTGAGTTGGTATAAACTTGTCTCCAAAGAGTCGATCCTTTGCAGCATTTCGTATTGCTGCATATTGCTGTACTTAGAACTTTTAGTAGGGAAAATATGATTTAGCGGGGTGTATGCCAAAAGCAAGTAAAGTATGGTTCCAAACACAAACATACCAACACATGCAACCAATAATAAATTAAGTGGAGTTAAGACTATTGATACCTTTTCTTCAAGATTTTCATCTTGTCTCAGAATTAATCTGTACCTGTTTCTAAACTTGGTTGATATTTTTTTTCGGAAAGAAGCCAACTTTTAACAATGTTTACGTCTTATTTAAAATATTTTTGTGCTCTTTTAAGTTACAAGGGTGCAAAGTTAATAGAATATCATTTTGAAGATAACTAAATTCACTGCTTTTATATTATTTATAAGTTTTTCCGTTCAGTGTTCGGCACAAAAAAATGACGAGCCTTGGTTAAAACGGAATTGGAATAACATGATTGCTCGTTATAATATTTATTTTAACGCAAATCAAAAGTTAGAAAAAGCTACTAAGCAATTGGCAGACAAACAAGATGATGATTTCCAAAAATATTTAGATGTTTATCCGTATGGCACAAAAGAAGATGCCAAGGAGATGAGAAGCTCAATGGAAGAGGTAATGAAAAAGGCGTCTAAAGTTATCCAATCCAAACCTAAAAGTAAGTGGGTAGACAACTCTTACTTTATAATTGGGCAAACTCACTTTTTTGGTGGTGATTATTATGCTGCTATTGAAGCATTTCAGTTTGTTAACTCCAACTACACAGATCCACATATTAAAGCTTTGAGTCAGCTGTGGCTAATGAAAAGTTACATTAGACAGGAAAAGTATAACGACGCTGAGGCCATTTTCGGCTTACTAAGGGAAATAAAAATATCTGACAGAGAATTTGAAACGCACTTAAACTTAAGCGGTGGTAACCTTTTGGTTAAACAAGAAAAGTACAATGATGCAATTCCGTATCTTGTAAATGGACTAGAGAAATTAAAAAATAAAGAAGTAAAGTACCGGACTAATTTTGTTCTTGGTCAATTGTACCTTAATGCTGAGAAGTATAAAAAAGCAAATGAGCATTTTATAAAGGTCTTAAAGCTAAACGCACCGTATGAGTATGTTTTCCAAGCTAATATAGGAATGGCAAGAGCAACAGCAAGAGCTGGAGGTACTGGATCTAGAAACACAAAGAAGTACTTAAGACGAATGCTTGATGATGATAAAAATATTGAGTATTTTGATCAAATTTATTACGAGTTAGCACTCTTAGAATTTGGCGGAGGAAACGAACAAGCAGGATTAGACTACATGCTTCAATCTTCAAGCAGTTCTAAAAACAACCAATCACAACAAACAAAAACCTACTTGTATCTTGCAGACTACTATTTTGCACAAAGAAACTACGACAAAGCCCAAGCATATTATGATAGTACTGTAGCCGTTTTGCCACAAGATTTTCCTGAAGGTGAAAAGATAAAAGCTCAACACAGTGTTTTATCTAAGTTAATTGAGAACATTGAAACCATTAAACTTCAAGATAGCTTACTTGCTTTAAGTAATTTAGATAGAGATGTATTGGACAAAAAAATATCTGAAATTATAGCTGCCGAACAAGAAAAAGAGAGAATTGCTAAAGAAGAGGCACTAATAAGGCAAGAGCAAGAAAGACTTAATCCCGGAGGAAATAATTTACCTTTACCAGGTGGAGGTAATGCCGGTGGAGGTTGGTATTTTTATAACCCTACAACAGTTTCCAGAGGAAGTAATGATTTTATAAAGGTTTGGGGAAGTAGAAAAAAAGGAGATTGGTGGAGATTTATAAATAAATCAGTTGTAGAAGCAGCAGTGCCAAAGCAACAACAAAACGATGAAGATGAAGATTCTGATCCAGACACATATAGTACTTCAACAGATAAGGAACAAAAAGAAGCACTTAAAAACTTAGATCAAGAAAGGTTGAAATATTATGAGCCTATACCTTTTAGTGAAACTGCAAAACAGGTTGCTCACAACAAAATACAAGATGCATACTTGGGAATCGGTAAGATTTACTTTGATGATTTAAAGGAATTTTTAAAATCTAAATCAAACCTAAATATACTATTGAGTAAGTATCCAGAAACCACTCATAAGCCCGAAGCACTTTTTTACCTTGCAAAATCTGAGTTGCAATTAGGAGATAGCGGGAAATACGATGAGTATGCCAAACAAATTGCCGAAGACTATCCTGAAACGGCCTACAATAAGGTGTTAAACGCCAAAGAAATTGTAGAAGACAGCAAAGATAAAGAGGTAGTTGCTCTTTATAGTAAAATGTATAACAGCTATACTGCCAATAACTTTTATGAAGTTTTAAAGTATAAAGCTGAAATTGACACTAAATACCCAGGAAATTCAATACAAGGCAAAATTGATTATTTGTTTGCACTAACTATTGGTAAAACTAAAGGTAAAGCAGAATATTTGAAAGAACTTGAAGTATTGAAAGAAGCGTATACCGGCACCGAAGTTGGAGAAATGGCCGCATTTACCATTCGCTTGCTTACAGAAGGTGAAGAAAGTGCAAATGTTGAAAAGACCATCTTTAGCAGTGATATAACAGGTAAACACTTCTACGTAATAATTGGTAAAACTAAAAAAGAGTCTGAAGTGAAAGTAGCCTTAGACAACTACAACAAAGAATTTTTTGGTTCTAAAACATTACAGATTTCAAACCTAATATTTGCCAATAAGCAACTTTTTTATTTGAAGCAATTTGGCGATAAAAAAGAGGCAATGAAATACCACGTTGATATGATTACCAGCCAAAGTATGCTTACGGAAGCTGGTTTATCTGATCAGATGTTATTTTGCATTACCGAAGCTAACTTTAAAACTTTGGTAAAAAACAAAAACGAAACTGACTACTTCAGATTCTTTATAAAGAACTATAACTAATGGCTAGAACTAAGAAAAAGTCAACACCCACATTTGCAACCAGATGGGTTAAACAAATTTGGAAATTATTTGCCCTAGGAATACTGTTTGTTTTACTGTTCCTATTTTCTATAAAAGCAGGTATTTGGGGTGATTTACCACCAGTTGAGGATTTAGAAAACCCTAAGACCAAATTAGCATCAGAAATATATTCTGGTGATGATAAAATGCTAGGGAAAATGTTTTTTCAAGAAGACAGGACTAACAACGAGCAAGCAGATTTACCACAACATTTAAAAGATGCATTAATAGCCACCGAAGATTGTAGATTTTATAGGCACTCCGGCATAGATGCTAGAGCAATAGCACGAGCAGTTTCTAAACTCGGAAGAGATGGAGGAGGAAGTACAGTTACACAACAATTGGCAAAAAACATGTTTCATGATAGAAGCAATAAAAACTTCTTTCAGAAAATTATTCAAAAATTAAAGGAATGGATTTTAGCAATTGAAATAGAGAAAAGGTATACAAAGGACGAAATAATCTTGATGTATTTCAATACTGTGCCATATGGCAATAGCTTTGGAATAAAGTCTGCAGCCAAAAGATACTTTAACAAAAAAACAATTGACCTAAAAATTGAAGAGGCAGCGGTTTTAGTTGGAATGCTTAAAGCCAATACATACTACAACCCAAAACGTAATCCAAAAAATGCTATTGGAAGGAGAAATGTTGTTTTAAAACAAATGAATGTATATGGCTATTTAAATAAAAGTCAATACGATAGCCTTAGTTCTCTTGAAATGACAATTGACTATAACTTTATAGACCACAACCAGGGTTTAGCCACATATTTTAGATCTTACCTAACCAAATGGATGAAAAAATGGACTAAAAACTATGAGGCTGAAACAGGGGTTAAATACAATATTTATGATGATGGATTAAAGATCTACACAACATTAGACAGTAGATTACAAGGCTATGCTGAAAAAGCGGTAGAATCTCATATGGCGAAGTTGCAAGAACAGTTTTGGAAAGAAACAAAACGTAGAAAAAGAGACCCTTGGTATACTGAAGATGAGAAAGGAGATATGGTTGCAGATCCTGCTTACCCAATGAGGATGATAAAAAGAACACCTCGTTATAAGTCTTTAAAAAGACAATATAAAAACAATCAAGATTCTATAGACTATTTCTTAAACAAGCCTGTTAAAATGAGCCTATTTTCTTGGAAGGGTGATCTTGATACAGTTTTAAGCCCACTAGACTCGTTAAAATATTGCAAACAAATATTACATACAGGTTTTATGAGTTTTGAACCACAAACAGGGCACGTTAAAGCTTGGGTTGGAGGTATTAACCATCGACACTTTCAATATGACCACGTTAATAAAAAAGCTACAAGACAAGTGGGGTCTACGTTTAAGCCTTTAGTATATGCAAGAGGTTTAGATGATGATAAAATTCAACCATGTGAAGTAGAAAGCACTGGGCCAGTGGTAGTGGAATATGGAAATGGAAAAGAATGGGCACCATCTAACTCTGGACGTGTACCAGATGAAGTTACTTTTTACGAAGGGCTACAGAAATCTATAAATACAGTTACTGCACGTGTAATGAAAAGGCTAGGACCCAATAGTGCAGAAGTAGTGAGACAAACTGCCGGCAAAATGGGCATTGATGAGACTAAGTTTGAGCCTTATCCTTCTATTTGTCTAGGCACCATGGATATCTCGGTATTTGAGATGGTAGGAGCATATGGAACATTTGTAAATGACGGCACCTGGGTTGAACCTATTTTTGTTACCAGAATTGAAGATAAAAACGGGAATATTTTGGCGGAATTTACTCCAAAAAAAGAAGAAGCAATTAGAAAACAATCTGCGTACATTATCTGTAAAATGTTAGAAAAAGTGACACAACCTGGTGGCACAGGTTCTAGACTTAGACGATACGACATTCCTGTTGGAGTTGGTTTGGGTGGCAAAACAGGAACTACTCAAAACAATAGTGACGGTTGGTTTATGGGCGTAGCTCCAAACTTAGTAAGTGGGTGTTGGGTAGGTGCAGAGGAAAGAAATGTACACTTTAGAAGCACAGGTTTAGGACAAGGAGCAAATATGGCACTACCTATTTTTGGCAACTATATTCAAAAAGTATATGCCGATCCTAAATCGGGTATAGATCAGGGTCCTTTTAGACGACCAAATATTGAAATGACCATTGAAACGGACTGTTGGAAATATGATGGTGAAAATGGACTACCAAGAGAAGGTGAAGAAGGGTCTGAAGAAGATGAAGGAGACGACGGCTTATTTTAGTTTGCCAAACCTCCTAAATGAACACAGTTTCTAAACTCTTCCATTCCAGCGAAAGGCACAATGTTTTTCTCGTAGCCAAAAGTGTCTTTCATTGATTTTATAAAATGATGATCGTCTGTTGTAGTTACAATATCTACCATTTTAAATTGGCAAGGATGCTCATAACCGCTTGAATGTGCAAGCTCTAACAATTCTTTTCTAAAGTAATTTACATAATTATAAAATCTTTCTGATTTTAAAGTAGGTTCCACACCTGCTTGCAACCATTTACTTTGAGTAGCAACACCACTAGGACAATGATTGGTGTGGCATAATTGAGCTTGGATACAACCAATGCTCATCATTGCTTCTCTAGCCACATTAATTACATCTGCCCCCATAGCGATGGCCCTTGCGGCATTAGCTGGTAAACCTAATTTACCTGATGCAACAAATACAATTTTGTCTGTTAAATCGTGGCTTTTAAAAATTTCATAAATTAAAGCAAATCCATTAAAAAATGGAAGAGCTACGTGATCTGCAAAACTAGGAGGTGCAGCTCCTGTACCCCCTTCTCCCCCATCTACAGTTATAAAATCTGGCCCTGTGCCGTGTGCTACCATTTTTGCAGCAAGTTCTTCCCATAAACCAGTTTTACCAACAGCTGATTTTATACCCACTGGCAAACCAGTTCTGTCTGCTATAGTTTCTATAAGTTGCAGTAACTCATCTAAATTATCGAAACACTTATGGCTTGCAGGTGAAAGTACATCTTTTCCTTCTTCAACCCCTCTAATTACAGCAATTTCTGCAGTAATCTTTTTACCCGGCAATACTCCACCTTTTCCGGGTTTAGCTCCTTGAGAAAGTTTAATTTCAATTGCTCTCACAAACGAATTATTTTCAACCAATTTCTCAAGCTTATCCAAATCTAAACTGCCTTCTTTACTTCTAACTCCAAAATAACCGGTTCCAAAATGAAATACTACATCTGATCCGTTGGAATGGTATGGAGACAATCCTCCTTCGCCTGTATTATGATAAGCTCCTGATTTTTTTGCTCCTTGATTTAAACTGGTCACTGCATTTGCACTTAAAGAGCCAAAACTCATGGCAGATACGTTAATAATAGAATATGGTCTGAAAGGTCTCTTCCTTTTGTTGGCTACCCCCATAACCTTAGCACAAGGTAAAAAGTAAGGATTATTAAAGTTTACGTGATTTTCTTTTAACTTATAAGGAAAAAGTGCTGGTTTAATAAAATGGTAATTGGATGAATGAAAATCTTGGTCTGATCCAAAACCTTGGTAGTTATTCTCCTTTTTTGAAGATGCGTAAATCCACGTTCGTTCCCGCCTATTAAAAGGCAATTCTTCTCTGTTATTGGCAATAAAATACTGCCTTATTTCCGGGCCTATTTTTTCTAACATATACCTAAAATGTCCAACTACCGGAAAATTATGACTTATAGTGTGCTGACGCTGTAATATGTCTCTTACCGCTACAACTAACACAACAATTAATACCCAAACCCACCAAGAAATGTTTCCAAGAAAAGCTGCAACTTCTGCCATTGGACGAAATTAGCTATTCATAGAATAAAAAGAGTTAACTAGCAAAAAAAAGTAACTCCTAGAACGTGTGTTCTAACTTTAGAAATATTTAAACTGATGAAGGAGTCTAAACTAAGAGTAGTTTTAAAATTGGTGTTTTTACCTATTTTAATTATAGGCTTTATAATTCTCAACTTTTGGGCTCCCATAATAATTATAGACACCAAAAATACTAGCTTCCAGCCTACATCAAATAGATTACAACACGCTGGAATTGAAAAGACTAAAGAAACCACCAGAGATGAAATAAAACTAGAAGGCAATTATGCAAAGTCGATTAGTCCACAAACAAAAGGTATTGTAATTTTACTACATGGAATAAGGGAATTTAAAGAACACTTTACTGCATTATCAAAGCAGCTTAATACTGAAGGGTTTAATAGTGGTGAGTATTATGCCTAAAGTACAGTTACTAAAACAACACCCCAAAGCTATGATATGGAGCTAGCAGCAAAACTATACAACACCATAAACCGCTACTTAAATAGCCACCTTAAGCTACCAAAAAAGTTAATTTAATTATCGCTTGCTCTAGAAACAGTGAAATCCAAAAAGCCTAAAATCATTTCTCAATATCACGCTTTTTCATACTTTATATCCATTGGGGAGAAAAGCATTAAAAGGAGAATTACTTGGCTTACGGTTTCTAAGAAATCTAGCATAGCAAGCAAAAAGGCTAGCCTACCCTTGAGAGTTAAAAAACATTAATCCAAACATTTAAGGAACCTTGGAGATAGATTTAGCTAAAGAAAGACAAATAGAAGTCGTAGATTTAAAATTACGGATTGAAGTTAAGCATTTGTTTTTTGATCAGTGGATAACAAAACAGTAATGCAAATCTAGTGTCCTTCAAATAGACCTGCCAAGTTTTTTCTTTTTCTGAACTCCTTATATCTTCTACAAAACTTAGTGTGGTATTTGTGTTTAGATATAAACCCAATTTGAATATCATTCCAACGCTCGCGAGTTAATCCATCATTCTCATACTTTAATTCTAAATACAAGAGCTCGCCAACTTGTTCAAAATACGTAGTTCCCAAATATTCTAAGTCTGCATCAGCCAAAATATTTTCATACTTTGTTTTTGGGCTTTGCGGGATTTTCGTTGCCATAATCATACCACAAACAACATCAATTTCTTTGGCAGTTAAATCATTTTTTAGCCACTCTCTGGCAATAACGCAACCTACATCCTCGTGATCTATTCTTTGCTTTATAAATCCAATATCGTGAAATAATGCTGCTATTTGCAATAAGTGCAAATGGTGGACGTCTACATCTTCTTTTGAGGCTATATAAGTTACTCGCTCAAACACATATTTAGTATGCTCAACACTGTGGTAACTTAAGCCACCGGGCAAATGCTCTTTTAAATAAGAAGTAATATCGTGGTAAAGCTTATCAATGTCAATCATATACTTCTTTAATGGCTTCTTAATCTCTTTACAACTCCACCTTGAACATCTTTTAGGCTGTGCACATAAATAAATGCCGTAGGGTCTGCTTTATGAATAGCTTGTTGAATATTAAATATTTCTAACCGCGTTACAACGGTAACAATTATATCACAGTCTTGTTTAAAATCAAAACTTCCTGGCAGATATCCTCTTTCCCCTTTGTAAACTGAAATGGCTTTGCCAAAATCATTGACAATAAGAGATTTTATAGCTTCTTGGTCCTTCCCTACAATAGTTAAGGAGGTGTACCCTTCAAAACCATCAACAATATAATCGCTTGTTTTAATGGCTGTAAAATAGGTAATGGTAGAGTACATTGCATTGTCTAAACCAAAATTTAAAGCAAGTAGACCAAAGATAATCACCGTAATTGCCAATAATATTTCATTGGTACTAAACTTAGATTTGGAATTGGTATATACAGCGACTACTTCCATACCATCTATTACTCCGCCTCCTTTAATAACGAAACCAATGGCTAAACCAATAAAAATTCCACCAAAAACTGCTATCAATACGGGATCTGATGTTACCGTTGGCACTTCAATAAACTGAACACCAATGGCCACTAAAACTATAGCAATAAGTGTTTGCACAGCAAAGGTTTTGCCTATTTTTTTATAGCCAATGTATATGAAAGGTAAGTTAAGTACAATAAGTGGAACCGCTATATTTATGTGAAATACGTGAGATAAAACTATGGACAGTCCGTTAACTCCTCCATCAATAAAATGAGCCGGAATCATAAAACCATTAAATGCAATTACTGCAAAAAATACTCCCAGTAGCGTTAAGAATAATGCCTTGGGGGCAAATACATGTTTCCAATCAATTGAATTAGAATGAGACATTCGTCAAATATTACATTTAAAAATTAAAAAGGCTTTAAGTAATTAAAATTGAAGTCTCAATTTGTGTACAATACCTTAAGCTAACCACCCTTTTCTGGTTGCAAATCCAGCATAATAAACCAAAAACGCTCCTATTGCAATAACCATTAATGGCAATGTTACCGCCTCGCTGCCATATACATCTATTGCCCCTGCAATAAATAAGCTGTGTGTCATTTGTATTATTACGGCAACTAGAGATAACAGTAAAACAGACCTACTCCACTTCTTCCTTAGCAATAAAGCTAAACAACCAATTGCTCCTGCAATTACAGCAATACCATATACTATTTTAGTCCAAAGAGGATACATACCAAACAATGCTTCTTCTTCTGGTGAGCTAAACATCATTGTACTGACATCTGTCGTTACATCTTGATAAAAAAAGAAAACTCCCATTAGGTCCCAAATCAGTAACAACCCTCCTATTATCCAAAATGTGGCTGGTATTTTAATTGTATTTGTCATTTAATTATGATTTAAAATCGGTAATATACAAAAAGCAAAATTGCCATAAACTTCATTTTACTTGTTCTTTATTTCTTGCAAGGCATCTTTATCTAGAAATTATAAAGTTGTATTAAGCTACTTTTTAAGATTTTAATGTCTCCGAAAACGCCTCACATATTAAAACTCGGTTACACATTTGATTTTTCTTCAGTTCTACCTGCTAAAATAAATGGTCAGGAATTGTAGCACAACGTTTTTAGCTCTAAAAACGGTTTTGATAAAGTTAAATAGAACAAATTATTTGGTAAAATTGATCGTAATGGAAATAAGACAATACCTATTGAATATAATTATGTTGCTGATTGGCGAATGGATATTTTAGAGCTAGAAAAGGGCTAGATATCTTCTTTTCCAAATGAAAATGGGGCTACTCAAATAAACCTTGGACTTAAAAAAAGTAGACTTTGATAGGTACTTTAGCCGAGAATTGAAACTTGCACTATGGCGGGACATACACTTACCACACAATTAAACAGAAGTACATTTACAATTAAGCCTAGGAAAAACAATATTTTAATTGGTTTTCTTTCCATTTGGCTAATAGCTTGGGGGTATGGTGAGTATTTTCTCATTGGTGCCGTTTCTGGCCAGCTTAGTGTTGAGCCAGTTGAAGGAATTTATTTTATTTGGTTATGGCTTTTGCTATGGACCATAGGTGGGTTATTTACTCTTAGAATTGTAGTTTACTTATTGAATGGATGCGATATTTAACTTTTGATAGAGGAGAACTGAGGATAACACGTAGAAATGACATTTTGCATACGAGCAAAACCTACAATGTCGAAAAAATAAAAAACTACAAAATTAAACCACGGGTTTATAGCTTTAAGACCCCCCATCCGAAGAGATACGGAACATTGTCGACAATGGTTCACTCCAATTTAAATATGAAACAAAAATTATAAAATTTGGCCTTTGTGTTAACTCTAGAGAGGCCAATAAAATTCTTACAACGCTAAAAGACAATGAACTCTTAAAAACTAGAAGCTTCGGATGATATGACCCCAAACATTTGTTTATATCGCAAAGACTAGGCTTTAGGAATTGGGCAGAAAAAGACATTCCTAAAGTGATTGAACTAAGCAGCAACGCAGAAGTTATGAAATGCATTCCTTATCTAGCAACTGCCCGACAAACTGAAGTTTTTGTTTTTAAATGGAAACACTATTCAAGAAAAAGAAATATTGCTGTTTTGCTGTAGATCTCTTATCAAATCACGATTTTATTGGGTTTATAGGATTATGCGATTAAGAAATGGATGTAATTTTTTCTCCATAGACCGACATTGGATGGAGATTAAAACCTTTTGCCTGGGGTTTGGGCTTGGCAACAGCAGGTGCACAAAGATGCTTTTGAGCATTTAAATCTAGTTATTGTTTTATCTACTGCTCCTAAAGTAAATTCACCATCTATTCGTGTGATGCAAAAAAAAGTACAATCATCCCAAACTGCTGGATGATAAAACACTTAAAAAGTGTGTCCTTTTTACCATATCATCACTTCAACAGGGATAATTAGATTTGAACCAAATATGGCAACTACCGTAAATCACAATCAAGTTTTGTCTAACTTGCAAAATCACTAATTAATTAACCTAATACAATGGAAAATAAAAAAATAGACGCAACTTCAACCAGACCTGATGGAGATCGAATTTTATATGCTCCATTGGTTAAGATGGATTTAAATAAATACATCAAACAACTTAAAAGGGAAAAGTCTTGGTCTACACAAGATCATAATACCATTACTATTTACAAATCTGATAGTGCAACTATTGTTTTACGTGGAATGCACAAAAAAAGTGAGCGTAAAACAAGTACAGCTAGCGGAGATGCAACTATTCAAGTGCTCAAAGGAAGAATTATTGTGCAGATAGAAAATAAGAAAATCAAGCTTAAAAAGGGACAAATGCTAGGTATAGAAGCAAATATTCCACATAGCGTGCTTGCTAAAAAGAATTGTTTCTTTTTGCTTACCGTTGTTTGTAAGAAATAGAGCTTACCTTAAACTCTAATTTTACTTAACTCACAAACAAAGTAAACGTATCTCTTACCTAACTACTTCTAGCTTAATAACTCTTATTGTGTCATTGGATTTAACTTTTAGGTAGTAAGTACCATTTAGAATAGACCTTAGATCAAGATAGGTTTCTTTGCCATAACCTTCACTTTTAGTAGATTTAAGTATTGGTTTACCAAGAACATCAATTAGCTCATAACTTTCTATATTAGAGTTATTTAGAGATTGCAAATAAACGCCATCTTTAGTTGGATTAGGATAAACTTTTAATTGTTGGTTCTCTAAATTTTTAACTGATGATGTGTGAGCAACACTTTGTCGGGAAGTATCAGTTCCGCAATCATTTTTAACTATCAATGTAACTTCATATGCTCCAAGCTTGAAGATATGTGTAGGATTATTCTCAATACTTGTCGAATCGTCACCAAACTGCCATTCAATTTCAGTTGCATTTTCACTTTCATTGGTAAAATCTACCATAAAAGAGGTGGCAAACTCATTATACTCTTGAAAGCTGAAGTCTGATTTTGGGAATTGTATCACTGTAACATTAATAGTGTCGCTTATCACACACCCATTGTTATCGGTTTTATTAACCCAATATTTTTCTGAAATACTTGCAGATATTATTTGTGTAGTTTCTCCATTATGCCATAAAAAATTAGCACCTTGTTTAGCATCCAGTGTTTCATCTCTGCACAGAGTTGTGTCATCCTTTAAGAAATCATCTTCTAGAATGTATAGTGTCACTTCTATAGTGTCCTTATCTTGACAACCATTGCCATCGGTTACTGTAACATTATAACTGTCTGTTGTACTTGCTGTTATGGAAGTGGTAGTTGCTCCTGTACTCCAAGCGTAACTGCTAAATGTGCCCGCATTTAATATTATACTTCCTCCGCATTGTGAAGTATCTGCTCCTAAATTTACTGAAGGTAAACTATAGATGTTTACTTCAATGGTATCTTTATCTGTACAACCATTTCCGTCGGTTACGGTTACATTATAACTGCTCGTTGTACTTGCAGTTATGGAATTGGTAGTTGCCCCGGTGCTCCAAGCATAGCTGCTAAATGTACCGGCATTTAAGATTATACTGCCTCCACATTGACTGGTATCTAAACCTAAGTTTACACTCGGCAGGCTATGGATAGTGACTCCCATGGTGTCGCTATCTGTACAGCCATTTCCGTCAGTGATGGTAACATCGTAATTTCCGGTTGTACTTGCCGCAATGGAACTGGTGAATGCTCCGGTGCTCCAAGCATAGCTGCTAAATGTACCGGCATTCAAGGTTACACTGCCTCCACATTGAGTGGTATCTACACCTAAGTTTACTGTTGGTAGGCTATGGATGGTAACCTGAATACTATCTTTGGCAATACAGCCATTTGAATCAGTAACAATTACAGAATAAGTGCCAGAAGAATCTACAGTTTCAATAGAAGAACTATTTCCCGTATTCCAATCATATTGAATAAATAGACCTGGATATAGTGCAACTGAACCTCCACATTGCGTAGTATCCAATCCTAAATTAGGGACGGGATTATTAAAAATAGAAATTTGGATACTGTCTGTTGCAACGCATCCATTTGTATCCGTAGCTGTAACCCAATAATTACCTGACATAAAAGCGGTTATGAAACTTTGATTTGAACCATTACTCCAAGTATAGCTATTAAAACTACCCGGACTTAGAAAAATAAAACCACTACATTGTGTTGTGTCAGGTCCTAGGTTAACATTGGGTAAGCTTTGGATAGTGACTCCTATGGTGTCGCTATCTGTACAGCCATTTCCGTCGGTTACAGTAACATTATAATTGCCTGTACTTACCGCAATGGAACTGGACGATGCTCCGGTGCTCCAAGCATAGCTGCCAAATGTACCAGCATTTAAGGTTATACTGCCTCCACATTGTGAAGTATCGGCTCCTAGATTTGCTATTGGTAAGTTATGGATGGTAACTCCTATGGTATCGCTATCTGTACAGCCGTTTCCATCGGTTACAGTAACACTATAACTGCTCGTTGTACTTGCTGAAATGGAACTGGACGATGCTCCGGTACTCCAAGCATAGCTGCTAAACGTACCGGCATTCAAGGTTACACTGTCTCCACATTGTGAAGTATCGGCTCCTAAATTTGCTATCGGCAAGTTATGAATGGTGACTCCTATGGTATCGCTAGCTGTACAGCCGTTTCCATCGGTTACAGTAACACTATAACTGCTCGTTGTACTTGCTGAAATGGAACTGGACGATGCTCCGGTACTCCAAGCATAGCTGCTAAACGTACCGGCATTTAAAGTTACGCTGTCTCCACATTGTGAAGTATCGGCTCCTAGATTTGCTATCGGTAAGTTATGGATGGTAACTCCTATGGTATCGCTATCTATACATCCGTTTCCGTCGGTTACAGTAACATTATAATTGCCGGTTGTACTTACCGCAATGGAACTGGACGATGCTCCGGTGCTCCAAGCATAGCTGCTAAATGTACCGGCATTCAAGGTTACACTGTCTCCACATTGTGAAGTATCGGCTCCTAGATTTGCTATCGGTAAGTTATGGATGGTAACTCCTATGGTATCGCTAGCTGTACAGCCGTTTCCGTCGGTTACAGTAACACTGTAATTGCCTGTACTTGCTGAAATGGAACTGGACGATGCTCCGGTGCTCCAGAAGTATTGAACGAAAGAACCAGTACTTAAAACAACGGAATCCCCGCATTGTGCAGTGTCTTGACCCAAATCTATTGATAGATTACAGAGCTTATCGAACTTAATACCAAAGTCTTGAGTTTCTCCATATTTTAACTGAGCACAAGGGTTATTTGGCAATGTAGAATCATCGTCTGCCATAATACGCATCCGAACCATTTTATTAAAAACTGCTGTACTTGGAATATGAATAGTGTCTGAACGGTATCCAATAGACTTTCCACTGAACCAAACCATCTCGTTAATTGTATCAAACTTATGGTCGTTATTATAATCTATAAAAACTCTAACTCTGTCAGAATACGTCTTTCCTGCATTTACATTTAACACAAAACTATCTGAAGATACTACAAATTGTTCGGAGCAAAGTCCGTCTGTGTATTCACCATCTACATCTACTCCACTAGAAGTATATTCGGTTGTTCCAATTTTTACTCCATATACTCCATCATCATAAATCTTAGACAATGTGGTTGGTCTGCAATTTGCATATCCAAAGAATGCACAAGTATCAAATGTTGTAGAAAATTCTATTTCATCTAGAGCAATGTCAGATTCATAATTGGCACCTCTTTCAGCGAGTATTCTCATTCTATATGATTCGCCTGCGAAATTCCCTACATCTATCGCTCCTTTTTTCCAGCTATCTGTATAAGATAATTGCTGTTCACCAGATAAAGTTGTTAGAGTACTCCATCCGGATCCAGTATCCGCTTCTATCAACAAGGACTCTATTCCGGTTCCAAACATATGATACCCAAAATAAAAATAACCCGTATCTGGTTTTGCAATACAGCTAGATTCTATAATGGCAATGTCACCACTATCAGCAGGGTAAGACCCCTCCGTATAGAGGAAATGCCCACTGCCACTATAATCTTCATAGGGACCGGTGTTTGTTGATGCTGTGTAATTTGAATCAATTTCCCAAGGGTAATCAGCATCATAGTTTAAAGTCCAAATTGAATCTAAAGCAGTACTCGATATAGTATTAATTTGGTCAAAATCTTGTTTCCAATTACTAAAACTTGGAGTAGCTTGAACGTTTATTACATTAGTCTTAGTAATACTATCTATATCGGTACCGGTATTGTTAGAACACACCAACTTTATAGAATATTGACCGCTAGATGTAAACTTAATTGATGGATTTTCTGATGTTGAATCTGTACCATTTATATAACTAAAGGTAGATGGTAATATTTCCCAAAGAGATTTGGTATAACCACCAGAACTGAGATTACTTAGATTAACTGAAAAATTAACACAAGGGGTGTTGTTAGAGGCATTAAAATTGGCAACAATCGATGTATCTCCAAAAACATCTGTAGTAAACAACCCTCTACCATGGGTTGCAATAGCAATCATGTTATCTGTAGATCTAATCTGCATCATATCGCACCTAACATTTGCTAAGCCAGTGTTTGTAGGGTCCCAATCTACGCTTGATGCTGCCAAGTTATCTGTACTCCAAACGCCTACTTCTGTTGCCAACAATACTTGGTTCCTGTCATTTGGATTATAAAGTGCCCAACGCACCGGCATGTCAGGCAAGTTACCTTCCTTATTTACCCAGCTAGACCCTCCGTCTTCTGTTTCCCAAACTGAAACTACACCATAATTAGAAAGTGTTACAAGCAATTGGCTATCTGAAGCTCCAACTTCAATGCAAGAAATATAACCTGATGTGGGTAAGTCAGAGTTAGGATCTAAATTAACAGACGTTGGAGAAGAATGAGCATTGCTAATTTTAAATACTTTAGCACTTGAGTTACCCACAAATAATGTATTATTTGAATATGGAGAGCATCTAATATGAGAAGCTTGAACACCACCTAATGCTGAACCTCCTACCGTAAGTGTTGATGCTGAAAGTGTTCCGGTAATTCCACTAACCCTATAAATTTGATTAGACCCTGAAGCCGCGTACAAAATATTTGCATCATCATCATAATCTGAGGGATTAATAAAACGTCCAGTATTATTTGATGTAATTGCCGAAAAACTACTCCCTCCATTGGTCGATCTACGCCAGTTATTATAAACATAGGAGGTTATTTGATAAGTAGGATTATCTTGGTCAATAAAACAAAATCCTCCATCCCCTCCAGTAACTCTTGTTGTTGAGTTAACCCCAGAATTAGTAAACTTATGACTTCCATTATCTTGTGCCCCTGCAAGCATATAATTGCTCCCCATTGAGTCCTTCATAGCAGCTGAATAGAATTGCGTTACATTATAACCATTAATTCTAGTTGAAAAACTTGGGCTTGAGCTACTGCCAGCATTTGCAGAATAAGACACTCCCCCGTCATTGCCAAAAATCATTTCATTAGAAGCTCCAGGTCTAAATGCCATAGCGTGTTGATCAGCGTGCACATAAGGCTTACTAAACCCACCATACCAATGACTAACTGGCGTCCATGATGTTCCACTATTTGTCGACTTATGTAAGTCTATGCCACCCACTAACAAAGTGGATGAATTTGAAGGATGTACAGCCATTATAAGATCATACCATACCTGTCCTCTGCAGAAATCTTTTGTTGTGTCATTTTGATATTTAGGGATTGCTACATTAGACCAAGAAGTTCCCCCATTTGAGGATTTTTTTATCCAAGCTACATTGTTGGAGGAATTGCCGGATACAGCATAAACCACATTTGAATCTGACGGAGCACAAGCTAACTCAATTCTTCTTATGGTTCCTGCAGTAGGCGAATATACAGAAGTGAAAGAAGTACCATTATTGGTAGATTTGAAAATATTTCCGCCTGAAGAACCATATAATTGACTCGCATATACATCTCCGTTAGCAGCAATTTCTATATCAGCAAATCGAGATGTTGAATATGTTGTCCAAGATGTTCCTCCATTATCTGAATAAAGTAGCCCAGATGTAGTTGCAACCAAAACTCTACCGGTTGATGTAACTTGAATTTTATTTACGTATCTAAAAGTTGATGTTGTTGTTGACGATAATTGAGCCCAGCTTTGCCCAGCATCTTCGGTTTTCCAAATTCCATTGCCTCTTACAGCATCTGCATTGCTCCAACCTTCTCCAGTACCAACATAAAAGGTAGAATCATCAGTAGGGTCGTAGACAATACAACTAACTGCCATGTTAGTCCAAAAATCATCCACTTTAGACCAAGCCTGTGTTGCACTTGTTATATCACCAATATACCAAAGACCGCCTGCAACACCGCCAGCCCAAACTTTTTTATAGCCATTTGCAGAATCAGTTGGGTCAAACATTAATGCTCTTGTTCTACCTCCAAAATTATCAGGCCCACGTTCAGTCCAATCAACTCCAGTAATGGCAGTGTATCCTATACTTGTAGCATTGTTAATGCTATCCACCATTCGCATAATGTCATACCTTTTTTCTGACGGCACTTTTAATGTATTAGGATTAACGGTCATATAGAAATCCTGATCTGCAGCTAAATCAGGCCTATCGTATTTCGGAATTGCCTTAATATCTTTGGTTGTATATCCCCTATACTTATGAAACTGAGCAGCGTTCATAAAGCTATCGTATCTTAAATCTACTTCATTTAGAGTTTGAGCATCTACCGAACAAAATATAAAATACGGAAGAATAAAGAGTAATATTTTAGGGTAAATAGGTCTCATTGATTTAGGAATTTTGAGATTGAACACCAAATATACCCTTAAGGGTGGAATTTCGACATACAATTCTTTTTCAATAACTAATTGTTATTGACTATTCTACCACTACAAAATCAATACATTGGTTTTTTAACTATTTGGTTTAACTTTGTGGTTAAATTGGAAAAAGATTCGGAAAAACTGATATTGAAGGTAGCCCAAAAGCACTTTGTAAGTAAAGGGTACGTTGCAACTAGAACGCAAGATATTGCTGACGATGCTGGCATTAACAAAGCTTTACTGCATTATTATTATAGAAATAAAGAGAAACTTTATAAAGCTGTTATATCAAAAGCATTTGGAGAGGTTATGCCCATTTTCGCTTCTGCATTTGCCAGCAACGGAACGTTTTGGGATAAAATCAAAAAAATAATTAACACTTATATCGATACGCTAAGATCTCACCCAGAACTGCCTATCTTTATAATGACAGAACTGTCTCAAAACAACGTAAGTTTAATTGAAGAACTAAAAAAACACTCAGCAATACAGCCTTCTATTCAACAGTTTTTAAAGGATATAGAAACCGAAGTTGCCACTGGGAATATTAGAGAAATCTCTTCTCCTCAATTAGTATTAAATATTATTGGTATGAGTGTATTCCCGTTTATGGCCAAACCAATATTTACCAAGTTATTCGAAATCCCTTCTGAAGCTTTCGGTGCTCTTATGGAAGAAAGAAAGCAAACTATTTACAATTTTATTAGAAATGCCATTGAAGTTAAATAACCAACAAACGCAAGATATTATGAAACACTTTACGGCACTCATATTTTTTCTTTTTTTTGTCAATTTGAGCCTTGTTAAAGGTCAAAATCTAGTAAAAGAATTAACATTGAGACAAGCTCATAAGCTAATCGAGCTAAACCATCCTAAGCTTAAAAATGCAGCAATCTATGCAGATATAAGTGCCAAAGAAATTGAAAAGCTAAACAAGGCAAATTTACCAAGTATTGCCCTTAAAGCAGATGGAAAAATACAGAGTCACAGTGTAAAATTAGATTTACCTCCCGGGAGTAATTTACCTTTTACCATAGATATGCCTCTATACTCTGCAAAGACCTTTTTGGAGTCTCAATTTACAATTTACGATGGCGGAGTAAACAAAGCCCAACAAACAATATCAAAAACCAACTTAATCAGCAAAGAGTCTCAGCTAAATGTTACCAAGTTCCAGCTAAACGAGCAGGTAAACAGTCTGTTTTTAAGTATCAACTTGCTTAAAGAAAAATCTAAACTATTTAACTATTCTCTTAAAAGTTTAGAGCAAAGGGAAAAACAAATAACAGCGGCCGTTCAAGAAGGTGTTGTAATACCTGGCGAGCTAACTAAAATACAAGTAAAAGAAATAAAACTATTGGCAGAGCAAGCCAATGTTAACCATCAAATAAAGGCATTGCTTGCCGCTTTATCTGCACTGCTGCTTACAGACTTAAACAGCGATACAGAACTTATTCTTCCTACTGTTGACATTTCTAATGCATTAAACACTTCTAACCGTCCAGAAAAGCAATATTTAGATGCACAAAAAGAAAACATAAATGCAAATAAAACTTTGATTGATGCTGCTCGTAAACCCAAAATTGGAGCCTTTGCCCAAAGCGGATATGGATATCCAAATCCCCTTAATTTTTTAGATAACAACACTTCTCCATACGCATTAGCAGGTATTAAATTTAACTGGGCAGTTACAGATTGGAAGCAAAGCAGTTTAAGCAAAGAAATATTAGATTTAAAACAACTTGAATTACAAAATGCTAATGACGCAATAGACTTTACCTTAAACGTTGAAGAAGGCAGATTTAAGCAAGACATTGAGCGTTTAAAAAACCAAATAATGAGTGATCAAAAAATAGCTGCTATGCAAAACCAAATCCTTACATATATGGAAGTGCAATTGGATGAAGGCACCATTACATCTGCGGAATACTTGACACAAGTAAATGCAGAACTGCTGGCTCAACAAACCATTTTAATACATCAAACAGAACTTCAAAAAACCATTATAGAGTTTTACAATAACAGAGGCGGATTTAACCAAACTATACAATCACAACAAAAATGAAACACACACTTATAATTACATTTAGCTTACTGATTTTTATGGGTTGTTCCAATAAAAACAACCAAACAGATGCATATGGCAATTTTGAAGCTACTACAACCACAATAAGTGCAGAAGCAAACGGCAAGCTTTTAACTTTTAGCTTAAATGAAGGAGATCAATTAAAAGCCAACCAACTGGTTGCATTAATAGACACCACTCGACTTATATTACAGCGTAAAAAGCTAGAGGCTTCTTTAGGTACTTTGCCCAAAAAATTAAGAAATACATTGGCAGATATTGCAGTGCTGCAAAACAATAAAAACAATGCTATAAGAGAGCGTAACCGACTGGAACGATTGGTTGAAAAAAAGGCAGCAACAACAAAACAACTTGACGATGCAAACGGACAAATTGATGTGATTAACAAGCAAATAGATGCAATAAAATCAAATACTCAAACCGGAAATGCAGCAATTCTTGCAGAACAGGAACCTATCCTGGCTCAAATAAACATTATTAACGAGCAAATTAAAAACGCCTATTTGTATAATCCAATAAGCGGGACAGTACTAACCAAGCTTGCTGAACAACACGAAATGGTAAGGCAAGGTGCTCCATTGTACCGTATTGGAAATCTGGATACACTAACCCTTAAATTTTATGTGGATGCGGTACAACTTCAATCCTTAGTATTGGGGCAAAACATAGAAGTTTTAACAGATAAAGGTGAAGAAAAATACGCTGCACACACAGGTACAATTACTTGGATTGCTGAGCAGGCAGAATTTACACCTAAAACCATTCAAACTAAAGAAGACAGAGTTAATCTAGTATATGGTGTAAAGGCAAAAGTGCCGAACTATGGAAGCTTAAAAATAGGAATGCCCGCGGAAATTAATCTGTCTGAAACTGCAGAAGAATGATTGCCATTACTGCACATAACATTTCCAAAAGCTTTGAAGAAACCAAGGCTATACAGGATATAAACTTTAGTGTAAACAAAGGAGAGTTATTTGGTCTTATTGGCCCAGATGGGGCAGGCAAAACCACACTTTTTAGAATACTAACATCATTACTAACTCCTGATGAAGGAATCGGCAAAGTAGAAGGCTTTGACACCGTAAAAGACTACAAAGAAATACGAAAAATCATTGGCTATATGCCAGGACGTTTTTCGCTTTACCAAGATCTTACTGTTAAGGAAAACTTAGACTTTTTTGCCACCATTTTTGGCACCACAATAGAAGAAAACTACCATTTAATAGAAGATATTTACGTTCAACTTAAACCATTTAAAAAGCGAAAAGCGGGAAAACTTTCTGGTGGAATGAAACAAAAATTGGCATTGTGTTGTGCACTAATACATGAACCTAAAGTATTGTTTCTCGATGAGCCAACTACTGGTGTGGATGCTGCAAGTAGAGATGAGTTTTGGCTAATGTTAAAGCGTTTGCAGCAACGAGGAATCACTATTTTGGTAAGCACCCCATATATGGACGAAGCTTCTAAATGCGACAGAATAGCGTTAATTCAGGAAGGAAAAATAATGGGTATTGACACTCCAAAAGCAATTAAAAACAGCTATAAAAACCCTCTTTTTGCCATTGAAAGTGCCAACCATTATAGTACTCTTAAAAAAGTAAGAAAGCTGCCTATTACAAAAAGAGCTGAACCTTTTGGCCAACACATACATTTAACCACTCACAGCAACCTTAATGCAGATGAAGTAACCGCAACGTTACAACAGGCAGGAATTACAGATTTTAACATAGAGCCTATAAAAGCGGGCATTGAAGATGTGTTTTTAGATTTAATGACAGATGAATAACAACCTAGCCATACAAACAAAAAATCTAACCAAGAAGTTTGGTGATTTTACCGCAGTAAATGCCATAACATTTGATGTGTCAAAAGGTGAGATTTTTGGGTTTTTAGGAGCTAATGGTGCGGGTAAAACCACTGCTATTAAAATGCTCAACGGGCTCAGTAAGCCCACTAGCGGTATTGCAACAGTTGCAGGTTTTGATGTTAACACTGAAACTGAGAAGATTAAAAAAAACATTGGTTACATGAGTCAAAAATTTAGTCTATATGAAGACTTGAGCATTTGGCAAAACATCCGGTTTTATGGTGGAATTTATGGTTTAAAAAGATTTGAATTAAAGCTTAAAAAACAAGAAATAGCGGATAAGCTAGAGCTAGGCAGCCGTTTAAATAAAGTGGTGGCTGATTTACCCCTAGGATGGAAACAAAAACTGGCTTTTGCAGTTGCCAACATTCATCAACCAAAAATTATTTTTTTGGATGAACCAACTGGTGGAGTAGACCCCGCTACTAGAAGACAATTTTGGGAAATGATATACGAGGCAGCAGATAACGGCACTACCATTTTTGTTACCACCCACTATATGGATGAAGCTGAATACTGCAATAGAATAAGCATTATGGTAGATGGAAGAATAGACGCACTTGGCAGTCCAAAAGAGTTAAAGCAAGAATTTAAGTCTGCTACAATGAATGATGTATTTTTAAAACTAGCAAGAAACTAAGGTATGTTTAAAGTATTTACAGCATTTGTAAAAAAGGAAATATTTCACATTGTACGAGACACGCGTACACTATATATTTTATTTGGGATGCCATTAGTTTTAGTACTAATTTTCGGGTTCACCATTAGCAATGAATTTAAAGGAGCTTCTTTAACGGTTTACAACGCTGCTAACGATGAGCTCAGCAAAAACTTAGTAGAAAAAATTAAATCTTCTGGCCATTTCAACTTAGTAAGTAACACACATAGCATTAGCCAATTAGAAGAAGAATTTAAAGCTGGAACTGTAAAAATAGGACTTGTAATCCCTCCAAATTTTGAGCTGGATTTTCGTAAAAACAAAAGTACAAGTATACAAATAATTACAGATGCAACCGAGCCCAATTATGCTACTACATTAACCAGTTATGCTAGTCGTATGATTAAGCAATTTCAATTGGAACACTCAGGTCTGCAACAAGTCCCCTTCTCTATAAGCATAGAAACTAGAATGCTATACAACCCAAAATTATTGGGTGCTTATAATTTTGTTCCGGGTGTAGTTGCTTTAATTTTAATGCTTACCTGTGCCATGATGACTTCCTTAACCATTGCACGTGAAAAGGAGTTGGGCACAATGGATTTACTACTCGTATCTCCCTTACCCCCTCTACTTATAATTATTGGTAAAGTAACACCTTATGCCATTCTATCTTTTATAAGTGCGGTAATGGTGTTTATACTGGGTTACTTGGTATTTGATGTGCCGGTTATTGGAAGCATTGGTTTACTTTTAGCTTCCACATTTTTATACCTAGTTGTTGCTTTAAGTTTGGGAGTATTTATTTCCACCAAAGCAAAATCGCAACAAGTGGCAATGGTGGTAAGTATGTTTGCTTTAATGTTGCCAACTATGCTGCTATCTGGGTTTATTTTCCCCATAGAAAGTATGCCAGATGTATTGCAGTTTATTTCTAGAATAGTACCTGCCAAGTATTTTATTTTAGTAGAAAAATCTGTAATGCTAAAGGGTGCCGGCTTATTGAGTGTTTACAAGCAAATATTGGTGCTATTTTTAATGCTATTTATTCTATTAATCGCAACCTACAAAAACTTTAAAGTGGTTTATAATAAATGAGAAAACTACTATATATCGTACAAAAAGAGTTTGTCCAAATATTTAGGAATAAGGCCATCTTACCATTGCTATTTATAGCACCCATTGCTCAATTAATTGTTTTATCCTTTGCCGCAACCAATGAAGTTAAAGATGTAAAACTGGCTATTGTAAACCAAGATAAAAGTTCTACTTCTATTCAACTTATAGAAAAAATCAGGGTTGCAGATCGGTTTATTTTAAGTGCTATGTTAGATGCTCACAAGCAAGCAGACAAAATGCTTCAAGATGGTTCCGCAGACATAGCCTTAGTAATACCACCCAACTTTGAGCAAACCTTGCACAAAGATCAAAACCCTCAACTGCAATTATTGGTAAATGCTATTAATGGCCAACAAGCTACCGTAGGAGCTTCTTATTTAGCTACTATAATACAAACCTTTAACCAACAGTACGTTTCAGAAAATATACCACTTACTCAGCTAATAAATCTTAAAAATGCCGGTACCATAGAAATTGAAAACTCCTATTGGTTCAACTCCAGCTTAAACTATAAGTATTTTATGATCCCGGGCATTATGGGCGAGTTGGTTACACTTTTGGTTATGCTTTTAACCGCAATGAATATTGTAAGAGAAAAAGAAGTAGGCACTATTGAACAGATTAATGTAACGCCCATTAAAAAATGGCAGTTTATTTTAGGTAAAATGCTTCCTTTTTTAATCATCGGTTTATTTATTCTAACCGTGGGGATTACAATTGGTAAAATAATATTTGATGTACCAATTAGAGGTAATTTAGCCATTGTATTTGCTTATTGTGTGCTTAATATTTCTGCAGTTTTAGGATTGGGATTATTTATTAGCAACATTAGCAATACTCAACAGCAAGCAATGTTTACCACTTTTTTCTTTGTTATTATCTTTATTTTAATGAGTGGACTTTTTACCCCAATAGAAAGTATGCCTCAATGGGCACAAAACTTAACTCTACCTAATCCTGTTGCTCATTTTGTGAGTGTTATGAGAGCTGTACTTCTTAAAAACGCATCTTTTGCGGATGTTTCTTATTACTTTAAAATAACTGTGGTTTTAGCGGTATTGTTTAATTCCTTAGCAATTTGGAGTTATAGAAAAGTGAGTTAATGGACTACTTTATTGAGAACTAAGAATTAGTAATTAAGAATTTGGCCTCTGGCAATCTGATTTTAGACGTAAGATTTTAGATTTCTGAATTGAGAATTAGAGATTAGACTCCATTATTTAGAAGAATTTCTTTCTTGAATTAGAAGCACCAATCAAGTGAATTTTCTAAACTCTAATTGTAGCTGTGCTTTAGCACTTCCTATTTAATTATTTCTGCTGAACCATTATATCTAATTCTTTCTACCAGGTTGCCGTTGGTGTCATACTTGGTAGATTCTACAAAATCGGTAGAGGTAAGTTTGCCATTTTCAATATGATACTTTTCAAAAAAAATGATTTCTCCATTCTTGTTTAGATACGATTTTTCAACCAGCACAGCTCCTTTGCAGCTATAGACACCCTTTCTTTTTGTAGCAATTACACTTTGATTGTATGAATAATCAATTCTTGAATACAACCTATCCTCTAAATAAACTTCTTCTTTAACTAACTGATTACTTGCATTGAAATGTTGCTGTGGAGCAGAATACATGCCATCTTCAACCAATTTACCTTTTGCAGAGTATATATAATTAATTGTATCTCTAACCTCTTCTAGAATCCTTATTTCTTGCAGCTTTTGATTGGCTTGATTGTACAAATAAATCCACTTTGCAATGATGCTATCCACACTTGACTCTACTAATGAGTCTTGTTGGTAACGTGCTGTTTTGGTTGTTACAGATTTTCTTATTTTATGATGAATTAGATCATTGTATAAATTATACAGGTAAAACTCTTCTATAGTCATATTCATCGCTATATCGTCTACTGTTGAATGGTGAGTGAGTGATTTATAAAGAACCTTTCCCTTCTTGTTGTATTGCCACTTTGTAACATCAACATTATCCCCATAAGAACTAACTTGAGATATAATACGTCTATCCTGATACAAATTAGTTGTGAGAGAAGACGTGTCGGTCATATATTTATTTCTAAATTCAATTTCATTTACGACATCACCTTCAGCATTATACACTAATCGAGAGTAGTTTTTTCCTTTTGCTTTCTAAGGCAATATCTGTATGCAGAAGTTTACCATTTAACTTAGCAGGTACCACTTTATAGCTTGGAGTTATAGGGAAAACAAGGTCAATAATTTTGGTTTCGTTTTGTGAAGGCTTTTTATTAAATAAGGTTTTGCACGAAACTATTGTAGAAGCAAAAACAATTATAAAAGGTAGGTAAAGGGCTTTAGAAAACTTCATATTTCTCAATTTAAACAGGCTAAGATAAGCACAGATATATTTAGAATGGATATGAGATTTAGATGCTAGACATCACAACTACGAATTTGGCCTATGGTGATTAGACTTGAGAATTAGCAATTGAATTATCCTTACTTAACCTTCACAACTTTTCCTTCTTTTATAACTAATCTTTTACCTGCTTTAGCATCTACTGATTTAACCTTAGATCCTTTGTTTACATCTATCGTTATAGGCTCGTTAGTAACCACTGAAGAGATAGCATAAGCATCTCCGTTATACGCCACTCTAAGTTGCGAGCTAGGCTCTACGTTAACGGTATAACCTGCTACTTCAACAGTATGTCCCTCTCCTACAACAATTGCATTTAACTCATTCGCTTTTTTAAACTCTAAAGATGCTTTTTTCTTATGTGTTACAACATTAAAAGTTTGCCCTGCTAAAGTTATCTGAGTCGGCAATGTGCACTTAACTCTTGCCAAGTAGCCGCTTTTAAAATATAATTCAGATTCTGCAGGCAGTTTTACATCTCCAGCACCAATGCTCCATTGTGCATCTTCTGCTAATGTCATTGAACTTAGTCGACCCAATCCATCAAATTCCACATCAAACTCATTTTTAGTAGTTGCACACACAAGTTGAGTTCCTTTATATTCTATGTTTGTATTGCCAGCTAACTTAGATCCGCTTAATCCTTTTTGAGAAAATTCTACCTTAGAATTTGGCAGTAGAGCCAAGGTGCCAATCGCATTATTTACAGAAAATGCTCCGTTAAGGGTAGCGGATAGTAAGTAGTTACTTTTATTATGATAAGTAATTTTATTCCCTCCGCTTATAGGATATAAATTCCCGCCAACAGTATAGCTAGAATTAAATAACAACATTGCCGAATTAGTAGTTCCTCTTGAAATCTTAATATCGTTTGCACATAATTTCCCGCCTGTTAGTGCCAATAGTTTGGTTAAACTATCGGTATTGCATTTTTGCACCTTAATAGGTTTAGGTGAAGTAGGTAAATCCGTGGTTTTAACTTCAATGTCTTCTTTTTGTTTTTTCTCTTCTTCTTTTTTGGCAGGTTCTTCTACTTTCTCTTCTTTCTTTTCCGTTTTTTCGGGTATAGTTTCAACAACTGGAGGCACCTCGCATTTACGTTCTTTAGTGTAATTTTTCCCTACTTTATAACTATCTCCTAACTCCCAAGGTTGTAGCGTCCACTCATTCCAAATATGGCCTCCATTTGCAGTTTTAACGCAAACGTGCATTACCACAGGTTTGTCTAAATTTAGTTTACTACTTGCTGGGTCTATGCTATACACCAATGTTTTACCTGAGTTAACTTGTTGCTTAGCTGCAATTTCATTTATAATCCAGTCTTTGTCACCTTCGTTTTTCATTTGTACATGAAAATCTTCTGGGACAAGTGTTTTTACATCATCTCCTTGTGCTTGTATCTCTTTAGCTAGTTTAGAAGTATTTCTTGGAGCTACTACGGAGCAAACTAACTTATTGCTTTCCTGCCTGTAACCTTTGGTTTTTACACCGTATCTATCTATTGTAAGCGGTTTATCAAAATCTGCTGGAGTAAGCGTTTTTTCCATCCATACGTCATTTCCAAAAGTGGTAAAACCTTCAATAGTTACTTTAATTTCTTTGCTAAAATCTAAAGACCCTTTTTGTTTAACCACGAATGGAAGCGAGAAAATATATTTTCCTTCACTATTTGGTTTAACATCATCTTGTATCCTTGTATACTGCGTTGTTCCACCTTCTATATTCTGAACTTTTGCATAAAACAAGAACTTACGTTTATCAAGCTTTGTGCAATTTTTAAGATGCTCCCCTTTTCTTAATTTGGCGTTTACCTCGTCAGACAAACCATCTACCGTTAGGGTAATGGATGTTTGAGAAAAAGCGGAGAAAGAAAAGATTAAGAAAGTTGCAATTAATAGGTTCTTCATAAATTTTAAACTTTTTGTCGAAGGTAGTGCGAATAAGTAAAATAAGCTAAAGGCACGTAATGTTATCCTTCGTATTTGGAATGGCTATAATCTTTGGCTGAATTTTTGGGGAGGATTAACATTACTAACCTTGGTCAAAATGACCGAATATATCAATTAAGCTATTAACACTATCCTTGCCCGCATTTCCAATGGGCCAACTCTCAAGGTCTTCAAGTTACTTTTCGTTTATGAAAATGTATCACTTGTTGTGTCCAAAAGGACCACAACTAAGAAGCTGATTTTAAAGAATAACGAAGTGTAAAAAATAGGCAGTGGTTGTGAGTTTGCACTTTTAGTTTAGAACTTGTATGTTTTAAGTAGAGAAGATTATCTTAGAAGAAAAACACCTTCTATTTTTAGCAAGCGGTTCGTAGTAAAACCAAGATGAGCAGGTGTAGTCTTGAACTTTTGCTTCGTTTTGGTTCAAACCAAAATGAAGAGAACACAAATTAGAAGCTGTTGTTATTAACCGTAGTAGAAACGTTATGTCATTTGAGGCTGCAGATTAGACAAGAGATTTGATACGTTAGATTTCAGAATTGGGAATAGAACATAGCGATCAAAAGCAACTTGATGTTGCTACTAAAGCCTCATTACATCCATCTATTGCCAACCCAAACAAAACGTTTGTTTATATACTCTGGGTTGGTAAAACTTGCATTGCCGGCAGGGTTACCTCCAGTAACATGAAAATCGCTAAAGGCTGCTTGTTGGTTTACAAAAATTCCCCCTGTAAGATTAAAACTAACTGGAGTAAATGCCTTGTTCATTTCGATTTCTATACGTTGTTTAGCACCTTTAGAAGTGGTGTATGCCCCACAGGTAATAGCTCCTTTCTGTTTTGCTAATCGAGATGCTAATTCTACAGATTGTGCAGTGTCCTTAGTTCTAACTAAAAAAACAATCGGTCCAAAGCATTCCCCTTCAAAATCTTGCAACTTTTGAGCTGTGGTTTTTATAACTCTAGGGCTTAAGATCCTTGCATTTCCAAATTCTTCATTGGCAACATCCATACTCTCCAAAGCCACTTCTCCTTTAAAAGTAGCATTTGAAACTCGCTCAACTGTGCTATCATTTTGAATGCTCCCCAATGTATTTGCCCCCATCTTTGGATGCTCTACTACTACCTTAACCGCATTTACTAATGCATCCGCAACTTCATCAAAAGTTAAAATACCATCTGTAGTTTTTACCTCTTCTGGAATAAAAACATTTTGAGGTGCAGTGCACATTTGTCCACTATATAAAGAAACTGAAAACCCAATGTTTTGTACCACGGGTTTTAATGCTTCTACAGAATCTATGATTATAGAATTAACCCCTGCTTTTTCGGTAAAGGTTGTTTTGGGTAAGCTTTCAATGTAATCTCCAAAGGCATTTCCTCCTGTATAATCCACCAGGCTTACCTCTTTGTGCTCTGCCAATTCTTTGGTTATTGGATTGGCCAGAGTATCCACTGCAAGCTGCACAACATTAGCATCTAATCCGCTTTCAATTAATGCCTTACGGAGTTCTTCTACTACAATAGCAATGGCTAAAATAGATTTTGGATGTGGTTTTACAATTACAGTATTACCGCATATTAAATTAGCAAAAACACCTGGTACAGAGTTCCACGTTGGGAAGGTTGAACAGCCGATTACAACACCAATTCCTTTGGGTATTGGTTTCCAGTTTTTAGTAATGGACAAATTGTGTTTACCCATTGGCTTGATCCATGTTTGTTGTTTTGGGAAACGAGTAAGCTCTTCCACTCCCATAGCTATAGCTTCTAAAGCCCTATCATTGGAATGCGGACCACTAGCTTGAAAAGCCATAACAAAACCTTGCCCTGCAGTGTGCATAGTTGCATATGCAAGCTCAAAAAAACGAGCTTTAAGTCTATCTAAAACTTCAATTAGTATTCCGGCTCGGGTTTCAATGCTGGTTTTTGCCCATTCTGAAGCCGCAGCATTACTATTCGATATGCAGTTGTTAACCGATATGCTGGGGTAATGTATCCCCAATCCCATTTGCCAAAAAGGAGAAACTTCTTCGCCAATCCAATGTTCTGCTTTTTGGTTTAAGACCTCAAAGTTTAAATTGAGTAACCTGCCAAATGCATCTTTCCCTTTTTGATTTTCCTCTTCTGCATATGCCTTAGGATGCTCTGGATAAGGAGTATAAAAATCTCTTGTTTTTAATGCATTAATGGCATCAGCTAAAGTTTGTTGGTGTTTTTTATACCAATTTTGAGTGCTATCAGTAGCCATTCTTTATCGGTCTTGCTTAAAGATTTTTTCTGATGTTATTTTATCATCCACTTCCACTTTTATAATATATAAGCCTTCTTGCAAACCAGAAATATCTAATTTCTCCCAATACTCCTTGTCTGTTAGCGTTTTTTCTTGTTCCATCAATACTCTGCCCAATTGATCGATTACAGAAATTTTAGCCATCCCTTTGTTTAGAGCAGGAACTAAAATAGTTACCTCACCCCTTGTAGGGTTTGGGAATATCTCAAAATTTTCTGACATTGTAACCTCTGCTTCAGGCACTGTCATTTGTCCAACAATAAAATTAGTTTTATACTCTACACCAAAATCAGCCGCGTTGGCATAAATCCCTCCACTTTGTTTTAATACTCTTAAAAATCCATTGATTCTCGTAGATTCTCCAATTTGCTGATAAACCCACCAATGTAGGCCATCTTCACCCTCGTCTGTCAAGGTTAGAGTATAGCACCCTTCTGGCAAGCTAATGTTCTCGTTGTAGATTTTATTGGCCTCAAGGTTATTCCAATCCACCACAATTTCGTCTTTTTCGTTGGTTATGGTTAGCCTATTTTCTTGCGGTTGCCCATTGGTTCTTAACGTTAGTCTAAACGGCTCCCATCTCGGCACTAGTTCAGTTGTGCTTACAAACTCATCGTTTACTTTATTTTCATCATTATAACGGTGATTGGGAGTAATTAGCTTAGCTACAAACTGCGTGTGGCCAGCATCAATGCCGTTCCAATACGGAGGTGGCAGGAAAACGGTATCCATTTCTTCAAACTCCAAATATCCGCTCCACTCTCCCATTCTCATTTTACCGCCTTTAGGACCATATTCAATTTTAGAATACGTAAGAGGAGTTCTACTGTTGTTTTTTATTACCACTATTACATCTCCACAGCTGGGGTTATAATTTAAGTGTTCACTAAAATTACTTGGAGCAATAATGGTGTTTAGCTCAGCATCAAAGTTGTAATTGTCTTCCCCATAAAAAAATACGGTACTGCTAATATTGTGGCTAGAACCACCTCCACCTGCTGCATTTTCATAGGCTTCAATATCCATATCTAACTCAATGGAGTCACCGTTTAAAAAGGGTGTTAGCTCAAACCTTTGCTCAAAAACCTTATCTCCTGGGCACCAATTTGCTCTTGAATATAAGTACGTTCCTCCTTGTGGACGAATGGGCACTGCTCCACAATCTTCTCGCCACATTCTATGTGTAAACTCTGTTTCTCCGTTCACTTTATAGTAATATTCTTTATCGCAAAACTCACCACATCCTGTACCTGAGTTATTGCCGTGACCTGAAACAATTACCTTGGCTTGAGCAGATTTAGTTCCAGAAGGAATTTCGAATTTTTTAGATGGTATTACGTTACTTTCAAACTGAGTGGTATTTTGGTAGCCACCACCTCTGGTATAAACATTTTTTACTTCAATTACATCTCTTTGTGGTGTACCTTCTATAAAGTCAAAACGAATATCTGCACTAAAACCACTGCTCCATCCATTGTATTTTGCTCTTATAATAACACTGTCTTTAAGTAGAGAAACATAGTCGGTAACATCATACCTAAAAGTATGTTCCCAATCGTTATTAAACCCATTGCTATTGTCTCGCATATATGTGCCATATGGAGTAATAAGCCTACCCAACTCATAAGGTTCCAAAACATCATACACTCGCCAAGTTGTATCTACTACCAATGGAGTTTGCGAAACAGTATCCAGCTTTTGCACAGCACTATCTATTCTACCTGTATTATGCATTATTTGAGCAAGCACATCATAGTCCCATCCACTGCACCCAGTTTCTGCACACCCTAAAGTAAAATACATATATATTTTACGATAGGTTTTACCCTCGGTAGGGAAATAGGCTTTTTTGTCGTAATTAACATGCCATACCATTTGCGTGTTGTTATGAGCCAAAACAGAAAGAGTATCTTCTGCAAAGGCAGAATTAACAGACATTGAAATTAAAGTAAAAAGAAGTAATTTTTTAACCATTATCACGAAATTGGCCGCTAAGATAAGACTAAACAGTATTTAAAATCAATGATTACATTTGAATAACAAAACGTGACAATTCAAATGAAAAAAATGAAACTGGCATTACCAATTGTAGTACTTTTTGCTGTGGCAGCTTGCTCTAGCCCACAAGAAAGCGAGGAAACAACAGAAGCAACTACAGAAGTTGAAGTAGTAGAAGAAAACTTGGATGACCACGCAGATGATATTGAGGCAGAAACCCAAGATATGATGCACGATGTAGATAGCTTATTAGAAGGAATTTAATATAAAATGAAGAATATAATATTACTAGTGTTTTTGTTGATTGGATTTGGTGCAACCGCTCAAGTTAAAGGCAAACTTGAAGACAAGGGCAAAGAAACCAAGAAAGAAGCACCAGTAAAATCTGCTGATGATCAACTTAAATCAAGCCCAAAGCCAAATCGGTTGAAAACTAAAACGGATGAAATAAAATCTAAGCCCAAAACCAACAGTGGCAGCACCAATAAAACAAATACGAAAGAACAACCACCAAAAGATAAACAACCTAAGAGTTTACCTACCAGTGAAAGGCCCGAAAAAAGGCAACAAACGGATGGACAAAAACCACCTCAACACAAAAAACCAAATCACAAAAACCATCAGCCAAAACATCACCCTGATTCAAAAGGCGAAAAACAAGAGCATAATAAGCCACCAAAAGAAGAAAAACCCGATCAGTCTCAAAAACTAAAAGAAAAACCTGCCAAAACTGAAAAGCCCAATAAAGGCAAGGATGTAAAGAACAGCGATCACTCGAGCAAACACAAAGGGCAAAATAAAGAAGGTTTAGAAGGTAAGGAGTTTGGTAAAAAGACCTCAAATGTAGCTAAGGCTAAACAGGCTGAAAAAACAAAAAAGGTTGAATCAAAAGCTAAAGAAGCTAAAAAGGCACAAAAAACGGCTACTAGAAAGGTGGAAGCAGCACGAGAAAAAATTAGAAAACAACTTGACGCTGGTGAAATAACCAATAATGAATTTAAAGCTAAGGAAAAGAGAATTAACCAAGCCGAAGAACGGATTAAACAGGCTGTCGAAGCAACTAGAAACATCCTAGAAAAGGTAAAGTAAAATCTTAAATAAATTAAGCCGACTCAATTGTAGTCGGTTTTTTTTTGCTAGTAATTTTATAGAAATAGATAATACCTGCTATGCCTAATAATACCATAAAAGTAGAAATCATTTCTGCCTGAGTAAAACTCATACCTAAAAAATGGTAATCTGGATTTACTCTAATTTTCTCTATTACAAAACGTTCAACTCCTGCAAAAATCAGGTAGATTGAAAACAACACCCCTGCAGGAAAAGGTTTTTTGCGGATACTCCATAAAATACCGAAAATTATTAGGGCCATTATCACTTCGTACAATGGAGTTGGCCAAACAGGATTTTCTAACACCAAACCGTGCACATTACCTGGGTAATTATATGCCCAAGCCCAATCTGGTAAAAAGTTTAACCAATCTGGTTTAGGAGCTAGGTTTTCTATGCCCCAATCGCCATCCCCACTAGTATGGCAACCCATTCTGCCAATACCATAAGCTAGCATCATAGCTGGGCCACCAACATCTAACATAGTTCGCCAGTTCACACCTTGTCTATTAGCATACCAAAGCACTCCTAATGCCCCACCAATCAAGCCTCCAAAGTAGGTAAGCCCACTAAACGGGTCTCTAAACAACACCATTGGGTCTGCGATAAGGTCAGAAAAATGCTCTAAATGATGAAACAGCTTTGCACCAGCAAAACCTGTAATAGCTGCTATCATTACAACATTGCCCATCATCATAAATGGATGGTATGTAAACGTTGCCCCTTCTTTTATAGGTGGCTGTTTCTTTAAAAAATAGTATTTATACCCTACAAATGCTGCTGCTAAAATTAAGCCCCATAACCAAGATCCTTCCCCAGAAATTAAAAAAGCCTGCGGATTGTCTGCAATAGAGCTAAAGTTTAATGCCATATGCACTAGTTTAAAACCAAACAAGAAACCCACAACTAAGCTGCTTATATATTCCCAAGCAGCGTTAGGTGCTTTAACCGGTTTTTGAAAAGACTTAACTTCCCCTTTTGCTTCTTTGCGTTTAAGCTCTAAAGTCATTACCCAACTTGCTACTAAAAAGCCAAGAGCAACAAAAAAGCCAAACATCATTACAATTTTGAAACCTGCTATTTCAATTCCAAAAATGTCTTTAATTGCGTGATAAAGTGTAGGATACATACGTGGTTGCTCTTGAAGTGCGAATTAACATCGGAAAATCCTAAATCACCAATAGTTATTCGCCAAATCAGGTTAAAAGTTGTATTTACTTGACAGAGTAGTTGGCCAAATAATGCAAAGTAGCATTAGGATATTGCTCAGTCTTTACATTGTATTTAGACAAAAGCTCCTTCACCCTATCTTGTCTTTTATAATCACTAGGCTATACTACCACTACATCTGGCGTATAAAGAGATAAAAACGATGTTAATTGCTCTGCCGAAGGAATTGTTGCGGTGCTTCTTGGAGTATTCACAAAATTAAACACACTATTTTTTCTAAAATCTTGAAAGTAACTACTATCCAATCGAGAGATATATCCCCCGAGCAAATTTTTATTGTGCTCTATTTGCTGCTGCAGATTTAGGATATCAAATTTACCTGCTGCAATAAAACCATCTTGTAAACCAGTAGGTACTTCCCAAATTACTTTCACCTTCTTACCGTCCTTTAGATTATAATAAATTTTACTACCCGTAGACCTCTTAATTATGGGATAAGGCTGAGGCCAATATTCTAATGCCGAAACAAAAAAAATCAATAGGTATATTGCATTCTTCCATTTTAACATCTTGATAAACTTGATGTTATTAAGAAAAGTTGCAACCACAATAGGCACAAATAAATAGACTAGATAAACTGCCCTAGACGGATTACGAACATTACTGAGAAAGGGTAAGTAATGGAAAATACCCGTTGGAGCATAGCTAACAGCCACTCCCAACAATCTGAGTATTTATTGTTGTGGGATTGAGACCAGTAAAGACAAAGAAAAATACAGAAAACAAAGTACCTACTACTAAAATCTGCAATAAGACTTTTAAACGCCTTTTACTTTTCAATTGCTGACTTTGCATATTTTACATTGGCACCTTATTGCAAATGCTCTTTAAGGCTAGCTTTTGCCAATCCGCTTTCATTGATTTGGTCAAAAACTAGCTGTTCCAATGTATTCACCTTAGTTATATCATAGGTCGCTTCAAAACGTACATAGTTTTCAGAAAATCCTTGCATCATTTCACCTTGCTTTTCTTCTTCCCAAAGCACATCCATAACTCTTCCCAATTGCTCCTGGTAAAATTTACGTTTCTTTTTAGCACTAAGATTGCGTAGCATTTGAGCCCTTTCTGTTTTTAGAGCTTTAGTAATTTTATTGGGAAGCTTTTTTGCTGTGGTATTGTTCCGCTCAGAATATGGAAAAACGTGTAAGTAACTAATATCTAGGCTATGTATAAAATCGTATGTTGCCATAAAATCTTCGTCTGTTTCATCTGGAAAGCCCACAATAACATCCACTCCAATACACGCATTTGGCATCTGCTTTTTAATACGCTCTACCCTATCTTTATAAAGATTAGATAGGTACTTTCTACGCATTTTGGTTAAAACTTTGTCGCTACCGCTTTGCAACGGAACGTGAAAGTGAGGCACAAACTTATTGCTTGCAGCAACAAAATCTATAATCTCGTTACTTAGTAAATTTGGCTCAATGCTGCTTATTCTATAGCGTTCTATCCCTTCAATTTTATCCAGTTCTACAATTAAATCGTAAAAGGTTTCTGCATACTCCTGGTCTGCACCAAAATCTCCAATGTTTACACCCGTTATCACCACCTCTTTTACATCGGTTTTTGCCACTTCTTTGGTTTTAGCAACCGTTTCGGCAATAGTGGCATTTCTACTTTTACCTCTAGCTAAAGGTATGGTACAAAACGAGCAGAAATAATCGCACCCATCTTGAATTTTTAAAAAACTACGGGTTCTATCGCCGTAGCTAAATGCAGGCACAAAATGCTGGGTTTCTTTTATATTTTTATTATGTACAATAGACTTTTCTTCTTTTTTAAGAGAGTGAAGGTGCTCTATCATATTAAACTTTTCTGCAGCACCAAGCACCATATCTACTCCTGGTATTTCAGATATTTCTGTTGGTTTTAGCTGAGCATAGCAGCCAATAACTACTACATATGCATTAGGATTTTGTTTTAGTACAGATTTTACTGTTGTACGGCACTTTTTATCAGCATTATCCGTAACTGAGCACGTGTTTATTACGTATATATCGGCTTCATCAGCAAAATCTACTCTTGTAAATCCGTTAGTTTCTAACTGACGAACAATGGTACTACTCTCAGAATAATTGAGTTTACAACCAAGTGTATGTATGGCTACGCGAGACATAAGCTGCAAAGGTAGTTTTATTGGTAAAAAGACGAAACGCTAAACTGATCGTTGGCGTACAATAAGTATTTCATCATCACTAAACTCCATCCAAGCTAAATTATAAATATAATGAAACGTTTTACCCTTACTGTTTATCTGGATATGAGTATGGTACTTAAATCTAAACTTTTTGTCTTCTAGTACATTTCTGTATACTTTTATTTGAGTTTTGTTTTTGCCTAATAATTCTAGCAAGATACCGTGATTACGTTTAAGGTATTCATTTATGCGGATGGCTGACTTGAAGGAAGCGTATCTAAGGTGCTTGTGATAGTAATTTTTACATTTAACAGAACAGAATACTTTATTGATCCTACCTACATACGGTTTTTTACAAACTTTACATTTCCTATCTGCCAAACTCATTGCTACAATAGCAAATGTAGTGTTTTAGTTCCGAACCGTTAAGAACTAATAAAACTCTCTTTTTACTTGTTTTTGGTTTATTTACTCTACATATTGAGGCTATGAATGTCTACAATCAGCCCAAAACATCTGATAATCAAACAATTACCTTATACAAACCACTTCCAAAAAGCAAAAGAATAAAACTGTACATACCCTATGAACTGAAAAAAGAGCGAGAAGCTTTCAAGGGGCTAAACACTTCGTTCTATCATCCAAACCAAAAGCTATGGAGCATCGTAAATACAGCAGAAAATAAGGCGATGATAAAAGAATTATTCCAAAATAAACTGATGGTAAAGGAACTAGATAGCACTCCAAAATTACCATCTGTGGTGCTCTCTGAAGAAAGCCAATTGGAGCTGGATAAAAATCACCAAAAACTAGTGCTCAAGGGGTTGAGTCCTAAAACTGTGACCATCTATCAACAAAATCTCGTACGTTTTTTTTCGTATTTTGAAAATGCAGACCTTCCTAATGTAACTAAAGAGCAAATAGAAGGATATATGTATATGCTAGTGAATAAATATAAGATCTCTGAACAAAAGCAAAACAGCATTATAAATGCAATAAAAAGCTACTACGAACACACCCTAGCAAAACCTAGAGAATACTATAATATTACAAGGCCAAAGAAAAGCAAGGATTTACCAAATGTGCTTAGTAAACAAGAGGTTAAAGCCATTATAAACTCGCCAAAAAACATAAAACACAAAGCCATACTATACACCATATATAGTGCAGGCTTGCGTATAGGCGAGCTTACACGCTTGCGTATTTCTGACATACGTAGTGATGAGGGTTACATTTTTATAAAAGACAGCAAAGGAAAAAAAGACCGACATACTGTGCTAAGCCCTGTTCTACTTAAGATACTGCGTACCTATTACAAACAACATAAGCCTAGCTACTGGCTCTTTGAGGGAATGCACGGTGAGCGATACTCTACAACTAGCATCCAAAAAATAATGCGAAAAGCTGTTGACAAAACCAACTCAAACCCTTGGGCAACAGTACATACACTACGTCATAGCTACGCCACCCACCTGCTGGAGGCTGGCGTAAATCTTAGGTATATTCAAACCTCTTTGGGACATAACAGCAGCAAAACTACTGAGGTGTACGCACGGGTAATTAGTATAAACAACAAAACGCTAAAAAGCCCGTTGGATTTGCTGCAATAATCCTTACTTTTGAAATGACTTGTATGAAAAGACGCCTTTTACACCAAAGATTTATAACCACTTATCAAAAATTTGAGATAGTGGTAGACATATGTAAAATAGGCGTAACTGAGTGGCGTATATACTAATGTTGGCAGTAATCAATATAATTAAATATGAAAAAAATAATAACTACACTCGTTTTCTTTGCTTTATACCTTTCAACACTTGGACAAGGTTCAGGAACAACTTTAAATTTTGATGGAGCCGGTGATTTCGTCCAACTTTCGTCAGCAATTGCAATTGGGAGCGGTAGTAGCACAGTAGAGATGTGGGTGAAAGTTCCAACTGTTGGGACAGGGGGACTTACTAGTTCTGAACGAGTTGGTATTCTAATCGGGAACTATAATTCTTCCCCTAATCAAAATTATGAAATAACGACTTTTGGGCGCTGTAGAATTTATTGGAATACTGGACAAGTGGACTACGTTTCTAACACTGACTTGAGAGATAATACTTGGCATCATTTAGCTTTTGTAAGAGATTTATCTGGAACGACCAATTTTTACATTTATATTGATGGCGTTCTGGATCTGACAGGAACATCAACAGGGTCTAATATAACATTGGCTACAGCTCCTAGGATAGGAGGTGACCTACGAAATACTACTGGTGGTATTAATTTTCATGGTCAAATAGATGAAATTAGAATTTGGAGTGATGCTAGATCTCAAAGTGAAATACGTGATAATATGTGCCAAGCACTCGTAGGGACGGAAACCAACCTTATTCATTATTATCAATTTGATGACGCTTCTGGTACCAACTTAACAGATCAAGCGGGAAGTAATGGTGGCACCTTAACAAATGCAACTTGGTCCTTGTCAGGAGCTCCAATTGGTGATACATCAACTCACCTATATACTGGATCTTGGACAGGACAAACTATTAATTTGACGTCTACTAACAGGGGAGATGCAGAAGTCAATACTGTTTCGGGTACTCCTGATGGTGTTCATATTTATAGAGTTGATGGAGTTCCTGACTCTGTAGCAGGTATCTCTCCAACATTAGGGTCAAGCAATGTTTATTACGGAACATTTGTTGCCAATGGTACATCTCCTACTTACACCATGGAGTATGATTACACCAATTACCCTGATGCTATTTTAATGGAACCTGATTTATTGCTGTATAATAGAGATGACAATTCAGATTCTACCTGGGTTGATCTCTCAGCTACAATAGATTCTGCAGCTAATACACTTACTGAGACCAGTATAAGCTCTAGGGGTGAATTTATTATTGCAGGTTCTTTTGATCCATTGCCAATAGAATTAATTGATTTCAACGCCTATGTTATAAATAATAACAGCGTACAATTAGATTGGCAAACGGCTTCAGAAATCAATAATGATTACTTTACTATTGAACGTTCAAAAAATGTGACTGATTGGGAAGTAATAAATAGAATTAATGGAGCAGGAAATTCTTCTACTTTATTAGCCTACTCAACAATTGATGATGATCCATATCTGGAAGTGTCATATTATCGATTAAAGCAAACTGATTTTGACGGCGAATTTTCATATTCCAATATAAAGCGTATAAATTTCAACTTAGTAAATAATCAAATTGAAATTTTCCCAAATCCAACAAAAAAACAAATTACAATTACAGGAAACAAAAGTGAAATAGAAACAATAAATATTTATAACATTTTAGGTCAAAATGTAACGAATAAAACAATAATTAAAAAATTAGATAATAAAGTTATTATTGAATTGACAAAGTTAAGTGAAGGAACATACTGCATTAGAACAAAAACTACTGCCAACAAGGTGTATAAGCAATAGCACCTTTCGGGATGCAACTGCTCATACACTAACCGTTGGCAAACATAAAATGACCACGTCATCATAATTGGACATAAATAATTAAGCTTGAGAGATTCATACTTCAAAATACAATTATCCATTTTTATTTTAATGTTCTCTGGGCACGTATTTGGCCAAAACCTAAATGATATATCCTTCGGCAATGATTCGACTTTTGATGTTGTCACATGGAATATTGAATGGTTTCCAAAAAGCGGGGCTATTACTGTTGATTCGGTAAGTAAAATAATTGAATCCCTTAATGCGGATTTAATCGGCCTCCAGGAAATAGACGATAGTACACTTTGTCGGCAGATGATAGACAACATCGCAGGGTACGACCTCTTTATGGATGATGATTGGTTTGGAGGACTTGCATACGTTTATAAGACAAGCTCAATAAACGTTCAGTCTATTTATAAAATCTACGATGCGGCTCCATATTGGAACGCGTTCCCACGATCTCCTTTAGTGATAGAGCTAACCTACATGGGGGAGGAATTAATTGTTATCAACAATCATTTTAAATGTTGTGGTGATGGTGTAATAGATATGGGTAACTCGTCAGATGAAGAGTTTAGACGTTATGAAGCTAGCACCCTTCTCAAACAATATATCGATTCAAATTTTGCTTCTGATCGAGTAATACTTATTGGAGATCTCAATGACGTAACAACTGATCCAAGCCCAAACAATGTGTTTCAAGTATTCTTAAATGATTCAAACAACTATTTATTTGCAGACGACAACATAGCTAATGGTATGACAACAGATTGGTCATTTCCTAGTTGGCCTTCACATCTCGATCATATACTAATAACAAACGAGTTGTTTACTGAATTTTCAAGTTCAGGATCTGGAGTGCAGACGATCAGAGTAGACGATTTCATGTCAGGCGGTTTAGTGGACTATGACTTTTACATATCCGATCATCGACCTGTTGGGATGAAGGTTAAGATTATTCCAACTACATCTAGTCTAATTGAACATTCTATACCTAAAATCAACATATTTCCTAATCCTACAGATAGTCATTCCTCTATAGACTTGTCGCAATTTAAAGGTGAAGTAGAAGTTACAATCAGTGATTTAAATGGAACAGTAATTAAATCAATGCAATACCAAGGGAACCAATTGGTAGAATTTAACTTTGATGGCCCGGCAGGAATGTACCTATTGAGTGCTAAATCAAAAAACGATATATCTGTTTTAAAATGGATAAAAAAATAACGATTTGCCAACAAAACCTAAACTGCATTAAAACGCAGTTTAGCCAAACCGGTAGGCACAAGATAAAAATTAGCGAAATATATTCAACCTTCAGCGATTTCTATACATCTTTTTTACAGACTAATTAGAACTTTACGCCATAAATAATTTAAATCATGATAAAGTGAAAAACATTTTACTAATAATTAATTTCTTCATAATGTCACAATCAGTTTTCGCACAAAAAAGTTATGACTATGTAAAGAATATAGATGAAGTGAAAGGCAAACGAACAGTTTATACAGAAATAGATATTAACGCTTCCCCTGACGCAGTCAAAAAAATATTTCTAGAATTTGATCAATGGTTTAAATGGTGCAAAGTATTTCCCAAAATCGAAATTTTAAATGGAGATATCAATGATATTGCATCTAAGCCAAAACTTAATTTAACATTAGATTTTGGAAGAAAAAATGATCCTCAAAAAGCCCCTGTAAATCCAATTATTACAGTCAATAGTAAAAAAGTTTTTGTTTGGGGAGTTTTCAATGGCATTCTGATCAAAGCGGAACATGTATTTGTTTTTGAACCAACAAATGAGGGGAAGGGAACTCATCTAATCCATTATGAAACAATGAAAGGAATGTTAAGCCCTTTTTTAATGACAAACAAGGTCAAAGCAAATATGGTAGAGCATTATAACATTATGAATCAAGACTTAAAAAACTTTTGCGAAAATCGAAATCAATAATAATGGAAAATAAAAAGTGGGGGATTCAGAACATTCCTGAACAGAAAGATAAAACAATAATTATAACAGGTGCAACAAGCGGCCTAGGAAAAGAGGCCACAAGAGTTCTTGCAATGAAGAATGCCACTGTAATAATGGCAGTTAGAAATACTCCGAAAGCTAAAATTGTAGCATCGGAAATTCGTAAAGAATATGCAAATGTCAAAATAGATATAAGAAGCCTTGATTTGAGTTGTTTGGATTCTATTTCTTCCTTTGCAAAAGGAGTTTTAGAAGATTACAAAAATCTAGACATTCTTATAAATAATGCTGGCATAATGATGTGTCCCTATTCTAAAACAAAAAATGGTTTTGAAACTCAAATGGGCACGAATCATTTAGGTCCTTTTGCATTAACGGGGCTTCTAATGCCTTTGTTGATGAGCACCAAAAACGCGCGGATTGTATCTACTTCTAGTGTAGCGCATAACCAAGGTGATATAGACTTTACAGATATTAATTGGGAAAAAAGGAAATACAATACAAACAAAGCATACAGTGATAGCAAGCTAGCAAACTTGTATTTCTCATATGAATTGAAGAGAAGATTAGAAAATGTTGAAAATCCTCCTTTGATTGTCACGGCACATCCAGGTGGTACAAAAACAGATTTGGCAAGACACTCAGGAATCTTTAATGTTTTTATGAATTTATTATTTCTTCCTGTAGAGAAGGGTGTTCTGTCAACCCTAAGAGCAGCTACAGATGTAAATGCCAAATCTGGTGATTACTATGGGCCTGGGGGATTTATGCAAGTTAGAGGGTTTCCTGAATTAGTTCAGTCCAGTAAAATGTCTCACAATCTGACAAATGCAAAACACCTATGGGATTTATCAGAACAATTAACTGATGTTCAATATTAAAACGAAAGAAGTGAAATCTTTACCAACTTTATATTGATAGCATAAAGTTAGGAAAATTGGGACTCACAGAATTAGTAAGTACAATCATATGAAAGAGATTTATTGTGTTAAAAGTATTAATGAAGTACACCAAATGCTTGGATTAGGATCGCCACAACATCCATTAATAACCATAATAAGAAAGTGGCCCAAGATTGATTTTGACTTTGAAAAAATAAAGCTGACTAGTGAGCTTTATCTCATTTCAATGAAAGGTAAAATAGAAGGAACAAGCTTTCAATATGGCAAGGGTTCATACGATTTCGCTGATGCAACACTAGTTTTTCTAGCTCCCAAACAAGTAGCATCATTTGCTGATCCGATTGAAGAACTTGATGATTCAGGATGGACAATCATGTTTCACCCAGATTTAATTCGCAGATCAAAACTAGGGAAGGAAATCAAAAACTATTCATTCTTTAACTATGAGACTAATGAAGCTCTGCATCTCTCTGAAGTGGAAAAACAGTCGCTTTCAGAACTAGTTAAAAAAATAGATTTAGAGTTAAATCAAAATATAGATAAATACTCTCAAGATATAATTATTCAGAACCTTGAAAGTATTTTAAAATATAGCTACCGATATTATGATAGGCAGTTCTACACAAGAACCAACCAAAACAAAGACCTAGTGAGTAAATTCGAACGATACTTGCATAGTTATTTTTCATCTTCAGATTTATCCGAAAAGGGAATACCCTCCGTTAAACAATGTGGTGAAGCTATGAATATGTCAGGTTCCTATTTAAGTGACTTATTAAAAATAGAAACGGGAAGAAGTGCGAAAGACCACATATCTTCTCATTTAATTGAAGTAGCAAAAACCACATTATTACATTCAAACTCATCGATTAGTGAGATTGCTTTTAATTTGGGGTTCGATTACCCACAGCATTTTAGCCAATTATTCAAAAAGAAAGTTGGTATGAATCCAACGAAATACCGAAAATCAAACTAGAAATATCCAGTGCCTAGCAATAAATACTGACAGTTTAACTTGATACCAAATATGAAAAGTTATAAATTCATTATTCAGATAGCCCTTAGTCTTTTGTTTTTATGTGCCTGTTCTAAAGAAGGCAATTGTGACGATTGGTATGAAGGAATAGACTGTGCTATAGAAGAAAGGGCTAAATACTATGGAAGTTATAATGGTAAATCATATGTGTATGATGCAAACGGAGAGCTTATTTCGACTTTACAATTCGAAGACTTTAATCTTTCTGCTGGTAATGCAATAAATGAATTGGATTTGGGTGGCTTAAAGCTAACTTTAACAACCCCTGGAAGCAATTCCTTTATAATTTCAAATACAGATTTTATTGGTCCAGATGGTAATATTTATAATGGACAAGGATCGGGTAACTTTAACGGCATCACATTTTACTTTACATTTTATCCAGAGAATAATCCATTAAGTTTCACTTACTACGGTACAAAACAATAAAAATGAGGATACAAATAAAATTAATATTAATAGTTTATCTAGCTCTAAATTCAACCATAGCTTGTTCTCAATCGAGATATAATATTATCTACGAACCTCAATTAGGACAAACTTTTGCGGCTGAAAATATCAATGCGATTTTTCATTTATTTGATTACGTGGATTCCATGGTAATCCCTAAAAAAATAATTATAAAAGATAATAATTATGCGAAGGCCATCAATCCTGTCTATCGATTTGGCAAGTTATTCTTGACAAATTATCTTATTACAGATTTTGTGTTAACCATGAATCATGAAAGATTTGGACATGGATATAGAACGTTAGAACTAGGTGGGACAATTAATAAAATCGTATACAACATGCCACCCCCTTTCACCAGTGAGTTCTCTTATATATCCATAAATAGACCATCAAATCTTACACAGCAACAAGAACTGATGATTAATCTGGGAGGGTCAGAAACAAATCTTGTTTTATCTGACATCACACGTAAAAACATGTTACTTGACGAAAAATTCAGTTATAATTATGGCTTATCGTACTTATATAGCAGTAATGATATGCCTGGTTACACTGCATTTGTTACATCTACTGCAGGGGATCCTACTCAGTACCGAAATAATCTAAATTATTTTTACGGAGAAGAAAATTTGACACGAAAAAATATGAGGACCTATGCCTTTTTTAACATGTTGACAGATCCATTAAATTTCTACGCATTCAAATCTGTTTTCTATGATTACATTATTAAGGGCAGAGGAGCATCAGATGTTAAAATGATAAAACTGTCTAAAAGATTAAAGTATTTACCTAGATTTCGCTTCGAGTATACACCCTACGGACCTGAACTAGTCTATCAAAATTATTTCAAACTTGATTCAAAACTGATTCAATTGAACTTTAGTCATGCTGATGGAAGTTTTGACCCTTCTTGGAGGATTTACACAAAAATTTGGAATATTAAAACCTTTGAAAATCTATCATTTAGTCTTTCAGGTCAAATTTGGAATCAGCCGTTAATTGATTTTTTTGAAGGAGATCGTCTTCAACAAAGTCAAGGTTTAGGCTCAGAAATAATCGTAACCACCAATTATGATTTAATTACCAATGAGCATTTACTTGGATTTACAATGCAAGTGGGTTACAAATCAAGTGGTTATTCTTTAGGGGAACAATTGGACAAGGGGCTTGTAGCAAGAGGAGGATTAACCTTTAAATTAGGAAATTGAAGCCAGTAGAGAACAACACCTAAACTGCATTAAAACGCAGCTTAGCCTAACCGTTAAAAACAATTTTAAATATGAGAATAATACCTCTAATATTTCTGTTGATTATATCTGCAAATTTATTTGCTCAAAATCACAATCTTGAGCACCACAATTCTAATACATCATTTCACGAAAAAATAATGGCCTTACAACGCGGCGAATTGTCGAATTTATCTCTTCAATTTATGGACTCTATAAAAATCAAACAAGTGATTCGTGAAAAGATAGACGATAGAGATTCTGATAGGCATAAAAGCGGATTTATACAGGCTGGACAACTCAAGGAGATTTCAGCTTCCTCTATTTGTGAAATTACAGACAATTATATCTTGCTGGTTGTAGAAGACAAATTCAAACAGCTTCGTGCCTTGACCGTATGCTATGACGGCACACCTATCGAATCCGTAATGATTTATGATATTTTACTTTACCTATCTAAAGACTGGTATGAATATGAAGCCCGAAGATATTCGCCAACCAGACCCTATCATTATGATCCTAAATCTGACGAATTCACCTTCTCCACTATTTTTAAAATTAGGGCACCTCAATATGAAGAAGTTCTTATCGATTTGAAAGATCAAGAAGATGAGACCACTAATAGAAGAAGAATCAAAGTAAATGAAGAAGGTTATTTTACGGACCCCACATACGAGCATAT
>ERZ1046876.53-NODE-53-length-94742-cov-22.805686_pt1 | contig 94742 bp, 88 predicted proteins | sample MGYA00383094_ERZ1046876 | MGnify/ENA primary metagenome ERZ1046876 (study PRJEB29581, sample SAMEA5548364) | metagenome | biome: marine; feature: coastal; material: water | depth 50 m | study: Short-term variability in the microbial, nano- and picoplankton dynamics...
GTACTCGGCATCGCCAAGCAAACTGCGGCCGATTGTGGGAACCGATACCAGCGCTAAGCGCATATCTATGAATATATCGCCAGGATTCCCATCTTCTGGTCGAGCGATTGCCCGCTTATCACCAGTTTCCTCAAATGCAGAATTCACCTGCCCTATATCCAGTGTCATCCGCCGAACAGAGCCATCACCGGTCAAGGACATCCAGTCCCGAACCGACCCCTCGTTTAGATCAAGTTCGCGCCTTGGCTTTAATTTAACCGGCGATAAACCACCCAAGCCAAGCGCCCGGCTTACCTTGATACCTGCACGCACAAGGCTGTCATCGATCACCATGATTGTCACAGTTGCCCCAGAGATAATGTCAAGATCATGTCCCTCGCCACCTGTTTCCGCTTCGACCTTTAGGTCCAAGCCAGCGTAGCTCTCGGTCAAATCGACCATTTTAGAATTGGGTATCCCAATTAAGACAATTGGTTCTGAATGCTTGACTAACTTGACACCAGTCAGCACAGCGTTGGCGTCAATTGCAGCTACAACATGTATCGGTTTTCCCGAATATCCCGTTGTTCCAACGAAATCTGATGTCAGAAACGCCCATGCAACAATTTCGCCATCCTTGAGAACTGGTGCAACTTTTACATCTTTGCGGACTGAGCCAAAAGCATCCGCCCCAGGCACCAGATCTGCAGGTATAATCTCAGGTAAAAAACTGGCCAAGCTGTCTGCGCGCACCTCCGCAGCAACAATCGCGCAAAAGATAAAGACAGCAGCGGTTAGCCAAGAAAATATTATGCGCTTCACTTTCACAATTCGCCCCCTTCTGTGACGATGCGCGCTGTGAAGCTGGCCCACCCGCAGTACGTTTCTGATAGAAACGGCACCGGTGGACCTCGGGTCATCGGACGTTCAAACTTTTTTTCAAACAAAATTCGGTGACCAACACCGTTTCCACGGACGCAAAAGTCGGGTGTGGGACCAGTTAGTATTGCAGCCGATGGTGAGATCGCATTAGCTGCAAGTAGACAAAAAGAACAATCGCGGCATTCGCAATTTTTTGGCGTTTCTTCAGATGGTCTGACTGTGTCTTCGGGCGACACTCTAATCCAAACAGCCCCCGCGTCGGAACAAATCTCAATCCAATCACCTCCTGACACAACAGCGGCTTGCACTAGAGACGGGCCCAAAAGCTGCAAAATTAGTGCAAGCACAACAAGGACAAAGGAAAATCTACCACGAAAACGGAAAACACAACGGATATATCGTGTGGCATGAGCCAAGCAAGCGCGCATTTAGAATCTCTTCCGTTGTCGGTTTGCTTCTATCTAATGGGGCGTCCCGACCCCCGACTTGACTTGGGTCAATTCATCTGTCGGGCTCCCTAAATTTTTTAATTGGCGATATTTCAACAACAACCAGCCAGATATCTATGTGTGGGTACATGTGCGGTTATCTGTAATACAACCACCTGAACTGCTTGAGCAAACCCGCAAGCACCAATAAGGTTTTCCTATGCAGAACACTGATCTAAACAAAGATATTCAGTTCTTCGCAAATTGCGGACCTATCAGAGTATGGAGTTTGGTGATTACTATTCTGGGTGATCTCTGCCAAAAGCCAGAAGATTTCATCACAGGTCGTGCATTAGGCCACCTCGTAGCCCGACTTGGTGTTAATAATCAGGCGTTGCGGGTTGCGCTGCATCGACTCCGCCGAGACGGATGGATTCGTACTGAACGAGACGGTCGCAGCTCAAATTATTACCTGTCAAATCAAGGCCAAACGATGGTTGTCTCCGTGCGCAATCGAATCTATCAAAGCAACCCACCCAAAAAAATCCCAATCTACCTAATTGTGGCTCCTCCATCGGTATCTGCCACTGACTTTGCCAATACACTTCCGGAGAATGCTTGCAACCTATCGACCCGAATTGCGCTTTTTTTGGGAGATGCGACGCTTCCCCCCAACTACTTACAAATGCCTCTTGAGGCAAACCCGGTTCCTGACTGGATCACAGAAATCATTGCGCCAAGCGCACTTCAATCTGAGTTTTATATTCTGCAAAAAGCTATAAGGACCGTTCTTTCAGAGCAAGTTCCAACAACCATTGTTGACCGGACAATTCTTCGTCTAATCATCTTGCATCATTGGCGCCGGCTTATTTTACGACAAAGCTTGCTTGCGGACATTCTGTTGCCAGATCAGTGGCCAGGGGCGATGGCTCGCAGGCAAGTATCAGTTGCTCTCACACGCTACGACAGGCCAGACTTATCGGCTTTGAATGCCTGCCTCGATGATCGCACTTGATCAGGTTTAAAAATTGCTGCGGCGATACATGATGTTTCGTGAGCTCAGCCTAAATATTTCAAAAGATGGAATGCATTCTAAACGTTTTACAGCGCCCAGAATTAGGGAGCAGCATCTTGGAGGAAAAATACTGCTGCCATCGACGTCGCAAGCGTCGATGGATTGCAGAGCTTCTGTTATCGACGAACTATTCAACCTATCAATTAATATGATGGAGATGTTTCGATGCACGTCGACAGTCAGGCGCCCATTTTGACTATACACGCAAGTTTTTAATTTCTGATAAAATTGCTTTTACTTGCTATGCCTTTCCAGCGAAAAGATCGAAAAGTTGCGGAATAGCTTTAAATTCTTTCGAACGGTTTCCCTCAGACCATTGCGCTGGCTTGACCAAATACTTGGCCCAGCGCATACGCCTGCACCATTGCGATGATAATTGCCATGTTCCGTCAGGAGCCGCACCACGATACACCTCCATCGCTTCCGAAAGGCTGCCCCGTACATTCGGAGAGTGTGCGATAACATTAAATGCAAAAATCACAAGGTCGCGCGCTTGTCCTTTGAGTGTATTGTTCTTTTGTCGATAACGCTCAAAATCAAGCATTAAAACTCCCGAGTCGGACCGGCACATATCTTTTGGACTGGGCCGCCCATGACTGAAACCCTTTTTGTGAAATACGCCTAACGTCCGGGCTGCCTCCATGAGCAATGCGTGTCTTCGCTCTTCAACTTTCTCGTTCCGAAAAAGTGTGCGCAGGTCAGGTCCGCAATCGGGTAGAACGAGAAAATCTTTTCCCTCTGCACATAGTTGAGGTACTGGCACTTCATATCCATTCATGTCATGAAATGCGGCTCGCTCTCGCTCAAAAGCGATTTTGGGACTCCCTTTTTGCAGGCGAAACCGCCAATTCAGTTTTTCCGGCCGCTTGATCCAGTACTTCTTTCCATCCACCTCAACCTGTTCAACGCGCGGCGCATCTGGTCCCACCCGCGACCGCACACACTGAATGATTGCATCTTGGTTTGGGGTTGGTGGGCGAGTTTCCATTAAGAGAATGTAAGTATCAGCACGCCTGTGGTAAAGCAAATATTGAGGCTCTGTATGCTTGCCAAATGAACTTTTACACGGACGAATTCGAAAGCAACTGAAGCCAGCAACCACTCCCTCAGGGATGTTCGGATACCCCGACTGATGAAAGCAAGAACCCGCCGCATTATGTTTTTGTCTATATAGGCATATTGAAACAGAGTAACGGAAACAGTAGACAATGAAGTGCTCAAACTTTGAGGGATTAAAGTGAATTTCCTATACCAAAACGATTTGCCGGACGATCTGACGCTGGGTCCTGTGGTGGCCATCGACTGCGAGACGATGGGACTCAATCCGCATCGAGACCGTTTGTGTGTGATACAAATGTCGGATGGTGACGGTGACGCCCACTTGATTCAGGTTAGTAAGGGTCAAACCGATGCACCTAATCTTTGCAGGATTCTGGAAGACACCAAAACCCTCAAACTGTTCCACTTTGGCCGTTTTGACATCGCAGCCATGTATCAGGCCTTTGGCACACTCACAGCCCCAGTTTATTGCACAAAAATTGCCTCGAAGTTGGTACGAACTTACACTGATCGACACGGGCTGAAAAACTTACTTCAGGAACTGCTATCGATCGATATTTCCAAGCAGCAGCAGATGAGTGATTGGGGATCAGAAACGTTAACCAACGCACAGTTGGACTATGCCGCCTCTGACGTGCTGTATCTACATCAGTTGCGTGACGAGTTGAACAAGCGTCTCGAAAGAGAAGGCCGCGCCGAAATGGCACAGGCTTGTTTCGAATTCCTGCCGGTGCGCGCCCGTCTGGATCTCGCGGGCTGGCCCGAGCAGGATATTTTTGCGCATTGATGAACGAATTTGATCGACGAACTTTTGTAACAACGGCTAGGCGTGTCGTCGCAACCGAAGCGAATGCGCTTCAACAACTTGAGTCCACCATTGGTACTGAGTTTGCGGATGCTGTTGAATTGCTTTTATCCACCAAAGGTAGGGTGATCGTATCCGGTATGGGAAAATCCGGCCACGTCGCCCGCAAGATTGCGGCGACTTTTGCATCAACCGGCACTCCAGCACATTTCGTGCATCCTGCCGAGGCTAGCCATGGAGATTTGGGCATGATGGCGCGAGGCGACGTTGTGCTTGTTTTATCGAATTCAGGTGAAACGCCCGAGCTGGCTGATCTGATTGCCTATACTCGGCGGTTCAATATCAAGCTTATTGGAATAGCTAGCCGCGCTAATTCAACTTTGATTAGACAATCCGACATCGGCTTAATACTTCCCTTGGCCGACGAAGCATGCGGTAAGGGTGTCGTACCGACCAGCTCTACCACCATGTCTCTCGCCCTCGGCGACGCACTAGCTGTTGCTCTTATGGAGCACCGACAATTCACTCCTGAACACTTTCGTGAATTTCACCCTGGCGGCAAACTTGGTGCACAACTAGCGCGTGTCAAAGACTTGATGCATTGTGGCGAGGCTTTGCCGCTTGCCAATACACAGACGTCCATGTCGGATGTACTGATCGAAATTAGTCAAAAAGGGTTTGGTGTATCAGGAATTGCAGACGGATTAGGTACGCTCGTCGGTATTGTAACAGATGGTGATCTTCGCCGACACATGTCGGGCCTTTTGGACTACGTAGCTGAGGATGTTATGACGCAGTCACCTCAAACGATTTCCCCTGAAACCCTTGCAGAAGAAGCAGTAGCGATTATGAACCAACATAAAATTACCTGTCTCTTTGTGGTCGAGCCGCAGGGGGCCGGGAATGCGGTTGGGTTATTGCACATACACGACTGCCTGCGCGCTGGTTTAGGCTAAATTGTGTTGCCGTCGCTTACATACTCGCAATTTATAACCGCACTTAAAGTCCTGCTTCCACTTTCAGCACTTGGACTACTTAGCACCCTGTTTCTTGTCCCCCGTGACCTTGATCTTGATGCAGCGATCCCTTTTGCACAGATCGAACTCCAAAAACGCCTGAAAAATCAGCAAATCACCGCACCCTTTTTTTCGGGTCAAACAGAACACGGACACAGCCTGATACTAAAAGCAGAATCAGCGCAACCAGATCTCGAGAGTCCAGAGGAAACAATCGTCATGAATCTGATGGCTCGGATTAATACGATTAATGGTGATCAGTACAACGTTACTGCCAATCAGGGCGTCGCTGACAAGGAATACCAGGAAATTGTTCTCAAAGGCGATGTGGTTATGAACACATCAGCAGACTACACAGTCAAAACCAGTTCCATGACATTTGGCCTTGCAGAGATTCGTGCAGAAAGCGGTAACGAAATCCACGCATCTGGACCATTGGGAACCTTCAAAGCGGGCAGAATGGCATTAAGACCCGCGAAAGACACTGATGTAATTTATTTGTTTTTCACAAAGGGTGTGAAACTGATATACCTTCCTAAAGAAACCACGAGGTGACACGTGCCTATCTTTCGATTAATGTTAATTTTCGTGTTTTTTATCAACCCGTTAGAGACAATTGCGCAGGGTTTTCAAGTTGCATTTGGCAACTCTGGACAAGACACAAAATTGCCAGTTGAAGTCACAGCAGATAGCCTTTCAGTCAACCAAAACGATGGAAGTGCCATTTTTAAGGGAAATGTAAACATCGCGCAGGGTGAAATGCGCATGAAAGCTGACAAGGTCAACGTTCACTACAGCAGCGACACAAGCGGTATCGCGAGGCTGGTGGCCACTGGAGAAGTTTTGTTGACACAGGGACCCGATATCGCGGAAGCAGATATGGCTGAGTATAGTATCGAAGACGGAACAGTTTTGATGCGAGGAAATGTAACAGTTGTTCAGGACATCAACACCATAATGGCTGACGAGATGACTATGAATTTGCGCGATAATACGGCAGAAATGCACGGCAGCGTTAAGACCATTCTGAAGTCGGAGTAACCATGACTAAACCGAAATTTACAGTGTCTGATGGACAGTCGGGCCTGCGAATTAAAAATCTGCGTAAGGCTTATCGTAAGCGGGTTGTTATTCGTGATTTTTCGATGGAGCTCAACCGTGGGGAAGTTGTGGCTTTATTGGGACCGAACGGCGCGGGTAAAACAACTGCGTTTTACACGATCGCAGGGCTGGTTTTTCCAGAAGGTGGACAAGTAACAATTGACGGCCGCAACGCAACAAGACTGCCGATGTACCGTCGAGCCAAACTTGGCATCGGCTACCTGCCACAGGAAATGTCGATATTTCGGGGCTTGTCCGTCGAAGATAACATTATCGCGATTCTGGATATCACCCAAAAAGACAGACATAAGCGCCGTGAACGCTTGGAAGAGCTACTTTCCGAATTCTCGATTGAACATCTACGCAGGGCACCCGCTTTAGCATTATCGGGGGGAGAAAGGCGCCGTGTTGAAATCGCACGCTGCCTTGCAGCTAACCCCAAATATCTCTTACTCGACGAGCCTTTTGCCGGTGTTGATCCAATCTCTGTTGGGGATATTCGTCACCTAGTCGCAGATCTCAAGAAACGCAGTATTGGCGTCTTAATCACAGATCACAACGTACGAGAAACCCTCGAAATCGTCGATCGGGCTTATATCCTTCATGATGGAAAAGTTCTGATGTCTGGTACACCTGACGACGTCGTCGAAAACGAAAATGTGCGCCGAGTTTATCTCGGTGACAACTTTCGCATCTCCTAATTTTCATCGGTTGAATTTCGCCTAGAAATTGATTCCGATCATTGACACTTCGGCCCACAAATCCTCAAATATGTGGTATGTTATTTAGATTAAACACCACGTCGCTCCAAGCAGCCTCGATCAGAAGGCCAGATCGAATACAAAGTTCAGAAATATCCAATTCCAGCGTTTGGACCTAATAACAAATACCACAGTTACTGCAGGCTCTTGGTCTAGAATGTAATCAAAAAAGGAGACAGGATGCGCTATCAAATCACTGGAAAACACATCGATATTGGCGAAGCCCTTCAGACTCATGTCAAAAATGAACTGAGTTCAGTCGTTAGCAAATACGCAGAGCGACCCACGGACGCGAATATTATTTTCTCCAAAAGCGCACATGAATTTGTTTGTGAAGCCACTGTTCACCTGTCAACAGGCCTGACTGCTCAAGCTAAAGCGCATGCCACAGAAATCTATACAGCATTCGATGAATGCAATGCAAAAATGGAGAAACAACTTCGTCGCTACAAGCGCCGCCTCAAAGATCATCACCGTGAACGTTCAGAACCGGTTGAACTCTTCGGCGCGTCCTCGTATATCCTCGCGCCAGAAGTAGAAGCTGAGGAATCCGAACCTAAAACACTCCAACCTGTAATTGTTGCTGAGATGGAAACTAATATCCTTTCGCTCAGTGTTGGCGAGGCAGTGATGCAAATGGAGCTTGCGGGTGCACCGGTCCTGGTTTTCAAAAATGAGGCAAAAAACGGATTGAACGTAGTCTATCGTCGCGATGACGGCAATGTTGGCTGGATTGATCCACAAGCGTGAAATGTTGGGGTTGTAAGGGCCCCATCAGGAGATACAGGTAAAATGGACCTTTCTTTGATCCTCAGGCCAGAGGCGGTAAAAGTTGTTACCTCTGCGTCGAGCAAGAAGCGTTTGCTTCAGGAATTTGGTGATCTAGCTGCGTCAGCTTATGGGCTGAAGGCGTTGAAAATTGTTGAGGCTTTGCAAGATCGCGAGAACCTCGGTCCAACAGGCGTTGGACATGGTGTAGCTTTGCCGCACGCGCGCCTGGAGGCTCTTCAAAGTGTGGTAGGCGCCTTCATCCTTTTAGAAAAACCTGTCGACTTTAACGCAGTAGACAGACAGCCCGTTGACATCGCATTTGCTCTTTTTGCTCCTGAGAATGCTGGTGTTGAACACCTGAAGGCTTTGGCGCAGGTCTCACGCCGGTTACGTGAACCAGCAATCTGCGCCAAGTTGCGTGCCAATCAGGACACTACCACACTGTTCACGATCCTGACGGAAACAGATAAGGTGCAAGCCGCCTAACAAGGTGACTTGTGCCAATCATTTCCAGCAATCAAATCCAAAGACCCAGAAATCGCGCTGATAAATATTGCCAATTAAGTCTTCGATCTCAGCATCGTAAATATCACTCAATGAGAATGGCTTATCGTTCTCCGCAACATTAGGCTTGGGCGCATCATTTCTCCCTACCTGCTTGGCCAATACTGGCAAATACCTGCACATTTCGTCCTCACGTATAATCATGTCAGGTAAGGCGAGGTCTCCAAATCCGCGAAGCCCACCCGATTGAGTCGCCCAGTGAGCGTCTTGGCGCAAAGCAGTTTGTCCAGCTAAATTCGCCTTCACAAAGTTAAGGAACCCGACGAAAGCCTTCTTGTGGGCTGCAACATCATATTCCGGGGACAACGGATCCTCAGGCAGGGATAATTTGTATACCTTGCGCAATGTCTTTTGAATTTTTCGAAACCTACCCGATTGTGCCCATAAAATATGCTGACAAAAAGCATGATGAACACGGAGTGCGGGATGACGAATTACACTAAATGTTCTGTGACCAACATGAGTCCGCTTCCAGTGGCGCAAATCCTTTTGGTTAAAATGGCTCAATAACTTTTCAACGGGAACACCATCCAGCGACGCTAGCCATCGCGCAACTTCCTCCTCAGGGCCAGACCGGGTGGGCAAATACAGTAAAGGTGTAACAGCTCCTGCCAAATAGGTTGGTACGGAAGGTCCACGCCGCGGTTCAAAGTTTGGGGTCTTCGTTAGATTAAACCTGTCAAGCTCTGCCAATCCAGCGGCCAACTGCTCATAATTGGAAACCTTTGCCGACATCGGGCTGGGGTTTTGAGGCTTAAGAGAACGGTCCAGAACCTTTAACTCTTCATCGACACCTAAAAACTTGGCTAATCCGTTCATGACCTGCACGTCCTGCAGATCCTCATACGCCACATAAAAGGCAGTTTGGCCGCACAATTGCAGCTTTTTAATTAGAGTGACTTGAAATTCCTGAAGGTTTTCGACATGTCTCTTGAACTCCGCACCGTCAAAGTGAACCTTACTGCTTTTGCGCCGGGTAATATCTGTAAGCTTCCATTGACCCGTTGCCTTCGCAATCTTCCACGACACATAACTATCGAGTGGATTTCGGATCAAAATAATTTTGGCACAACGCGGGTCACTGAGACAATAATCAAGGACGCGCGGGTCATGGTCGTGAAAAAACCTAAATCCTGCAAGAAGATCCGAATCTTTAATCGCATTGATCAATAAAGTTGGATTGAGAGTACGTTCCTCTAATGTAACGCCAAGAACAGTGTCTCTGTTAGGATAGCCAATAAAGTGCGGATTAAACGCTTCACCGTGGCAGGCGAGGCTAGGAAATGCATTTATGTTGGTTTCTAAAAAATTGGAGCCTGTGCGCATTTCTGCGAAAACCACAAAGTAATCAAATTTTTTCGACATTTTCTATTTTTGTACCAAATATGGTTTACGTTGTGGCATTTTTTGCCTCTGTTCAGGGGTTTCTACTGGAAAATCTCCCATTAAATACGGATGCATGCCTTGGTTTTTCAAGTTCTGTAGAAACTGTCCAAATCCGCTTAGATCTGTCATTCGAGGCGCTTCAGCAAGACGGTTTGCTGCGCCGGCGCCAATTTCATCAATGATCATCTGGAGCGGTTCCATCGGTGCCTCGATGAATTCAGCCATAGTCCAGATGCGCACCCGCGCCTTGGCATAAGGTGACCGTAACGCCCAAAGCTGTTTATTTTCCAGCTTTTGTAATCGGGCGGCTTCTTTGCGGATATCAGCAAAGTTTTGATTCGCCTTGAATAACGGCAAGGCCCAAGCACCACTTATTACAGACACTTGAGCATTTGGATCTTTGGCAAAAAACCAAACCGGAGCACCTTCGTCACAAGGCCCCACTTGAAAGCATTGCCTTTCACCTCGTGTGTTCCAGATCAGATTAGTCAAAAAGGCTATTGAGTTGTAATCCCGGTTTTTTGGAGAAGCGCTTAGAGCGCCGTTTATAACTTTTTGTCCCTCAGTAAACTCAGCACTTTCTGGTGCAAATAGGTGACCATGTACCTGCGCGCCAGTAGCCTTATATAGCCAGGGCTCAAAATCTTCGAACAGCTCAGAAAACCCGTGAAAAACGGAATACCGACCGAACGTCATTCCATTTTCCCAACCGTCGTTGGGGAAACGGCTCTGCATATAAAGCCCGGTGCGACCTTTGGTTCTACGTTCGACCGCCTTGGCAAATATCCGATCAATTTTAGCAGGATTCGGCTCGCTCATTTTGATTGCACCATCTGGATCACGCAAGAACCCATCATATAGGCGGTTAGCACGCGGCCAGATTTTACGTGCTACAAAACAATCAGACCGTCGAAGTAATTGTAGGTGGTCATCGTAAAAAATATGCGGCTTTCCCTGAAAATCAAACTTGCTCAGGGTAAGAGATCTACTTTCAATGTTTTTCGAGTATACACGCACCAAGGTTTGAAAATAACTCTCATCCGGAATCCAGACGCGTTTAAAATATTTATCAAAAAAAGCCCTTTCTGGATTTTGCAGGATTACTGACAACGTCTGGCGTGTCAGACACCACCACTGCGATCCCATATGAGGGACAATACCCGGGGGTAGCTTTCGCTTGATCTTCAGCATCCGCTGAATATCTACCCATCTATCGAACAGGAACCGCTGCTTTCGCCATGAAAACGGAAAATGCAGTGTGAATCTTTCATTATCAAGTCCACCAACAGTCCATGGCACATCCGCTGTCGTCGCACTCTCGATGAAATCTGTCTGAGGCCGCGCCTTCAGGTAATCCTTAAGTTCCTCTACCGGACGCAGTGGCAAACAAGACCCCGAAGAAAGATAAACATGCTTTACATCCGGGTATTCGGCTAGCATCAACTCAGCCGCGGACTGCGATGCTGCAACAAGCCCCCAAGCACCCCATTCGCAGCGGTGCCGTTTGCAAAACTGAACATTATCAAGATCAACCAAAGCATTCTCGAATTTTTTGCACGTCTTTGATTTCACATTCAAGTCAACGTGGATCACAACAGGGCATCCATACTTCACCCAATGACGAGCTATTTGTTCAGCCCGATCAAAAGCGGTATGCACCAACATTAAAATGCCAACACTCATGCCCAATTGCCTTTGGACATTAGACCAAGGATTTCAAGCTGCCTCCAGTTGATGTATTTTTCTGACCACTTGCACCACAGCTCGGGATTATCTCGCAATCTTTTTGCATAAGCTTGGTACTCCGCACTTGCCGAATAATGCTGATGGCGCTCCAATTCTTCTTCTGCTTTAGCAGTAAAGGTGTCCAAAAACTTTGCATGAAGTAAAAGGCCTGATGCCTTTTCACCGCCCCACTCATCATAAACTTGGTTCAACCCTCGCGGAAGCAGCATGTGGGTCGAACTAGCGTAGGCATACTGACGGTTCCATTTAACTAGTGGGATCTTGTTAAGCGCTGGCGCCATCTCGGGATTTTCAGGAAAAAACACGCGCGATCTTGGGCCACCCTGAATCCAGAGATTTCCATAATCCGGGTTCTTTGTCATCGTATAGTTTCCCGCGTCAAACCAACAAGCAATATCAAAAGGATTTTGGCCCTCGCGGTAAGGGTGATCAGTGATGGGGCCCCGCGGGTACATATCGAGTAACATAGCACTAAACGATCGGATAGAACTTGCGTCCAGCCAATCTGTCAGTGCAGTAATTGGACGTGTGTCACAAAACGGGTAAATGAAAAACTCATCTGGATCGACAACCATACACCAATGGCCGTGAGCATAGCGCAACTGCAACCAATTGAGCCAATCCACTCCATATTTGGACTTCTTGTAGGAATGACGTGTGTGCCACACCGACACATCCGGTTGCTCTGCCAAATACTCCATCGATCCATCAGAGCTGTCGTTATCCACAATAAGGAAATGACTAACGCCCTTTTCCCGATAGTACTGGAGAAAAAAAGGCAGGCGCACCTGTTCATTTCGCTGGGTTGAGAACAACAAAAGATCGTTTGGTTTAATTCGTTTTGTACGGTCGGCGATGCTATGCAGCTCGCGCCTTTTACGAATTGCCCGAACCAACCGTGTACGTCGTCTCACACGGAGCCGATATGATTGCAAAACGCCCAAATCGTCTCCTTTGCTCGTTTCGCCTTACGGCAGGACAGGGCTATGTATGTCACGTTTCCCGAAGGGCGGTTTTGAAATGCGCATCCCAACTTGGTGGAGAAAAACCTGATCGACCCTGATCGTCTCGTCCCTCGGAACCGAAATACGCTCCTGCTAATGATAATATAACTTTCTCCCATGAATAGCTGTCAGAAACCCCTACGTAAACGGGATAATCACCCAAGATTTCCTTAAAAACGGGCAAATCGCTGCAAATGACAGGGGTTCCCAACATTGCTGCCTCAACCGGAGGAAGTCCAAATCCCTCAACCCTGCTGGGGAAAAGCATTCCGGTAGCATTGCTGAGAATATTGAAAATCTGATCATCTTCTAGATCATTGTACTCATGCAGGACGCTTCCTCGTAATGACGAACTATCAAGTCGATCTGTCAACTCTTGCACCATCCAACCCCGTCGACCACAAATCACGAGATGAGGTATTTCCGTTTTGTCCAGCCGTTCCGACAACCTGTCCCAAATGTCGAGCAACATCGGTATGTTTCTGCGCGGCTCTATTGTGCCTAAATACACAAAATAAGGTTTTGAAAAAGACGGGGCAGGGCGACTATTTTGAAACTGGAAGTAATCTTCAGTCACACCAAGATGTGCGACTGTGATTTCCGGTACCTGCCCATGATGCGACATATGCTTGGTAATAGCCTCTTTTGACACATGCGAGTTTGTTAATATGACGTTGGCATATACGCGTGCGCACTCCAGCATTACCTCAAATTTTTTGTATGCTTCAGGTGTCTGGTATTCAGGAAAATCCAGTGGAATGACATCATGGATAAACAAGGCAACCCTCATTCCTGGCAAAGTGCGTATCGCCTGTAAGTGCCTGGCAGAAAAGTTTGCTTGATCAACATTCACATACACGGTGCCCTCAGGTAAATTTCGGCGCAACATTCTAGCAAGAAACCTCGGGGTGCACCGTGCGAGACACAACTTACGCAACTCGGCCTCAACGGCTGGCTGTTCCCATTGTAATTTCCGGATAAAAAAGCGATGAAGAATATTCGGTTTCAGCCATTGTTTCTTCTGCTGAAGCCGTTGCTGAATCGCTAATAAACCGACCTGATCAAACAGCAAATATCCGAAACGGGTGCGCACAAGACCGAAACAAGGCTCTTGTTCGCCTATCAGTGCATTCAAGTAGGCGAGACACACGCGGTCAACGCCCGTGGGGCGATTGGCGTACAAGCGCATAAGTCTGGTCACCTCAAAAAGGCGAGCGGTTGGTCTTCTAAACATACTGCCCGTCCTGGTGGCATCGCTAGGCGTCAGTAATCACTTACTCTAATGTTGGGCTTCAGAAATCAGCCTAATTCATCATTTTTCTTTGTCTACTTTAAAACCAAAGCCAAACAATTTCTGGTAAGTCACAGCAGCGCCAAAAGCCTGTAAAAAGAAGTGTCAAAAGTTTTGTTGGTCTAACCAGAAAAATTATAGCTGTATTAAATCACAATCACACGGAATGGTCAGCACGCATGTGGTATCGAGGCATGTTTAAAGTGTTTTTAGGCTGTTTGTCATAACGGCGATTGCACCCGAGATATTTTAAGAAGCTCAGCAGACATCATAGATTGTGGACACTATCTTTATATTCTGAAAATTTCTATTATTGAGCCGCTTTCCGTGACGCAACCATTTCCTCCAAATAGACCCTAAATTCATCACCGAGGTCGTTGCGCGCCAGCCCGAATGCCACGGTTGCCTGCAAAAATCCCATCTTGGAGCCGCAATCATATCGCTGTCCAGCAAACCTATATCCATAAACCTCACGCCCTTGATCAATTTCGGCGGCAATAGAATCAGTTAGCTGTATTTCACCTGCTGCTCCCGCTGTTTGTTTTCTGAGGTTTTTAAGAACATCCGGTGTAAGGATATACCTTCCAATCACTGCTAGATTCGAGGGCGCCTCGTTGGCGGATGGCTTTTCGACCATGCCTCGAACCGATACCAGCGATCCAATGTCTTCTTTAACATCAAGCACTCCGTAAGCACTTGTGTCCGCCTGCGCGACTTCCATCGCTGCGACCATGCAGCCTCCGGTTTCTGCGTATGCATCCACCATCTGTTTTAGACAACCGGTCTCACTCGCAATCACATCATCTGGAAGAATGACAGCAAACGGTTCATTCGCAACGAGTCGGTGTGCACATCGTACTGCGTGCCCTAACCCAAGAGCCTGATGCTGCCGGATGTAGGCAATCGCTCCACTATCCATGTAAGTGGACTTCAACACATCCAATAATTCCGTCTTATTCTTGCTCTTCAATTCCTGCTCTAGCTGAGGAGCGCGGTCAAAATAATCCTCTAGCGCACCCTTGCCGCGCGCGGTTACAAAGATAAATTCCTTGATGCCTGCTTCTCTCGCTTCGTCGATCGCGTATTGGATTAGCGGTCGATCCACCAAAGTCATGATTTCTTTGGGAACAGATTTTGTTGCCGGGAGAAAGCGTGTGCCTAAGCCAGCCACAGGGAAAATTGCTTTTGTAACTTTTTTTTGCATAGTTTTTTGACTCTACCACATCTGTTTTGAGACAGTATTCCCAAAGTTCGAGGAACGCCAATGAAACAATCGAAACTATACCAATGCGACAATATCTTCAGACTAAGACACGCTATTCAAACCGCATAAAATTCGCGGTACCATTCGACAAATTTGCCAACGCCCTCAATGATGGGGGTTTGCGGACGACTACCCGTTAATTCGTCCAACAGGTTTGCAGATGCCCAGGTGGCAGGGACGTCACCAGGTTGCATGGGCATGAAATTTTTTTTTGCTTTTATCCCGATAGCTTTTTCAACCGCATCGATAAACGCCATCAGCTTCACAGGCTGGCCATTGCCAATGTTAATTGCGCGCCATGGTGCAACCTTGCTTAAACTATCAATTTTAGATTGGCTTTGGTGGGATTCTGGATTTGGCGGCACCACGTCGATTAAAGATACGATTCCAGAAACTAAGTCGTCGATATAGGTAAAGTCCCGGCTCATATCCCCGTGGTTGTAGATGTCGATGGGTTGATCTTCCAAAATCGCTTTGGTGAACTTGAATAGCGCCATGTCTGGGCGGCCCCAGGGCCCATAAACCGTAAAAAAGCGAAACATGGTTATTGGAAGCCCATAAAGGTGGGCATAGGAATGAGCCATGACCTCATTAGCCTTTTTGGTCGCTGCGTAGAACGACATCTGCGCGTCAGTCTTATTGGTTTCCGCGTAGGGCATTTCGGTGTTTGCACCGTAAACCGAGCTTGTAGATGCTAAAAGTAGGTGCGCTGGTGGAAAAGCCCGCGCAGCTTCCAAAAGCTCCAGCGAGCCAACTAAATTTGCTTGGACGTACGAGCGCGGATCATCGATTGAAAAGCGAACTCCAGCTTGAGCCGCTAAGTGAATCACAGCACTTGGGCGGTGATTTTTGAAGAGCTCTAGCAACAAGTTAGGTTGCTCCAGTCGCCCAACTATGGCCTCAAAATTGGAATTTTTAGCCAAGATTGCATGGCGTCGCTCTTTTAGCGTGACGTCATAGTAATCTGTCAATGCATCCAGCCCGATTACCGACCATCCATTAGCCAATAGCTGTTTGGCTGTATGAAATCCGATGAAACCAGCTGAACCAGTTACGAGTGCGGTACGTTTTGACATCTACGCGTCCTCTAAATCAGAGCCTCTCTGCTTATCAGGCAGCAAGCGTTGTTTTGCAACGCGGTACACTTCGGCTTCTAATCTCTTTGAAAACCGCTCCAAGCGAAACAATGCCTGGCACCTATCAGATCGTCCAAACAAGCCTCCAGCCTGCTCCCAGAATCCACGATCGTCATATCGCACCCTATGAAAAAGCGCCGTCGGGCTGAACAAAAACACAGATGGAATGTATCCTTGTGAGACAAGACGTGCAGCTTTTCGGCGAATACTTCTGTATTTCCAAACGCGGCCTGACAGAACTATCGCAGACCGAAAACGGCTTGGAAATTCCTGAAACCTGACTGATGTGCAAGAGATTGGCGGTAACCGACCTAGAGAACGGGACTTTCCTTCATCAACTCCACGCTCAAAGCTGCGCATCAACGGTCCAACATCTCCAGGCATGACATTGCCTCGTACCATATGGCGCAGTACCCGCTTTCTTTGTCCTTCTTTGAATTTCTTGATGGTGGCCGCAAACTCACTATCGGGACAATGCTTTCGCAAAAATACTGCAAGGCTAGCACCAATTTCCTTCAAGTCTCGCGGAATACGGGCGCCATTCCTTTGGAAGTTGGCGAGATACCCATGATGCACTTCAGCCAGTGGAACGATTGCCGTCGTCAACCCAGCCTGCGTAAGCCGCAAATTTAAATCAGTTTCGTCGAGAAAATACTTAAATGAAGGATCGAAACCTCCTAACTCAGCCAATTTTTCGCGCCGGAAGGCCATGTTGGTGCCCTCTGTTTTTATTGAACGTCCATCTACAGGGTGCAGTTCAACAGGGTTCTGCGTTTCCAACTGAAATGGAGAAGTTTCACCGGTTCGGCTGACAGTTTGGGCTGTCCATTGCATGGATATTCCGTTACGGCCCCGCACAAAGCCACCAGCTGCCACAACGTCACTCGACTGAAAAGGTGATGTCAGGTGGTACAACCAGCCGGTTTCAGGCACAGAATCGTCATCTATAAACGCCACTATATCGCCCATTGCGTGGGAGATGCCGATATTACGGGCAACTGAAATGTTCGAGACCTTACAGTGAACACATTTGACATCATTGCTGAAAGCTAACTCAGCAACAGCGTCCAAACCCTCAGCATCCGATACAACGATCACCTCAAACAGCGTATTTGCAAGTTGTGAAATTCCTGTCAGGCAGCGTTTTAACGCAGTTCGCCTCCCGCGACTAACGACTACCACACTTACTGAGATAGTACTCACGCGGTTCCCATTTCGACCATCATTGCTTCAATTCTAGGTACATCTTCCGGATTATTGAGCTCCCAAAACTGCCGGCCCATCGAATCGACCTCAACACACAAAACCTGTCGGCCATGCTCCATAAATCGGAGCTGCTCTAAGCCTTCTAGCTGCTCCAAAGGACCAGCTTTCCAGCGCGGATACGCGCCAAGCGCTGAGGGACGATAAGCATACACACCGACATGATGAAAAACTGGCGTTTTAGAACCGTCTGCAAAGGTTTGCGATGTAAATGGAACGACTTCCTTGGAAAAATATAGCGCATATCGATCTTTCGTGAATACCGCCGTTGTACCGCCAACACGGCCAGCCTTTCGATCGTTCAGAAACCCATTGAGGGCGCGTCCGTCACAGCGCAAAACGGGCGTTGCGACTTCAGCCATTGGGTCGCTGCGCAACCCCTGCACCAGATCTTCGACAAACCAAGCCGGTGTCAGAGGCGCGTCACCTTGCAGATTAACAACGATGTCAAATTCACCGCCCAAATTATCGAAAGCTTCGGCACAGCGTTCTGTACCATTCTCGCACTCGGATGACGTCATCACAACGTCAGCGCCAAACGCACTCGCCGCTTCGCTGATACGGCTATCGTCTGTTGCCACAACAACCCGATCAACACCTTTGACCGCGCGGGCCGCATCCCACGATCTTTGTATCAGGCTTTTAGATAGCCCTGTTGCACCGGTTAATTCAACCAGGGGTTTTCCTGGATATCGACTTGATTCATAACGAGCAGGAATGACAATTAGGACTGACATCAAGGCTCCTTAAGTTCAACGCTCGGCGCATGAGCGACGAAGAACGAATTGGCAAAGTCCTTTTTTCCATAAATCAGCGGGGTGTGATCGTCATAACGTACCACCGTACCACCTGCTCCCAGTAAAACTGCGTGTCCCGCTGCAGTGTCCCATTCCATTGTGCGGCCGACCCGCGGATAAAGATCTGCTTCGCCACTAGCTACGAGGCAAAATTTTAAAGACGATCCTGCACTTTTGAAATCTGACACACGATATTTCTCAATGTACTTTTTGGTTTCATCAGTCAAATGCGACTTGGAAGCTACCACCAGTAATGCGCTATTATCAGCTTTCGCTATGCTAATGGTTTTTTTGACACCGATCACGTTGGGATCAAAAATGCCAATCTCCTCCACAGAGCGCCCATCGACATCGGTATAAAACATCCGATTTCGGGCAGGCGCGAAAACGATACCACGCTTGGGAATACCATCTTCAACATACGCAATATTCACCGTAAAATCGCCACGTCGGTTTATAAATTCTTTTGTGCCGTCCAACGGATCCACAATCAAGAATGTATCGCCACACTCGATATGACTGTCGGCTTGTTCTTCGGTAACAAGCGCCACGTTCGGAAAGGCAGCACGTAGTCCCTCTGAAATAATTGCATCAGCTGTTTCGTCCGCCTCTGTGACGGGACTTTCATCAGACTTAACTTTAATTTCAAAATCATTCGCGCTGTAGACTTCCATGATCTTTTCGCCCGCCATGATAGCAAGTTTACGAATAGTCGGAATTAGTATCTCGAAGTCCAAATCAATTCTCCTGCATCACCTTCGGTTGAATCACGTCCCGCCACCCCTTATGGTCAAGCTATCAGGGATCAGCAAGAATTCCCCTTCAAAACTGCTTCGTTCGGTGGATGGCATAGGCAATGTTTCAACAATCAGTTCCCAAAACGACCCTTGAGTCTGCGATCAGCACCTCAGAACTCATCTACCATTCGGTCGTGCGTAATGTGCGAAAAACACACGGGAATGCCGTTTTATCGATTCTCATTAATATGGTGCAGGCCGTGACTTTCGTGATCGCCTTCTACGTCATGTTTACTGTCCTTGGACTGCGAAGTGCTGGGCTCAGGGGTGATTTTCTAGTCTACATAATGTCTGGAATTTTTCTGTTCATGACACACACGAAAACGATGAGTGCCGTTGTGAAGTCTGAGGGACCCAGTTCGCCAATGATGAAACACGCGCCCATGAACACAATTATTTCGATTATCGCAAGCGCACTCAGCGCACTCTATATTCAGGTTCTGACACTTGTTGCAGTGCTCTTTCTTTACCATGCGACAATCTCAAAGATTTCGATTGATGATCCCATCGGCGCTTTTAACATGTTGATGCTTGCTTGGTTTTCGGGGATCGCGGTAGGTGTTGTTTTTTTAGCACTCAAGCCATGGTTTCCAACCTTCACAAGCATCGGCAGCACAGTATACCAACGCGCAAACATGATCGCATCTGGCAAGATGTTCGTTGCCAACACATTACCGTCTTTCATGCTTGCAATGTTCGACTGGAACCCACTTTTTCACTGCATCGACCAAACGCGCGGCTTCGCATTCATAAACTACTTTCCAAGAAACAGTTCGATTTCTTACCCAATCATCCTATCGCTGGTATTATTAATGATCGGCTTGATGGGTGAATTCTACACCCGGAAGCACGCGTCAATTAGCTGGGACGCACGTCGGTAAAAAATATTTAGTGGCCGTTTGACCCGCCGCGCTAGGCATGCCGAGGCAGATTAGCCGAATATTGAAGTGACAAAGATTTAAAATGAACGGTAAATCTGCCACCCTGTTTGTTATCAAACGTGGTGAACAAAACCGAATTCTGTAAGCCAGATGGTATTACTGAGACGGGCCACCCACGGCGTAAAACATACCTCGTTATCGTAATGAGCATTATCGTTCTGGTATTAATAAAGCGAAAAATATTAAAAAATCTTTAAATTTACATACAAACGCCTGCATGTGGCGCTTGCACCGGCATTTTCATCTCCCTATATACCCCTCGAAGCGTAGCTCTCCGTTAGCGGGCTGCAAAAAGGATCAGGGCATGGATGCCAAAATGGGTCCGAACCTGATGAAATCGCCTTAAGTGAGAAGGGATATATAATGACCAAAGTAATTGGTATCGACCTCGGTACAACGAACTCGTGTGTGGCCATCATGGATGGTGCTCAACCTAAAGTTATAGAAAACTCAGAAGGTGCTAGGACAACACCCTCCATCGTGGCGTTTACAGATAATGAACGTCTCGTCGGCCAACCGGCGAAAAGACAAGCTGTCACCAACCCTGAAAATACAGTATTTGGTGTAAAGCGCTTGATCGGGCGACGTTTCGACGATGCTGATCTGGCCAAAGACAAGAAAAATATGCCGTTCAACGTGATAAACGGTGGCAACGGTGACGCTTGGGTCGAGGCTCAAGCCGATAAATATTCTCCATCACAGATTTCAGCCTTTATTCTTGGCAAAATGAAAGAAACCGCCGAGAGTTATCTTGGCGAAGACGTCACCCAAGCAGTGATCACCGTACCAGCGTACTTTAATGATGCACAGAGACAGGCGACAAAAGATGCGGGCAAAATTGCTGGCCTCGAAGTACTGCGGATTATCAACGAACCAACAGCCGCTGCCCTGGCATACGGTCTTGATAAAGAAGAAACGCATACCATCGCAGTCTACGATCTGGGTGGCGGAACATTCGACGTTACCATTCTGGAAATTGACGACGGCCTATTTGAAGTGAAATCGACCAATGGCGACACCTTTTTAGGAGGTGAAGATTTTGACATGCGCATTGTCAACTACTTGGCAGGCGAGTTCAAAAAAGAGCATAATGTTGACCTTACCAAGGATAAAATGGCTCTTCAGCGGCTGAAAGAGGCGGCTGAGAAGGCCAAGATTGAGTTGTCTTCGTCAAGTCAAACGGAAATAAACCAACCTTTTATATCGATGGATCCTTCATCTGGAACCCCACTGCACATGGTCATTAAAATGACCCGTGCGAAGTTAGAATCTCTGGTTAGCGATTTGATCAAGGCTTCGTTAAAGCCCTGTCAGGCAGCGCTGAAGGACGCTGGAATGGCACCCGGTGAGGTGGACGAAGTGGTGCTAGTCGGCGGCATGACGCGGATGCCACGTGTGATCGAGGAAGTGACTAAGTTTTTTGGTAAAGAACCGCACAAAGGCGTCAACCCGGATGAGGTAGTGGCCATGGGAGCGGCGATCCAAGCAGGGGTTCTGCAGGGTGACGTCAAGGACGTTGTATTGCTCGATGTGACCCCGCTGTCGCTCGGCATCGAAACACTTGGTGGTGTTTTCACACGCTTGATCGATCGTAACACGACGATTCCAACCAAAAAGAGCCAGATCTTTTCAACTGCAGAAGATAACCAGAATGCAGTTACTATCCGCTGTTTTCAGGGCGAACGCGAAATGGCTACTGACAACAAGATTCTTGGCCAATTTAATCTCGAAGAAATTCCACCAGCACCACGTGGCATGCCTCAAATTGAGGTGACTTTCGACATCGACGCTAATGGCATAGTCTCTGTCGGCGCATTGGATAAGGGAACTGGGAAAGAGCAGAAAATCACTATCCAAGCTTCAGGCGGACTATCCGATGATGACATCGAAAAGATGGTCAAGGATGCGGAAGAAAACGCGGAATCAGACAAAGAGCGTCGTGAATTAATTGAAGCTCGTAATCAAGCTGAATCCCTTATCCATTCGACCGAAAAGTCAGTTGAGGAGCACTCAGACAAAGTCGACCCAACAACTGTTGAAGCCATCGAACTTGCGATCGCTGCTCTCAAAGACGATCTTGAAAAAGAGGATGCCTCAGCAGAAAAGATCAAATCAGGCATTCAAAATGTCACCGAGGCAGCCATGAAGCTTGGTGAAGCAATCTACAAGGCAAGCCAAGAAGACGCTGATGGCGAGCCTATGGCCGCCGACGAAGCGGGGAACGAAGATATCGTTGACGCCGATTTCGAAGACCTAGACGACGACAAGCGCTAAAGGCGCATCATCGGAAGTGATTTTGGGCCGGTCCGGTTGCCGGACTGGCTCTTTTCGTTCCGAACCAAAGGATTAACCCATGGCAAAACGTGACTTCTACGAGGTGCTCGGCGTCAGCAAAGGGGCTTCCACGGACGAGATCAAAAAAGCCTTTCGAAAGAAAGCCAAAGAACTGCACCCTGACCGGAATAAAGACAATCCAGAAGCTGAGGGACAGTTCAAGGAAGCAAACGAGGCTTACGAAATTCTAAAAGATGCCGAGAAAAAGGCTGCCTACGACCGCTTTGGTCATCAGGCGTTTGAAGGAGGTATGGGCGGCGGCGGTCGTGGTGGCCATCCTGGACAAGGCGACTTCGCCAGTGCTTTCTCTGACGTTTTCGACGATCTATTCGGAGATTTTATGGGAGGTGGCGGCCGTGGCGGCGGACGGCAGCGCGCTTCGCGTGGATCTGATCTTCGTTACAACTTGCGCGTATCTTTAGAAGAAGCTTTCTTGGGCCTTCAAAAGACAGTTAATGTTCCCACATCTGTACAATGCGATGGTTGTTCGGGGTCTGGTGCCGAAGGAGGTGCAGAACCGACAACCTGTCCCACCTGCTCTGGTATGGGCAAGGTGCGAGCGCAGCAAGGGTTTTTCACGGTTGAACGAACATGTCCAACCTGTTCAGGCTTGGGTCAGATTATCAAGAATCCCTGCAAAGGCTGTGGTGGACAAGGACGTGTTGAGAAGGATCGCGCCCTCTCAGTCAACATACCTCCGGGCGTTGAGACTGGCACCAGAATACGACTAGCTGGTGAAGGCGAAGCTGGAATGCGCGGTGGGCCGACCGGGGACCTGTATATCTTTATCGAAGTGTCTCCTCACAAAATTTTCGAACGTGAAGGGCCCAGCTTATTTTGCCGTGTTCCCGTATCGATGATCAACGCCGCTCTAGGCGGCGATATTGAGGTACCCACCATAGACGGTGGTCGCAGCCGAGTTAAAATTCCAACTGGATCTCAGTCGGGTAGACAGATGCGTCTTAGAGGCAAAGGCATGCCAGCTCTGCGTGGGTCGGGAACTGGAGATATGATGATTGAATTGGCAGTGGAAACGCCAGTTAAACTGACCAATCAACAGAAAGAATTATTGCGCGAATTTGAGAAGCTCTCAGAAGAAAATAATCCTGAAAGCAGTAGCTTCTTCAAGTCTGTCAGAAACTTTTGGGACTCAATGAAAGGTTAGCATAGTCTCTCAGAAAGTCTTGATGTACCTATAAAAGCGTGCCCAAAAGGGCGCGCTTTTTTAATCTGTAATGGGTGCCAACATATACATTGCCTGCAAGGCCACTCCTGGCTGCAAGTTAGGAATAGCTTCGCCTCTGATTTTCTGAATTTCACCAGAAGCATAAAGTTTTGATAAAGCTTGATCGACGACCATTCTAAATTCTGTGTCGCCACGTGCAATCGCTAAACCTTGCTTTTCAACGGTTAAGATATCTGTCGACATCTTAAATTCCGATGCCATCGGACTGTTTGCATACAGTCCAACTAAAATAGATTGATCAGCAAAATACGCGTCAATCTCGCCGCTTTCCATCGCTTTCATACCAGCTGCGTGCTCGGAAAACCGTACCACTTTGGCAACGACATCACTGGAGTTCAAAGAGTTCAAAAGGGCAGTCTCTGTTGTAGTATTACTCCGCACACCCAACATTTTTCCGGCAAGGTCTTCGAACTGTTCGGGAGCATCTTTCTGCAACAACAGCGAAGCACCATCAACAAACGTTGGAATGGAAAAATCAACAAGAGCACGCCGTTCCATCGTGATCGTAGAAGCGCCACAGTGAATATCAACATCACCATTGACTACCTTCTCGAAGCGGTCTGAGGCATCCACAGGCACAAATTGAACTTGCAGATTTTCGAGTTTGAGGTGGTTGGTAATAGCTTGCGCAACCCGAACGCAGATCAAAGGTGTATAGCCAGCTGGCTCTCCAGTGTCTAAAACGTAAGACATTGGGGCAGCATCAATCCGGTATCCAAGATTTAACTGATTATTTTCCTGAATTCGCTGGAGAGTTTGCGTCGTGCCTGATGTGGGGATAACCAATGTGGCTAAAGCCAAAATTAAAAAAGAGCGTATCAAAATTTTTCACCTAGAATATTAAATCTTATAATTGGACCCATAAAAAATCTTTCATAAATGTTAATAGCATACAAGCAAAATCAATAACGAACGCGCTGTCTTTGGGATCTATTTCGGAAAAGGCAAAAAGAAAAATAGTACCTTGTGCGAAACGTGCGCCAAGGCAGTTGCGACGACGGCGTTAAAAGACTGTCAAGCAAAGGACGCACGCGTATGTCAACGTTCATGTAGACGCAATACAGCTTGCTGGCTCCGGTCAAACACCCGTCTTTTGGTTACCGTACAAAGAAAACTTCAAGATAATGCGCAAGCTTCAAATCGGACAGCGCAACAAAGGCATGCACAAAAACGAACGGTGATTTAATTTTTGCGCTGCGCCCTGAAAATACGCTTATTAATACAAGACTGTATGCGCAGGCTAGCGCACCCAAATCTCTACGCGGCGATTTACTAAGCGGCCCCATTCGCTTTCATCGCAAGCCATTGGCATGGCTTCACCAAAGGCAAGCACCTCTAGGTTCAGGCGGTCAACATTTGCAGTTTCTGCTGCCTTGAGAACGGCGTCCCTGACGGCTGTAGCACGCCGCCTTCCTATCTCTTGATTAGTCGCCGCCGGTCCTTCACCATCCGAGAAGCCCACAAATGCAAGATAGCGTGCATCGTAGCGTCCAGCCTCCAGTGCTCGTGCCAATTGCTGAACGTTCGATCTAGACTGTGCGTCTAAACGTGCGGATCCAGTCTGGAAACGAAACGATGTTGTGAGCCTCTTCATGGGCTTCAAAAGTTGGGTCATGCGCTGCAGTTCCTCAAGTGGAACTTCAGAGCCTCCGCGGGAAATAGCATTTGCAAACCTGTCACCTTGCAAATTGATTGGAATTTCTTCGGCTGTCTGATCCACAAAGCCCGCCCTCCTGATCACAATTTGAGCAGATGGACTTCTTGTATAGGAGAGAAAATTCCGGGCAAGTTTTGGAAGACGTCGAGCGGGAAAATAGAGAAACAAAGGCGCATTCAGCGGATAATCCTCAGTCTTAATTGTCCGTCTAGAAGCTGATAAAGAAAATCCACACTTGCCAGTTAGCGTCAGCTTTTGGGCTTCTCCAGCGCTGGCATAACTTGCGATACCCAGTGCAAACGGATCACGTTGAACGGCTGACACCAAGGACAAACTTCGGTCATGGCGAAATATATCACTACTGAACTTTAGTCGCACCTTTGCCATTAGCTGATCCTCGACTGCCTGCGCCAGCCCAGAATTTGAAGCCATAAGATGCAGCGAAATTGGCGCGTCCGGCCCTTCAAAGTGCTTCCAATTGGTGATTTTTCCCGCAAACACCTGCGCTAACTCACTGGGCGAAATTGAAGTCACGGGATTTCCTGAAGCAACTATTGGCACCATGCCATCCAACGCTAAAACGCGGCTACGGTTAGCCTCTTTCATATCCCCCAAACCAGCCTCATATCCTAGCTGCGCTTCTCGCGGACGTATCTCTCTGGAGGACATAGCAATGTCAGCTTCATCAGCTAATAAGTCTGCAAAGCCTTCATCCGAATTACTAGCATGAAACCGAAATTTTGCGACTTTCTCTTTGGTCTCATTACTGGCTAGGTGATACTCAAATCGGCTGACACCCTCGTTAAACCGTTCAACGCTGTATCCCTCCCGAAGCGCAAAGGCTTCCAGAAGCGCTGGCATAAGAATATCGGCCATAGTCGAAGAGCCTGTAATAGAGACGTCGGCAACAAAATTTATAAGATTAGGGCAGCCGGGACCTTCACACTGTACGCCCGTGCCATCCACAGTGAGTTCGCCATAGATTGTTTCAACTCGATATAGCTCGCCATCAAATCCCAATAATGTACCCATAATCTCAACAGCACCGTCGTGGGACCTGAGCGTAACATCTTGAGCGCTCAAGGACATGCTATTGATCGATACCAGAAGAATGGCAATGATCGCTGCACGAAATTGCAACATGATTAATCCTGACTAGCTAAACTTCAATTTTGAGCAATTGTCAGGTCTTGCGACACGTTTTTCAACACCAGAAATTTCCCATCGAAATCGCAACCGAGCTGGTAAGGGTCAAATTAACTGAACAACCTTTAGCCATGAACCTTCGTTAACAACGAGTGCGTACCAGTTCGTCAACCCCAGACATAGATGATTATGCCTTATTAATAGCTGTTTACCGCCGCACACGACGCCGTGAAATTAAGAGAAGCTGACTTCGGCGAAGCGGACAGTGGACAATAATAGTCCAACGAAGGAGATATTTCTTCTTCAGGCAAAATTCCAACAGGCTTGTCTCTGGAGACTAAAAAAAACACAGGCTGGGCCGGGAGTGTTGTGCGAATAACTTGATCAACGGGCATAGAAGGTAATGTTGTGCCTGATTTGGGCGCTAACATGATGACACCTGAACTCAATTTTAACTTTTTGCCAACAACCGTACCAGGCTCGTTTGCTTGATTTGAAGTGATTGATGCCTTAGCCGGCTCACTACCGTGCATAAAAAAGCCAATGGACAGCACTACCAAGAGAAACCGCCCTGCTGATTTACTTATATGGCTAAAATTCATCTTTTTCGATACTCCGCTCTCAGAACCACTCGCCTTCCCTGAGATTGAAATTAATATCGAAAAAGGGCGCCCGTAAGGCGCCCTTTTGATCAAAATCTGTCCCTTTATTTCAAACCATGCGACCGTGGCAATGTTTGAACTTTTTTCCAGATCCACATGGACACGGTTCATTTCGCCCGGGATTTCCCCATGTCGACGGATCGTTTTCATCAAAGCCATCAATTGCATTTGCTGATGAAGACTCTCGAGTTGCACTACCCGTTGGCCCTGAAACCGCACCCTGCAATGCCTTTTGCTGCTGCGCCATTTCCATCGCCAACTTCTGTTGCTCTTCTTCAGTCATTGGACGGACACGTGAAAGCGTTTGGGTTACATCCTCCCGCAAACTATCAAGCATGTACTCAAATAACTGAAAAGACTCATTTTTATATTCGTTAAGCGGATCTCGCTGAGCATAACCTCGGAAGCCAACAACAGATCTCAGGTGCTCAAGTGTCAATAAATGTTCTTGCCATTTGCTATCAATAGTCTGAAGCAAGATCTGTTTCTCAACCATACGCATGGCATCCAGCCCAAAACTGACAGCCTTCTTGGCCATCATTTCATCGCCTTCCTTTTCAAGTCGCTCTCTGATCTCTTCGTCGTCAACACCCTCTTCATCAGCCCAAGCAATGACCGGGACGTCCAAACTCAACTTTTCTACACATGAGGCATAAAGCCCCTCCGTATCCCATTGATCAGCATATGTTTTGGGCGGCATGTATTGCTCGATCAAATCAGAAATCACATCATGACGCATGTCTTGAACTATTTCAGAAAGGTCCGCTGCTTCCATAATTTCGCGCCGCTGAGAGAAAATAACCTTACGCTGATCATTCATCACATCGTCAAATTTTAGCAGTTGTTTGCGAATGTCAAAGTTTCTTCCCTCGACCTTCGCTTGCGCGCGCTCTAGTGATTTATTCACCCACGGGTGCACAATCGCCTCACCTTCCTTCATACCAAGCGTCGATAGGACTTTATCCAGACGCTCAGATCCAAAAATCCGCATCAGGTCATCCTCAAGGCTAAGGAAAAACGACGAGCGGCCCGGGTCACCCTGACGGCCAGAACGTCCACGAAGCTGGTTGTCAATCCGGCGGCTCTCATGCCGCTCTGTCGCAAGTACAAACAACCCACCCGCAGCCTTTACCGCCTCTTCATCTGCGACGTGGGCCTCTTCGATTTTAGACCGGATGGCCTCATGGTCTCCATCTGGTTCAGCGGCGATTGCCTCTAAAACTTTGAATTCAACATTCCCACCCAGCTTAATATCTGTCCCGCGGCCAGCCATGTTTGTAGCGATTGTCACCGCGCCGAGCTTGCCAGCATCTGCAATGATTTGCGCCTCTTGCTCATGCTGACGGGCATTCAAGACATTATGTTTGATATCAGCTTTAGTCAGTAAGTCAGCGAGAAATTCAGACTTTTCGATAGATGTTGTGCCCACCAGCATTGGCTGGCCCTTGGAGTTGGCCTCACGGATTGAGTCAACAACCGCATCAAATTTTTCACGTGCTGTCCGATAGACAGCATCATCCTCATCTTTTCGCGCGATTGGGCGGTTAGTAGGAACTTCGACCACGCCCAAGCCGTAGATCTCTGCAAATTCTTCCGCTTCTGTCGCCGCAGTACCGGTCATTCCAGCAAGCTTATTATAAAGACGGAAGTAATTCTGGAACGTTACCTGCGCCAAAGTCACGTTTTCAGGCTGAATGCTACAGCCTTCCTTTGCTTCAATCGCTTGGTGCAGACCCTCCGATAAGCGACGGCCAGCCATCATTCGTCCTGTGAATTCATCGATCAGAACGATTTGTCCGTCACGGACAATGTAATCTTTGTCGCGCGAGAACAGTTTGTGTGCACGTAGGCCCTGATTAATATGGTGAACTACAGTAGTGCTTTCCGGATCGTAAAGAGACTGACCCTCGGGCAACAGGCCACGGGCCTGTAAATTCTCTTCTAGGAATTCATTTCCTTCATCCGTAAACGTCACGCTACGGGTTTTTTCGTCGAGAGAATAATGTAATTCCTGAAGATCTGGGATCAACTGATCAATTTTTACGTAAAGGTCGGAACGATCCTGAGCTGGACCAGAGATGATCAGAGGTGTACGCGCCTCATCAATCAGGATGCTGTCGACTTCGTCTACAATAGCAAAGAAATGGTCGCGCTGTGCCATCTCACGCAAGTCACTTTTCATATTGTCACGCAAATAATCAAAGCCGAGTTCATTGTTCGTTGCGTATGTCACATCACAAGCATACGCGGTCCGCTTTTCTTCATTTGGCTGCTGTGGGTATACGACCCCCGTAGTCATATCCAGAGCAGAGAAAACACTGCTCATCCACTCAGCGTCTCTGCGCGCAAGATAGTCATTCACAGTGACGATGTGAACGCCCTTGCCCATCAGCGCATTCAGATATGCCGGGAACGTTGCAACCAGAGTTTTACCTTCGCCGGTCTTCATCTCAGAAATATTACCCTGATGGAGAAATATGCCGCCCATCAATTGAACATCAAACGCACGCAATCCCAATGCCCGACGCGCAGCTTCACGACAATTGGCAAATGCCTCTGGTAGCAGGTCATTCAGATCTTCACCATCCTGAGCACGTTTGGAAAACTCCGCAGTCTTCAACCGAATCTCACTGTCAGAGAGTTTTTCAAACTCTGGCTCCAGGTCATTAATCTTCGCTACGATAGGGCGCGTTGCCTTGATCGTGCGGTCATTAGGCGAACCAAACACCTTTTTGGCAATTTTTCCCAATCCGAGCATGTATCATTGTCCTTCGTTGACACTTATGTGCGAGGCAGTTGCTTGCCGACCTGACGCACTGCTCATACAAACAAGATAACAGCAGTATGCTTCGGCCTCCCAGCGATGTAAGGGGCGTCAGTATAAGTGTCAACGCCGCCGGATCGCGCGGCCAAAGCCAAGGACAAAACGATGTCAAAACAACTCAAACTTCTGCGGAACGTTTCTTTAGCGCTGATGCTTGCAACGCCCTCCCTAGCACAAGATACTCCAGACATCCGCGCGGTAGTCGCTTTTGTGAATGGTCAAGAGATCACATTGGGCGAGATGATTGCTACGCGCGATGCTCTGCCTAAAGAATATCAGTCGCTGCCCCCAGACGTTCTTTATAATGGCATTCTCGACCAGTTGATCCAGCAATCTGCTTTATCGCAAGAATTGCAAAGTATACCGCAAAGGGTCGAAATTTTACTGAAAAACGAGCGCCGTTCGTTATTGGCCGTGCAAGCCTTGCAAAATTTGGCGAGAGAATTCAGCCCCTCTGAGGCTGACGTGCAGACAGCGTACAATGCTCGTTTGGAGGCTTTTAAAGACACGCCAGAATTTAATGCCTCGCACATCCTCGTAGAAACAGAAGGGGAAGCGTCGACTATTCTGGAAGATATTAAAGCGGGAGCAGATTTTGGAGAAACAGCTGAAGTCAGGTCAACCGGGCCTTCCGGACCCTCAGGAGGGCAATTAGGCTGGTTTGGCCTGGGCGATATGGTCCAGCCTTTCGAAGAGGCTCTGGTTTCAATGTCGACAGGAGACGTTTCTAATCCAGTTCAAACCCAATTTGGCTGGCATCTGATCAAGCTAAATGACAAACGGACTAAACCCGCACCGACACTTGAAGACTTAAGTGCTGAATTGATCGCCGAGCTTCAAGCAGGCGCTGTCGACCTCTATGTTAATCAATTGACTGAAGCGGCAGATATTGATCGTAGCGGTGCTGAAAAGTTCGATCCTACTGTCATTCAACGCAGTGAATTGCTTGATGCTGAGAACTCCAATTTGCCTCCTGTAAACACGAAGAAGTAATTATGGCAAAGATATCGCATATTTCTCCTCTTGCGCCATTCGAGTTTCCAAAACTCCCGGTCGTGGGGGGGGTAGAGTTTTCAACTGTTGCTGCTGGGATTAAATATCAAGACCGAGAAGATGTAACTTTGGTTCGTCTGACAGCTGGGACAACAATAGCTGGAGTTTTTACAAAATCCTCTACTAGGTCTGCACCAGTTCTTGATTGCCAGGCCAAGATCTCGCAAAACGACGAGACGGGTGCCGCAATTTTGGTGAATGCCGGCAATGCGAACGCGTTTACTGGAAAAAAAGGTTTGGAAGCCACAGACGCCGTTACCTCTGCGGTGGCTGCGTGTTTGAAGCTACCCCAGAACAGAGTGTTCTCTTCGTCGACCGGAGTTATCGGAGAACTACTTCCACATGAGCGGATCACAAGTAAGCTAAATGATCTGAGAGAGTTATTGTCGGAGGCATCAATCAGGGATGCAGCGGAGGGCATCCGAACAACAGATACGTTTGCTAAAGGTTCTGGAAAAACTTTAGACATAGCAGGTAAGACTGTCAGTATCGCGGGAATCGCCAAAGGTTCGGGCATGATCGCTCCGGACATGGCAACTATGCTCGTCTACATTTTTACCGACGCGCGCGTCGAACAATCCGTATTGCAATCCATGCTTTCCGAACTGACGGCACTGACTTTTAACTGTATCACTGTCGACAGCGACACTTCCACGTCTGACACCTTACTCTTGGCAGCAACTGGCACTTCAGATGTGCATATATCTGACGGATCCGGACCATTCCGAGACGCCTTACATGAAGTAATGCTAGATTTGGCGCATCAGGTCGTTCGGGATGGTGAAGGTGCAACCAAATTTCTGGAAATCAAAGTATGCGGTGCGCGGTCCCAAAAGGACGCAAAAACTCACGCTATGGCGATTGCAAATTCTCCTTTGGTAAAGACGGCCGCAGCAGGTGAGGATCCCAACTGGGGCCGCGTTGTTATGGCGATTGGCAAAAGTGGTGCAGAGGCTGACCGCGACTTACTTTCAATACGGTTTGGAGATATCCTTGTCGCTGAAAACGGTTGGGTATCGGCGGATTATCAGGAAGATGACGGGGTTAACTACATGAAAAAACAAAACCTCAAGATCTCCGTAGATCTTGGGATTGGTGAGGCATCCGCCACTGTTTGGACTTGTGATTTAACCCATGGCTACATTTCAATAAACGCGGATTACCGCTCATGAAGACGATTCATGTCTCGGCAGTTGTTTTGTTAGATCTAGATGGACGCGTCCTACTCGCACAGAGGCCAAAGGGAAAATCAATGGCCGGACTTTGGGAGTTTCCCGGCGGGAAAATTGAACCTGAAGAAACTCCTGAAGACGCACTAATACGCGAACTTCAAGAAGAACTGGGCATAAATACCTGGGAAAGCTGTTTGGCTCCCTTGACGTTCGCGTCCTACAGCTACAGCGATTTTCATCTACTGATGCCATTGTTTGTCTGCCGCAAATGGGACGGGAGTCCGATGCCACGGGAAGGTCAAGCTCTACGGTGGGTCAGGCCGGAGAATCTCCGGGACTACAAAATGCCACCAGCAGATATTCCGCTTATTCCTATTATTCGGGACTGGATTTAGATCATTATAACATTATTAAATTTCACTCACGACAGGCCCTAGGCTGAGTATGCCATTAAATAAACGACGGCTGCGTGGATGGCGGTTACACCAAGCCATTGTGTCAGAGCAGATGGGTACAACACCCAAAGAGCAGGCCCTTAAATACGGAAGCTAAGAACTCGCTTTTCCAATCCATTTGAACTGGTGTTGAAATATGGATCTAGTCAAAAAGTGAGTATCTTTTTGATTGAGAAAACGTCTACCAAAAGAAAAGCTGCGAAATTCGAGGCTGCCTATCGGCAGCCCCTCTCTTTTTTAGTCAAGCGTACGAGTAACCTCTTCTCGCTCAAATATTTCGATGACATCACCGGCACGGACATCCTCATAATTCTCGAACGCCATACCACATTCCTGGCCTGACTGTACTTCCGGAACCTCGTCCTTAAATCGCTTAAGCGTTTTCAGAGTACCTTCATGGATGACCACGTTATCACGCAATAGACGCACACCAGCAGAGCGACGCGCAACACCTTCTGTCACCAAACAACCTGCGACCTTGCCAATGCCTGACACTTTGAACACTTCTTTAATTTCGGCGTAACCGATGAAGTTTTCGCGAATTTCGGCAGAAAGCAACCCAGACGCTGCAGCCTTCACGTCGTCCACGAGATCATAAATCACGGAATAGTAACGAATTTCGACTCCCTTTTGGTTAGCCGTATTTCGAGCGGATGCGTTGGCTCTTACGTTGAAGCCCATGATAGGTGCACCGCTGGCTTCAGCCAAGCCAACATCTGTTTCGGTGATTGCGCCAACGCCAGAATGAAGAACTCGAACACGCACTTCATCGTTGCCGATTTTCTCCATGGCTTGAACGATAGCCTCAGTCGAACCTTGCACATCAGCCTTTACCAGAATTGGCAGCTCGTCGACGTTTTGGTCCTCTTTCGCTTTAGCCATCAGCTGTTCTAGAGTTGTAGCCGCACCAGCAGCAGCACGTTTGTCCTTTGCCGCTTGCTCACGATATGCAGCAATCTCACGCGCTTGCGCTTCAGTTGCAGTGACATTCAGAACGTCGCCAGCCTCCGGTGTTCCGTTAAGTCCAAGAACTTCTACTGGAACCGAGGGGCCCGCTTCTTTGACACGTTCCCCCTGATCGTTGATAAGAGCACGGACCTTTCCGTATTGTTCGCCGACAACAAAAATATCACCAAGCCTGAGTGTGCCTTTTTGAACCAGTACTGTTGCCACTGGTCCACGACCAACATCAAGTTGAGCTTCGATGACCGCGCCTTGAGCAGCACGCTCAGGGTTAGCTTTCAGTTCAAGTATTTCCGATTGAAGCGCAATTGCTTCCAATAATGTATCAAGACCTTGGCCAGTAATTGCAGAGACTTCAACATCTTGAACCTCTCCTGACATTTTCTCAACAATCACCTCATGCTGCAAAAGCTCAGCGCGCACCTGGTCAGGATTGGCTGCAGGCTTATCGATCTTGTTGATCGCAACAATCATTGGGACTTCCGCAGCCTTGGCGTGATTAATTGCTTCAATCGTTTGGGGCATAACCGAATCATCTGCAGCTACAACTAAAACGACAATGTCAGTAACTTGAGCACCACGCGAACGCATCGATGTAAAAGCCGCATGGCCGGGTGTATCCAGAAAGCTGAGGGTCACTCCATCACTGGTCTGCACCTGGTAAGCACCAATATGCTGCGTGATTCCACCTGCTTCTCCCGCAACAACTTTTGCGTCACGAATTGCATCAAGCAGAGATGTTTTACCGTGGTCAACGTGGCCCATAATCGTAATAACAGGCGGCCGAGACAACAGCGCACCATCATCGTCATCAATATCAGCAATGACGTCTTCCACATCAGCGTCTGACACGCGAACAACCTTGTGGCCAAATTCACTGATGATCAATTCTGCCGTGTCGGCATCAATCGTCTGGTTTTGCGTTACCATCATACCCATCTTCATGAGCTCTTTGACAACATCTGCGACCCGCTCAGCCATTCGGTTGGCGAGTTCACTAACTACAATCGCTTCTGGCAACTGAACGTCTCGGATAACCTTTTCGCGCTCAACGGGGCCGCCCATCGCTTTTTGACGAGCACGCTCTTGTTTACGCTTCATCGCCGCAAGCGATTTTTGGCGTCCACCTTCGCCAGATAATGCCTGGTTCAATGTCAGCTTACCGGATCGGCGACCATCGTCTCGGCTTTTACCACGGTTCTGGCGCTGATCCCGATCCCGATCTTGTTTACGCGGTACAGATGCTGGTGCAGTCTTGTTCGCGGGTGCGCGCGAAACTGCTTCCTGCCTCGGTTCGGCGGCAGCGGCAGCGGCTTCGGCGGCAGCACGCTTCGCAGATTCCTCTACCTCTACGCGCTTGCGCTTTTCTTCTTCAGCTTTTTCTCTTGCGCGATCTTCGGCCTCACGTTGCTCACGCTCTTTCTCTTCTGCCTCACGGCGACGGCGATCCCGCTCTTCCGCACGCGCCTTTTCTTCGGCCGCACGCTTTGTGACTTCCTCCGCCTCACGCGCCTTCGCAGCTTGGAGCGCCTTCATGCGACGATCCATTTCTGCGTCAGTAATTCCTGCTGGACGACGCGCGGGATCACCCGACCCTTGTGAGGAAGATGTACCAGACTTAGGTGCACCAGGTTTTGGAACTACAACACGCTTGCGCTTAGTTTCCACCACGACATTCTTGGTCCGCCCGTGGCTAAAACTTTGCTTTACATTGCCAGGTCGGCTTCCACCGCGTAGACCCAAGGTCTTTTTACCGTCGTTATCGCTCATCTAGCTGTCTTTTCCTTCCCGAGAGCCGCTGCCCCCGTAATTCCGCGTACGCCTTTTAATCTTTGGGCTTCCTCTACAACACGTAGAGCGAGTCCACCAGACGCAAGCGCACCATGTATCACAGTTTGTCGCCCAAATGCCAAACCCAATTCGTCTGAGGTTAGCCAGTCTATGTATTTGCTGCCATCGGACGGCCACAATTTGCTTTTTCCACGTTCTGAACCGTCACTTGCCTGCAGGAGGATTCGCATCTGATCCTTAGCAATCCAATCCTTCACTTTTTCAAAGCCGGCGATTGCATGACCAGATTTACGAGCAAGGCTGATTAAGTCTACAACTCTGCGCGCTAATTGCCGCTCTACCTCGTTTACTAATTCAAGGGGAACGGAAACCTTTGCTCTTGCAGATCGAGAAAATAACCCCTTCTCAGAGGCTTTAACCAACGCTGATCGCTCCGCACTCACCCACATTCCACGACCAGGAAGCTTACCCAAAATATCCGGTACGACATGTAATTGTGGCCCAATTACAAAACGAACCATTCCAGTACATGACGCAACTTCGCCTGTCACGATGCACTTTCGGTCTGGCTCCCCATCCCGATCTTTGGATCGACTTCCACGTCCCATTTCCAAAGCCTCGGAGCCTGAGATCAGGCTCCGGCCTCCTGTCCGCCAGCTTCACCACCCTCGTTTGCAGTATCGTCCTCTTTCACCAAGTCAGCTGGGTCAACCCAACCAAGTACAATCCGGGCCGTCATTACCATATTTTGAGCTTCTTCTAAGCTCAGATCAAATGGTTCCAGAATACCATCATCTTTGACCCGTTCGCCTTCGACAGTTGTCCAACCCCCAGCGAGCTCCCAATCTGCGCAGGTTGCGAACTCCTCTAAATTCAACACCCCATCTTTTGCAAGGGCTTCGATCATTTGAGGTGTTAGGCCCTCAAATTCCACCAGGCTGTCTTCTACACCGAGCGCCTTGGCTGCCTCTAAAGCGGCACGATTTTGAGCTGCGATATAATCACGAGCCCGAGCTTGAAGCTCACTCGCGGTATCGTCATCAACTCCATCAATAACCAATAATTCGTCAAGCTCGACATACGCAACCTCTTCAAGGTTAGTGAAGCCTTCGGAGACCAAAAGTTGAGCAAAGAACTCGTCCAAATCAAGCGTTTCCATAAACAACTGCGTACGTTCTTCAAACTCTTTCTGACGGCGCTCAGATTCCTCAGCCTCAGTCATAATATCGATGTCCAACGCTGTGAGTTGGGACGCAAGCCGTACATTTTGACCACGGCGACCAATTGCCAAAGAAAGCTGCTCATCAGGCACAACTACTTCAATTTTGCCGGCCTCTTCATCCAACACCACCTTGGAAACCTCAGCAGGCTGCAATGCGTTCACAAGGAACGTCGGTTGGTCTTCATTCCATGGAATGATATCAATCTTCTCGCCCTGAAGTTCGTTAACCACAGCCTGAACGCGGCTTCCGCGCATCCCCACACACGCCCCCACTGGATCAATAGACCCATCATAGGAAATCACCGCAATCTTTGCGCGCGATCCGGGGTCCCGTGCAACGGCTTTTATGTCAATGATACCGTCATAGATTTCAGGCACTTCCATCTTGAATAGTTCTGCCATGAATTCAGGTGCTGTTCGGCTCAGGAAAATTTGTGGGCCACGTGTCTCACGGCGCACGTCTTTGATGTAACAGCGAATACGGTCGTTCGGGCGATAGCTTTCACGTCCAATTTTTTCATTGCGGCGCAAAATGGCCTCACCGCGCCCAACATCAACAATAACATTGCCATACTCTTCACGCTTTACCACGCCATTAATTATCGTTCCCGCACGATCCTTGAATTCTTCAAACTGGCGATCACGTTCTGCTTCACGCACTTTTTGTAGGATCACCTGTTTGGCAGATTGAGCCGCAATCCGGCCCATTTCTACAGGAGGAACCTCCTCAACGAAAACATCGCCCACTTCTGGGGCTTCCAAATATTGTTTAGCCTGCTCAACGGTGAATTCTGCCTGATAATTTTCAAGCAATTCGTCTTCGACAACGGTCCGCACGCGAGTAAATGTCGCCTTTCCTGTTTTTCGGTCAATCGCAACGCGAATATCCATCTCTGCGCCATAGCGAGACTTGGCTGCACGTGCCAAAGATTCTTCCATCGCCTCCACTACAAGGGATGGTTCAATCATTTTTTCGCGGGCGACCGCCTCAGCCGTCTGTAGAAGTTCCAGCTGGTTTGCAGAGGTAATTGCCATGTTTATTGCTCCTCAGACTCTTCTGTCTCAATATAGTCAAAATTTTCTTCGTTTAATGTCCCAGCCAGCTTTCGGGCCTTTAACATTTCTTCGATCAACTCATCCGTCATCACCAACTTGGCGTCTGCCAGCCAGTCAAATTGAAGACCAACAGTGACTTCTTTGCCTTTATCTTCAATGTTGATCAGGACCTCTTCACCTTCCAACCCAGCCAAAACACCCTTAAAGCGTTTTCGCCCATCAATTAGATCAACCGTTTCAATTTTGGCATTGTATCCTTCAAAAGTACTGAAGTCTTTCAATCGCGTCAGAGGGCGATCGATGCCCGGGCTACCAACCTCTAAAACATATGCGTCAACCAGTGGGTCTTCGACGTCTAGTATTGCACTTACTGCATTCGAAATCGCTGCACATTCGTCAACCTCTATACCGCCTTCGGGGCGTTCAGCCATAATCTGCAAAGTGTGCGTATTGCCTCCCATGAGACGCAACCGCACGAGTTCAAACCCCATATCTTCAATAACTGGGGCTACGATCTCAGCAAGTTTGCGATCTATCACCGTCTTGGCAATCAATTCACTCATCTACGTGTTCCAGACACAAAAAAACGGGCCCGCAGCCCGTCGATATTTCCCGGTGGAGCGTTAGATCACCGATCCAACCGCGCCGCTTTCAGAGAGCGTATACGTGGCATTTAATGACTCTGCAAGAGGCAAGTCGCTAAGAACTCAGGCACGCCACCAACGCTCAACCATTCGGGCATTATCCATCGCCCAAAGGTTACCCATTTGAGCAGGCTGACGAAGCGAAGCAGACGTCGCAAAACAATGATCAGAAAACGCTGGGATGACCATCGGACCGTCGTTGCTCATCAGTTCCTGAATGTCGCGGTAATGCGCCCGCCGTCGGTTTCCATCTAACTCCGATCGCGCAGTCGTCAGCATATTTTGAAAATTTGGGTGCGCCCAGTTATTAGTAACTTGAGCGGAGCCATGTCCAAAATAACTCGATAACGCCCAGTCTTCAGTGGCTCGGCCAGACGATGACCTTAGATGAAAAGCGCTGGACGCGCTTCCAGTTTGAACATTTACTCCAACTTTCTCCATCTCGCGTGCCAAAAATAGGCCAACCTCCTTTGTATCCCATTGCGCGTGGCTAGGCATCCCCAGACCGATATTACCTATGCCCAGTTTTCTAAAACAATAAAACGCCATGTCCAAATCATACTCCACTGCGGTGACATCTGAAGCAAAGTACTGGTTTGCTGGGCCAATTGGGGAATCAGATCCGGCACGGGCGCGCCCGTAGTACACCTTCTCAATCAAAGAGGCCCGGTCGATACATGACTTGATTGCTTGCCTGAAAACAACCTGATCACAAGGCGTTAAAGAGGTGTCCATCAAAAGGCTGCAATGGCGATTGCCGGCAATTCGATGAACTGACTTCAATTTCTGTTGCGATACTTTATCGATATCGCTTGGCGAAATTTGACTGATTGCATCAGTTTCTCCGTTCAGAAACCCATCGATTCCTGCGCTCTGCGACAGATGCCCAACCAGATCAATCTCATCGAAAAAGCCCGCTGACGATTCTTTGTAATGGTCAGCGAAACGACAGGCTCTCAACCTATGTCCTGGCTCAAAGCTCTCAACTTTATACAGACCAGTCCCAATCCCATTCTCAATGGCTAATTCAACCATGTTTGCTGGAAAAATGATCAGGTGATAATCTGACGTCAAATACGGAAAGTCAGCATTTGGCGCATTCAAGTGAAACTGTACTTGATGGTCAGAAATTTTACTGAAACTTTTAATCGAAGACACCAAAGGCGCCGCTGCCGAAAATCTGTCTTTGTGCAATGAGTAAGACACAATAACATCGTCTGCATTGAAGGGCTTGCCATTATGAAACGTCACACCTTTGCGCAAATTAAATGTCCAAATGCATGCATCAGGTCCAGCCTCCCAGCTCTCAGCCAACTCCCCACGCAGCGCACCATCGGGCCCAACCTCAGTCAAACAGTCAAATACAGCTCCATGCGCAGCGGTGATCATGAACAACCCAGAGTGGTTGCGACTGTCCCACGTATCTGACGGGCTCGCACCAGAAACGGAGGCCTTCAAACAACCACCACTTCTAGGAGTTGCAAGTACCGGCAACCCAGACGCCGCCAAAACCCCTGCAGCGGCGCCACTCGACAGAAGACTCCGCCTGCTAATTTTGGACATTGAGCTCTCCCCAGATTGCCCTCGCCACACCCAGAAAATATTTAGGCTAATGAAGTGCGGTTTGGTCTAGCAGTTTTGCTAGGCTCTCGCCAGATCATCCATTATTTGAACTAACTCCTCGCTTATTCCTGGCTCGCTCAAGGCATGGCCAGCATCGCGAATAATGCGAAGTTCGCTTCTGGGCCAGCTTTCTGCAAGATCAAAAGCAGACCTTGGCGGACAAATCATATCATAACGTCCTTGTACAATATATCCAGGAATATGCTGAATTCGGTTCATGTTTGACAGAATTTGATTATCGTTGTCGAGAAAACCCTTGTTGTAAAAATAGTGATTTTCAAGGCGCGAAAAGGCGCGCGCATACTCAGCAGAGGTCTCTCCACCAACTCCGTTTGAATTTATCGACGCAAGAGCGTTTTCCCACTTGGCCCATGCTTTTGCGGAGGTAACTTCAGTTTGCCAGTCTCCTGAAAAAAGTCTTTTTTGAAAAGCCGTTATCAAATCACCACGCTCTTCTTGTGGAATCAAGTTTGAGAAAGCTTTCCATGGTTCTGGCCAAAATTGCCCAGCGCCACCACCATAGAACCAATCGAGCTCACTTTGACGCATCAAGAAAACACCACGCAATACCAGACATTTCGCATGCTCAGGGTGGCGCTGGGCGTATAGCAAAGACAGAGTAGCGCCCCAGCTTCCACCAAATACAATCCAATCGTCGACATCGATCTCGGTTCGAATCCGCTCCATGTCTGAAACAAGATGCCAGGTTGTGTTTGCCACAATGCTTGCATGAGGGCGCGAACGTCCACAGCCACGCTGGTCGAACAACACGATACGATAAATCTTTGGATTGAAGTAGCGACGCATAGCCGGACTGCATCCGCCGCCCGGGCCACCATGAACGATAATAACTGGAACCCCATTTGGATTGCCAGACTGTTCATAATAGATGATATGTCCGTCACCAACGTCTAAGTGACTCTGGTCAAAGGGTTCAACCGGAGGGTAAAGATGGTGTACTGCGCGCTTTTGGCCCGAGTTTCTGTCCATTTCTGTCCTATATTGGCTTAGACGGCTCAAATGACCACGGATGATATATAATGCAAGCCTTTGAAAATACCATTGACCCATCTGAAGTCGCTAAGTTCGAGGCAATGGCCTCAGAATGGTGGGACCCTAATGGCAAATTCAAACCTCTGCACATGCTAAATCCATGCCGCCTTGATTATATTGTGTCCCAGATTGCCGCAGAGTTTAATCGTGAGCTAGGGAAAGACAAACCTTTTGCTGGGTTACGCCTTTTAGACATTGGGTGTGGAGGTGGGTTGTTATCTGAGCCAATGACCCGGCTAGGCGCCACAGTTGTCGGAGCAGACGCGGCGGAACGGAATATTCCCGTGGCTCAAGTTCATGCAGAGCAATCCGGGTTGAAAATCGACTATCGGCACACGACCGCCGAAGCGCTGGCAGCGGCCAGTGAGCAGTTCGATATTATCCTGAATATGGAAGTTGTTGAACATGTTTCCGATCCCTTGTCTTATCTGACTGCTTGTCGACAGCTGCTTAAGCCAGGCGGTTTGCACTTATGTTCAACAATAAACCGCAATATAAAAAGTTATACTATGGCGATAATAGGAGCTGAATTTGTGATGCGTTGGCTTCCAAGGGGCACACATGATTGGCAGAAATTCATTACCCCAGACGAGCTTCATTTGTTGTTAGAACAGTCCGGCGTAACACCGGTTGATAGAAAAGGTTTCGTTTTCAATCCTATAACGTGGAGTTGGTCAATTTCGCCACAAGACCTGAGCGTCAACTACGTTACTAGCAGCGTCAAGCCAGCCTAAAAGGTTACCGACCGTCATCTAGACGTTCGCGAAGCTCCCTGAGAATAGGAAGAACCGCGCGTACTCGGCTTTCTCCCATTTTCTCAACAATATCACTGATGATCGGCGAGATACCCGTCAATGCCGCATCTCTCGCCCTTCGGCCTGCTGGACTGATAGCAACCATTTTGCGACGTGCATCATCCCAATCAGGCCGAATGTGAACGTATCCAGCCACCTCAAGTTTACGTAGCGTATTTGTTATTGCGCCCCGCGTTACGTGGAACGTTTTTGCTAATTGCGCCGGACTGCGTTCTCTTTGCACGCGATCAAGGTGGTTCAAAACGGAAAAGTGCGACAGCTCCATGCCTTTTGGCAACGCTTTGGAAAGGCGCGCTCGGGCAAGCTGATCTGCCATCAGAACCTCGCCAAAAAGTGTGACGGCTAGGCCGTTTTTATCATTCATTTAGGGTCCATCAAATTCTTGCGTGTGGGCTAAAGAGGGAACCATTTTGCGCGCTTTATTGACCAGAGCTAAATCAATATCAACCAGAGTAACACCTACAGTTTTGCCTGCGTTCACCAAGACTTTACCCCAGGGATCCACCACCATCGTATGCCCATGCGTACGCCTATCATGCCCGCGAATTGACTTATGTTGGCCTGTTTGCGCCGCCGCCAAAACAAAGCAACCATTTTCAATAGCCCGCGACCGAACTAATACTTCCCAATGTGCGGGGCCGGTTACATGCGAAAAGGCCGCCGGAACCGTTAATATTTCCGCCCCCGACATCGCGAGTGCTCGGTAAAGGTAGGGAAACCGGACATCATAGCAAATACTCAATCCGAACCGTCCAAACGGCGTCTCTGCTACAACTGCATTTTGGCCTGGGCGATAGCCATCAGACTCGCGGTAGGTTTCCTCATCGGTCACGTTCACGTCAAACATATGTATTTTGTCATATCGTGCAAGCACGACACCACTATTGTTTATCACGATAGACCGGTTTGCAAAACGCCCATCTGCGGCATTGGTTTTTAATGCTAGGCTACCAATTATCAGCCAGAGATTTAGCTCCTTGCAAAGCAACTGGAGAACTTTAAGGGAAGCATCATCGACCTCTGTCTCCAGTACTAAATCCTGCTGCAGCCGACTATTTGATACACAATTTGTGACTTCAGGAGTTAAGGCGATATCAGCGCCACCTAATCTCGCTTCACGCAACATTTCGCAGACAAGCGCAAGATTTTCTCGCGGATTATCTGAAGAGGTAATTTGCAAGAGTGCTGCGCGGAACGGCATCAGGCAGCCAAAAGTAAATCTAGTTTTCCAGCGCGCTCCAAATCGTAGAGATCATCGCAGCCGCCTACGTGAACGTCACCAATAAATATCTGCGGTACGGTATGGCTTCCATTAGCCCGCTCAATCATCTCAAGCTTTTGATCAGGGTTTCTCAGCACATCAATCTCTGAAAATTTAACGCCCTTGTTCTTCAAAAGGTGTTTCGCCGCGTGGCAAAACCCACAAAGCGGGCTGGTGTATAATTCAATCGATTGCATGGTGGGATCCTATTCAAAGATTGTATTAAAGGTTTTCATGCGTCCTTTGCAACGCACTCGAGAGTGATAATGTCGGCGTACGTTACATTTTTGCGATTATACTGGCACAGTCCGACGCAAACGACGCCAAACTACTGGGTCTAGCGCATGGAGCACGACGACACTGATCGACTAGCAATGCATCGCCAGCGTTTGAGTAAACGCCCGTGATGCTCTAAGGACCGCCAAGTTTCCTTGAAATATCCATGCAGTGATCATTTGATGATTATCTAATTAAGACCAACAGATACTGACATAAAAGTCCGCGCAACTTAGGAACCAAAGACTGTGGAGAAGTTATCCGATAATTGGGTGCCGTTGACATGAATCGCCGCTAAGTTCAGTTTGAACCTTCAAAATCAACACTCTATTGATCACAATATGCAAAAGCCCCCCAAGATCACTGATAGAAAAGCCTTATTAAGAAATCGCGAGCGGGCAGATCTAAACTCAGGAATGTTTTTACATCACGCTGCCATCGAGGAAATAACGGATCGATTAAAATTAATAAACAGAAATTTCTCAAACCCAGCTATCGTTACTGGTTTTCCGGAAATCTGGAAAACATTGCTGCCAAACGTGCAGCTTATTGAAGATAAGGAAATTCTGGCGTTAGAAGAGCAATCTTTCGATTTGGTCGTTCACGCAATGGCCCTGCATTGGGCCAATGATCCCGTTGGCCAACTGATTCAATGCAAACGGGCACTCAAGCCCGACGGGTTATTTATGGCAGTCGGCTTCGGTGGGTCGACACTCAAAGAACTTCGTAGTGCAATCACAATTGCGGAAGCTGAGGTCACAGGAGGCCTATCGCCACGCATTGCGCCAATGGCAGAAGTTCGAGACATCGGCTCGCTGTTACAGCGCGCGGGCTTTGCGCTTCCAGTTGCCGATTCGGTTTCTCTAACGGCCACTTACGAAACGCCCTGGAATCTCATGCGTGACTTGCGGAATATGGGGGAGGCCAATGCCCTAGAAGCGCGATTGCGAAAAATGACCCTCCGAAATGTATTGATCCGTAGTTCAGAACTCTACGTAGAACAATTTATGCATTTAGACCGAATTCCAGCAACTTTCGAGTTGATTTTTCTCCTTGGTTGGGCGCCACACCCTGAACAACCAAGACCCTTGCGACGAGGCTCTGCCAACACAAGGCTTGCAGACGTGTTGAATAACAGCAAAACAGGGCAGCAATAGAAAGATCGTACATCGGTCACACATCAAATGGACCACACGCAGCTATGACCACATCCGCTCACTTAACTTTTACGCCGGCAGATCACCCAGAAATTAAAAAGGGCAAAATTGGTGTTTTGATTGCTAATCTTGGAACGCCAGACGATTTTTCTTATTGGCCGATGCGCCGCTATCTAAATGAATTCCTGTCAGATCAGCGGGTGATTGATTATCCAAAGTGGAAGTGGCAGCCATTGTTGCAGTTGATCATTTTGACAAAGCGCCCATTTTCCAGCGGTAAAGCATACGAATCAATTTGGGACAAAGAGCGGGGTGAGAGCCCTTTAATGACCATTACACGGGACCAGACACTTAAAATCTCAGAAGTTATGGCCGACCGACATGGCGATAAAGTCATGGTAGATTTTTGTATGCGCTATGGAAACCCATCCACTAAATCTAAGGTTCGAGAAATGGTTGCCGCAGGTTGCGAACAGATTCTTTTTCTACCCCTATATCCACAGTACGCTGGAGCCACGACAGCCACAGCAAACGACCAATTCTTTCGAGCCCTAATGGAGGAAAAGTGGCAGCCTGCATCACGGACCGTATCAGCGTATTTTGATCACCCTTCTTACATCGAGGCTTTGGCGAACTCCGTGACGCGGGCGTACGAAAATATGGAAGCTCGTCCTGACTTGCTCGTAGTATCGTACCACGGCATGCCTCAGCGTTATTTGATGGAAGGTGACCCCTATCATTGTCATTGTCAGAAAACGACCCGTCTATTGCGCGAGCGGCTTGGCTGGGAAAAGCACGAATTAGCAACCACTTTTCAATCTCAGTTTGGTCCAGAGGAATGGTTGAAACCTTACACCGTTGAGGAAGTCGCTAGAGTTGCCAAGGAAGAAGGAAAGAAAAGTATTGCGGTGATTGCGCCAGCATTTTCATCCGATTGCATCGAAACGCTTGAAGAGATCAACGAAGAGATCAAAGAAAGTTTCGAGGACGCGGGCGGCGAGGCGTTTACCTACATACCCTGCTTGAATGCCGAACAAGGTCACGTGTCCGCTTTGTCTGACATAATAGACGAAAATCTGCAGGGATGGCTTGATTAGCTGCCGTAGTAAAATCTAAATCTACTGGTAGAATAATAGAAAAAGGCGGAGCCCAAAGCCCCGCCTTTCTTGTCTTTTAACTAATTTATTAGGATGCCGCTGCAGCGCCGGCAACAATCACCAGCAGAAGAAGTGGAACCCAAACACCAGCGGAAGAGCTGCCAGCAGCTTCTTCAATTACAGGTGCTTCGATGACAGGATCAGCCATTGACCCTGCAAACGCAGTTGATGCTGCGGCAGTCAATGCTACAGCTAAAACAAGTTTCTTCATAGTATCCTCCAGAATTCGCCTGACACCACTAAGAAGGGCGGCGTCAAGCACCCAAGACTTACCTTGTAGGCCTGTGTAAACAAAAATAAACCACAAATGCAAACCCAACTTTATGGCTTTTCAGACCTTTGCGGCAAAATGTGGTCAAATTAGCAACACTTGTGTGCCCACAGTAGCCAACGCAAACAGTTCCGAAATGTGTTCGTTATAGAGGCCAATGCACCCATTTGACGATCGTCTACCTATCTTGCGCGTATCATGGGTGCCATGAATCCGATAATATTTCCACCCGAGGTAGAGGGCGTGCGTGCCTAATGGGTTGTCGGGGCCGGGTTCAACATAATCTGGCCATTCCGGATTACGCTTTTTCATTGACGGTGTTGGCCGCCAACTCGGACCCTCTACTTTGCGCACTACTTTTGTACGGCCTCTCCTGGTCATATCTTCCGTTAGCGGAACAGACGAGGGATAAAGTTTATATACCGATTCATCCGACGACCAATAATGCAATGCTCGTGATGTCGTATCAACCAGGATAGCCCCGTTCCTGAGGCTGTCAAAATATGGTTGCCACTCAAGCGACCGAAAGCTTGAAATGTTCCGCACAACCACTTCACTCAGATCTCGCTCAACCTCTGTGGTAGTGGACTCTGTTTGTGCAATTGCCGATGTTCCCAGAAATGAGGCACCAACCGCTAGAAATTTTCGGCGATCTAAATTTTTTTGCCGATAATCGGTCATGTTAGGCTCCAAAGTTGATACAAACTATTTTTCGCACGATATTGCTAGAAAGCACCAGTCGCAAATCAATCAAACGTCATTGCTCGCAGGTCACATCGATATGGGTTTTCAATACACCGCTCAACACGCTAGACCATAAATGTAGGTTATTTAATAAACGGGGTTATTATGCGCTCTCTAGCCATACTTTTGATTGTTACACTAGGTTTGGCTGCGTGTGCCGAAACGATTGGGTCCGGTGGCGCTAAGCAATATCGTATTTCATCTGGAAACACGTCCAAGATACAATTTCGCGTGCTAGATTCAATCAATGTTCTGCGACAGGCATCCGGCGCAAATCCTGTTGAGCTTAATTCACAGCTAAACGCAGCAGCAGCAACGCATTCCCAAGATATGGCCATGCAAAACCGCCCATGGCACTTTGGATCTGATGGGTCCAGTCCACTCGACCGGGTTGCACGCGTTGGCTACTCAGGCAAGCTTGTTGGCGAAACAATTTCGGAAACCTATGAAACAGAAACGGAAACACTCGGGGCTTGGATGAATCAAGACGATACTCGCTCGGTTCTACTGGATCCAAAAGCCCAAGATATCGGATTCGCATGGTTCCAAGAAAAAGGTGGAAAAATTTGGTGGACATTGGTGATGGGCCAGCGCAACGCCTTTTTAGTTGCGGGCAATGAAGATAATCAAGGGTAGATCGATACAAGAGTCCCTTGTTTTACCATAGCATAAATGTCTCGCATTTCCGCGTTGGAGACCGCCACACAGCCAGCAGTCCAATCGTCTACGCCGTTTTTGTACGCGTCTGGGCGTCCGTGAATAAAAATGTCACCCCCCGGCGACTTTCCAATTGAGCGCGCGTAAGCCCGATCCACCTTATTTGGGTAAGATAGCCCAATTGATAAATAAAACTGACTGTTTGGGTTACGTCGATCCACAAAATAGTCACCTTCGGGAGTGCGCCCGTCACCCTCTATTTGTTTGTGCCCAACCGGCGCAAAACCCAAACCTACATCATAGATTTTAAGTGGTTTGTCGTTGTGCATCAGAAACATTTTGCGGTCTTCTTTGTAAATTAGTACGCGAGTTACTTCAGGACCACTATACTTTTTAAACTTTGAACAGCTGGCAAGATTTACGGCCATTAAAATGATCAAAAATATTGAAATTACTCGCATATTAGTTGCCTCTTTCCCGCAAACAAACTTCTCACTCAGGTTTGCACGTCCGTGATAAGTTTACATCGCGCTATACATCTTCGTTGAAGGTCACAATCGCGTAAATCGAGCAACCAACTCAATATGCGACGACCAACGAAACTGATCAATGACCTGAACCCATTCAAGCGTGTAGTTGTTCTTGATCAACAGGGCGGCATCTCTAGCAAAGGTAATTGGATTGCACGAAACGAGCGCTATTTCTTTGATTTTCGACTGCCCCAACTCCTTAACCTGAGCTTCAGCACCTGCTCTCGGAGGATCGACGATAGCAAAATCATACCCAAGATCCTCTGCGATAATAGGGTTACGAAAAAGATCGCGTACCTCTGTTGTAACACGCTTAAGACCCGGCACGTTTTTCCAGCCCACCTCAAGAGCACTAATCATATTAGCGTCACTTTCAACCGCATGTACTTGCGCCAAAGCTGCGGTCGGAAGGGTAAACGTGCCACAACCAGAAAATAGATCGATCCCACGACCACCAGCTGAAACGGCCAGCGCAACAGCCTCCAACAGCGCCATCTCACCATGTGTTGTTGCTTGCAAAAAGGCTCCTGGTGGAGGAACGACGGGCACATTTCCAAATACCTGCTCCGGGGAAGCACGTGTCGATATCGTCTCGCCCGACCAGGTCAGTCGCGCGATTTGCAACCGCTCTGCGGCCTGAGCCAACAACGACATTAACGGCCCATCCAAAAGCTTACCGCCCTGAACTGAGATATCCAACCCAGAGGCCGAGTGCGTAGCCGTTATGTTTAGCTCACCCTTGCGCGAGCCAGCCAACGCCGCCAACTCAGCCGAAATCTGTTTGGCGCGGAATAGTTTGGGGTCCAATAATGGGCATTCCTGAATTTCAACGATTGCATGAGAGGCCCGAGCGTGAAAACCCGCCATGCCACCTTTTTTTGTGCGTTTGGCAGAGAAAACCGCACGCCTACGAGACTCGGGTGGAGACGTGATAATTGGCTTAAAGTTTGTTTGGATTCCTTGCGCCGCAAGTGATTGACGGACAACGCCTACCTTCCAACCGGCCACAAATTTATCTGAAGCATGCTGCAGTTGGCATCCACCACATGTTTTATAATGTCGGCAAATCGGTGAAACACGGTCGGATGAAGATTTCAAAATTTTTAGGTTTTTGAGCCTGTCTCCATCAATATCACCAGAAACGATTTCGCCAGGCAGTGCCATCTGGGCAAAAATGGGGCCCGGTGCGATACCATCACCCTGATGTCCCAGACGTTCGATGTGGTACTCTTTCATTCTGAGCGTCTATCCCAGCGTCTAACCAAAGGTCAATTGCCCTACTCTGCAGCTTGGTCCGCGTTTAGAAACCCACCGGATTGTCGACGCCAAAAACCAGAATAAACACCATTTGACAAAAGCAACTCCGAATGTGTGCCCTGTTCCACGATCTGACCCCGATCTAAAACTAGGATACGGTCCATTTGCACGATCGTAGAGAGCCGATGCGCTATGGCAATTACAGTTTTACCTTCCATCATCCCGTATAGCGTTTCCTGTATAATCGCCTCTACTTCGCTGTCCAGTGCGCTGGTTGCCTCGTCTAGAAGTAGAATCGGTGCATCTTTAAGTATGACTCTGGCCAAAGTAATACGTTGGCGTTGACCACCAGAAAGTTTTACGCCCCGCTCTCCAACATAAGCATCGTAACCCTTTCGTCCCTGCGAGTCTTCTAAGTCTAAAATGAAATCATGTGCCTCTGCCCTTTTGGCAGCATCTATCATTTGCTGTTCAGTGGCGGCCGGCCGCCCATAAAGAATGTTCTCACGAACCGAACGATGCAAAAGCGAACTTTCTTGTTGGACCATCCCGATTGCATCACGCAAACTATCCTGCGTGACCATTGCGATATCCTGATCGTCAATTAGGACGCGTCCATCTTCAACATCATGAAACCGCAATATTAATTTCACCAAAGTTGATTTACCCGCCCCAGATCGGCCAACAAGTCCAATTTTTTCACCCGGCCTAACTGTTAGGTTGATCGTATCCAAACCACCTGTACCACGCCCATAATGATGTGAAAGCGACTGAATTTTGAGTTCGCCAGCAGTCACATTGAGCGCCTCAGCCGAAGACAAATCGACTAAATTAATCGGTTGGGCTATTGTCTCCATGCCTTCCGCGACAACGCCAATTTGACGGAAAAAAGAGGTCAGCGCCCACATGATCCAGCCTGTCATGGCATTAAGTCGAAGGGTCAGCGCCGTAGCCGCCGCAACCACACCGACGGATGCCTGACTTTGCATCCAAAGCCACATTGCCCATCCCACGACGGCAATTATTAACACTCCATTAAGAAGAACAAGCACGACATCCATTGTCGTGTAAATTCTCATTTCTGTTTGAAATGTTTTGCGTGAAAGCTCAATTGCTTCCCTTGCATAGTCTAATTCGAGATTATTATGCGAGAACAGTTTTACAGAGTGAATGTTGGTGTAGGCGTCAACCACTCGCCCGGTCACCTTAGAGCGCGCGTCCGATGCTGTTTTGGAAGCGGGCCCAACACGTTTGACAGTCCAGCCCACAAGACAACCGTACAAAGCCACCCAAATCAGCAAAGGCAAAAGTAACCGCGGATCCGCCTCAGATAATAAGATGCCAGCGCCGATGAAATACGCAATTGAGAAAGTGATCGCATCAAAAACTTGAAAAACAGCCTCACCTGCCGCCGGCGGAGTCTGCATGATCCTGTTGGCGATCCTACCCGCAAAATCATTTTCAAACCAGCCAACAGATTGCCGCAAAACATGTTTGTGGGCTCGCCAGCGGATCAGAGTTCCCAGATTGGGCAGAACCGCATTGTTTAATAATAGGACATCTGCAGCCTGAAGCACTGGTCTCAACACCAACACAAAAGCCGCAATAACCAAAAATTCTGTCTTGTGGTTCTCCCAAACCTGTATCGGATCGCCTGATAATAAATCGACAATTCGCCCCATATAGGCGATCAGGCCAATCTCAACGCCCGCAACAACAATCGACATAATCGTAACTACAACAAATACTTTACGGAAGGGCCGTATGTATTGGGCCATGAAAGGCCAAAGCTCAGTCGGTGGCCGGTCAGTTTCTAAATAGTCACAGTAAGGATCAACGAGGTTTTCAAAAAACTTGAACATCAAGACGCCTGAAAGAAAGTACCAAAATTAGTTTAGCCAAATGATCAACCTTTCGCTGCAATCAAGCTGGCATAACTTGAGCAATGGCTATGACACACTTTGCGCCCCCAATATTTTCAACTAAGGATGCTGCCGCAGTCGTCGAAAACTGTCAATCAGTCCAGTTTTTAAATACGCTTACTAACGTTCCGCTAACCTTTATGGTCGCGAAATAAATTCTTGGGATGATCCGTGATGAATAAGTGTGGCTACGTTAAACTAGTGACGCTTAAACCTCGCTCCATAGATCAGTCTGAAGACGACTCCAGCAGCGCTTCACGATCTAGAGAGAAGCCAGATGTGATCCAGATTTCTTCGAGAGCCTTCAGCGCCTGTCCAAGTTCTTGTCCTGATAAAGTGGGCATTAAATCTGCTGGTTTGACGGGAAAAACAGCCCCTGCGCCACGCAATACTGCCTCAATCACTTCATTTGGAAGCGGTGTCTCCAGTACCGCAGATCGTAGAGCTAACACAGACAAAGCTACTCGAATACCCAGTTTGTATCCGAGCTTTTCAGCTGGCTCCACCCCTGTAATTCCCTCGCTTAAGAAAATGTATTGCCGCGTCTGCTTTTTCGAAAACCGCAACATTCGTGGTAAATCTCTTCCCCCAAGAACTGCTAAACGTCGAACCGGTTCTGGATCAAGTTCAAGCTTAGATTCCAAATAAACTAGTGGGGCAAGCGCACGGTCGTCAGATTCTGGAAGAACCAAACCCAACACGCCGGTTGATCGCATCCCTGCTACGGATGGTGCCGGATCAGGCGCCGCCATCAAGCGGATTATTTCATACCCAACACGCTCTTTCGGCAAGGTATCAATTCCATCCAAATTTCTGGCAATCGCCGCTAAGGCATCGGCCTCCATGCCTTCATCCGGATCACCATACAGAGCGTGAAACCGAAAATAACGCAGGATTCGAAGAAAATCTTCTCGAATCCTCGTATCGGCACTGTCAATAAAGCGAACACGGCGATTAACCAAGTCTACCATGCCTCCAAGCGGATCGACAACCTCGCCACTAGGGCGAGCATACAAAGCGTTCATCGTGAAATCACGGCGTTTAGCGTCATCTTCAACAAAGGCGGAAAAGGCAACAACAGCTCGACGGCCGTCTGTCTCAACATCTTTGCGAAAGGTTGTAATTTGAAATCCCGTCTTGCCAGAAACGACCGTAACCGTGCCATGATCAATACCAGTCGGAATCGCCGTCAAACCAGCTTCCACAGCGAGGCTCATAACCTCTGTCGGTTTCGCATCTGTCGCGATATCAACATCATTTACGTTCACCTTTAAAAGTGAGTTCCTCACGCACCCACCCACAAAAAAGGCTTGGAACCCTGCCGCAGTGAGCATCTGGCACACCGCATGGGTAGCAGGTGCCTCTAACCACTCACCACTTAGCTTCATGAGACATGAATCCGATCAGCTAGGCCGCGCAAAATACGCGCAGTCGCGCCCCAAATATAATACGGGCCAAATGGAACAGTATAATAACTGCGCTGCATGCCATTCCAAAGCCGCGATTGTATTGAAAACATTGCAGGATTCGTCACATGAGCCAGCGGAACCGAAAAGACATCCTCAACTTCTCCCGGCTCAGAAATAATTTCGAATGACTTTCTTACTTTTCCCAAGACAGGAGTAACAACAAACCCCGTCACAGTTTCGTGGGTTGGCAGCGTGCCCAATACCTCAACAATAGGTGATGGTAGACCAATTTCTTCCTCTGCCTCTCGTAACGCAGCCTCAACCACAGTCGCGTCGTTATCTTCTTGCTTCCCTCCTGGAAACGCAATCTGGCCAGGGTGATGCTTGAGGTGCGAGCTACGCTTCGTGAAGATGACATGAGGTTTGCCTTCGCGCTGCTCTATCGCGATCAATACCCCAGCGGGGCGCAATGTGCGCCCCTTGGGAAGCACAATATCAGGGTTCAAATCGAAATCTGACGATGCGCTACTATTTTGATCTACTGCGCGTATGACCTGGCCGATCGAATCAGGCACTGCCAACCTCTTTCGCGTTAAATCCAACCGTCATTGGATCAAGATCGTAATGCGCACCGCAAAATTGGCAGTCTGCTGTGACACGGCCGTCAATCGTCGTCATTTTTTCGATATCCTTGGCGGAGTAGATCGACAAGCTTTGACGGACCCTGCCTTCGCTGCAAGTGCAACCAAACTTGACGGGCTGGGCTTCATAAACACGCGGCTGTTCTTCATGAAATAGTCTAACCAGAAGTTCTGTCGGTGGTACAACCGGGCCAATCATTTCTAAATCTTCAACAGTGTCTAGGAGGATATTTACACGTGTCCAACTTTCCCGATCTTCTTCACTCTGAGCGTCTTTGGCGAGAAAAACTCCACTTTCGCCACCTTCGCCTCCATCAGTTACGTGTGGAGACGCTTTAGGCATGTGCTGCAGCATGATCCCACCGGCACGCCAGTGTTCAAGAACACCAGGCTCCGTCGATTTCCCAAACCGCAGAGAAAATCTTGTCGCAAGTTGCTCTGACTGAGCGAAATATGCTTCCGCACAATCCTGAAGCGACCGGCCTGTTAGGGCGGTAATACCTTGGTAAGGTTTTGTGCCATTTCCTTGATCTATCAAAACCGCAAAGTAGCCATTACCAAGTTGAGCGAATGGTTCGCTGTCGTCAAGACGGTCCGCGTCAAAGCTGGCATATGCACGAACACGCGCCGGTTCACCTTGTTTATCGGGGCCATAATAGTCAGTTGCTATCATGCGAACGGGCCCATTTGACTGTACTTGCAGCGAGAGCTTCCAGCGCAGCTTGATAGTTTGTCCAATTAACGCAGTCAAAAGTGCCATTTCTGCCACCAATGCCTCTACCTGTGGCGGATATTCATGCTGATTCAGCACGCCGGACAAAACGCCATCAAGACGGGCAACGCGCCCGCGCATGTCGGATTTGTCCAACTGAAACGGCAACACTGTGTCGTCCCAAGCAATCTTGATACCAACGGTCATGTGGTTTCCTTATCGACCTTTTCTTGCCATACCGCGACTATGTAGAGGCATCAAGAGCCGCAAAAGGGGGCAAAGCCAATGATTCCAAGATTTGGGGAACCACCCAGAGCCGGCGTGAAATACACGTTGCGTCCAGGCGCGTACGCGGTGCTGTTGCGGGATAGTAAAATGCTGATAACGTATCAGGCGGCCCCGGACGATGAATTCCAATTGCCAGGCGGGGGAATAGATCAAGGAGAATCGCCCGTATCCGCACTGCATCGTGAGGTTTATGAAGAAACCGGTTGGACCATTTCACCACCTCGGCGCCTTGGTGCATTTCGACGCTTCACATTTATGCCCGAATACGATTTGTGGGCTGAAAAACTTTGCGCAATCTATGTCGCTCGCCCCGCACTTCAGATTGGCCCCCCCACTGAAGCCGGGCACAGCGCGCATTGGGTTTCTGTTGAGGCGGCAGTTCAGCTATTGTCTAACTCTGGAGATCAATATTTTGCACGCTACTTTCACGATTAGTCCGTAAAATGATCTCGTGGCCATGTTCTACATTTTCTTTTTAAGTACCACAGCCAACTAAGGCGATGCCTGTCGTGATCCTGAAAATTCTGCAAGGTTGCTTTTTTGGCTAGACGTGCAGCTAAAAATTCAAATTTGGTGTTTTTTTTAAATATTAGACCAGCAAATGGGGTGGGCGCTCAAATGTCAAAAGTCCATTCTTATCAGATACTTTCTGACAAAACGGCGGTCTTCAATGAACCAAGTTTATTGCCCATGACCACCAGTCGCTTGCTCTACGTTGCAAAACCCGTTATCGCGCGATCGACAATCGAATAAGGGATACTTCCATGTCCGCGCCGAAGAAAGTTGTACTTGCCTACTCCGGAGGGCTTGACACCTCGATCATCCTAAAATGGCTTCAGACCGAATATAGCTGTGAAGTGATTACATTCACCGCCGATCTGGGCCAGGGGGAAGAGCTCGAACCAGCCCGAAAAAAGGCGGAGCTTCTGGGAATAAAGCCCAAAAACATCTTTATCGAGGATGTTCGCGAAGAGTTTGTGCGTGATTTCGTTTTTCCAATGTTCCGAGCTAACGCGCAATACGAGGGGCTTTACCTTTTAGGTACTTCAATTGCGCGGCCTTTGATTTCAAAGCGATTGATTAAAATTGCGGAAGAAACAGGCGCAGACGCTATAGCGCACGGCGCCACCGGAAAAGGCAATGATCAGGTACGCTTTGAGCTGGCAGCTTATGCACTGAATCCGGATATTAAGGTAATTGCGCCTTGGCGTGAGTGGAATTTGACTTCTCGAACAAGGCTCCTTGATTTCGCTGAAACAAATCAGATTCCAATTGAAAAAGACAAACGGGGTGAAGCTCCTTTCTCTGTGGATGCTAATCTGCTTCACACGTCATCAGAAGGTAAAGTTCTCGAGGATCCAGCAGTGCAGGCTCCTGATTATGTGTTTCAACGCACGGTGCATCCTGAGGAAGCACCAGATAATCCCGAGTATATCGAAGTCCATTTTAAAAAAGGCGATCCAGTTTCAATTAACGGCGAAGAAATGTCGCCCGCGACGATCCTGACCGCTCTGAACGAATACGGCCGCAGGCATGGAATCGGACGGCTCGACCTTGTGGAGGGCCGTTTCGTGGGAATGAAATCTCGGGGAATTTACGAAACTCCCGGCGGAACGATCTTGTTGGAGGCTCATCGCGGAATTGAATCGATCACTATGGATCGTGGCGCAATGCATTTAAAAGACCAGTTGATGCCTCAGTACGCTGAGCTGATTTACAACGGGTTCTGGTATTCACCTGAGCGAGAAATGCTGCAGGCAGCAATCGACTTAAGTCAAGAGCATGTAACCGGTACAGTTAGAGTAAAGCTTTACAAAGGCATGGCCACCACTGTTGGCCGGTGGTCGGATCACTCATTATACTCAGAGGAGCACGTGACTTTTGAAGATGACGCAGGCGCCTACGACCAAAAGGATGCAGCCGGCTTCATCCAACTACAAGCTCTACGGCTGAAGCTGATCGCCCTGCGCAACAAGCGGGTTAGCAAATAAATTGAAAGACCAAGTACTTCTTCAAGTATTACTTTATAAAAAACGCTCAATTTCATATCTAGAGCCGGTATCTACCATATCAGACCTGCAGCTTATGCCGCGATAATTCTTGGTAAAACGGCATTGCGTCTGCCAACACATTATCCAGGTACTCGGGTACATCTGGCATAGAAACCTCTGGGCTAGCAAAGGATGTGGAGTTCCAAACTTTGCCGTACCAATGTGAAGCCCAAACGCCATCGTTAACGTGTCCTCCTCTGGGCCATTGAAGCATCTCGCAATAAAACTCCAGACCGAGAGCGTCGCACAGACCACGTAGCAAACCTTCTGGATCATCTCGGATATCGTGACTATCCACCACCAGCGCAGATTGCCCCCAACCCTTTACTAGTTCTAAGAGCTCTAATTGCTTTGAAAAACCAATGTCGTCCAACGTGGGGTTTTCACGTTTTGCAGCGTAGCTGGCAATGACCCGAGCAGGATGCCTGATAAGAAAAACGTTCGTTACATTGCGCATCCAATCGCGTCGTATGCCTTGCACCATGTGCTGTGTCATATGTTTTTGGTAAAATTGAGGCTTACCTTGGGGATTTAAGCCAGAAAGTTCAGTGGCTACTACCTCAGGATCCTGCGATTGGCTTGCAAGGATCTGCGCACGCATCGGGTGCTGTAACCCGGTGAGCCTTAAATAACTGGAATAAAAAGGCTCGTCGACAACCGCACAATCCGGACGATTTGCAAAACTATACATCATTGCGGTCGAGAGATTTCGAGGGCCGCTCCACATCGCAATTTTCACAGAGCGGGTGCTCCTTCAGCATATACTTACCAGTGACATTTATTTTGCATCGACTTGTAAAGCTAGGGCATGAAGTAAAATGATCAGATGGTAAATCGTTTTCACCAACGCGTGACACTTCACATTACCCAGTTGTGCTTTATTCGCTCGAGCCGCACGTTAAAATTCAGAGGTGCAAAATGTCTAAAACTCAAATCATAAAGCGTGCTCAATTATCATTTGCGGTGATTGTTACGGTTTTCGTTCAAGCCGCTTCCGTTATTGCCGCTGGAACAGAAACATTAATCGTTGCAGGTGGATGCTTTTGGTGTGTGGAAAGTGATTTCGAAAGCGTAGATGGTGTTCAGGCTGCCATCTCCGGATATACGGGCGGGTCCACGAAAAGCCCAACCTACAAACAGGTGTCTCGCGGCGGAACCGGCCATTATGAGGCGGTTAAAATTCTATTTGACCCCGACATAGTCCGCAGAGATCAACTGCTAAATAAGTTTTTCCGCTCGATCGACCCAACAGACGCCGGTGGCCAGTTCTGCGATCGCGGTGAAAGTTACAGAGCCGCCGTTTTTGTCGCTACCGCAGCCGAAAATCAGACGGCAAAGAATGCAGTTAAAGCCGCCCAGACTGACCTCGGCCAGAAAGTTGTTACCCCTATTTTAAAAACTCAAACATTTTACGATGCTGAGGCGTATCACCAAGATTATTACAAAGGCAAGAAAATCGTCTTAACTCGGTTTGGGCCCAAACGGCAGTCAGAAGCCTATAAACGTTACCGCAAAGCTTGTAAGCGCGATGAACGAGTAAAACAGCTTTGGGGCGACTCGGCGCCATTTGTCGGGGATTGATCTCAAATAATAACGAGATTAGCTACGTGAGCATGGGTGCAAATGCTTAAACACCAAAACTTCCTTGCCACCCGTAGTGTAAATATCATGTGCGAAAATTGGCGCAAAAATTGCCTGGTTTCGACCCAGCGAAAATAACGCATCGGTGGCTTACCGTTTTCGCAACCCAGGTTTGAACAAAAAAGTTTTCGGCTTTTCCGTGGGACACGAAATTTGATAGACGTTGAAAGCAGTCGTCTTGGGGGTTGATGAATTGAGTGCAAGCAAGACTAGTATTACGCCAATGATGGCTCAGTATCTTGAAATAAAAGCTCAGTATCCAGATGCCCTTCTGTTTTACCGAATGGGTGATTTTTACGAAATGTTCTTTGACGACGCTATCGCGGCCGCGGAGACATTGAATATTGCTTTGACCAAACGCGGCAAACACGAGGGTTCTGATATTCCCATGTGTGGTGTGCCCCATCATTCCGCTGAAGGGTATTTTCTGACACTAATCCGGAAAGGCTTTCGGGTGGCTGTTTGTGAACAAATGGAAAGCCCTGCGGAGGCCAAAAAACGTGGTTACAAGGCAGTGGTGCATCGTGAAGTCGTGCGACTAGTGACCCCTGGGACGCTTACGGAAGACACCTTACTGAATGCACGCCGACATAATTTTTTAGCGGCATATTCACTAGTCCGAGACAACGCGGCTTTGGCGTGGGTAGATATTTCGACAGGGTCACTGCACGTTATGCCAATAAGCCCCGTTCGATTAGAACCAGAATTGGCCAGAATGGCACCATCCGAATTATTAGTTGCCGATGGCTTCGAGTCGCTGGTGTCTGAAGTAAGTGCAGATTTGGGAATACCAGTTACATCAGTTTCACGAGGTAGTTTCGACTCTATTAAAGCAGATAATCGCGTAGCTGCTCTGTTTAAGGCAGCCTCTCTCGAAGCATTTGGTGAGTTTTCAAGATCTGAAATTGGCGCTCTTGGTGCTGTTGTTGATTATCTAACGCTTACACAGAAGGGCAAACTTCCCCTGCTATTGCCCCCTTCTCGCGAAGCATCTCAGGGCATAATGCAAATTGACGCTGCTACCCGACGAAATTTAGAGTTGACTGAGAGCTTATCAGGTATGGCTTCCGGGTCTCTACTGGAAACAGTCGACAAGACGGTCACAGCTAGCGGTGCGCGAATGCTTCAGCAGCGACTATCCTCTCCATCGCTAAACCTCAGTATCATAAATAACCGACTCGATTCCATCGACTACATGGTCCGAAATCGTAGGGATGCGTCTCACCTTACAATCGCTTTACGGCAAGTTCCGGACATGGATAGGTCTCTGTCTCGTTTGTCTTTAGATCGAGGCGGCCCGCGAGATCTTGCAGCAATTCGAAACGGCTTGGAGCAGGCCAGAGAGATTGCAGCTAACAATTTTGCGTCCGATCTCCCTCATGACCTTGCAGTGGCAGTTGAATCACTTTCAGGACATGACGATTTGTACAGCCTTCTAGATGAAGCACTTGTTGAGGCACCACCTCTTTTGGCGCGAGATGGGGGTTTTATTGCGCAAGGGTTTGATAGCGATCTTGATGCCAGTCGAACGCTTCGAGACGAAGGCCGTGTTTTCATCGCCCAATTGCAAGCGGAGTACATTGAGGAAACTGGTATTCAATCGCTCAAGATCAAGCACAACAATGTACTTGGCTATTTTATTGAGACAACAGCAAAACACGCGAACGCCATGATGTCTTCTCCAATGTCAGAAACGTTTATTCACCGTCAAACTACAGCTAATCAAGTAAGATTTACCACCGTCGCCTTAAGTGAGATGGAAACAAAAATTCTTAATGCCAGGAATCGTACTCTAGAAATTGAAAAACGTCTCTATTACGCACTACAGTCTACAGTTTTTGACAAGTCGGCTGGTATTTCGGCTGCATCGCATGGACTCGCCGAATTAGATTTGGCGTGCGGACTTGCGGAAATCGCTGTATCCGAAAACTGGTGCCGCCCGAGCGTAAACGACAGCCGAGCATTTGAAATTGAAAATGGGCGACATCCAGTTGTGGAGGCTTCACTGCGGAAAACGGGTGAACCATTTGTTGCAAATACCTGTAATCTCTCAGGGGGAGATTTTGGTAATATTTGGTTACTGACTGGCCCTAACATGGCCGGAAAGTCAACGTTTCTACGCCAGAACGCACTAATCGCTTTGCTTGCACAAATGGGTAGCTTTGTTCCAGCAACAAGCGCGCAAATTGGCTTAGTTAGTCAATTGTTTAGCCGTGTTGGCGCTTCTGATGATCTTGCTCGGGGGCGGTCTACATTTATGGTTGAAATGGTGGAAACCGCAGCAATTCTAAATCAGGCTGATGATCGCGCACTGGTAATTCTTGACGAGATCGGTCGCGGTACGGCCACCTATGACGGGCTATCGATTGCTTGGGCAACTCTCGAACATCTACATGACGTTAACAAGTCTCGCGCTCTGTTCGCTACTCATTATCACGAAATGACTCAACTTGCTGGTAAAATGAGCGGCGTTGCCAACGCAACCGTTATGGTGAGGGAATGGCAGGGCGAAGTGATCTTTTTACACGAAGTCAAAAAAGGCGCTGCAGATCGATCGTACGGCGTACAGGTTGCGCAATTGGCAGGCCTGCCACCAGCCGTTGTTGAGCGCGCTCGCGTTGTATTGGAGGCTTTAGAAAAAGGCGAAAGAGAGGGGCCTGCTCACAAAGCCCTGATAGATGATCTGCCTCTGTTTGCCGCTTCTCCAGTTGCGTCGATTTCTCCAGAGCGCCTGCCGAATCTTCTTGAACAGAGGCTCGCGGTGATAAATCCCGATGATCTATCGGCACGGCAGGCACTTGATTTTTTGTATGAACTCAAAGCGCTTAGTGGTGATTAATTTGTTTGATGTGAAGGTAAGCTTACCTAAATTGAGCGTTGGAGTACGTATTAGTACATGGCGTAATGCAACCTGAAAGTCTTTTTGACCTTTTACAATTCAATTAAGTTTAAGCCAAACATACAATATTTATTTCCGCGACCAGGGTTGGTCGCGGCAATGCACGGTTACCCAGAAACTTAAGGCTTTTCGTTTATTTTACAGTGAGTAGTTCAGTTTGGATTCGACGAGACACCAACTTTCGCTGGACGTAACAAACGATCGTGCAGCATAAATCCCTCAGCGGAAACCTGAATGATTTCTCCCGTTTTGGTTCCGGGCAGCGGCGCCTCAAACATGGCTTCGTGCATCTTGGGATCGAATTTATCGCCCACTTCGGGCGAGACTATTTCGATGCCGTGTTTTGAAAACGTGTTCAAGAGCTCCCGCATGGTCAACTCAATTCCCTCAATCAACGCTGCGGATGCTTCTTTTTGCTCTTCGGTTATGGATTCGACAGCGCGTTTCATATTGTCAAAAACCGGAAGCATGTCCCGGGCCAACTTTGAGCCGCCATACTGCTCCGCTTCACGGCGAGTGCGCTCACCCCTTTTGCGAACGTTTTCAGCGTCCGCAAGGGCGCGCATCCAGCGGTCCTTCATTTGGTCTCGTTCTGCTCGAAGCTCGTCGATTTCAACAGCCTCATCCTCTAGGTCGTCGAGAGACTGCGCAAATTCCTCAGCTTCAGCCTCCGCAATATCGTCCAGAAAATCTTCTTCTTTGCGCTCTGCCATTTTTCACCTCTAACCCCGGTCGGATATTAATTTCCCTACCAGCTGTGCCGTGTAGTCAACGATCGGCACGATCCGTCCATAATTTAGACGCTTAGGACCAATGACCCCAACAGCGCCCACGATCTTCCGATCAGCGTTCATATAGGGAGAGACAACCAAAGAGGAACCCGAAAGTGAAAAAAGTTTGTTTTCTGACCCAATAAAAATGCGTACTCCATCACCCTGCTCCGCTAGTTCAAGGAAATCTGCAATATCCCGTTTGCGCTCAAGGTCATCAAACAGTGTCCGAATTCGGTCTAAATCTGGATCTTCCTCCTCTGTCCCCAACAGATTCGCGCGCCCGCGCACAATCAGACGCTCATTTTGATCCTCCTCACTAGCCCAAAGTGCAAGACCGTTTTCTACTAAATCACGAGCCAGACTATCAATCTCTTGCCGACGTTTCTGAATTTCCTCCCCAACCGCCGTTAGGAGTTCAGTTAGTGTCCGGCCTTCAGCCACCGCATTCAAGAAGTTTGCTGCTTCACGCATCGAGCTAGGCGTTTGCCCAGAAGGGGGAGTGAACAGACGGTTTTCTACGTGCCCGTCCGCAAAAACCAAAACGACAAGGGCGCGGTCGTGACCTAGACTCACAAACTCTATGTGTTTTATTGGGGCCTCATGTTTTGGCGCTAGAACAATCGATGCGCTGTGGGTAACTCCAGATAGCGCTGTGCTAACCCTATCAAGCATTGTACCAACATCACTGGACTCAGAGCTAAGCGTTGCATCAATTTTTTCACGATCTTTATTGTCTAAGTCATCGATTTCTAAAAGGCCGTCAACAAACAGACGCAGCCCGAACTGTGTTGGGATCCGACCAGCAGAAATGTGTGGACTATCCAAAAGGCCAAGAAACTCTAGGTCTTGCATAACATTTCGGACAGTTGCCGCACTGACTTTTTCACTTAGTGACCGTGTTAGCGTCCGGGAGCCCACCGGATCACCGCTGTCTAAATAGCCTTCAACAACCCGCCTGAATACTTCGCGCGACCGTTGATTTAGTTCCTCTAGGATTTTCGAACTGTCTGTCATCTTTTGCAGCCTTTCGCGTGCCATTAAAGACCGTGCGCAGCAAAGGTCAATCGGGGTTGCGTTATCCCAGTCCACGCGGGTATGCCGATGCTAAGACAACGAAAAGGAATTGTGACATGCGCCCATCCAATAGGGATTTGAATGAAATGCGTTCGGTATCAATCGAAACAAGTGTGACCAAACACGCTGAAGGCTCCTGCTTGATAAAGGTTGGCGATACGCATGTGCTTTGTACTGCAACTATCGAAGAACGTGTTCCACCGTTCATAAAGGGGTCTGGCCTTGGCTGGGTCACGGCAGAATATGGTATGTTGCCCCGATCTACTACATCACGAATGCGTCGAGAGGCTGCCGCGGGTAAGCAAGGGGGAAGAACTGTTGAAATTCAAAGGCTTATTGGTCGTTCGTTGCGCGCTGGAGTGGATCGTGTTGCATTAGGGGAACGTCAAATCACCATAGACTGCGATGTCATTCAGGCAGATGGCGGAACTCGCTGTGCCTCGATAACCGGGGGTTGGGTGGCCCTAAAGCTTGCGGTTGATAAGCTTATGAGAGCTGGCAGCGTGATGTCCGATCCCCTAATTGCGCCAGTGGCCGCAGTTTCATGTGGTATCTATGCTGGCCAGCCAGTTCTAGACCTTGATTATCCGGAAGACTCTGAAGCTGGTGTCGACGGAAATTTTATTATGCTCAGCAACAAAAAGTTGATTGAAGTTCAGCTAAGTGCAGAGGGATCAACTTACTCGCGAGATCAGATGAACCAGTTAATGGATCTCGCTGAGAAAGGTATTGATGAACTTGTTTTGAAACAATTGGCGGCCGTTTCGTGATCCGTAAGTTTTCTGGGCAAACGCTGTTAGTGGCGACACATAACATCGGCAAGCTGGAAGAGGTGGCGCATCTACTCGAACCCTTTGGTATTGCAGTTGTGGGTGCGAAAGAAATGAAGCTGCCCGAACCGAGGGAAACCGAGAACACGTTTGTGGGAAATGCACGAATCAAGGCCCACGCAGCTGCGCGTAGCACGGGATTACCCTCGCTAGCAGACGACAGCGGAATAACCATTGATGGCCTCAACGGTGCGCCCGGTGTTTACACAGCAGATTGGGCAGAGACCGGATCTGGACGTGATTTCGAGATGGCCATGTCTCGTGCCCACGACGAGCTGTTGAAAAATGGTACGGAACAACCGTGGCTCGCGCAATTTCGGTGTACACTGGTCCTTGCATGGCCTGATGGGCACGATGAAATATTCGATGGCATAGCGCAAGGCCACCTAATTTGGCCACCAAGGGGTTTAGACGGGTTTGGATATGATCCCATGTTTATTCCGGATGGGTACAATGTGACTTTTTCCGAAATGGACCGGTGGGAAAAAAATAAAATTAGCCATCGCGCCAACGCCGTGGAGAAATTTGTTGCAGGTTGTTTTGGTTGAAGATTGGCGACTCGGTGGATTTGGGATTTATATTCATTGGCCTTTTTGCCAGTCCAAGTGCCCTTATTGTGACTTCAATAGTCATGTATCAAACGAAATAAACCAAGATCGGTGGTTAAATGCCTACTTGAATGAACTTCGTCGCGTGGCGGCGCATACATCTGATCGCGTTGTCAGTACTGTTTATTTTGGAGGCGGCACTCCCAGTCTAATGGATCCAAAGTTGGTTGGCAGGATCCTAGAGAGTGTGCGCGCATTATGGCCATGTGCAAACAAATTTGAAGTAACGCTCGAAGCAAACCCTGGGTCCGTCGAAACGGGTCGGTTTAAGGGGTTTCAAGACAGCGGCATAAACCGCGTGTCTTTAGGTGTTCAGGCACTAAATAACGATGACTTGAAGCGCCTTGGTCGAACTCACAGTGCTGAAGACGCACTCACTGCTCTTGAAGTCTCGCGGAAGATATTCGACCGTACGAGCTTTGATTTAATATATGCACGGCAAGATCAAACACTAAATGATTGGCGCTTAGAGCTTGAGAAAGCATTATCTTTGTCGCCTAGTCATCTATCCCTGTATCAGTTGACGGTAGAAGCAGGCACCGCTTTCGGTGATCGATATGCGCGAGGCGGCCTTAAGGGCTTGCCTGACGATGAACTAGCTGCAGACATGTACGAACTTACTCAAGAGAAATGTGCTAGCGTTGGCCTTATACCCTATGAAATTTCAAATTATGCCATGTTAGACTCTGAATCAAAACATAATTTGATCTATTGGAGGGGTGGAGACTACGTTGGTATCGGTCCTGGGGCGCACGGTCGGTTGACTATTTGCGGAGCCCGATATGCAACGGAAAGTTGGCGTAACCCTACTAAATGGCTTAATAGTGTTGATGCCGGCAACGGTGAAAGCCTGCGGCAACCAATTAATTCGTCCGATCAAGGTGCAGAGTATCTTTTAATGGGCCTGAGGCTAAGCGAGGGCATCAATTTAGGTCGATACAGAGCCATTTCTGGTCAAACCCTAAATCTGGATCGCGTTAATGAACTGATTGAGTTGGGCTTAATAGCATCTGACGGTCGAAGCCTTAAGGTACTACCACGCGGTCGTCTAATTTTGAACTCTGTGCTGAGAGAATTAACGGTGGATTAAATGCAATTTATTTGGGCTATCTTCGGTTTCGCTTGCCTAGCGTTTGCTATTTTAGGGATCGTTTTACCCCTTGTACCAACTGTTCCGTTTTTGCTTTTAGCGGCTTTCTTTTTTGCTCGTTCATCAAATAAGCTACATGACTGGCTAGTATCGCACCCTATTTTTGGCCCACCAATTGGAGATTGGCGCTTACGTGGCGCAGTTCGAACAAACGCAAAACGGTTAGCCACCCTATCAATTGGAATTGTTTTTTTATTCTCCTTAGTCGTTGGCCTGAAGACTATAGTTTTGGTCATTCAGGCGATTATTCTTGTATGCGTCCTTATATTTATTTGGACTAGGCCCAGTCTTTAGGAGTCAATAAACCGCACAGTTTATCTAATTCGTCCAAGTTTGAATATTTAATCGTGAGCACTCCGTTCTCACTACCAACTTTATGGTCAACACTTACTCTCATTCCTAAATTTGCCGATAAATCACCTTCTAAAGCCAGTGTATCTGCATCTTTTTGTAATCTTTTTTCCTGCTTTTGTGAGTGTCTGTTGAGTTTATTAGATTTTCGTACCAGCCCCTCTGTTTGGCGAACCGATAGTCCACCTTTAGCGATTTTTTGAGCTAACTGAGAGGCGTCTTTACTGGTAATCAAGGCTCTTGCGTGGCCGGTGGTTAATGTGCCTTTTTTTAGCATCTCTTGAACATCGGCAGGCAACTGCAGCAAGCGCATGAGATTAGCAATGTGACTTCGGCTTTTCCCAAGCACCTCTGACAAACGTTCCTGTGTGTGTCCAAATCTATCCATGAGCTGTCGATATCCCATGGCTTCCTCGACGGGATTTAGATCTGCTCTTTGTATATTCTCTATGATGGCAACTTCTAAAACTTCAGTATCGTCATAATCGCGTATTATAATCGGTAATTCATGTAATTGCGCCATTTGTGAAGCGCGCCAACGACGTTCGCCTGCCACTATCTCATATTTGTTGTGGTCAATTTTGCGAACAATTAGGGGCTGAATAATCCCTTTTTCACGAATAGAGCTTGCAAGGTCCTCAAGTTGTTCTGTGGTGAAATCGCGGCGAGGTTGGTTCGGATTTGGAAAAATACTTTCGGTGGGAACAAGTCTGTCGCCTTGCGTTGACGTGTCACTAATTTCAAATGTCTGTCCTTCAGTGACATCAGCCATCAACGCGCTCAGGCCCCTGCCCAATCCACGGTTCTTTTTATTATCTTTCACAACTGGATTCCTCTATGCGGCAACTCTTAAATGTTTTGCAATCAGTTCTTTTGCTAATAAGCGATACGCCCCCGCACCTTTCGATGTCGAATCATATTTAAGAACCGACTGCGCAAAGGAAGGCGCTTCCGAGACACGCACATTCCTTGGTATCTTAGTTTCGAAAACTAAATCGCCAAGATTTTCTCGCGCATCTTGTTCAACCTGTTGAGATAGGTTGTTGCGTGCATCAAACATTGTCAGAACAACGCCCTCTATTCTGAGCTTTGGATTTGCGGTCTGGCGTACCTCACGAACAGTATTTATTAATTGGGAAAGGCCCTCCAATGCAAAGAACTCACTTTGCAATGGAATCAGCACGGAATGGGCTGCGATCATCGCATTAACCGTAAGTAAATTGAGCGATGGCGGACAATCGATGAGGACGTAATCTAAATTTAGATCTGCCATAGCTGGCTGTCTCAATGCATCACGCAACAGAAAGCTACGTTTTTCATTGTTAATGAGCTCGATGTCTGCAGAGCTCAAATCGACAGTAGCAGGAATAATCCACATTCCATCATTATCGGTCTGTTGAACAACATCACTTAAGTCTACTTCGTCGAGCAAGAAATCGTAAGTTGTAAACTCTCTGTCTTCAAGGTTTATTCCCAATCCAGTCGAGGCATTACCTTGTGGATCTAAATCAACCACCAATACGTGGTTGTCTTGCTCTACCAGTCCGGCAGCAAGGTTAATTGTTGTTGTTGTTTTTCCGACACCGCCTTTTTGGTTGGCAACGGCGATAATTTTTGGGCTTTTTGCGTGAATTGACTTAGGCACGCCGAAGGTCCTTGATTCTGAGGATAATGGAATTTGGTTCTGTTTCACTTTTAGTGGTTTCGTAGTCAAATGACCACGACTCCTGTGCCACATTTAATTCTTTTTCCCAGTTGGCTCCCTTTAAAAACAAACCCACACCGTTTTTTCCTAAATGACGCTCCAAAAAGCGAAGCAATACATTGAGGCTCGCTACCGCGCGCGCAGAAATAATATCAGCGCCTTGAGGCGTTACTTTTTCAATCCGTTCTGAAATAACGTGGCCATCAATTCCGGCCTCACGCAATACTGTTCGCAAAAAAACACACTTCCGTTTATCACTTTCTATCAAAGTTACTCGTTTTGGAGATTTCGCTTCTGCCGCCATTATCGCGACGACGAGCCCTGGAAAGCCACCGCCACTACCAATATCTAGCCAATGCTCCATGGGATGCTCCGCTATCTTCAAGATTTGTGCCGAATCATGAATATGCCGAGACCACAGATTTCCCAAGGTTGTCTTAGAAACCAGATTAATAGATGGGTTCCACTTTATCAAAAGGCTAGCCAGAATCTCAAGGCGTTCAGATGTTTCACGTGAAACATTTAATTGTGATACTTCACAAATTGGTGGAATCATTATGCAAACTTTTCACGCTGTCGCTTCTTAATTTTTGCCAACACGAGCGTCAGCGCAGCCGGCGTCATACCGTCGATACGACCAGCCTGTGCCAAATTAGAAGGCCGTGTTTGATTTAGCTTTGCTTTAAGTTCGTTAGAAAGACCGACAATAGCTAGATAATCAAAGTCCGGCGGGATACGCAATTCCTCATCACGACGTATTGCATCAACGTCTTTTCTTTGTCGATCAATATAATTTGCATAAAGCGCATCTCGCTCAAGTTGTTCCTGAATAACCCGGTCGATACCCTTTAAGCGATCATCCAAAGGTAACAAGTCTTGAAATCTGACATGAGGAAAAGCCAGTACCTGAAATCCGGTTCGACGCGAGCCGTCCTTACTCACACAAATACCAGCATCTGACAATTGCTTCGGCGTATATTGACGGTCTTTCAAAATCCTGCTCCCCGACTGAAGCAATTCCAATTTTTGATCAAAAGCTCTTCTACGACCTTCGCCGACGACCCCTAAATTAATACCATGTGGTGTTAAACGTTGGTCAGCATTATCCGCCCGAAGGGAAAGCCGAAATTCAGCACGTGAAGTAAACATCCGGTAAGGTTCAGTAACACCCCTCGTTATAAGATCATCGACCATCACACCAATATAGCTGTCAGATCGACTAAACTCAAAAGCGGGCCTCCCTTTTGATAACAGTGCAGCATTTAAACCAGCAACCAACCCTTGTGCAGCAGCTTCTTCGTAACCGGTTGTCCCATTAATTTGACCTGCTAGATAAAGTCCCGGTATTTTTTTCACCTGAAGCGCGGCGTCCAAGCATCGCGGATCAACGTAATCATACTCAATTGCGTACCCCGGCTGCAATATCTCAGCATCCTCTAAGCCCCTAATAGACCTAACATATTTTTCCTGGATTTCAGCCGGCAACGAAGTTGAAATTCCATTTGGGTACACAGTTGGAACGTCAAGCCCCTCTGGCTCCAAAAAAACTTGATGAGACGGTTTGTCTGAAAACCTGGTAACCTTATCTTCTATCGACGGGCAGTACCTAGGACCCACCCCTTCTATGTGACCACCGTACATTGATGAACGGGACAGGTTTTCGCGAATAATCTCGTGCGTACTTTCATTAGTATGCGTGATTCCACAGGAGACTTGTCTTGCTTTCGGGTGTTGATTCAAAAAAGAAAACATCACCGGATCTTCATCACCCAATTGCTCGTCGAGAATATCCCAGTTTATTGAGCGCCCATTAAGCCGAGGCGGTGTGCCGGTCTTCAATCTACCAAGGTTCAGATCAAAGCTTTCAATACGTTTCGCTAATTTAACCGAAGGATGATCACCAAGCCTTCCCCCAGGGCGCGCCACGTCGCCTATATGAATCACACCACGCAGAAAGGTGCCTGTGGTTAAAACTACTGCATATCCAAATATTTCCGTACCATCTTGCAACAAAACGCCACAAACCTTGCCCTCACGAACCTTAAGGTCTACCACCTCTCCTTCCAAAACCGATAGATTCTCAGCCATCTTGGCTTCCAACAAAATAGCTTCGCGATAAAGTTTGCGATCCGCCTGTGCCCTTGGACCCTGAACCGCAGGGCCTTTTCTTCGATTCAGCAAACGAAATTGGATACCTGCTTTGTCGGCCGCCCGACCCATTACACCATCAAGCGCATCAATCTCACGAACCAAATGGCCCTTACCCAAACCTCCTATTGCGGGATTACAAGACATAACCCCAAGATCATTGGATTTAAGAGTAATTAAAGCAGTCTTAACCCCCATTCGGGACGCCGCATGAGCTGAATCAACGCCAGCATGGCCGCCCCCCACCACGATCACATCAAAATGTTCCACGTGAAACACTCCTTACTTTCCAATACAAAAGCTTGAAAAAATCTCATCTAATAAATTTTCAACATCTACGCGACCGACAATCGAATCCAAAGACCGAGTAGCGAAGCGCAATTCCTCCGCAGCAATCACATATTGCTCAGGACCCAAGGACAGCACCGTCTTAGCTTCAACTAAACATGTCAACGATTGTTGCATTGCTGAACGATGTCGATGACGCGTCGCAACTCCTTGTACGCCAACCTGTTCGCTTAAACGATCAGTAATTTCCGAAACTAAGTCATTGATGCCCTGCCCCGTTTTGCCAGACACTGCGCCTTCCATCGACGGAAGCGTATCACCCTTAGCCAAGCGCACGATATCACGATCAAATGCCTTCGTATCAAGCTTTTCGCCTGGTAACGTTAAATACAAACGAAGGTCGGCCAATTCAGCGCGCTGCAGCGCACGCTCTATCCCGATTTTTTCTACTTTGTCATCTGTGTCTCTGAGACCCGCGGTGTCCATCAATGTTACAGGAAAACCATTTAAGTCCATTCGAACTTCAATTATGTCCCGTGTAGTCCCAGCGTACTGCGAAGTAATCGCAACATCGCGACCTGCTAAAGCATTCAATAATGTTGATTTTCCGACATTGGGTGCACCTAGAATCGCTACTTCAAACCCGGCACGAATTCGCTCTGCCGTATCAACCCCTTGAATTTCAACCTCCAACCCACTCTGCACCGAACCCAAAAGAGCTTGCACGTCTGCCGTAACATCGAACGGGACCTCCTCGTCAGCAAAATCGATCGTCGCCTCCAATAACGATGCTGCACGAATCAAATTATCACGCCATTTTTCAGCTAAATCTCCTAGATCGCCCGATAAAACGCGAAGAGCTTGCCGACGTTGGGCCTCAGTCTCTGCATCAATAAGGTCTGCCAAACCTTCTACTTGGGCCAAATCAAGTCGACCATTTTCTAATGCACGTCGAGTAAACTCCCCTGCTTCTGCAAAACGAAGGCCGTGAATATTAGAAAGTTCCTCAAGCACCGAATTTACAGTCGCAATCGAGCCATGAAGATGTAACTCAAGCACTTCCTCGCCCGTAAAACTCTTTCCCTTCGGAAAATATAAAACTAATGCCTCATCCAAACGATTGCCATTCTTATCCATAAGAACGCGAATGGATGCTACACGTGGCTTTGGTAGTAATCCAAAAAGAGTTTCCCCAACTGATGTTACAAAAGAACCAGATACCCGAACGACAGCGACCCCCGCTTTACCGGAGGCCGTTGCCAATGCGAAAATAGTGTCAGGCTCATAGGCCATCGAGATTCCCTAGGTATTCATAGAATCAAAAAATTCAGAATTCGATTTAGTTTGCTTCAATTTTGACAACAGAAATTCGACTCCATCTGTAGTACCCATTGGATTTAAAATCCGACGTAATACAAACGTTTTAGCCAAGTCTACCTTATCAACCAAAAGCTCTTCTTTCCTCGTTCCGGATTTAAGAATATCGATCGCTGGGAATACGCGCTTGTCTGCGACTTTCCGATCAAGAACGATTTCTGAGTTACCCGTTCCTTTGAACTCTTCGAATATAACTTCGTCCATTCGACTTCCCGTATCGATCAAAGCCGTCGATATTATCGTGAGCGACCCACCTTCCTCAATATTCCGAGCTGCCCCAAAAAACCGTTTAGGGCGTTGCAATGCATTAGCATCGACACCACCAGTCAAAACTTTACCCGAGGATGGCACCACCGTATTGAATGCTCTACCAAGTCTTGTTATCGAATCAAGTAGTATAACTACATCTCGTTTATGTTCGACTAAACGCTTAGATTTCTCGATAACCATTTCCGACACAGCCACATGGCGTGTTGCAGGCTCATCAAAGGTAGAGGAAATCACCTCACCTTTTACAGATCGCTGCATGTCTGTCACTTCCTCCGGACGTTCATCAATGAGTAGCACGATAAGGTAACATTCAGGGTGATTAGCTTCGATACTGTGGGCAATATTTTGGAGTATGACGGTTTTGCCAGTTCGAGGAGGCGCAACAATTAACGAACGCTGACCTTTGCCGATTGGAGCCACAAGATCAATCACACGGGCTGATTTATCTTTTGTGGATGGATTTTCTATTTCCATTTTCAGACGCTCGTCTGGATACAATGGCGTCAAATTATCAAACGCAATTTTGTGCTTTGCTTTTTCTGGCGTTTCAAAATTAATCAACGCTACAGTAATCAATGCAAAATATCGCTCTGCGTCCTCTGGGGCCTTCATTACGCCGTCAATAGTATCTCCGGTACGTAGCGAATACTTTCGAATCATTTCTGGCGACACATAAATATCGTCTGGACCAGGTAAGTAATTTGCCTCAGGTGAGCGTAAAAACCCAAAGCCATCTTGCAGAACTTCCAGAACGCCATCACCTGAGACTTCCCAACCATCCTCGGCACGTTCCCGAAGAATTTGAAACATCATTTCGCCCTTGCGCATTGTAGAAGCGTTTTCAATGTCTAATTCTTCCGCAACCGCCAATAAATCTTTTGGGCTTGTTGCTTTTAGATCAGCGAGAGCGAGTTTTTTTTGTGTCATGAAAATATCCTGCGACAGCCTTTTTCGGCAGTTCGTAACGTTTGTAAATTGAAAAGACACAGAATCCGGACGGATCAGTCTAAGAGACGGTTATTCTTTGCCGCCTTCAAAGTCAACTCAGTCAAAATTTAATAACGACTGACGACACGATTATTATCAAAAGAACAGTAGGGACTTCGTTTATTAGCCGATATTGGCGTCCAGTAAGAGTGTTAGCATTCTGACTGAACTTTTTACGCAGTTGAAAAAGCCAATGGTCAAAGCCAGTCATCGTAATCACACCAAAAACTTTTGCGTATGGCCAAAAAGCATCCCAATCAACAATACCGGGAGTAAACACCAAAACGAGCCCCGCTAGCCATGTGACAACACTCGCAGGCCCCATTATGTATCTCTGAAGCTTGTATTCCATGACCTTTAACGTTTCATCAAGATTGTCGCCAATTTGGGCCCTTTCAACATGATAAACGAATAGGCGAGGTAGGTAGAATAAGCCCGCCATCCAAGAAATCACAGCTACAATATGGAGCGTCAAAATATATGGATAAATCTCTACTAAAAAATACACGATGCTGGCATGCCTTAAGTGTTATATTCTTTCCTTCTTAATTAAATAAAGAAATATAGAAAAGGATGATGATTAAGTAGTAACCAGAAAATGGTGGGATTACTTCATTGTTCCCGTGGTTACACTCATGGAGTATAAATAGTTACCATTGCAAGCGAGTATGCTTATGCATAGGAAAATTTCATATTTATAACAGACGCTTATCATACTACCGTAATATTTTTAATGTGGATAAGTATGTATCATTTGGTGGAAAATAGTAGATTGTCCACAGGTAAAAGTTTTCCCAATACACTGTGCAAAAAAAAGGTAAAAGATAGTGAAGCTCCGTAGTTCTATTAAAATGGCCCAAGTTGAATGATTTGTGCCAGTATCACGACAGAGCCACCCTCAAGGTTTTACACGGGATTATCCACATGTGTTCCGATCTAATCCTCGCATCAAACTCCACTAGTAGGGCAAAATTATTGCGTAATGCGTGTGTACATTTCAAGGCTGTAAATGCTCAAGTAGATGAAGAAATGATCAAGCTAACGTTGGCCACAGAATGTACCACGCCGCGTGATACTGCTGACACCTTAGCTGAATTCAAAGCTCGAAAAGTGAGCGCGTCTCATCCGGGGGCATTAGTCTTGGGATGTGATCAGGTGCTCGACTTTCAGGGAAAGGTTTTTTCTAAGCCTAGATCTTGCAACGATGCACGCTCCCAACTTTGTGATCTGCGTGGTAACAGACACCAGCTTTTTTCGGCGGCAGTGATCTATCGCGATGGTCAGCCTCTTTGGCGTTTTATTGGGGCTGCACGTCTGACGATGCATAATTTCACTGACGCTTATTTAAATGAATATTTAATGCGGAACTGGGATGGCGTAAAGCATTGTGTTGGAGCGTACAAGTTGGAAGGAGAGGGGGTAAGACTTTTCGAAAAGGTTGAGGGAGATTACTTTACCATCCTTGGTATGCCACTTGTTGAAATATTGTCTTATCTGACGCGTCAGGGAGAGCTTCAAAGATGACACTGCCATCTATACCGCTGTCTGGTGTAATCGGAGATCCGATTGCTCACAGTAAGTCACCAAAATTGCATGGTTATTGGTTGCGCAAATATGGCCTAAACGGTCAATATGTCCCTCTTGAGGTTGAGACTGACGATTTGGCAAATGTTCTAAAGGCGATGCCTCGTATGGGATTTGTTGGATGTAATGTCACGTTACCACATAAAGAGCGTGCTTTGCATTGTGTTGACCAAATCACAGATAGAGCGACACTGATTGGCGCCGTCAACACAATAATATTTCGCAATGATGGGACGTCGCTTGGTGATAATACAGACGGATATGGGTTTATAGAAAATTTGCGCCAAGGCGCGCCGAACTGGCTTGCTGACACGGGGCCAGCTGTCGTTTTAGGGGCTGGAGGTGCAGCGCGGGCGGTCATAGCATCGCTTCTGGATGCTGGGGTCGCGGAGATTTTTCTTACCAATCGGACAAGAGCTAGAAGTGAACAATTACGCGAAGATTTTGGTGCTCGAGTGATAATCGTGGATTGGGTTCAGGCCGGAAATGTATTGGAGAAAGCTGCAACGTTAGTGAACACTACTTCTTTGGGAATGATAGGAAAGCCAGAATTACGCGTTCCCCTCGATGGTTTGCAAAAAAATACAGTAGTCACTGATTTGGTTTACACGCCAATTCAGACTCCATTACTTGCGAAAGCAAGCAGTAAGGGATGTACTACGGTTGATGGGTTAGGAATGTTGCTACATCAAGCCGTTCCAGGATTTGAACGTTGGTTTGGTAGGCGACCTGTTGTGGATGATGAAACCCGACAGGCGATACAGTAATGCCTTTTAGTGTTGGGCTCACTGGTTCCATTGGCATGGGAAAATCCACAACGGCTGCATTGTTCGCTGACGCCGGCTGTGAGGTGTGGGATGCGGATGCAGTGGTACACAAACTGTATTCGAGAGGTGGCGCGGCTGTACCTGCTATAGCTAAAGCCATCCCAGAGGCAGTAAAAGACGGAGCGGTATCCAGAGAAGTACTTAAGAAAATTTTACAATACGATCCAAGTATATTGAAAAAACTTGAAGATATAGTGCACCCGTTGGTCGCCCAAGACCGAAAGCAATTTTTAGCCTTGTCGGCTTCAGACATAATCGTATTCGATATACCACTCCTTTTCGAAAGCAATGGAAATCAAAAGATGGATGCCGTTGTTTGCGTGTCAGTGTCACCTGATATTCAAAGACAAAGAGCTCTGAGTCGGGGAACGATGGATTTAAAACAATATGACACGATTCTTAGAAAACAGATTCCCAATTCGGAAAAATGTGACAGATCAGATTTTGTAATTCACACTGATACAATTGAACATGCACGCGAACAAGTTACTGAAGTTATTGAAGAAATAAAAAAGAGGATAATCGATGCGTGAAGTTGTTCTTGACACAGAAACTACCGGTTTTGATCCTCAAAATGGAGACAGGATCGTCGAGATTGGGGCTGTCGAACTACTAAATCATTTGCCGACTGGTAAAACCTACCACCAATATATCAATCCTGAGCGGTCCATGCCGAAGGATGCATTCGAGGTGCATGGTATTGGGCCTGACCTACTGGATCCACCACAACCTATTAAGTCAGGTTCTGTGACACTAGGTGATAAGCCCTTATTTAAAGATATAGGGAAAGAGTTTTTGGATTTTGTTGCTGGTGCCAAACTAGTAATCCACAACGCAGCATTCGACGTAAAATTTCTTAACGCTGAACTGCGTTGGATCAATCTCCCACAAATACCGTGGCCCCAAGCTATTGATACATTAGCGATCGCGCGCAGCAAATACCCCGGATCTCCGGCGTCGCTTGACGCTTTGTGTCGGCGCTTTGGAATCGACAATTCAAACCGCGCGTTACATGGAGCGCTCCTGGATTCAGAAATCCTTGCAGAGGTGTATTTGGAGCTGATTGGAGGCAGACAGCCGGACTTGGTCCTTGGCTCAAGCCCACAAAGCAAAAATTCCGCTAAAGAAAAACAGGAATGGCGTCCACTGCAACGCAGTGTGCCGCTGGGTTCAAGATTGACTGCTACAGAAAAAAGCGCTCACATTACTTTTGTTGACTCAATGGGGAGCAATGCGCTGTGGTTGAAAGATGAATAACCGCTTCAATGAGCGCTACGCGCATTAGCCACCGGTCAGTTGGTGGGCTTGTCGTCCTTTTCCGCAGCGGCACGGCGTGCAATTTCCGAGCGATAAAGTGCCATAAAATCAATAGTATCCATGTTTAATGGTGGAAAGCCGCCATCTCGAGTCACATCGCTGACGATACGACGAAGGAACGGAAATAACATCCTTGGACATTCAATTAAAAGGAAAGGATGCATCTGCTCTTCTGGAACCCCTTCAATGTGAAATACACCAGCATATTCGAGCTCAAGAATAAACATTTCTGTGTCATCAGCTTTGTTTTTTGAAATTACATTAAGCTTGATCATCACTTCAAACTGATGCTCAGCAGGGCGCTTTTTTGCATCCAGATTGACTTGAACTTGCACGTCTGGTTGCGCGCTTCCTGAACCACCTTTTTGCGCGAGGATATTCTCAAAAGACATATCACGAATGAATTGCGCCAAAACATTCATTTTGACCTGAGGTGCCTGCGTCGCAGGCTGTGCCGCACCATTGCCGTTATCCGACATCATCAATCTCCAAAAATTCGACTTTGAAACGCTCTAACAGGTCAAAAGCGTGTCCTCAATGCCTTGTCCAGCCAGATGGTGATTGTGGTGGATTTTCTCGCGGTTTAATCTCTGAATATTCTCCGTCGATAAACTCTTCCTGCGCGCTATCGTGTGAATTGTGCGTTGCTTTTGTTCCCACTGTAAAGGAATGCATTTGGACGCGTTTTTTTAACTGTTTCAGCGCCATCACTCGAAATGGTGGCATCAATAATGCAAAACCCAGAAAATCTGTGAAGAAGCCGGGGGTCAACAATAGGGCCCCTGCAATGAGGATCATGGCCCCATGAGCCAGAGGTTCGGTTGGGTTATCCATCTTGGAAAACGATTCCTGCAGCTGCCTAATTGCTAATTTTCCCTGAGTGCGCACCAAAAAAGTACCTGCAATGGCGGTCAAGAAAACAACGGCTAAGGTTGGCCACAAACCAATCGCGCCACCAACTTGGATGAACAGCGCAATCTCAAGGATTGGGATGGCGATAAAAGCGATGAGAAGCAGCATTTAGAATTATCCTCATAGGACTTTTGGCGAAGGTGGACTTGACCCACAGTGTGACATACATAAGTGCAGTAACAACGCGTTTCCATGCCCAAACCGAGGTTCCAATGAATTCACCGATCTTACAGCTACTAGTTCTTGCTGGTATAGCCGTCTTCCTGATTTTGCGGTTAAAAAACGTTTTGGGAACCCGCGATGGGTTCGAACCACCCCGTGAGGTTAAAAGTCAGTCAACCCAACACCGAGCACCTGACCTAGAGGTAATCGAGGGTGGACCAGACCGTGACATATTGGATCATGCAGAAGAAGGTAGCGCGACTGCGCTGGCATTGGCATCCATGAAATCCGCCGAACCCAGTTTTGGTGTAAGCGATTTTTTAGAAGGCGCGCGCGGGGCTTACGAGATGATTTTGGTGAATTTTGAAAAGGGTGATTTAGCAGCGATAAAGCCATTCTTGGGTCAAGAAGTGTATGACACATTTATTGAGGTTGTTGAGGCTCGAGAAAAGCAAGGGCTTACAATCGAGAGTGAGTTTGTTGGTGTTCGAGAAATGAATTTGGCTAGCGCTTCGTTTGATCCAAATACCGCAGAGGGAGAAATTACCGTCCGGTTTGTGGGAGAGTTGACCCACGTTGTGCGGAGTAAAGATGGCGAAATTTTAGAAGGTAGCGAAAGCCAAATCAAGCGGCAAAAGGATGCCTGGACGTTTGCTCGCAAAATGGGCGAAAACGATCCTAACTGGCAGCTTGTCGCCACTGACGAATGAACAAGTCGGTTCTGGCATTTCTGATGGTTGGCCTGATGCTGACCGGCAGCAGTGCTATGGCCGATTTGAGAACAAAGGTACTTTCTTTTCAAGACCTTGAGGGCTGGTCAGAAGATGATCACGAAGCTGCACGGCAAGTCTTTTTGAACACGTGTATGGACTTCGACGCGCCTGATTGGAAAACACTTTGCGCAGCAGCCTCCGGGCTGGAAAATGCGCGGAACTTTTTCGAGCTTTTGTTCAGGCCAGTATTGATTGAAGATGATTCTGGTGGCCTTTTTACAGGTTATTTTGAGCCTGAACTTGATGGCGCAAGAACCCCAGACGGACGGTACCGATATCCCATTTATCGGATGCCACCAGAGGCGCAGAGCGTCACCAAATGGCTGACCCGCCGAGAAATTGAAACCACGGACGTGTTGCGCGGACGTGGTTTGGAAATTGCCTGGGTTGACGATCCAGTGGAGCTCTTTTTTCTTCAAATTCAGGGTTCTGGGCGAGTGCGGTTACCAGACGGCTCTCATATTCGTGTTGGGTATGGTGGGGCGAACGGACATCCTTACCGTTCCGTCGGCGTAGAGTTGGTACGACGAGGCGTTTATGGATCACATCAGGTAAGCGCTCAGGTGATCAAAAACTGGGTTCGACGCAATCTTACCGAAGGATTGGAGTTGTTGCGTCATAACGATAGCTACGTTTTTTTTCGCACTGTCAATAAACGTGTGACGTCTGACAAAGGTCCGTTGGGAGCGATGAATCGATCGATAACCAAAATGAGATCTGTTGCTGTTGACCCTCGGTACACGCCATTAGGCGCACCGGTTTGGATCGAAAAGGATGGGGATTACCCGCTTCGGCGATTAATGATAGCACAGGATACGGGTGCTGCGATTAAAGGTGCACAAAGAGCTGATATTTTTGTTGGCACGGGTGATGAGGCCGGCAAGGCGGCAGGAAAGCTCAAAGACGCCGGCCGAATGATCGTCTTGATGCCGATCCAACGCGCTTATGCGATGTTGCCGGAGTCGGTCCTTTGAGTCGAACCCGTCTTACTAAAGAAGATGTGGCTCTTTGGCGAAAGGTGGCGGATCAAGCGCAAAGGCTTCATCCGGAAAATCCTAAACAAACTCCGTCGTTCCCTAAACCAAAGCCCGTTGAGCCGCCAAAGAGGCCTATCCCTGATTTCACAGTGGGCGCTCGGGCTGCAACGCGGATACCGAGAAACGATTTAGCACTGGGTATTTCAGAGCGGGTTGCACGACAGCCTGTTCAGATGGACCAAAAGGCTTTCGTAAAGCTTAAGCGTGGAAAGATTTTTCCTGAGGGAAAGATTGATCTGCACGGTATGACAATGAGCGAAGCCCATCCCGCATTGATTGATTTTTTGTTTCGTTCGCACGCGGAAGGCAAAAGGCTTGTATTGGTCATAACGGGCAAAGGAAAACAAAAGCTGGACGATGGGCCCATCCCAACTCGTCGGGGTGTTTTAAAACACCAAGTACCACAATGGTTAACATTACCATCACTCCGTCCCGTCGTGCTTCAAGTGGCTGAAGCTCATGTCAAGCATGGTGGCAAAGGGGCTTACTATGTATACTTGCGACGGAAATAGGTGCTAGAGGTTAATGGGAGTTTTCTCTGGAAATTCCAAAAACCATGCTTGCAGTTGTAAAGCAAAAGAACACCGCAACCCCGAGATACTGTTGGGTTAACTCAATCCCAAAATCGATTAGAACGCCGGTGATGGCGGGGCCAATAGCGGATCCAAAAACCATGACTGCCGCCACAACAGCCTTGATTGAACCAATATGTCGAGTGCCGTAAAATTCAGCCCAAAAAGCTGGAAACAAGGTCGCTAAAGCACCAGCGCTAATACCCATCAAGAGCATGCCCAATAATGCTTGTAGTGGTGAGTTTGCCCCGTAAAAAATAATAAAAGCAGCAACCATTGGCGCTTGTGAGAAGGGTAATAGTGGAGCTGTGCCCAGCCTATCCAGCGCCCATCCCGATATTAGCATGGCTACTATGCTTGTGATTGTAAAAAATGGAAACAGGGCTACCAAGTCGAAGTGGGTCCACTCTTTAATGGCTGCAAAGTGAACTTGATGAAAGAAAAAAGCTGTGTTGAATGCTGGTGGTCCCAAAATTGCTGGAACCATGAACCAGAATAAGGGGTGTCGTAGTGTTTGTGTGCGTGTCCAGTGCTTGTCTTGCATGCCGGCCGCCTCTTTTCCCTCCGACATCATTCGCGGCGTCCTCTCTTGAGCCAACAAGGCCCACAAAACAGGAATACCGGCACATGCAAAAACTGCGCTGAACCACCAAAAATTTCGCCAGTTATCTGAAGACATGACTGATACAATTACCAATGGGATAAAGGCCTGGCCTAATGAAAATCCCAAGGCAGAAACAGAAAGTGCTTTTCCCCGAGTTGCAACAAACCAACGCGCCATTGCAACAACTGCGATATGGCTCAGCATTCCCTGTCCAGTAAACCTTAGCGCAAAAATAAGAAACGGGAGCGCCCAAGCTACACGAATTTCAGCCATCCAGATACATGAGGCTGCTAGGAATGCTAAAGACAACGCTCCAAGAACGCGAACCCTGAAGTGATCTGTCAAAACACCAGCCCAAATCATGACAACAGCTGAAACACTTGTTCCGATCAGATAAATCCCGCCCCAGTCGCCGTGGCTGAGACCAAACTCCGAGCGAATCTCGCCTGCAAAAAGTGAGATGAAGAAAGTTTGTCCAAAACTCGACAGAAGTGTCAGTAAAACCCCCGGCAAGAGCCACCTGAAATTTTGCTTGAAAAATTTGTCTGTACTAGGCATTTGCTTGAGTAACTCTAATTTGGCAATAGCCGGACGGAGCAATTGAGAACAGCCGTATCAGATGTTTTTCTTGCAAGCGATGACGGATTTAAAGTTTTGATCATACCAATATTGGCTCTTCGGCCCCAAAAGCCTGAAGCAGGACATTATTTGATCCAATAAATTGCAGGCACGTTATCACTAAAGTACATAACGGCTTACATCCACAGATTTCGCCAACTCACCAAGATTCTTCTCAACAAAACTTGAATCGACTGTTATTTGGTCACCTGATCGATCAGGCGCAGAGAAGCTGAGTTCTTCAAAAACGCGTTCTAAAACGGTGTACAAGCGCCGGGCCCCAATATTTTCCACTGATTGATTCACGTCTGCAGCAATCTTGGCTAAAGCTTTGATCCCATCCTCGGTAAAGGTGACAGCTACGTCTTCCGTACCCATTAGCGCTGTGTATTGAAGTGTAAGCGCATTGTCAGTTTCAGTAAGAATCCGAACAAAATCATCCTCCGTCAAAGCCCGTAATTCAACGCGAATAGGTAAGCGGCCTTGTAATTCAGGTAAAAGATCGGAGGGTTTAGCGATGTGAAAAGCACCGGATGCGATGAATAAAATATGATCGGTTTTAACCGGCCCATGTTTTGTTGAAACAGTCGTGCCTTCGATTAGTGGAAGAAGGTCACGTTGAACGCCCTCGCGGCTGACATCACCACCACGAGCTTCCTGCCGAGCACACACTTTATCAATTTCATCAAGGAAAACGATACCGTTCTGCTCCACAGCCTCCAAAGCAGCGCGCGTAACGGTTTCATCATCTAAAAGCTTATCCGCTTCCTCCGAAATCAAAATCTCATAGCTTTCTGCGACTGAGAGTTTGCGTTTTACAGTTCGTCCACCAAGCGCCTTTCCGAAAAGATCGCCTATGTTCATCATTCCAACCTGGCTCCCCGGTTGGCCGGGCATGTCGAACATACCACCCATTGGGTTGGACGTGTCTGTGACCTCAAGCTCGATTACCGTTCCGTCTAGTTCTCCGGATTTTAGTTTCTTGCGAAACATCTCGCGAGTTGCGTCTCGGGCATCACTACCAGCGATTGCCTCAATGACGCGCTCCTCAGCGGCAAGGCGCGCTTTTGACTTCACGTCTTCTCTCATCATTTCGCGCGTTTGAAGTATGGCGGCATCTACCAGGTCTCGAACAATTTGTTCTACGTCACGCCCGACATACCCAACCTCTGTGAATTTTGTAGCCTCAACTTTTAAAAATGGTGCTTTTGCAAGTTTTGCAAGACGTCGGCTGATTTCAGTCTTGCCGACGCCGGTTGGTCCGATCATCAAAATATTTTTTGGGTAAACTTCGTCCCTAAGATCATCCGCAAGTTGCTTGCGCCGCCAGCGATTGCGCAGGGCGACGGCTACCGCACGCTTGGCGTCTTTTTGACCGATGATAAAGCGATCAAGTTCGGAAACGATTTCACGTGGAGTTAGATTTGTCACAAATGGGCCTTTGCATCTTCTTAATAATTTATTTCGCCGCTGAACTGATTGGAGCAACGACCTTTAGGTACAGAGACGGCATTGGCGCCCTCGACGTGACCCGGAGAGATCTTGATTGTGTTACTTTTTAAACTGACCTCAGGATTTGGTTGAATGTTGGCACGGATTAGCATGGTCGAGCGTGCGCTATTCTTAGAATCAGTAGAAAGGCATTTTTAGTCATTTGGTGATCTTTTCAACCGTCAGGTTGCCGTTGGTGTAGACACAAATGTCAGACGCGATTTCCATTGCCCGCCGTGCAACACCTTCGGCATCAAGATCAGAGTTCATCAAGGCGCGACCAGCAGCAAGAGCATAGTTTCCACCCGATCCTATCGCGGTAACGTCATGTTCGGGTTCCAGAACGTCCCCGGCTCCAGTGATCACAAAAATATCACTTCCATCGGAGACAATCAGCATTGCTTCTAGCTTTTGCAAATATTTGTCAGTTCGCCAATCTTTGGCAAGTTCCACACTGGCGCGCGCCAATTGACCAGGTGTAGCTTCCAGCTTCGCTTCCAACCGCTCCAAGAGCGTAAATGCGTCTGCAGTTGACCCAGCAAAACCTGCAATAATTTCATGCCCACCTGGCTTAAGCCGACGGACCTTACGGGCCGAACCTTTAATCACGGTCTGGCCCAGTGATACTTGACCGTCGCCTGCTATCACAACCTCTGTGCCTTTTTTAACACCGATGATCGTTGTGCCATGCCATCCGGGAAATTGGCTTTCCACGATTTGGATCTCCTGTCTGTTCAAAGTCCTATATGAGCCTCACAACCGCCGGGCACAAGAGTCGCTCTTGAAGGTCAGATTTCCTAAGCTTAGCGTCAAATAGATGCAAAGTAAGAAACACATCAAGTTCTATTTGCCTGACGGTTTGCGTCAAAGCGCTCAGGCTGGACAGCATAACTTTTTAAATCAAGTCCGCACCGTGTTGTGCGCAGCAGGGTTTTCTGTGGAATACCTGAAACCAGATAATGCTAAACCTGATCCGGCTAGCTTTTCGTTGTTTCACATGGATGAGCCATTTTTGAAAAAATCTGTGACTATCCGGAGGGCCTATTTTTATCCATTCTGGCAAATTGAGCGCTCAAGTCAAAGATGGCAATGGGATATTGCAAAGGCCAAATTTAACCCTGATGGAGTTGAATTTTTAAAGGCACAACATTTTTATCAAGCCTGGCAAAAAAGGTTGTTTTCAGCTCAGCTTGGCGCGTTGTCTCAAGATGGTTTTGTGTATGTTCCACTGCAGGGACGGCTCTCTCAAAGGCGCTCCTTTCAAATGTGTAGTCCATTACGAATGATTGAGCATGTGCTGACGCAGGAACCGATTAAGCGCGTGGTCGCGGCGCTTCATCCAAAAGAAGTATATACTGATTTAGAGTTATCTGGATTAGAAAAACTGGCAGTCCAATATAAACGCTTGGAATTGAGAATGGGAGAAATGGAGAAGTTGCTCCCGTGCTGTGATTATGTTGTGACGCAGAATTCAAGTGTTGCTTTTGCAGGTTTCTTTTTTGGTAAACGCTGTGTCACGTTCGCCAAAATCGACTTCCATCACATCACTGGTGATGTAGCGACGCTGGGCGTTGATGAAGCGTTTCACTTCGTGAGGGAACGCGCCGTAGATTTTGAGAAATACATTTGGTGGTTTCTTCAGAAAATGTCCATTAACGCAGGCCGCCCGGAAGCAGAAGATAAAATCAGGTTGCGTTTGCAAGCTCTGGGCCTGCCAGTTTGAGACAGCCTTAAAAACGCCCAGTGAAAATCGGGCGTTTTGTTAGTATGGCCGTTTCTGTTAGATAGAATCTTCAATCCAACTTTGCAGTGCAGCCTTGGGAGCCGCACCAGCGCGGTTTGACACAACCTGGCCATCTTTAAAGATGAACAACGCTGGAATGCCGCGAACACCCATCGCCGCAGCAGCGTTTGGGTTTGAGTCCACGTCGACTTTGGCAATCTTGATTTTGCCCTCCATCTCTGTCGACAACTCTTCAAGCGCGGGGCCAATTTGCTTACATGGACCGCACCATTCGGCCCAGAAATCCACAACGACGGGGACGTCTGAATTTTTTACTTCTTCGTCAAAGGTGGCATCGGTGACAGCGACGGTTGCCATGTATGGTCTCCTAAATGATAAGATTTGCAGAAATTAGGGAGCCGCTGCATGCCCGTCAAGGTGCCCTGATAAAGCAAGCGCATTTGTCACAACTTCGTGTGGAAGAACCATATATTTCGCAGTATGGGTCCAGAGAAGCGCGGTCTCAATATAACGGCCGGGAAATATCTGCGAAAGGCCGTGAGCATAGGCGCCCATCTGGCGCAGAAGCCCCTCCGGTACTTGATCTAAAGAATTTGGCACAACCATGTTGGATTTGAAATCCACTGCAATTACCTTGCCTGGCGAAATAATTAGGCGATCGATGATGCCGCTCAAGGTTTTGGTGCCCATGGACGCGGTGATGGATACTTCAGCAAGTGCGTCTGACGCAAACAGGTGTTTGAGAGTAGGTGCTTCAATTACACGTTGGGCCTCGGCGAGTACGTCTTTGAAAACGAAATCTGGAATCTGTTGGTTTTTTGTACCTAAAAGGTTTTTGGCGGTTTTTGTCCATTTTGCAGGTGGAAGACTTGGCAGGTGTTCTAGTAGGAGGTGAATGAGTGTTCCGCGCAGCTTAGCTGTAGCTTCATCACGTCCGATATCGCTCGCAAGCGCCTTGGCCCCCCCCAGATCTGATGGGCTTAACGGACGCAGTACCGCAGGTGGCTCTGGGGCAGCAGACTTCAGGAAACTTGGCAGGCTTGTCGACCCAGCTTTGGCGATGTCGGTCGTTGGCGTAATCGGTCCCGACCAGTCGCCAAAGGAATATCGCAAACCGGAGCCGCCGTTGAACACTATTGAATGGGCGCCGCGCTTGGTCATCCCGTCGCGTACAATGTCGTACCAGCTGTTTCCATCGCTCCCAAGGTCACCAGCGGCCGCAACAATCAGCCATTTCTCTGCGCGCGTCATCGCCACATATAGTAGCCGCAAGCGCTCCTCCCTACTGGCTTCGGCTACGACGTCTCGCGCATCCATCAGCGCCTGAGGAGCTGTGTCAGCAGACATGTTCCATGCGATGACGCCGTCGTTCATCGGCACCAGCGGCGCGTCCGTGCGCACAGTGCGTTTGGCGGTGTCTGGCATGATAACAATTGGCGCCTCAAGGCCTTTGGATCCATGCACAGTCATCACCCTGATCTGGTTGCTCGCACTGTCCATCTGACGTTTGATCTCAAGGTCGTCGGTCTCCATCCACAAGAGAAAACCAGTGAGGCTGGGCACAGTGCCGGATTCATAGGTCAGTGCTTGGCTAAGTAGCGCGTTTATGCCATCTTCGGCTTCGTTGCCAAGGCGCGACAACAGGTGTTTTCGTCCCTCATGGCGTGTCAGTATGCGTTCAATCAAATCGTAGGGCCGGAGAAAGTCAGTTTTCCCCAGAAGGTCGTCAATAATTTCAAGTGTTTGCGGAAATTCTGCGCGCCGTTTTCGCAGCGCCTCCCAAAGAAAAAGTGACTGACGTCGATGTGCGAGATCGAATAGTGTTTGTTCAGACCACCCGATCAATGGTGAACGCAAAACCGTTGCCAGCGAAAGATCGTCTTCCGGCGTACTGAGGAACGACAGGAAGGCAGCAAGGTCACGAACGGCGACCTCTGCTCCGATTTTGAGTCTGTCGGCTCCGGCAATTGGGAGATTCTGTGATTTACAGGCGCGAATGATTTCGTGAAACAAATCAGAGCGCCGCTGCACAAGGATCAGAAAATCACCGGGCGTTACTGGACGCTGTGCATACTGTCCAGTTCCAAGGCGTTCGTCAGGCAAGCTGGCGCCACCGTTGATCATCTTGCTGATTTCGCTGGCGATTAGGTTGGCAAGCGTAACGTTGTGATGCGTATGCCCGTGTCGATCAACTGGATCAAACCAGTTTCCTTTTTCTATTTTTTTAACTGCGTCGACCACAGGCCAAAGATCTACACGACCCGGCATGTCTTCATGAAAGGCGTGGTGAGAGTTTTCGCGAGGAAAACCGGCGCTGTGCTTGTCACCAAAACATGTATCCACAAGATCAAGAATTGCAGTGGACGATCGAAAAGAATACTCCAAACTCAGGCATTGTAGCTGTCGACCGGTCGGGGCCATGCGTGCTTCAAACTCATGCTTCATGCGATCAAACTCGGCTGGATCAGCACCCTGAAAGCTGTAGATTGACTGTTTTTTATCCCCGACTACAAAAATGGTGCGCAACACATTTTCGCGCGCACCGCTGCCGCTGGTGAATTCCTGTGTCAGTCGCTCAATAACTTGCCATTGTGCAGGACTGGTATCCTGTGCTTCGTCAACCAGTATGTGATCGATTCCACCATCCAGCTTATATAACACCCACGCGGCAACGGTTGGATCATTCAGCAACGAACAGGCACGAGATATCAGGTCATCGAAATCCAGCATCCCACGTTGTTGCTTGTAATCTTTGTAGAGCTTCAAAAAACGATGTCCAAACGCGTGTAAAGCGCTGCTTCGTTGCTTCGCAGACAGCGCCAGCCGCGCTTCGCGGGCGTCTGCGATGCGGCGCATTAACGGTCCAATTTGAGCATTCAAGCTGAGATTTGTTTCGCGTATTTTCTTTGTTGGAAAGTGGTCTATTTTAGCTGAAAATGGCTCTTTTGCAGATTTTCCATACAGAAAAACACTTTCTAGGACTGGAAATGCAGCTATGTTCAGGCCGTCGATGCTAGCCAACTTCTCGGCAGCTTGTTGATCTTTCGCACTACCGGCTTGACAGGCGGTGATCAGTTCATGCAGCAATTTTATTTCTCCACCAAGAAACACAGATGCCAGAAGAGTGGACTCCGATAGGCCCGGAGCCAGACCGAATACTTCTGAAAAATTAGTCGTCGAAAGCGAACTACTGAAGGCGTCAGCCTTACGCACAAGAGCTGCTGTAAGGTCGTTGAGATTTTCACCAGTGTAGTGAAACGCTAGGGACCTCACCAAATGCGCATCGTCACCTCCCGCCATCTGATCGGTGATGTCCTGCCGCAATAGGGCGGCGGTACGATCTTCCATTTCTGTGAACAGAGGAGAGACGCCAGCCTCGAGTGGGAACCGGCGCAGGAGCGATGCGCAAAACGAGTGGATTGTCTGGATTTTTAATCCGCCTGGTGTTTCAATTGCACGGGCGAATAATGTTCTAGCTTGTTGTAGGTCTTTCTGAGCGATGCTGTCGTCAACGCCAAGTTCGGAAAGGTCGTGCCGCAAGGCCCTATCGTCCTTCATGGCCCAACTTCCCAGTCGTTTAAAAAGCCGATTCTGCATCTCGCTGGCAGCAGCTTTTGTGTAGGTCAGACATAAAATGTGTTGTGGTAAAACCCCTTGTAGCAACAATCTGGCCACGCGGTCAGTTAAAACCCTGGTTTTACCCGACCCGGCATTGGCGGACAGCCAAGTACTGTTTTTGGGGCTAGATGCCTGAACTTGTCGCTCTGTGGCATCACTGCGCGCCATCAGGAAAGCTCCTCTGGATTTACTTTGCTTGTTGCATCCCATTCGCCAAAACGCGCCAACTGATCATAATCCCCACTTTCGCTGTCTAAGTGCATGGCGCGCCGTGAAGTGAACCCCTTCCCGTCAATGTTGTATTGGGTGATTAGGGAAATAAATTCGTCCCAAACTTGTGAGGGAGGTGTTTCATTGAGGGGCGCAGGCTGATCTTTTGGTGTGTTACCCAGTCCGATGTAAATGGCGTCGGCAACCGTTGCTGCGTTGAGGTCTTTGAAGTCGCCTTGCTCAGCCAGCGCCGCTTCAAGGAGTAACTGCTTGTCAAAATAGGTTTGCTCGCTTTTTGAGGGAGGCGTGCCGGTTTTGTAGTCGTAGATCAGAAGCCGTCCATCTGGCATTTGATCTACGCGATCCGCTTTGGCTGACAGGGTAAAGCCCAACTTGTCGATATGCCCAGCCGCGCTGCGTTCGAAGGCAATCGGTTTTGCAAGAGAGTTTCGTTCTTTTTCGCCGGCGACAATGTGATCACAGACACGTTCTATTCTGGCCCGCCAAAGCTCACGAATTGTGGGCCATGGAACGTTTTTGTTAAGAACTGTCTCTGATATCTGCAACAATCTATGGCGCGAAAGCATTGTCTGGTCATCTGCGGTTTTAATAAACTCTTCCAATACCTCATGCACAATAATGCCGCGTAGAAGTGCATTTGGCGTTCTCATGAGAGGATCAAGCGGGCGCAATCTAAGGATATGTTTTGCGTATATTGCATATGGGTCGCGGATCAGCCGCTTTACTTCAGTGACGGATAGCTTTGTTAAGCGAGCGGCTAAGGGTGGCGTTGGAGATGGCCGTTTTGCAGCATCCACCGGTGTGTAAGTTTCCATTTTGCGAACAAGATCGAGCCACTCCTGACCGCGTGCGCGAATATCCTCTAGTGCTTTTTGACCACCTTGATCGGGCAAACCACCAAGAAGGTTAATTAACCTGTTTACCCATCTTGAGGGAACCGTTTCGGACTCCTCCGACCTGATCGCGCGGGTGATCCAAACCTCAGGTGCGCAAACTGCCTGCTGAAAGTCGTGCGCCGATAGGCCGATTCGGCGCTCGGGTACCAAAAGACCTGCATCGTGGCGCATTTTTCGGTTAAGCCAAGGGTCGGGTGACGGCGCTTCGGGCCAACTGCCTTCGTTCAAACCGCCAAGGATCACAAGGTCTGCACCCTGAACTCGAGCCTCAAGGGTTCCCCAAATCAAAACGCCTGGATGCCCACTATCGCGATCTCGCACTTCGGCGCGGGTTAGCATGGCGCCGAATAAATCAGAATATTCCGAAGCGGAAATCGATCCAGCCACTTCTGCGTGCTCGGTCGCCTCGGTAACAAGTTTCAGCGCCTCTTGCCCGGCCTTTTTCTTCCAGAGCTCACCCGAACCGTTGGCTGCACCATGTGAAATCCATTCTGCGCGCTGTATATGCGCCTCGATACGATTGCTCAAATCCAACGTGTCGGGATCGAGCTCTTGAAAAAAAGCCACCGCCAACCAACCTAGCCAAGTGCCCGGGTTCTGCTTCTGGCCGGCTGACCATTTGCTAATGTCTTGCTCGGTTGGGTAAACAATTCCCTTGCGTCTCAACCACAGCTCTAATTCGCGGGTGAATCGCAGGTGAGGCCCCCGGTCGTTGCCGCTGTGAGTTAAGGGGTGCTTAAGTAAGGTAAGTAACGCCTCAGAGGTGAGTTTGTGTCGAAAAAGATCTGAGACATGACGTAAAAAACGCCCAGGTGGTGACAGTTGCAAGGGTGTTCCGGCACTGTCGTCTGGTTCAATGTTCCAGCGGTCGAGTGCGGTTGAAACCTGACGTGTCAGCACTCTGTTTGGTGTGATCAATGCTGCGGTTTGGCCCTGATCAGCAGCTTTGCGCATACGGGCCGCAATGGTAAGCGCTTCTTCTCGCGTTGAGTTGGCTTCGACCAATGTGATGTTATTAGTTGCAATCTCAAGCTGACCCAGCTTGGGACCCTCAGACAGCCATTGATCCGTCACGGGCGCTGGGCGTAAAGCTAGGGACACAAGTCGGTTACGCGGGGGTGACGGCGGCGCTATATTGCACCATGCGCGCACTTCGTCAGGTTTGAGACTGACAGCATTGAGCAGGTTGCAAAATCGGTATTGAGGGTGATCTTCGCTGGTCAGATGTTCTGAAAGGTGTTTCCATAAATTAGCAGGCATATCAAAATCATATCCCGGCAAGACGATCGCGCCTTGGGGCAAATGGGCAACGGCTTTCATAAGGAGCATGGTTGTCCCACGTGATCCGGTAGAACCGGCAAGAATGATTGGGCTTTTTGGCGGGGTTTCAGACCACTTTTTTATCAGAATTTCTGTAATCCGCCTTTGCCGCGATTGCGCGTCGACTCCTTGACCGGCGTCATCGAGAAAATGCCGAACGATTTCAAGAAATGACCGAGCGCGGGCCCAATGCCCGGACTGATCTGAAATATCAAGACCTTCAATTGCGTCAAATGAAACGCCTTCACCCCGCATTTCGTCCATTAATCCGGCAAGACTGTCGGCTAGATCGTATATTGACGCCCGGGAGGCTAAATCTGGCTGCTTTTTTAATAGCTGTGAGATTAGTTCTATCAGTTCAAAGCGTAGCCTTATTGCAGGAGCGGCTGGTGGGACATCAGCTATTTCAGAACTGTTTGCGATGTCAGTCAGCAGTTGAATACGCGGCATCAACATTGCCGGCCCAGCCTCAAAAAGAGCCTTGATGCGACGCGCCATACGCGCCGTGTTCACTACAAGTCTTACCTGTGCCATTTGCTCGGGCGGCTTGTCCGCCATGTGTTCCATCAAGCCGCAGACAAGTACTGCAGGAAAGTCTGCTCCTGGTGGAACCCCAAATACTCTTGCCTTGTCCGATGGATCAAACATTGGTTTCTCTCAGCATGTGCTCTGCATCTTGAACTCCCTTTGGAGATCCTACATCGCACCAGTTTCCGGGATATGCCACGCCAAACAGGCGATTCCGTTTGATCATTTCGTCCCAGAGTTTGTTGAGCGAAAACACCGTGTCCGAGATTTGGCATAGCCCACCCGTTTTTATAATTTGAACGCCTCCGTAAATCATACCGGCACCACGGCTGATCTGCCCGTCACGGGTAATCAAAAAGTCGCCCAAACCTGAATGGCCGATTGCCCGTTCGGGTGGAACACAAATCACAAGTGCATCCATTTTGTTGGGGTCCCAATTGTTGAGGGCCAATTGAAATGGGTTTACGCCAGACCAAATAGCATCCGTGTTGGTGGTATAAACCGGGTTACTACCTAACAGAGGCAACGCATTCCTAAGGCCACCGCCAGTATCCAAAATGATGGGATATTCGTGAGAGAGTAAAATTTCAGTACCTTCAAGATGTGATTGCAACATCCCTGCGAGGTAATGAAGGTTGACTACGATTTTATGTGGATTGATGCGGTAGACTAAATCTAAAGTTCGGTCGATCAGCGGCCGACCTGCGACAGGGATCAGCGGCTTGGGGCAATCTTTGGTGAGAGGCCTCATGCGCGTACCGAAACCGGCCGCAAACATCATCACAGAATTGGGCTTTGGATGCATTGCCTTCTCAAATTTTTTAAGTACTCGGGGGTGGGTTCGGTTAAAGAATTCAGAAGAAGGTCTCGCGCTGATGTGAGCGACGGGTGCTGAAGATCCCTAATCAAGTAGGTCCAGACGCGTGGTATGAGGGTAATATAATCAGGCCGACCTGAGTGGATGCAAAGCCGTGCAAAGATACCGATAATGCGTAGATTTCTTTGCGCGCCCAGCGCACAGTATGCTGCCTGAAAATCTTGGCTGTCCTGTCCAGTAAGATCGATAAAGCGGGAAACCATTTTTCTCTCAAGGTGTGGGGGTACATCCCGACGAGCGTCTTGCAGTAAAGAGACCAGATCGTATGCAGGATGACCGACAAGTGCATCTTGAAAGTCGATAAGGCCGGCGCGCGCGACACCCTGCCGCCCGGGCATCCAGATAAGGTTCTCTGCATGAAAGTCGCGTAGAGTGAGGCCGGCTGTGCTACCTAAAATGTTGGATAGAATATTATCAAACAGAGGGAAAAAATCTGCTTTCTCACACTTGCTGTTTTCGTCTTCAACATACCAGTCGAACGTGACTTCCGTCATTTTTGCTAGCGCCTTAGGATTCATTTCTTCTAAATCGACCGGAGCATCTGTGTTGAACAGTCGAACGAGTACATCGATGGCAACTTCATAGAACTCAGTTTCAAACTGTGGATGTTTCGCCAAAGTGCTAGCAAAAACTCTATCGCCGAGGTCTTCAAGCAAAAGCAATCCAGATTTGACGTCCTGATCAAAAACCGTTGGGGCGCTCAAGCCAATCGATCTAAGATGCTGTGCAATTTTTACAAATGGATCTACTGAGGCGTTCCTGTCGGGTGGTGCATCCATTAAGATCGCGCATTCACCGGAAGCTTTGGTCAGGCGTAGGTAGTGGCGATTGGATGCGTCTCCGGCGACGGGGGATTTTATGCTCTGACCCCACCCAGCGTCCTCTAAGAAACAGTCAATTATTTTAGCTCTATGGTTCATCGGGGGACGATCTCTTCAATCTGGTTCCAGCGGGTGTTGTTCCAGCTCATTTTCAGCGCTCTGTGGTTCTCATTGGTGACGCTTTTGAAATGCATTGTAAGCGCGGATGCAGGCGCAAGCTCTCCCAATCTGTCTGGCCATTCGATCAGACAGATTGAGTCTTGAAAGGCATCCACTAAACCAAGTTCGATTACTTCATTTGGGGAGTTCAGGCGGTATAGATCAGCGTGCCAGATTTCACCAATTTCGGTGTTGTAAGTCTGAACCAGTGTGAAAGTCGGGGACGGGACATCTTCGTACGTGCTCAGAGTTGATTGGATGAGTGATCGTGCAAAATGAGTTTTCCCAGCCCCTATCGGACCTTCCAAAAGGATCACATCGCCAGAAGTCAGAATAGTACCGATCCGCGAGCCAAGCGCGGTGGTCTCTTCTGGAGAGGATGAGGAAATGGAAAGTGATTTACGCAACATTTCTCAAGAGTACTATGCTACACACTTCCTGCAAGACCTTCCCGACAAACACGAAAAATACTCTAGAAATACAAAAATTTCGTACTGACATACGTGAAAGATGCCTGCCAAAGGTCAAACTTGTCTAGTTTAGTTTTGGGAAAGACAATCATCCTTGTTACGACTAACGCCTATCCGGTGTTGGCGTCGTGACAACGAAAAAGGGTTATTCAATAACGTGGCCAAAGACCATTTTTCAGCCTGAAGACTAAGGCAAAAAAATATGCCTCATCCCAAGCCAAAGTGTTTGGCGGCGCGGTTTCTAAAAATTTGCCTAAGATCCTCGGGTAAAATAACCGCACTCGTAAATGAACATTTTGGTCAAGAAGCGTTCGGCAAGCCTTTTTTGAGGAGCGTTATGAGTACGTTCGTTATATTGTGAAAACAGGGTTTTGACCCATCTGGACCGCAAAATCTCCGGACACGGCGTCGATTACCGAACGTGGCCAAACGACTTCGATGATTGCTCCTGAGCGTGATGGTTCGTTTGATTTTGGAATGAGGCCGTTAGAACCGTTTGCAAAGCTGAGTTCCGCGCCCGATCTTTCGAGAAGAGTTTTTGCGATAAATAAACCCAACCCCATGCCTTCATAACCAGGTCTTTGTTTTCGGTCCTTTTCTACCTTTCTGGTTCGAACAAATGGATCGCCGATACGCCCAATTAGTTGAGGTGGGAACCCAAGGCCATCGTCCATTATGCGAACAGCGATTTTTTCTTCACTCCATTCAGACTCCACCCAAACGGTCGTTGACGCAAAATCAACTGCGTTTTGAATTAGATTCCGCATCCCGTGAATAATCTCTGGCCGCCGAAGAATCGTTGGTCCGCTCACGACATTCTGATGTTCAAAACATATTTGTTTTCCACGGTGCATGTGTGGTTCGGCAGCTTCCTCCAACACCGTTGAAAGGGGGGCCTTTCGCAAGTGCAGGTCGTCTTTTCCGGCCCGCCCCATCGATTTCAATATGTCTCGGCACCGGTCAGCCTGTTCGCGGATCAAGGCTGCGTCCTCTCTCAATTCAGGACGATCACTCAGGTCATCCATCAACTCTGCACTTGCCAGCTTAATCGTTGCTAGGGGTGTTCCAAGTTCATGTGCCGCCGCGGCAACTACTCCACCGAGGTCTGTCAACTTTTGTTCGCGTGCCAATGCCATTTGAGTTGCAGCCAGAGCTTCTGACATTGATGACATTTCGGAAACAACACGGCGCGAATAAACAGAGCTAAACAAAATCGCGATCACAATGGCCGCCCAAGTTCCAAAAAGAAAAACGTCTGGGATGCGCAGTATGAAATATTGCTGCGTTCTCAGAGGAATGTAGTATTCGAGCATGATGGAAACAAACAAAATTGCCAAAGTGGCAATTACCAGTGTGGAGCGCACAGACAATACGGAAGCTGAGATTGTCACAGGACCAACTACAAGCACAGAAAACGGGTTGTTCAGTCCGCCAGTCAAGAAAAGCAGAAAACTAAGTTGCATCAAATCAAAAAGAATCATGAACATATTTTCAGAGTCTGAAAGGAGTTTGTTTTCTGGAAAAACAAACATGGCAATCAAGTTCCCGATGACAGAGACTCCAACCGCAAGATAGCAAAGGCCGTATTCAAGCTCTAATTCGAAGGCAAACTGCGTGACTACGAGAGCCGTGATTTGTCCAAATATTGCAAGCCAGCGCACAAAAATTATCGTACGTAAGCGAATCCAATTTTTACGCTGTTCTGCTGAAAACAATTCGGACAAAAAATCTGTCATTCCTGCGCCTTTACTCTTGCCTATGCTAGATCAATTGTTAGGTCTCCGTGTAAGATCATACAACTCACATTCCCAGAGGTGCCGATATGGCTCGAATAGCCGCCATCATTGCAGTGTTTACAACGATTGTCGCTTTAGCGGGTCTATGGTTGATATCACGGGGTGCTGGAAATGCAGATCAATTCGCCGAGTGCCGACAAAGTCAGGTTGCTGGTGGAACTTCGGCTAT
>ERZ1046876.57-NODE-57-length-91228-cov-20.083643_pt1 | contig 91228 bp, 83 predicted proteins | sample MGYA00383094_ERZ1046876 | MGnify/ENA primary metagenome ERZ1046876 (study PRJEB29581, sample SAMEA5548364) | metagenome | biome: marine; feature: coastal; material: water | depth 50 m | study: Short-term variability in the microbial, nano- and picoplankton dynamics...
AGCGCATTTGGGTTTTGATGGATTTTATGGGGCAGCGCACACGCATGCGGGTCGCAGCTGATCAGCTTCAACCGACGAAGTGAATACAAAATTTCGTGGCAGGGGCATTGTTTTGCTGCTAAACAGCACATCAGTCAAAAGAGCAGGTAAGCTTCAAGGAAAACAAAGAATATTATGCCGTTCGACACATTGATCACGCTCACGCATACCGCACAAACTGTGTATCTTACAAACAGGGTAAAAGGCACTCTGTTTTCGATTTTCGTGGAGGCGGGTACCGGAATCGAACCGGTGTACACGGATTTGCAATCCGCTGCATAACCACTCTACCAACCCGCCTAGAATCTTAAATTTGGTTATACGAAGCGAATAGCGCGTGCAAGAGGCGGAAGTAAATTGGAGTTATCAAATTTAACCTAATTCACCGGGAGATTCACAAAAATTAAAGTTTGTGTATTTTGATGGGGTTCCCAAACTTTGGCTCAATGAGGTGCAGCGATAAAACGCAATCGCTCATCTTCCTGACCAACCAACCACGCCAGATCTCTGTCATAAGCTTCCCGGAGAAGATTTGATCCCAATGAAGAAAATAATGTCAGTTTTTGACCACTGCTCTTTCGTGCTAATCGGGCAAGGCCAAGATGATCATTGCGTTCTGCCAAAACATCCCACAGTTTATCAGGCGGCACAGACCTGTTGATCACTCGCTGCTTTGTCTGCAAATCTGAAACGTCTGCCCAACCGCTAACCTCTGCCAATTGCAGCCCGGGTGAAGAGGTGAGTGCGCCAAACTCAATCACTGCGATCCTCGACGTTGGAAAAGCCTCCCGCAAAGCCTTGATCATCGTACGCCACCCAAAAGCACTGTTATGGGCGATTTGATCCAGTTGCTTGTCGGATGGCGGTCGCAAAAAACGTTGTATGGCGAAGGAAAAGCACGAGTTCCACCACTCCTCCAGAGATCTGATAGAGAGATAAAAAATGTCAACCTTTTCAAAAACAGGCCTAAGAATCTTGATACTTCTGCGGAAATTTGGATAAATATTTTTAGTGTTAATGTTGTGGCGCACACTACCAATAAGGTTCTCTTCGCTCAAGATAATGCGGCGGCCGGCCGACTGTTCCCGCTCTAACATTGCTGCCAGTTTTTGCGCTGCGTTTTGGGCTGCGGTTTTTTGATAAGGCGTGAGCTTCGCCTGGCGGGGCATGAGACCACGTAACTTTCCATCACGTATATTTTCAGGGCCAATAAAGCTGATCCCCTTGCTTAAAAGTGTTTCACGATTATTCGCAAGCGCCTTTTGAAACAGGGTAGTACCCGTGCGGTGCGCGCCTAAATGTAAGACGATCAAAATAGTTCTCCGAATACATTGATTCTGCACAAGAATGCATACGTCAACCACTTAGGCATTACACCCTACTAAAACTCGGCCACTTCAGCTCCGATCATCAAAAAATAACCAGAGCCCGCTTACCACATATGAACGGGCTATCACGTAAATGTCATAGATAACATGCATAATGATAGTCATCAGTTGGATGGAAATAGTGACTTGTAAAAGGAACATGTTATTCCTGTGATAGAACTGAAGTACCTTACATCAGGCCGAAACAACATAAGGTCTAGCATGAACGTTTATCTACACGGCCTCTCCACTGCAGTGCCGCCATACTGCCTCACGCAAACAGACATCAAAGAACGCGCGTCGATTATTTTTGGCGAAAAATACCCCCAATTTGACCGCCTCTCGAAAGCTTTCAACACAGCTGGGATCGACAAGCGGTATTCTGCTGTCCCAATCGATTGGTTTTCGAAACTACACGGTTGGGCGGACCGCAACGCGGCTTTCTTGACTGGGGCCAAAGCTATGTTCATTAAATCCGCAGAAAACGCACTTCAAAACGCAGGCTGGGTAGCGTCTGATGTGGATTGCGTTGTCAGCGTTTGCTCAACAGGTATTGCCACACCGACACTTGACGCTCAGGCGTCTGCTGAACTGGGCTTTCGAGACGACATTATGCGTGTTCCGCTGTTTGGCCTTGGATGTGCCGGTGGTGTCTCAGGGCTATCAGTCGCACAGTCAATTGCATCAGCCGGACCAGGCACCAATGTGTTATTAGTTGTGGTTGAGACATGTTCGCTCTCTTTCCGCGCTGACCGGTTGCAAAAGGCAGATATAATCGCAGCAGCGCTTTTCGGCGATGGCTCGGCCGCGGCTTGCATCAGTTCAAAAAGACCATCCTCTGGAAAAATTATTTCGCTCAACAGCGGCTATCAGAAAATGTGGCCCAGAACGCTTGGCATTATGGGATGGGACGTTGATGACACAGGGCTGGGAGTGGTCTTTGACCGTTCAATACCCTCATTCGTCACAGACGAATTTGCGGCAGCAACAACCAGCGCTTTAAAAGCTGCTAATCTCAATCATGCACAGATCGACCGCTATGTCTGCCACCCAGGTGGTGCCAAAGTTGTTGATGCTATCGAGGGCGCATTACATCTTGATCAAGGTTCATTGATTGCAGAACGTGGCGTATTGCGCGAAACAGGGAACATGTCGGCACCAACAGTGATGTTCGTTATGCAATCCGTGCTGGAAGCTGGAACAACGGGCCAGATGATGGCCTGCGCGTTGGGCCCCGGATTTACCGCATCCTTTTTGCCATTTTACGTGCAAGCAGAGGCAGCATAATGCAAACGGCAACACTACTTTTCCTTGGCTTCATTGTTGTACAACGTCTAAGCGAATTGTTCATTGCCAAAAGAAATACAGCGCGTTTGCTCGCGAAAGGCGCTTACGAGGTCGGTGCATCGCATTATCCAGCGATGGTGGCCTTGCACAGTGCCTGGATCGCAAGCCTAATAATCTTTGGCTATGACAAAACCATTGCCGTTGGCTGGCTGGCTGTCTTCGCTGTCTTACAAGCGTGTCGCATTTGGATTTTATGCAGTCTTGCTGGTCGTTGGACAACGCGCATTATCATTCTGGAAGAAGCACTGGTCGTGCGTGGGCCGTTTAAATACTTTGCACACCCTAACTATATGCTTGTTGTAGCCGAAATTATTGTGGCGCCAATGGTATTAGACCTTTTGTGGGTTACCATTGTGTTCACGGCGTTGAACGCCGCAATGTTATGGGTGCGCATTGGAGTGGAACACAAAGCGCTCGCGCCGTGGCGAGAATTATAGGTTTGTCCTGGGGCATCGGCTTCGGCGCGGAGCGAATTGGCAGCGCCGCACTTAAATTCCCGCGCACCGCAACAGTAGGCCTTTTAATGCTCCTGATGATTATCGGGGCAAGTTTACCTCAGCTATCGTTTGACGATGACATTCACCGGGTTTTTCTGTCGGACAGCCCACTTTCGCAGGCGCAGCTCTCCTACGAGGCTGAACAATCACCACCACAAACCAAAGCGCTCATCCACATCAATTCAACCGACGCATTCACTGCAGACGATATGACCAAGCTGCGTGACTTGTCGTTGGACTTAGAATTTGTGGATGGAGTTACGGCGGTCGCATCACCTTTCATACTCAGATGGCCACCAAGCGCTGCTGCACCATCCGGCACACCCCTTTTGGGTGTTGAACTGAATTCTGCCTTTGTAGATGATTTAAAGCGGTTTAATGCGCTGGCGACGGGCCTTCCTACATTCCTAAACGACGCGCTCGATGCGATGTTGCTCAGCGTATCCATCAACACAAATGAGACGACAGTCGTAGCAGCGTTGTCAGCAATTAAGTTGGTGCTTGCAAACGCGCTAGATAAGAATTTTTCCGCAAACATTACCGGTGAAGATGTAATCAGTGCTGAAATTGTATCTAAATTGAAGGGTGACTTGATTTCTTTGAACCTCTGGGGCGCTTTAATTATCACAATTGCCGCCTTTGCCCTTTTGCGCAATTTTTGGATGGTACTGTTGGCAGTTGTGCCAGCAATTATTGGAACTTTGGGTGTGTTGGCGCTCTCTGTCTGGCTTGGCTTTCCGATCACCGTCATAAGCAATGTCGTTCCAATCCTACTACTGGTGCTGGGCGTAGCAAATGGCGTACATTTGACCCAGCATTTAAAGGAAAACGGAAAAGTCGCCGACGCTGTAAACACCGTTGGCCCTGCCTGTGCCCTAACGGCGCTAACCACAGCGGTTGCGTTTGCAAGCATCACCTTTACTGGCAACGCACAACTCTTCGAATTTGCTGTTCTAGGAGCGATTGGCACACTTTTCTCATTTGCCGTAGTCATTGTAACGTTTGCCGTTCTTGGGCGTATAATTCCACGCTCAAATCAACCGGTTCCACAGATAAGTTTAATTTTTGCACAACAACTCGTGACAATGGGAACTGCGAGACCCAAAGTTATTATTTTGTTTTGCGTGTTGGTTTTGATCTTTACAACTTATGGTTTCACCCAAACCAAAGCCTGGTTTCCACTCTACCAGAACTTACCAGACGACAGCGCTACAATAGCCACAAATGACGCCATTTCCACCGACTTTGGTGGCGTTTTTCAAATGATCATTGAGACACATGGCGAATGGGCGCAAACTTTGGCTTTGGTTGAAAAGCTTGAGGCCGTCAGCCCTGAAAAACAGATGCTTTCAGAAGTGAGTTTCGCTCGCTGGCTGGGACACCCGAACAGGCAATCAACATCAAACGAACTAAAGATATTACCCAAAGCACTCGTCAATGAGTTAGGCAATGGGCACAACTCATCTCGGATATTCGTGTCTATTCCCGAACCAATGCGCAGCGAGGCCTCTTTGGCGCTGTTTGATCAGCTGCATGACACCGCGCTCGGGGCGGGTGCTAATGCGATTTTCGGCCTACCCACACTCATGCGGTATGAGGCCGTTCGCCTCGTTGAACGGTTATCGCGTGGTCTCACAGTGGCAGCTCTTGGCGCAACATTTTTGGTTGCGTTAGCGTTTCGGTCGGTGCGGCTAATACCAATTCTGATAATCCCCAATGTCCTGCCACTCATGGTTACCGGCGCATCTCTCCACCTCTGGGCGCAAGGTCAACTCAGTCCAACAGCAGTCCTTGCTCTCACAATAGCCTTTGGCATCGCCATCGACGACACCGTTCATTTTCTCAACCGTTATTGGAAGGCAAATTCCAGAAACCTTAATCCCACGCAAGCCGTAGGAGTAGCAGCCAGATCAGCAGGGCAGGTCATGGTACTGACGACGCTTTTATTGAGTTTTGGTTTATGTGTGACTTTGTTCAGTGACTTCTCACCTGTTCGTTTGTTTGGTGGCATGATGATTGTCACACTTTGGACCGCTCTGCTGGTTGATTTACTCCTATTGCCCGCCTTGTTGACTTGGGGGAGTGCCACAAATGCGGCTCAATAAATTGATCTACCTTGTCGCAACTATTGCTGCTTCCGCGTCTCTGGCAGACCCACTTGCAGAAATGAGCGGAAGCTGGCACGGCTCTGGCTGGGCCAGAGAGACCCAGCAAGCTCCAAAAGAAACTGTGCGCTGTAAAATTACAAATACTTACGATGATGGTGCCCAAATACTGACTTTGGAGGGTCGTTGTATCGTACCTGGACGGCGGCTTAAAATATCCGGAATTATCTCTGCAACTGAAGGGTCCGACCGAATAACGGGCCGCTGGTCTAATCCGACTGGCCTCGTTAGCGTACCAATTGTTGGGATCAAACGAAATGGTATCGTTGCATTTAATTTCAGCGCAACCAATCCCATTACCGGGCGCAAACAATCGCAAAACGTAGAATGGCGCATTTCAAATGACTCCTTACGCCTACGTTCATCTAACCGAGTTGACCCGACTATTATGATGTCTGATATTTCTTTTCGTAGATAACGATTAAGAAAATCTGTCATTGGAATGGATGACCAAACCAACAAACTCGTTACTTCTTTAAGTCTCTACTCGTTGCCTCATCACGAAAAGAGGTCATCGGTAACCAATATGGCAAAAATTACCCGTAATACTTCTGAATAAAATTCTTACAATACCTAAAAATAAACCCCTCCATTTTGAAAATGCCCTTAGGGCGAAAGACGTTTCAGTTTTTGGAACCGTCTCGGATACTCTGGCTTGGCAGCATCCCGCATAATATGGCACCAGTCTGCATCCACAACATCTCCCACGTAGAGGTCACCTTTTCGATCATAAGCGATACTATGTGGTGAAATGAATTGCCCGGGGCTCAACCCGGGGCCCCGCCCGGCGTCAAGCCGCGACAGCATTTGGCTCTGTTGGTCCAAAACACTGACAAAAGGGCCAAGGTTTGGAAAGTCACGGTTCACCTCAAGGTAGGAAGCCAGTTCGCCAACGATGCAATTGGGACAATTGCCACTTGTGATAGCAAGACCGCTAGGTCTGTGCATATTGTTGATTTGGGTTTCGAAGCGCCCTTCCGCATCAAAAATCTGAACACGCGAGTTCTCGCGATCGGCAACATAGACCCAGCCGTCATCATCACAGCATATATTGTGTGGAAGATTGAATTCGCCCGGTCCCGCTCCAGATGAGCCCCAACTTTTCAAAAGCTGACCATTTGGGTCGAACTTGTGAATACAGGCGTTCTGGTAACCATCAGATACATAGATATCGCCCGAAGGCGAGACGGCTGAATGAGTGCATTTGCAGAAAGGTTTTCCACTCATAAAACCTGAACTAATGCCAGAAGTACCTATTTCTAAAAGTAGCCTGCCTTCCAGCGTAAACTTACGAACTGTGTGATCAAAATTATCCGTGAGGTAGATGCACTGATCGGGTCCAATGGATGCCCCATGCGGATTTGTAAATATCCCCTGCCCCCAAGTCGCAAGTAAATCGCCATCTTGACTCAATACAACAACAGGCGTTTCGCTCCGATTGAACAGATAGACCCTGTCCTTCTCATCTACCGCAATGCCTGCGACATCTCCCAATGGGACTTCAGGTTGTAAACGTCCCCAATTTGGTATGGGCTCGTATGTATACCCACCTTGCCCCAGAACAGATTCCATGTTTACCTTTCCTTGAAAAGTGCCTGCACCATAAAGGTCATTTCGGTTCAATTTTTTCAAAGTTTTTCATAAGCGCCAAAGCAGTATTGAGTGCTTTCTTGCTGGCATTTTCATCAATCCTTTCATATTGATCAGCTACGGTGCGACAGATGTTTGTATCAAACAGACCCTCTGCTTTCCGCAATTCCTTGAAAAATCGAATACTAATGTCGATGTGTTGGTTCGAATATTCAAGAACAGGTAATAGGCGCTCAAAAAGGGCAGCAGCAGAGCCAATGTTTTCGTTTTTGTAGGCCTCATAAATCCCGACATAAACACGTTCCAGTCCCGTGGGGATAAAGGTATGTATTCCGCGTGCCAGGGCATCCATCAATTGGGTGACGGCCCATCCTCCGCAAACGTTCAACGCGCCTTGGGTTGCATCTGTAACTGTTGAGTATTTCTGCCCTGCATTTTGCGTTTCAATTTTTAACCACGAGAACGCTTCGACCTGATCAAAGAGAAACTGAATCTCCTCAATTGGCATTCCACCACCTGTCCAGTCGAGATCTTGCACCATCAATAAACTAGGTCCCTCACTAACAAGTGCTTTCAGAAAGTCTAGTTTCGATAGACGATCCAAAACGTTAGGCAGTTGAACACAAACGCCCGCCGCACCGAGAAGAGTAGCAGTCCTGGCAAGTTCAATACTGGACTGTAGCTTTGGCGCAGTAACGCTGACGATAAAGGGAATTCGGCCGGCGTTGGTTTGAGAAATAGTCTCAATAAAGGCAATTTTTTCTTCGCTGTTCAGCGTCGTATATTCACCCGCAACGGCCAGACACAACATGCCGCTACAGCCTGACTCGACCGTATGATTAACCAATCGACGAAGTGAAACATGGTCAAGAGCGCCATCAACATCAAATGGCGTATTCAAACTTGGAACAATGCCTTTCATATGTCTGACAGTCCCTCTTTAACGCAATCGTCCAGTTTCAGTCATCGGCAACGATGCCGACAGACAAGAATAACCACGCCCGTTATGCGCCAAGGGGTTTGGTCCAGAAAATCTTTTATCCATCGGATCAGCCGCTGGCTGAAATCGCGTGTCACACGACAGTCGGACTGCCCCAGTCTTTGAGTTATTGTCAAAGGACCCATGCACAGTGAACATGCCAAAAACCAGACAATCACCAAGGCCAAACTTTGACGTTAAAAACCTGCTGTCTTTGCGCTGTGCCAGAATGATTGGGCTTTCCTCGATATGGCCTGGACGGGAGGGATTGCGATCGACGTCATGACCTTCAAATTCCGTTCGGACATCACTCCATGTATGAGAACCCTCGAGCACATAGAGCGGTCCGGTATTAAGCGATATGTTGCATAACGGCGTCCAACAGGTGACTAGTCGTTTTGAGCCACGATTCATGTACGGGTGGTCAATGTGCACGGGGCTAGCACGGCCTTTGGCCATAGCGCGCAGCCAAGCAAACGTGAAATTCGCAACTGGTTCCCGAAAAAGTTGTGTCATAAGGTGGGTAATACGCGCACCATTTATTACCGACCGGATGGCAAGACCCTCACTGACTGAGCGCCAGAAATTACCCAGATCCTCCGCTGTGGGATAGATTTCACGTCGACGTGAGGTGCCTGAGGCGATACCGTCTTCAACCGGTTCTTTTATTTCGCCAACTTCGGCGAGCCGATGCAAAACCTCCATCCGAGCAGCAGCGACTTCAACCGGATCATGCACACCTTGCAAAAAAAGATATCCGTGTTCACACAGCTGCTTTTTAAGGTCTCCGTTCTTATCGGCCACGACCAATTCGCCCACTATTTCGGGCGGAACCACAGTACCACCCAACGATTGACACACCTTTTGTTTTGAAATCACTGGACGCTCCTTCTTTTCTTGATGGTACCGTCCATCGCAGCGTCAACCTCAACTTTTGTTGGAAGACTTTTTGACGCCAAAGAACGCATCACCTTTAACGATGCAGCAGCGTTTGACCAATGAACAGCGTCTCTCTCCGAAAGCCCATTCGCTAGCGCCAATGTGAACGCAGCATGCCAGAAATCACCCGCGCCTAGCGTATTCACAGCCTGAGCAGTACTGACGGGTACTTCGAAGGAACGCTTGCCATCATGACAGAGGACAGGCAGCGCACCCCTAGTAACAGCACACCAGCCCCCAATTTTGTGCGTCGCTTCCTCAAGTGCACCAACACCCTCACCAGCGAAGTCAGCAAGCCCCTGCTCAGAAAAGACCACATGGCTTGCGCCTTTGAGTACTCGAGTTGCTTCCCCAACAGGCGCTTCAGCGTCGACGACTGTTCTTTTTCCATTACGCTTTGCGGCCTCCACAACCTGTAAAGCCATCTCAGGCCATCGGGTATCGACCAGTGCAGCATCAAAAGGAAACTCAGCTGGGAGGTCAATTGCCTCTGGTATCAGCGCCGCACTGCGATGATTGATAATCGTCCGATCACCGTCTGGCGTTATCGCATTGGCAGAGCGGGAGGTTACCGCACCCGGCTTTACTTGGACAAATTGGTCGTCAATGCCTCTCTCATGGAACTTGTCACGCAAATAGCTACCAAAAATGTCGTCTCCAATGACACCAGCTAGGCTTGCTTTACCACCAAGGCTTGATATTGCTGATGCAGCATTCAAAGCGCCGCCACCCGTTATCATTTGAGATGACAAGGCTCGGTTTTTACTTCCTTTTGCAGGAAAATTATTTATTTCAAATACTAAATCTACTGCGATTAATCCGGCGCAAAGTATCCTTGGCATTCCAGTCGTTGCCCCGTCAGTCTATAAATTTGCGATAATAATATCGTTAACATGTTAGATTGACAATTAACTTGTAGTTAGTAGTCTTGAACTTCAAATTTTAAATTCAACGCCCCCAATGAAGACGGAGACAATAATCGCTTTTTTTGGTATCTCAGCAGCACTTCTGACCCCGTTTCACGGCGATGGGCACGTAAATCTTGCGCTGCTTTGCGAGCATGCCAATTATCTGCTCAATAGTGGAACTACTGGAGTGACATTATTTGGAACGACGGGCGAAGGCGCCTCAATTGGATTGGATGAGCGGCAAACGACGATTCAAGCAATAGTTGGCAGCGGTATCCCAACAGATAAGATTACATTGGGATTATGTGCCTCCGCGATTTCAGATGTAGCCGCACAGGTTCAGCAAGGAATGATATTTGGCATCACTAAATTTTTGTTGCTGCCGCCCTTCTACTTCAAAGATTTAAATGAAAACGGCTTATATGATTGGCACACTCAACTATTCAAACTTGTAGAGCCTTCAGCCCGTTTCATTCTCTATCACATCCCACAGATAACTCAGGTACCGTTATCCCTCGATCTGATCATGCGGCTACGTGCGGACTTTCCTGATCGGGTGATCGCGCTGAAAGACAGTGCGGGAGAATGGAGTGACACCCGGTTGGTTTTGGATAGCAAGAAAATTCCTGTACTGGTAGGCGACGAACGACTTTTGCATAAGGCCGCTGCCTTAGGCGGCGCTGGCTCCATTTGCGGTATGGCAAACCTTTATCCAAAACGTATAGCTGATTTGTTCGAAAGTCATACAGAGGACACCATGCTCTCTTCTGACGTAGACTTGATCGTTTCATATCCAGTCATTCCCGCATTGAAACAGGCCATGGTAACGATTACTGACAATTCAGATTGGGGGCATTTGCGCGCACCATTGCGACCTTTAAATTCTCGCGCGAAGTCGGCAATTGAGAGCCGTTTCAGTCAAAACAGGGTAGTTGCATGACACGACTATCCACCCTTCGTCTTCGTGACCACGCCTACTCCAATTTCACTCAGAAACTACTGGCTCGCGACATACAGCCGGGACAAATTGTATCACAGCGGGAGCTTGTCGAACTGACCGGAATGCCATTGGGCGCAATCCGCGAAATGGTTCCAAGACTCGAGGCCGATGGGCTGATCAAGACTGTGCCCAAGCGAGGACTACAGGTACTGTCGATTGACATCGAACTCGTCCGGAATGCCTTTCAGTTACGCTCGATTATCGAAGGTGAGGCAATTGCGGAATTCTGCAAGACCGCATCAAACCAAGAGATTGACGACCTTGAGACACAGCATCAAGAGTCACGTGATGCTGCGAATGCTTCCGTATCTTCTAATGTTTTGCATAGGGCACAACAAATAGATTGGGCCTTTCACGAACAAATTGTCGACAGAATGGAGAACGCATTAATTTCAGATATATATAGAGTTAACGCCATCAAGATCAGACTCATCCGCAACAGTGATACTCGGATGCTGCCAAATCTGGTGGTGCCAGTTTTAGAGGAACATCTTGCAGTTATTACTGCATTGAAAGACCGCGACTCGTCGGGAGCGGCAACTGCAATGCAAACGCACATCAACGGCGCAAAAAGACGCGCATTGGGCTTGTGAAGAGAATTTCGGTGGGTAATGGCCCAACGGATAAAAATGCGGCCAATACCGCACACTTAATACGGAGGAACTATCATGACCATTAAACTTTCACGGCGCACACTAATGGTAGTGGCGGCCGCATCTTTGGCATTACCTGCGATGGCTGCGGACAAAGTTACACTACGCATGTCGACACCCGCGTCAGAAACAGATCAACGCTCGATTGCGCTTGCCGAAGTTTTTGCCCCCGCGGTAGCTGATTTTGCCACCTACGAGCCACACTATAATGGCTCATTGATCGCACAAGGTTCCGAATTGGAAACTATTGCCTCTGGCGATCTTGAGATGTCGATCACCTCCGCGCAAGAACTTGGTCAATTCTTCCCAGAATTCACGATTTTTGCTACAGGGTACGTCCATCAGAATGCAGCGCATCAGGTTGCCGTATTCAATGATCCTTTGATGGACTCTTTTAAACAAAAGGTTGAAGACGAGCTTGGCGTAAAGTTACTTGCTGTGATGTATCTTGGACAGCGCCATGTTAACTTGCGTCAATCAAAGAGCGAACTTACGGTATCGACACCATCTGATCTTGCGGGCGTCAATTTGCGGATGCCGGGCACTGATGCTTGGCAGTTCCTCGGCAAAGCACTTGGAGCAAACCCGACACCTATGGCCTTTACCGAGGTCTATACAGCGCTTCAAACCGGCTCAGTCGATGGACAGGACAACCCACTTCCAACAGTTGTAGATGCTAAATTTTACGAGGTAACCAGTCAGATCGCTTTGACGTCGCATCTGGTCGATTTGAATTATGTCGCCTTTTCAAAGGCTGTTTGGGACGGCTTGAGTGCAGATCAACAAGCTACCGTTCAGGCTGCTGCCGAGGCGGCAGCGGAAAGTGGACGGCAAAAACAATTGGAAAAAGAAGCAAACCTTGTTTCATTTTTGACTGAACAAGGGCTCGACGTCTATGAGCCAGATTTGACAGCCTTCCGAGATCACGTTCAGGCCCAATACGCGGGCTCAGAACTTGCGGCAAGCTGGCCGGATGGTGTTTTGGAAAAAATCAACGCCCTCGGGAACTAAAAGCTGTAGAAATTTGTAAGTTAGGACGCGGTTTCCCCGTCCTAACTTACAAAAAAGTGAAGCATGTCTACTTCCAAGGGTCAAAAATGAAGCAAGTGCAGGCGGGATTTAGCCACTTTGCCCAAGCCGTTGCAGCGGCGATAATGGCAACGATGTTTACCACCTTCATTTTACAGATTATCGTGCGTTATTCGGCACGCCTCGAATGGCTGCCTCAGTATTTTCCCGTTTTGAATCCATCTCTTTATGGCTGGACTTTAGAGTTTTGCCTTTTGCTTTGGGTCTGGCTTATCTTCTGGGGCAATGCCTTTGTTGTCCGAGAACAAGACCACGTCACCTTTGACATTTTGTTTTTTGCTGTACGCCCAACGATAAGACGATGGTTCATCATTATCGGCTGTATTGCCATTTGTACGGCGCTCCTTTTATCGGTTGAGCCGACATTGTCAAAATTTTACATACTGCGACTGAAAAAGACAGCGACCCTATCGAACTTATTCGGTGACTGGATTCGAATGCGCGACATCTATGCAATTTATATTATCTTCTTACTCGCAGTGTCCCTTCGATACGGATACACCGCCTATCAAACAATTAGATATGGCATTAAAGATATCGCCCATCATGACGACATGGGCGAAAAAGCAGAATGAGTATTGAGTTTCTAATCTGTCTAGGTACCCTTTTCTTCCTAGCTGGAATTGGCACGCCAATTGCCTATGCGATCCTAGTTGGATCAATCGCCTACCTGTACGCGGCAGGCCAGGGGATCGGCATTGCGGGCAAAGTCCTTATGGACGGTCTGTACCAAAGCTTCATTTTGCTCGCTGTGCCCCTTTTTATTGTCGCGGCAAATATAATGAACGCAGGAACCATCAGCGACCGGCTTTTAAGCTTCTGCGTCGCTCTTGTCGGCAGGTTTCGTGGCGGGCTTGGACACGTAAATGTTGTGGCATCCCTGATATTTTCAGGCATGTCGGGATCAGCTGTCGCTGATGCCGCCGGTATCGGAAAAATCATCATTGAAATGATGACCAAGAGTGGGCACTACACGCGGGGATACGCCGCAGCCATTACGGCTTCTTCAGCGACCATCGGTCCAATCATCCCACCCTCCATACCAATGGTGCTTTACGCGTTGGTCTCTAACACATCAATCGGATACCTTTTTTTGGGCGGTATTATCCCCGGCCTTTTGATGGGTGCGGTACTGATGGCTATGAACACCTATCTGTCCCACAGACGCGGATTCGCGCTGGAAGAGCCAGTCCCTTTATCGGAATTACCTCGGCGCACAGCGAAAGCATTTCCCGCACTCCTCATGCCCGCTATTTTGCTTTACGGTATTTATGGCGGCGTCACGACACCAACCGAAGCAGCCGCTGTCGCAGCATTCTATGCATTAATTTTAGCAGCTTTGTTTTACCGCGCCCTCAGCTTTCGAGCGCTTTATGGTATACTCGTAGAGAGCGCCCGATCCTCTGCAGCAGTCGGCTTGGTGATCGGTGGCGCTTTAATCCTGAACTACGTCGTCGCATCCGAAAATATTCCCAGCATGCTTGCCCAGCGCTTGGTTGGGCTTGATGTCAACCCAATCTTATTTCTACTAAGCGTAAATCTTCTCCTGCTACTTTTGGGTTGCGTACTAGATGCAACTACGATCATTCTTGTGATCATCCCGCTTTTTTTGCCTACCTGTCGCGAGCTAGGAATTGACCTCGTTCACTTTGGAGTGGTCGCAGTGGTAAACTGCATGATTGGTTTGATAACTCCACCCTATGGAATTCTATTATTCGTCCTAAATGCCGTTACGCGCATTCCATTGTCTGAGATAATCCGGGAAATTTGGTCTTTCCTCATCGCACTCTTAGTTGCACTGCTGGCTCTGGTCTTATTTCCCAATCTTGTTTTGTGGCTACCACGGGTGTTTGGGTACGCAGGATAATTGCAAAGGTGACGCCGCAACTACGTATAATCCGCGCTCATGGAATTACTGGCCATATTACAGTCCCGAAGAACGAGCACTCACTCGCTACTTGCAACACAGACGCCCTTGAAGGACGCCCTCGACTTCAACAGAGGCGCATGGTTCAAGATTTGCGTAACGAAGCCACTTCATAATTCAGGGAAGTTTGGCACTTGTTTAAAGAATGCGCTTTTATAATTTTCTCGGAGCCTTTCCACATGGGTATTGGCAATAGTATTCCAAAATAGCTCGGCAATAACGAAGACGGTAAACTCTGCTCCCCAATTATCCGTTACCAAATCTATTGGCTCTATTTTGAAAATACATCATACGCGTTCAACGCCTTGGCGCTAAAAGCGTATGATGGACCGCCGCCCATGTATGTTGCCATGGCCAAGCCTTCACAGAATTCCTCACGGGTCGTTTTCAGGCGTACCAATGCCTGTACATGAAAGCCGATACAACTGTCGCATCGGGTGGCGATCGCAATTCCGAGAGCCATGAATTCTTTTGTTTTCTGGCTCAACGCACCATCGGCCTTAGCCACCTTGCCCATCTGCTCATAGGCGCCAATCAAATCCGGCACTTCCTTTGCAAAATTTCCACATTCTTCCAGAGTTCTCGCCATAAGTTCTTGCCAATTCATCGCCCCGCTTCCTCCATTACTGACGTTCACCACGGCTCAAACGCCGCTCAAGCCACCGAACCCCAGCGCTAATGATTAAAACTAATACCAAATACTCAACGATCAAAAGTGAGTAAATCTCGAGCGGTCTGTACTCCGAGACAACAAGCTCGTTTGCCCGCCGCGTAAGCTCCTGCATGCCTATTACAGAGGCAAATGCGGACATTTTCACGATATAGATAAATTGGTTAGCCAGAGGCGGTAAAATCAGCCGTATTGCTTGTGGCAATACAACATACCGCATGGTTTGCGGGTAATTCAGACCAACAGTCTGCGCCGCCTCAACTTGACCTTTAGGGATCGACTGAATTCCAGCACGATAGATTTCAGCGGTGAAGGCGCTGTCCGAAATCGCGAGCGTGATAATTGCACCCCAAAATGGGTCAATTGGAATATTAAGCCCCATTGATTTGAATATGAGCGGTAGCCCGTAAAACACCCAAAAAAGCATTGGCAGCAATGGTATTGACCGGATGATTTCCACATAAAAGCGGTTAAAAATCCGCCAATACCACCGCGTCGATAGGCCGGGTAACGTTACAACCAGACCGATCAGGATAGAAAGTACAGCAGCAATCAGCGATATAAGTATCGTCGAGCCCATGCCACTAATCAGGAACTTGATGTTAATCCACCCCGAGGTAGTTCTAGGGTCGATCACATACCACCCCCAAGACGTGGACGAAGAACAGCCCGCAACTGTCAAAAGCACCATAAAACCCGCGATATGCCGCATCAAAACATCGCTCCTAATGTTGAAGGATTTGGCTTAAAAAGCGCTGGCATCTCTCTGATGAGGGATTGCTGAAGAGCTTCTCAGGTGATCCCTGTTCGACAATTTCGCCCATATCCATGAAAACCATTTTGTCGGCTACCTTGCGTGCGAACCCCATCTCGTGGGTCACGACCACCATTGTCATTCCCTCCAGCGCCAGCTCAACCATGACATCAAGAACTTCCGAGATCATTTCAGGATCGAGTGCAGAAGTCGGCTCGTCAAACAGCATCACTTTTGGCTCCATACAGAGACTACGCGCAATCGCGACCCTCTGTTGCTGTCCGCCCGACAGTTGCGCGGGCTTCTTGGCGGCCTGCTCCGGTATCTTTACCCGCTCAAGGTAGTGGTGTGCTCGCTCATCAGCATCTTTGCGCGAGAGCCCTCGCGCCTTCATCGGCCCAAGTGTCAGGTTTTCCAGAACCGTCAAATGTGGAAAAAGATTAAACTGCTGAAAAACCATGCCAACTTCGGCTCGTATATCCTGCACTGATTTACGCGCGTCAGTCAGTTCGACTCCATCGACAACAATCTTACCATTTTGGTGCGTTTCCAGACGATTTATGCACCTAACGACTGTCGACTTTCCTGAACCAGATGGTCCACAAATAACCACTTTTTCTCCAGTGCCCACGGTCATATTGAAATTCTTCAAAGCCTGAAAATCACCGTACCATTTATCGACACCGATCATCTTGATCGCTGCATAGCCTGATGGATGATCCAGCACGTCTTTTTTACTCCGGAGAAACAATTAGCTTGAGGTTAGCCATTGTATTGTCGTTAGATCAAGGCTCAATCTTTATGAACCGCGAAGAAAGACTGCCCAAGGGCAACAGGAAGGAAAAGATGAAACATCTCGCAAAACTCGCAAGCGCATTATTAGTAGGTCTCGGCTTGGTGACCGCCGTAAATGCACAATCTGCTCTCAATGAGATACTTGACAGTGGGACTCTGAAAGTTGGAACCACCGGTGACTGGAACCCCATGAGCGTCCGCGATCCTGCCACGAACACCTACAAAGGTTTCGATATCGATGTCATGACCGAATTGGCAAAAGACATGGGTGTCGAGGTCGAGTTCGTGCCAACCGACTGGAAGACGCTAGTAAACGGCGTTGTGGCCGGAAAGTACCATCTGACTGGATCAGCCTCTATCTCAGCACCCCGCATGAAAGTCGCAGGCTACTCCGAAAGTTACCTAAGCGCCGAAATATTTCCCTTCACAATGAGTGATCAGGCGGATCGCTTCGATGGGCATGACTCGGTTAATCAGTCGGGCGTCAAGGTTGCGACAACGCTCGGTACTGCATTCCAAGGAATGGTCGAAGAGTGGTATCCCAACGCCGAGATCAAACTCGTCGAAGGGCCAGCCCGTGGCTATCAAGAGGTCATTGCAGGGCGGGCAGATGTATTCATCACTTCGAACATTGAAGGTGCAACGCTTGCCGAAAAATTTGACATCACACGCGTAAAAAACGCCGAAGCACGCTCACCCGCTGTCATCGGAATGCTCATGCCGCAAGAGGATCAGGTCTGGATTAACTACGTAAGCAACTGGATCAAAATGAAGGAGGCACGCGGCTTTTTTGAAGAGACAAAAGCCAAGTGGGGCCTGTAAAAAATTTAGCACTTTAAAAGTAGTCGGGGCAACACATCGTCTTGCCCCGGCTGTTCTCAAATACGACCAACTCCCTAGCTGCGGAAAATTCGAAGCAAATTTCCATCAGTTAAATCGTCGACCACATTTGAAAGATGGCGCTTTGGTCTCGAACAGCGCCCTCTTCTCCACAAACCCATTCGGCAGGTCGTCCGACTGTACAAGGAGGGCTTGAAACCCTCGTGCCAGCGGATCGTATGAAATTTTAAAATCCTCTAGCGTGAAAACATAGAGTTTAAAGCTAACTTCTTTTAAAATTGAGAGCCGATAAGGCCAAATTCACAGCCAAGCGACCTTTTCGTTCTGCTGATAGTGACGCCATAGTCCAAAGTGAGGTAAGAGACACAAGCCAGAATAGATCACCACTAAATTTACGAGCGTTGAGCGGTCGTTCACGCAAGCAATGCAGTGGCATTTAATGCGACTAAGTTGAAGAACTCAAACAGCAACTGGTTACTGGGGAAATATAATCGTATTCGAGCAATGTGGGGGCGCAGTCAGAGCAATCCCGCTTCAACCCATTCTTCAACCAAATCCCTTCCCACTTCGAAGTGCATTGAGTCCTCGCGTGAGAAACCGGCGCCCCAATACCAACCTTCATTGCGAAAGAAATCCGCTAGGATCGTAAGGCCAAGTTGCGTCTTGCCATCCCCCAACGTATCAAGACGTCCATCGATGTTTAAATCTACCGACAGGCCGAAGGCATGGGTTGATGTGCTGCTGGGAGCGCCGCGAATATGGCGAACACATAACGAGCCAGCTGTATTGATACGATCATAAAGGTCTGAGTCCGTCGCCTCTATTTCATTGAAGACGCGTCGAAGTGACTCCACTGCGGGTCGGAGCATCCTTACCCTAATTGGGCCAACAGTCTCTAATACCATTTGTTCCGACAGTCGTTCATTTGTCATACTCTGGCACTGATCGCTTAGGACCTCTCGCGGCTGTCCAAAAACGCTGGTCAAGTAACTGGGAGATGCGATTCTCAACCCCTCGTTAACATTCCGCCGATTGGCAATTAAAACCACCTGAGAATACGAGTCGATGATCTGGTTTGGACCGTCGCGAACAATTTCGCCCTGCCGCTGCCCTGGCATCGGTGCAGTTTCAATTCCGCGTGCTTCCAAGGCATTGAAATTTCGCTCAAGGAGTTCAAGTTTTTCACCCAATCCCTCAATTTGACCACGCAGTTTTTCAATCTCGATCCGCGCGCCACTGTCCACTGCCGGGCCTTCTTCATTCGTAAAAAAGTCGGAGTCATAGGCCGGCACTGTCTCATCGCCCATCGCGACCCAAATCAGTGCACCAAGTCCTATTACGATTGTGGCCATGACACCCAAAATCGTTACAATAATTCTATTATCCATATTTTGAGGTCGCACTACAAATTTTTGTTAATGGAGTGTGCGGCACACATTGGAGTAAGTCAATAATTCAACATATTAGATAAGTAAGCTATGTCGTTGTTACATATTCTGAGGTGGTGTAGCATCTAATCGACAAGATCAGAATGAGGTTAGAAATGTATATAAAATTATTTCTTGGACTTTACTTAGCAATCTTGACTGTGGTCACCACTCCAATTCCCCTGATGGCTCAATCCAAAGATGCTTCCGAACTTTCAGCAGAGGAACTAAAAACTCTGTTTAGCAAGCAAAAGACTCGCGGTTTAGTTTTGGCACCCACAAACACAGAAAACTCTGCAACAGCCAATGCGGAAAACTCTGAAGCACAACCCACAAAGCCAAACCAAACGTACGTGGAGTTAGCACCAGAGGAACAAGTAAACATTCAGGTCACCTTTGATTTTGACTCGTCCGCACTCAACGATGATCAAAAACCCAAACTCGCAACACTTTGTTCAGTGATGAAGGGCGTTGACGTTGAAGTCTTCCGTATTGTTGGACACACCGATGCCTCTGGCGCTGCCGGATACAACAAGCGTCTGTCGCTGCTGCGGGCGCAAGAGGTTAAGCGGTATTTGATCAACGATTGCGGTGTTGAAGAAAAACGTCTTGAAGCGGTTGGCGTGGGAGAAGAGTTTCCGGCCGACAAAGCCGATCCACGCGGCGACGTGAATCGCAGAGTGGAATTTCAGGCCTTAAGCTGATCAAAAAGCAAGCAGACACATGATGGATCAAGTCAGCCTGGTGAGTTCATGACGACCTCAAAAGAAAGCGATATTTTTCAACCCGGTGATTTGCTCAATCACACGTACCGGATCGAGACCATCCTTGGTCGCGGTGGCACTTCGGAGGTGTTCAAAGCGCGATCGGAAATTTCTGGCCGTGTAATCGCAATTAAAGCTCTGCGCGCAGAATTTGCCGAGAACGAAGATTTTCTGGTGCTGATGACTCGCGAAGAGGAAATTCGTGACGTTCGTCACGACGCAATCGTTCGTTACTACGACACGCAGCGCATGCCGGATGGTGTTGTCTACCTAGTAATGGACTATATTGACGGCCCAGGGTTGGATGAGAAACTGGCCAGTGGTGGCATGCCTGCCAATGACCTGCTTATTGTTGGGGCTCGTGTTTGCGAAGGGCTCATCGCCGCCCATGCACGCAACATCGTGCACCGCGATCTTTCGCCCGACAACATCATCCTTCAACACGATATACCTGCTGAAGCAGTCATCATTGACTTCGGGATCGCCAAAGACACCAATCCAGGCGCAGAAACCATTGTTGGAAATGAGTTCGCTGGCAAATACGCTTACGCCGCTCCAGAGCAGTTGAGTGGTCGTACCGACCAGCGCTCTGACCTCTACTCACTGGGTGCATTGCTTTTATCCACGTTTCGCGGCAAGAAGCCGGATATCGGGAACAACCCAATGGAAGTGATCGAGCGAAAGGCTCTTCCGCTCAATGTCGAAGGTGTGCCCGAACCGCTACGTAGTTTAGTAGCGAAAATGAGTGATCCTGATCCAGATAAACGGTTTGCGACAGCAGAGGAACTTCTTCATGCCTTTGAAAATCCAGACAGTCTCTCCGTGCTTACACCTTCCGAACAGGGACTAGAACAGCAGGACGACAACGATGCGACTGTGATTAATATACCGACAGCGACCACACCCAAGCCCATCGGCATTCCAGACAGTAAAGCTCCTCCCGCGCCAGAACCAAAAAATACTAGTCGAGGGTTGCTTTGGGGAGTTCTCGGGCTCATGGCCGTGTCAATTGTTGCCGCAGGCGGTTATTTTTCCGGATTTTTTAATGAACTTCTCGGTCCACGTTATCCAATTGCAACGCCTTACGTCTTAGTTATCGATAAACAATTGAGCGGTGAAGGCATGGCAGTTGGCAATGTGCCATCTCCTGAAATTAAAGAAATACTTACAACACGCATGACTGAGATTGGTGGCCAAGCTGAACTAACACTCTCAAGCGGGGATATATCCGAAAATTGGGGAGCGGGCTTACTTGGCGTTTTGGATCAAGCCTTGGCTTTGGAAGAGTTCCGCTTGTCAGTTGAAAATGATCGATTACATTTACGTGGCCTAGCTCCGGATCGAGATAGCTTGGCAAAAGTGCGTGCCGCTTTTGATGTAGGATTTCCAAGTGGTTTCGAAGGGACCACCGATATAAGTTTAGGCCCAAGATTTCTCAATTCTGACGCGGTTGAACTTCTTCTTGAAGCTCGTGCAGACTGCGGCCGTCTGCAACTATTCAGCCCACCACCCATCGGGTACGGACTTCGCGATAGGATAATTATAACGGGCCGATTTGCGAATGCCTCAAGTCGCGAGTCGCTGCGTGAGGACATCTCCGCAATCGCAGGTGACCGACCAATTCGAATTGAAGCCGAAATATTAAACGAGAGCCTCTGCAAAATTGACGCAATACTGCCAAAAGTGGGGCCAGGCGGGTTCTTCACACGATTTGGATTTGGCGATCGCGCAGGCGAAAATCCATCGGGCCGATACAAAGTTGGCGACAATCCAGTGATCGACATTGCACTGCCGGATAACTTGAACGATGGATTTCTGTGGGTATCAGTCATCGATGTAAAGGGCGTAGTCTACCATCTTTTGCCAAACCTAAACCGCCCCAACAACAGCATAGCCAGTTTACGTGAGCAGGCGAAGGATGGTTTCGTTCGAGTCGCCTACGGCATACAGGAGCAGGAGACCGGTAAGTTGGCCTTCACAGTCGACGGCTCTACCTTGGGGGATAGCAAAATAGTCGCAATTTATTCCGAAAATCCTCTTTTTTCAGATTTGCGTCCAACGACTGAGTCAGTCGCTAGTTATGGTGAAGCGCTTGAGCAGGCTCGCGATACCCAAGGTTTCCAAGCTCGGTCTTTGGACACTGCAATTCTTACAACTGAAGAATAACCTCGACTACAAAATATCTATAACGATGATCGAAATGTTGTCTGTCCCGCCACCATCAAGAGCAATTTGTTGAAGGGTGTCTGCGACAGTTTCTATAGACTGAGATGCCAAGACACTCTCCAAAGTGGCAAAATCGGCATATTTTGTAAGTCCGTCTGAACACAAAAGAAATCGATCACCAGGAAATAATTCACCACGAATTTTATCCAACTCAAAGTGTTCGCCAACGCCAACGGCACGAGTAATCGCATTTGACTGCGGGTGTTTCTCCGCCTCGTCCCAAGTCAGTTGTCCCGAAAGGACAAGGCTTGCAACAACTGAATGATCGGTCGTCAACATTTCAATTGAGCCAGATTGCAAACGATAGAGACGGCTGTCTCCAGCCCAGAACGCGGCGAAGTGCCCGTTAGCAACAAGAAAAGTTACAACAGTTGCGCCGATCGTTCCGCCCCCACGAACCTCCGCCTCAGTTACGATGGTGTCATGCGCTTTTCCGATCGCACCTCGCAAAGCTTTTATCAATTCGCTAGGCTCCAATCCAGCTGGCAACATAGCGACGCTTTCAACCACTGTTTGCGAAGCGAAGTCACCGCCCGTGTGCCCTCCCATGCCGTCGGAAACGACCCAAATTCCTTGATCGGGCAGCGCCATTATACTGTCTTCGTTAATGGTACGTTTCTTCCCAACATGAGTAGAAGCCGAAAAGCGTATGCGATTTTCCGTACTCATTTAGTTTCAGTCCTCGCAGCCAAATTCCAAACTGACGCAGATAAATCGAACAAACCAACGATTTGCGCAGGATCTGGTAAGGCATAACTTCGCAACATTCGATTTTCGCCGTCCAGATGTGTCGTCCAAACACAGCCATCAATTCCCTTGGTGTTCGTCAAAAAATTAGCTGCTAAAACATGTTCGGGCAAAGCCTCACCGCGAAAATAAACAGCATCAGCTGATAATTGCGATTTCACCATCTCCATAGACAGTGGGAAAAGCGCCTCTGCTATTTCATTTCGCTCCAAATCCTTGTCAAGAATCGCAAGGGCCACATCTTCGAGTTTTTCAAAAATCTTGGTGTTGGAAAAATGTCGCTCGGCAGCGTTGCCGGATTGACAAGTTGCAGCGAGCGTCAAAGGATACCGGCGTCCAACCCTATCGACTGAAGGCATCAAAATCCCACTAACCGCTAGCTTTCCAGCGATCCCCCTTGGTAGCGAGAAGCGCCATATAGGCGCCGTCAGATAACATTCATCCCATCGAACTCCCATCTCCTCTTTTGCAGTGAGCATTCCAGCCTGCAACCAACCGTCCCAAATCGCGATAAATTCCGCAGGAAGGTTGAAGCGTAAAAAGTCGCCAAGTGCGGGGATTTTGCCAAACGCGCCAAACGAACGCGCGGCAACTTGAGCGGACATCAAAAAGACTTCGGGCAACTGAATTTACTCAGTGCCGGCAGCGCAAATGGGTTCAAGACGGATCCTGATTGCAGTTGGAAAATAGCAATTCTCCCACCCACATTAAAGATTACTCGTTTTCTGTCCGAGACATTCGTACCTCGAATTTCAGCTGCATTGAGCAACCGAAACCACGCCCACGGCCCATCTCGACCAAGGGAATTACTTATCCCTTTCTTTGTTGGGGAGAAAGCAACCCGAGCAACGCCCACTGCACCGGGCCAATTAATCGCGTTGGGCTCTGGCGCGGAGGAATGCTTAAATTGTACCTCTTGGCCATCAATTTCCAGTACGACTTTTTTAGCTTTTGGATCCAATGCCTCCGGAGTGATCTGGAAGCTAACAGAAGGCTTGTCTCCTCCATTAAAAAATGCGTCTCTAATTTCCGCAGCGTATTGCATCTGTTGCAGTACAGCCTGGCTAATACCTAAATCTGCGTCGTTTACCCGCTTCCAAGCCCAAGGTCTGGCGCGCGTGTCTACATAATCTCGTAGGTTTTCGTTAAAAAATGCATCAATTAACCCCTCAGGAGCAAACAGCCGCGAAAAGTCTTGAATTGCAACGTCAGCCTGCGAACCACGGTCAAAAGGATAACGTTTACTCAGCGCCTGCTCACAAAACGGCAATACCTGAGCCTGCCATTTGGCGTTTATTGACCCGCGCGTGCCATCAGCAGTAATTCCCGACGATCCACTGATAATTTGCGCTGCCCAACGTGGCAAAGGTCCAGCTGACCGTTGTGCAATCTCTTGAAAGCGGACAATTGCGTTTATTTCACCGGTACCGCTTGCGCCCCCCGAGAACGACATTTTGTTGAGCTCTTGATAAACTCCTGTCAATCGTCCGATGTATTCTGACAACTGCGAAGGTTGACCTTCGGGTTCATCAACCAAATCGTGCAACCAAGAAAACCTTTCCTCAACGTACACGCCAGGCTCTTTTGGCGGAGGACCACCGTCCGTCACAACCGAGGATCGCATCGCCTCAAGAAACATTTGGCTTCGGCTCGTCAGTGACGATTGGAATTCGAGCGCAGCAACATCCTTGACGCCAGAAGACACACCCTCAGTCGGCCCTGAAGACTTATCTTCAGTCAATTTAGTCTCCTCCGAAACCGCGTTAAGGATGTTCACAAGCGGAGACGTTGGACCGGATAAAACATTCGTTACCTCAACTGAATGACTGATGCTTTCCATCGGGATAATATCGATGTCCCCAAGAATTTGGTCATAACGAGCAATAAAATCGTTGTAGTAAAGATCTAGGACATCTCTACTCATCGCGATTAACGCGACTTCGCTCTGTTCACTTTCCCCGCGTGGTCCCAGCACCCAACTATCGCGTTGAATGCGTTTGGTTACGCCCAGCGCTTCGTCCAGAAAAACCGTGTTAAAACCCTCATAAGTAAAAATCCCTTCAATACCCTCGTTTAAGGGCTTACCAGACGACCTCACTATGACCCGCGTAACGGCTGGCCCACCGATGTCCGTTAGGCGCCAGTCTGACAATTCCTTGGCCCGAGGGGAATTGATGATACCGTTATAAACCCTTTGGGCCAATGGCATTTCCGATAAAATCCCCTGTATCTGTTCGACCATTGGGCCATTCAGCGCGATGTCGTCCATCCTGTGGGAAAGAAGCCCTTGGAGGTGAGTGCTAAGATCTTCTCGCAGTATCTCACGGCTCGGCCCAGCAAAAGACCCAGACCAATCCAAGTTCATCCAATCACTCACCAGATTTTGCTCCATAGGCCCTTGTTGACCAAGCATTAGGTAAACCTTGAGCGCCTCATATAGAAAATCTGGCTTATTCAGATTTGCCTGCATTTGGTCCTCAAGACGCAGCAGGATACGAGGCAAGAAGTTTTGATTCAGCGAGGCACGATATGTTTGGGCAGCCTGGTTACCCACTACTTTTCCCTGGTAGAGTCCGTAAGTTAACTTTCGCTCAGGCCTTGGATCAGTGATAGCCGGGTTTGCAGGCATATCCCGTAGAATATTCAGAGCCGGTACGACACTGGGCAGATCACTGTCCTCAATTGGGCTTGGTGGTATTTGTCCCGCCGCAACTCGATAACTGTCTACGTCCTGTGCCGCTTGCGCCAGCAAATCAGAGTTGCCTAAATAACTGCGCCCCCACAACATGCCGATACCAATTGCTGCCAAAACGGCGAACCCAATCGATAAACGTTTGACCCAACGATACCGCCGCTCAATCTTATCGTCCGCACTGACGAGACCCGCCTCTGGGAAAACGACTCCTTCAAACAGACGCTTTAAAAAAAAGGATCGCCCAGACCCACGACCAGTCCCAATGGCTTGTCTTCCAATACCAAAGGTACGCGCCATCCCCATCATTAAGCGATCAATTGGCGTACCTTCCTGCGTACCAGATGTGAAATAAACACCTCGCAGCATATGTCGGTGCTCAAAACGATTGTCTTGAAATACTTCCTCTAAAAAAGCTCGTGCCGTACCGCAAACCGTGGCCACCTGCCCCGGGAAACTGGAAACAAGGCTTCGCCTTTGACTGTCAGTTTCCTGCTGCATGCGCTCTAAGACCTGCGCGTTTAACTGACCAAGCAACAACCCAAATTCATCATCAAATGTCGCAATTGGATTCAACTCAGCTTTGGTTTTTTTTGGCAATGGTAGAGTAAAACCCCAGACTTGCTCTCGTTCTTCTTTGCCTAAGTTATCAAAGAACTCAGAAAAACCAGCTATGAGGTCCGATTTTGTAAAAAGTACGTAAACAGGAAAACGCACACCGAGTTTTTCACGTAACTCATGTAGACGTCGACGGATCGCAGCAGCATGACTTTTTTGGGTCGCTTCATCTTGTAAAGATAAATCCGAAAGGGAAATCGCAACCATCGCACCATTGATTGGCTGACGATTTCGGTGTTTCTTAAGAATCCTAAGGAAACCCAGCCAGCCAGCGTTATCTTCACTTTCAGAACTGTCCTGGGTCGTATAACGACCGGCTGTGTCAATTAGGACGGCATTGTTTGTGAACCACCAATCGCAATTGCGTGTACCACCAACGCCACCAATAGAGTGCTGGTCGCTTTCATCCGCCAAAGGAAATTGCAGCCCAGAATTAACGATGGCGGTGGTCTTGCCTGCACCAGGTGGCCCAATCATCACGTACCACGGCAATTGGTACAAATGCTTGCGCCCCAGTTTTGATTTACGCAACGCAGCCAAAGCCGTTCTAAGCTTATTTTTTAGCTCGCTCAACTCAAGCTTAACGACCTCATCATCGTCATCGGCGCCGTCATCAACTGACTCAACAATTTCTTCAGCCATTGATTTATCACGCCGGGAACGGCTTAAGAAAATTAATAGAAGAACGCTTAAAGCAATTAGAAGAATGATGCCGATGCAAATTATTCGCGCAACCAGCCCATCTAGTGGATGATTATTTCCAAACGAAATAAGCGGCCCAAGAAACCAAACGGCTAAACAAAAGCTGAGCGCAATAAGAAAGGTAAGGGCGATACCGGTGCCAAGTTTCCGAAAAATGCGCATCATCACGTTACATCTTCCCTTATCAAAACAATCTCAATGCGTCGGTTCTTTGCTCGCCCCTCTCGCGTGTCATTCGGCGCGATGGGGTCTTTCGAAGCGCGTCCCTCAGCTTTTAGTCGCTCAGGATTGTCAATCTGCTCTGCAATTTTACGCATCACAGACTCCGCCCGAGCCAGTGACAAATGCGTATTCGAAGGAAACCGCGATGATTTAATGGGCCAGCTATCGGTATACCCTACGATGATGATCGGACCTTTTTGGTCGTTCAGTGCTCTGGCAACGCGAGAAAGCGGTTCGTCAAACGCATCTTGAAGGCTATCTGATGCCGATTTGAACATTCCCGATCCTGCAATTCGAATGGTAATAGTTGAGCTATCCTGAAAGACCTCAACAGTCTCTCTCTCGATTTCTTCACCAAGAAAGTCCTTAACGACATTTAACTGCTCAACTGGTGGCGGTGGCGGTGGTGGTGGTGGTGGAGCACGACGGAATAGCTCGGCCACTTGTCCAGTATCGAGAACTGACAATTGACCAAGCACCCGCTCAGTAGATTGATTGAGAAGATATGAAAGCGTGAGGAAGGAAATAGTCAGCATTACGGCAACTGCTGACGCTGTAATCCACACTGGCTTCCAGATAGATAGCACGTGATGCGGTAGGTCCACTCCCTTCCAGCGCGGTGATAACTCACGTTCAACAACTCCACGTTGACCACGAATGATACGTGCCAAACCTGACCTAATTTGCAAATGCTTATCCGTGCCATTCGGTTCAACCCGCAATCGCCCTTCGAAACCCAGCGACAAGCAAACATAAAGAAACTCTAGTAAATCAATATTTTTTCCGGGTTCTTTTTCTAACCGCGCAAGCAGATCAAAAAACCGGTCTCCACCAACAGTTTCCTTATGAAAGGTTCCAACCATTGACTGCTGACCCCAGATGGATTGCCCTCCCCAGGGAGTATTCAAGACCACATCATCCAAGGTCGCACAAATGGCATATCGAGCAATTTTGACATCTTGAGCATCAATGCCAGCCTGAAGTGAACTATTTTCAAATTCTCTAACTGCGGCTACAACCGACCGGCGCAGTTTTTCCGGATCCATATGCTGAGCTCGGTTTCGAATACGGCCTACAAGAGAAAACAGCGTTGACGCAGAAGCATTGATCCGGTTCATTCCAGTCATGCCATGATTCAACCCGGGATTGCCCGCCATCTCAACTGAACCACTCCCAGTTTGGCCAGGAGCGCCCATTGCCCGCTCATCAGCTATTTTTTCTGCCCGATCAGAAACCGGGGAGGGGTGTTGTGGTGTATTCTGAAGGCTGCGCCGGCCTCCTGGATTCGGTCTGATGACTGTCTTGTCGGCATCATCCGGCTCAGCAAATGGATCTTTATCAGACAATATCCAATATCCCCGTGTAATGATGACGCATAAGAAGCATTTTATCCTTGCCGAATTGCCCACAATTCCATTTTGAGACCTGGAAATTCGCCTGCAACATGAACAGCTATTCCACCAGATGTTGACATTTTACCCCAGTATGGACTGTCACCGTCCAACTCAAAGTAAACCACGCCAGCATGATAAGGAATTTGTCGTGGCGCAACGGGTAACGGCTTCAGTGTGATGCCAGGCAAGGCCGAGTTTACCATCTGGCGGATCTCTTCAACTGGGCCAATCTTGGCTTGGCTAGAAAAATGTCGGCGCACGTTTTCAGTAGGCACCTCAGCCTGCACAGCCAAAACAAATCCTGCAGTTGATAAGAGCTTACGATCAGCAATTACTCCAACACTGATACCATACTTGCGTGGTTCCAATGGGATTGAGAGCGCAGTCTGCTCCAGCACCGATGACAAATATTGTCTAAGGGCTTTGATCACTGGCGAAAAAGTTGCGGATAAATTATCGTGTGCATAAGGCGCAAATTCAGGTGGCAACTTCTCAGTTGCCATAAAAGTGGACAGCTCACCAGCGAGCCCGATGCAAGCACAATAGAAATCTTGCGGATGCACATTTTCGATCTGAGTAAGGTGGCGTATAATCGGCTGCGCGCGGTTGAGGGACATCAGCAAAAGAAAATCGGATATTTCTGCAGTGCCTTTAGTGTTGTTGCCTTCCGATAACCGGCCAGCCAGCGCGACCATACGGTGACTTAGTAAACCGTCAAGTTCTCGTAGAAACGCATACAATGGCACAGCCGCCTGCAAATCAAGACAAGAAGGAGCAAAAGATGTGTCCAGCACCACCTCTTTATCAGATTTTACTTCGATGATCCGAGCAATTGGAATCGCAAGCCGGTCTGACAAATCGTCAACTTCAAGCGCAAATTGCAATCGCAGTTTGCCGACCCCTAATGTTATCGGTTTTTTTCCTGAACTGGTCACGTCAGCAACTTCGAGCTCGGAGGGACGCAGACGAGCCGCTGACAGCTCCGCGCCGCTCATATCAACTTCAACAGCTCCTTGCCGACGCTGTGGCACCGTCAAATACACCACACAATCTTTAATCGTTTCGGGCACCTCAAGAGCTGGGGGGTGATCCTCGGCACTGGGAACTCTAAAAACTGTACCGTCGTGCGTTAAACCACTACAGCTTTTAACTGCAAATTGCCCAACCTTCAGAACCTCTTCATCAATCTCGAGCGCGTTCACGCCCCACAAATACGGTGCAACGCGCCTCGCAACACCAGCGACAAGACCTTCAGTGTAACGATCAGCCTGCTGAAAGTGGTGCGGCTGCAAAAACAGACCTTCCGTCCACAGAACCTTGCTGTCCCAAGACATCAGATGAATCCTTTGTTAAATTGGGTCATTTTAATTTATCCAGTTGCTCTTTGTAAGCGCGGGCAAACTCCCGCGCGAAAAGTTCTTGGAAATCATTTTCCGCTTGATCAGCTATTTCAGCATACATGTTTTCATAGGTTTCCCAGTAACGCGCTTTACGGTTTTTCAACATACCGCTAACTCCACCTCTCAAGACAATTTTTTCTTCTAGGGCAGCCGGATCAAGCCGACTTAGAATACCACGAAGCGCGGACTCCATTCCCGTGACCATCGCCACTTCATGGGCCTTCACGTCGTTCAGGGCTTGCTCAGCGGCAGCCGCCGCATCTAGGTAACCCTTTGGCGAGGGCTTTACCATTGCCTCGATCGCTTGCTCAGGGCTGATCGAAAATTTTAATGGATTGTTTCCTCCCGCTTGAATCATAGTTTGCTCTATACGAAATTCCGATTTGATTGAGGTCCGAGTCATCAAAATCTCCCGCATCCCCTTCACCATAATGCGCAATACATGCCCAAGTTTTGACAGTGTCGCATTAAGATCGTCAGGCATCACTTGATCATCATCTACGCCTAACGCTTTAAGAAACGCGCGAGCTGCGGCCTCATTTGGTTGTGAAGCCGACAATGAAGGTTCTTTGGAAGGCGCGGCCACGGGTTCTGATTGCGAGAATTTTTTTTCGACGGTTGGACTTGTCGTTGCTACCGGCTCCTCAAGTAAATTGTCAAAATTGTCAGCGTTTAAATCTTCTATCTTGGGATCAACCTCAGCGGTGGGAGCTCCAGATGGTTGCATCACAAAGGGGTTTGAAGGTGTTTGTGTCCCCGTCGAGTTGGGTTTCAAAAAATCATCGTCCCAATCATCAGGTATGGCCATCGACCCAGAGCTAGAGCGTGGAGAGGGAAAATGGTCTTGTGTGGATGGCGAGTGAAAAGATGCACTCGCGCCTTGCCCCTCGTAGGGGTCCTGCCCCAGAGGCGGCAAGGGATCATCATCACTTAATGGTGGTAGTAAGCCGTCGTCCTCAGTTTCGTCGCGATTCACACTGGCTGGTCCAACGAGGCCGTCCCGCCCACTAAGCAAGTCATCAAGAAAATCGCTCCTATCTCCGGGAGCATCCAAAAGATCATCCCTGCTGAGCGCGTTTGTCGCTTCTCCATGAGATACTGGCGCAACCTCTAACGGGTCAGAAATCTGAGATATTTTATCTTCCTGGGTAATTTCAACAAGAATTTCATATGGCCCCAACGAGAGAATATCACCATTGTTTAAGGGCGTTGGGGTGGCTCCCAACGCAAGCTTGCCGTAGTTTAGAAAAGTTCCGTTCGAGGAAATATCCACCACCACAACATTACCGTTATGGTCTTCGATCACACAGTGCCGTTTCGATAGCCCTCTGTCAGGGTCGGGCAAAACCATATCATTATCGTTACCCCTTCCAATAGTAAGACTAGCCCCGTGCATCTGCACAGGTTCTCCTTTACCGGGGATGTGGCCAGTGGACTGGAATTGGAGTGTTACTGCCATCTTCTCACTATCCACCTGTAATCACTGTCGGAGCGCCCATAATAATCGAGCCTCCCATGGCACACATGTCGCCTATTCGAGCCGCCGGCAACCCAGTTATTAATACTGTCATAGATCCCTTGACGATAGGGTGTGGTACCGGAGGTGGTGGCGGCGGCACAGACATTGACATATCGGTGACCCGCGCCGCTGGGAGGCCACACACGAGCACAGTCACTGCGCAGGGTGGCAAGATAGGCATTGGCGCGCCTTTTGTGCAGGGGCCAGTGTGTGAATCAGTTACTCGGGCTTGCGGTGGCACAATCAAGATTCCTTCATTTTTGCTGACTGACCATTGCCACCTCGAGCAATGTCTACACCTCGGTCAATAAGACGATCAGCCGCCTCCGCGATGGGCAACTTTAGAAAATCCAAAGCCATGATGTTCATCCCAAAACAGGTAGAAGACACGGCACCGGCGGGAGCAGTATGTTCCGCCAAAGACCCAGGGCCTAACGTACCCGGTGCGTACAGTGCTGCTGTCGCACACAAAGTAGTATCATCATCAACGTCAACGGTTTCTAGTGCAATTTGTACTTTACTGCGATTATCTTCGCTAGGCTCAAAAACCCAAGTTTCGGCCGCTTTCAGGCATGTTGTTACGTCTTGTTCTCCAAGAACATCACGCCCGGCCAAGCACGCCCACCAGACGCATTCGCGGGGAGGGAGAGATACAGAAATCAGGCGCAACATATCCACCCAGTCTCCGTTACTTTCAAGCTCCTCAAGGACGACCGATACCGGTGCATTCGCAGGAGACTTTAATGTAGTGGCCAACTTCGCATTCGCCGCAGCCAACAGCCGAGCTGCGGGATGATCAGGGACTTTTTTTAAACCTGAAAATCGTTCAGACATAAGTTTCCTCAATTAATCAGAGTAATGCCGCCCTTGAGTATGAGAGTCGCATCTCCCTTTACGGTGGTCATTGGTGACTTGGCTTCTATCATCGCAGTACCTTCAATTTTCACTTGCACCCCTTTGATCGTGACACCAGAATTATCGATGGTGATCGAATTTGCACCAACCTTCAATTCGATCTTTGTACCAGCCTGTTCTTTTATACTACCCGCGGTAGTCTTGAGTGAATAATCCCCCATACTTACCGTTACGGCTTCATCCCCTTTGGCAATCTTGCGTGTCACATCGCCGGCATCAACGTCTTGGGTGTAATTGCCCTCGCTAACAGTCTGCGAAGTATCACCCGTAATCTCCTGCGTTGACTTTCCTTCAATTGTTTCTTGATGATCTGTCTTGACAAAAATGGTTTGATTGCCGCTTTCAACCGTGAATGTATGATCGCCTGTATTCAATGTTTCAGTTTTATGACGATGGATTGTCTGTGTCAGATCACCATCGTCCTGTTTCTCAAGACCAATTGTGATTTCTGCATTATTTTTGATAGTCTGCGTATAGTCCTTCTCAGATTGCATTCGGACAAATTCAGCATCTTTCTTGTCTTCGAATATGAGTTCATTGAAGGTACCAGCAGAACCCGTTTTGGTCGAACGCGTCACAATCCCAGATTGGGTCATATTATCCGGCAAAGCATAAGGGGGCTGGGTATCGTCATTATAAAGCATACCCGTACACATTGGTCTGTCTGGGTCACCTTCTTCAAACTGAATGACAACTTCTTGGCCAATGCGAGGGATCGAAATCATTCCCCAGTTCTTGCCAGTCCACGGCATGACGCAACGAACCCAACATGATGTTTTTTCGTCTTTTTTTCCAAATCTGTCCCAGTGAAACTGCACCTTAATCCGACCATACTTGTCAGTGTAAATCTCTTCCCCGCTGGGTCCAGTGACGATCGCGGTGTGTATACCTGAAATAGAGGGCCATTGCGTTACTGTGGGCGCTCGATACTGGATACGTGCCGGGATCGTCTCAAACTCACAGGAATAAGTATCTTCACGATCATTCTCTGGCGGCTTAAGATTTGTCTCCTTCTCAAGAAACGGGTTTCTCTTGTCGGGATCTTCTTCGTAGTCTGTTTCGATCTTTAAATGATGAACTGCAGTGATCGTCAAATATTCTTGATTACAGCCCGATTTTGGGTGTTCCTCAAGGGAAAAGGTTTTCCCAACCCTCAGCCCTCTGACAGTCCCAATTCCGTGTGCGCACAAATGCTGAGCTGCTTTAGCCTCCATTTTTACGCGCGTCCGGCTTTCTCCTAATCCAGCTTCCATGAACCGCCCGGGATAATCATATACTTCATAATCTGTGTGCTTATGACTTCCTTTGCTGATTACCGCAGCCTTTTTCAAATCCGACTTTGGTTTTTCAAAATTAAAATCATCAAGCGTCACTTTTCCGGACGTCACCTTAGTTTGGTCACTCCATTCGAAAATATGATCCTTATCACGGCGATAACCACCATCTTCTCGCGGGTAAAATGGGACTTGCGACTTATCCTGTATGGGCGCATGAGCGCTGATCCCATCCCCGAGCACAATCTGAAGTTCTTTTTCAACTTGTTTAAAAAAGAAATAAATGCCCTCTTCTTCCATTAACCTGCTGATGAAAGAAAAATCCGTTTCGCGATATTGCACGCAGTAGACGCGCTTTTCATACGTGGATTGCAATATGTCTTCTACGTCACCAGAAAAACCATAATCAGAAAGAACAGATTTTATAATTTCTACGGCCGTCATTTCCTGAAAAATGCGGCTGTCCTGCCGTTTCGTTAGAAACCACAAAAATGGCCGCACTTCAGCAACTAAATGCATAAAACCCTGATGATAACCAACAAACTCAATTGAGGTACACGTGCCAGAAAACCAATGCTCCTTGTTTGATCTATCTGTTTTCTCCTCAAGGACAATATTCATGTCACGCCCGACAAAATCCTGCAAATCCACCGTTTCGTCGTTGCACAGAATTTCAACGCGCGTCTCAGACAGCTGGTTCATCCCCTCTCGAACAAGCGCATTTTTAAGAGCAACCTTCGAGGACGGAACCGCGCAATCAAGCCGTAACGTTCTATTTTGGAATATCTCATTCGCGGGTGCCATGCGTAAGATCCTCTATCGGAGTGTATTTGACGGCCGTGGGCCCGTCTCTACAAGACTATCTGAATCTCGCAGTCGCGCAACAATGTCGGGGTGAATACCCCAAAATTGAGATACGTTAACAACCACATCCAACTCAATTTTTGCTTCGATGATTGACTTAAAATTTATGCAGCGCACTGGCAGTGGAATATCACCATCTGCAAGCAACAATTTGTTTAGATACTCCTCTCCGCGATACAAATAGTAATTTTCGCCACCGATCCCGATCAACACGATTTCATACACGCCTTCTTTTTGGATCGTAGTCTTAGTATCGCTCATCACAATCCTTCCAACAAAGCACTCAGTTCTGGGTCTATCTCATTATCGTCATCGCCATCCAGGGACTCAACATCAAAGCCCTCTAAAAGATCATCCAACGACTGATCATCAGTAGCGTTGCTTTCCAAACCCTCCAATAACTTCGCATCTTCAATAGTCTCAGAATTCGCTTTTTCACTGTCGACCTCCATATCAATCGACAGTGTCGGGAGACATGAACTTGTTTCTTCGTTTATGCCACCTTTAGACCATGGCCCGGCAATCTCCTCGCCCGATAAAGACCGAAAAGATCCAAGCCGAATTTCGTTACGCCCTTTAATAGAAAGTACGGGCATGAAACCACGAGCAAGTGTATCCTGAGCCGCATTTTCGGTGAGATTTCGCTCCGTGCACGGCAAGGCAACTTGATCTCCGTATCGATCAGTCACAAAATGAAACGGTATATCACCAAGTGAGAGTAGACTGCCCAAATCCATCTCTTTACCGTCTTTTTTAAAGGTGCCAGCCAACAAAATTGCAACTAACACTGCTGGATTGGCCCACAGCATACCAGACAAACCCTCTTGCGCTGTGAACTCTTCAAAATCGAATTCGTAAGTTGGCTCTGACTTTGAACCGTATGGCTGCCGCAATAGAAAGCGGGGCGAGGCCAGCCCTAGATAGGCTGCTTCAGGCGCACTCCGCAATTTATTCCAAGTTTCGGCTATCAAAGGATGACGTTCGTCTTTAGGAATTTCCAAATATGACGGTGTCATAGCCGTAAAGAAGGGAGCATCAACGTGCCCCGCAACCTTACCAATTCGCGACAATAACTCAGCATGAGGTGGTGTTTCTTCAAAAGTGTATAGACCGAAAAGTGCTGAAAAACCGCCTGCGCCCTCTTCAGCATCCAACACATCAGTTAGCAATTGAAACAGCCCGGATTGTGACAGCTCTTCATGCGCTGCCAAGTCCATAGCTAACTCTTCGGCCGATACGTCATACAACACAATCTCAAGACTGCTGTCGGTTTCGATACGGCGCGCCAGCAAATCCAGTGACCGCCATTGTGCCTCAATCGCCTGAAAATCTGGGTGGTGCAGTACCATGCGCATGGCAGAACTTGCAGCCTCCTCCAAAGCCTTTCGCATAGCCTCAACACCTGCGTCTGATGCTTTGATGACATGCGGCCCAACAATTCTAGCAATTAATTCGTCAGTCGGACTTGCTGGCGTCATTTCACCCGAATTATCGCCAATTAATGCTTGAAAATCACTGAGCTTGAGATTTGCGGGCACTGAGGTGCTACTTGAGAATTTGGGCACCCGAACAGGTTTTCCATAGGTTTCGCTCCATGTTTGCAATTGCTGAACAACTTTGTCAGCCATTGCCCCCAAGTCTAACTGCTGACGAAGCCCGGCTAAAACCTCAAACATCTCCACATTTTCGTAAAGTTCATCTGGGTGAAGATTGTCCAATTCACTCAGTTCAACCGAGATCCCAGTCCCATCTTTTCCAATCGGTAAAATCAGCGAAGTAGCAAAGCTTTCAATCACTTCGTCTATTGTGTCCACATCCAACAAAATTGGTTTGCGGGCTGCCAAGTCAGAGCCCACTTCACGCATTCCCCTCGAGGCACGCCCTGTAAAATCTCCTAAAATGGCCATCCGAAAACGGTTTCGGTTAAGATTTTCGTGAGCTGGGCGGGGAACTGATAATGTCCCAAACGGCGATTGTTTTGCTACGGTTTCCGACTTGCTGGCAACAGTTTCCACGTGGGCAACATTCGCCATAAGCGCATCCAAGTCGCCTTTGGTGTCTTTGTCCAAATCCCCGATGATATCTGTACTTGCTTCAGGTTCGTCGCCTTCTAAGTCAGCAAGAAGCGACTCCAGATCAGACTCTAAATCCTCGACAATCTCTTGATCAAATACTGCTTGAGGTTTGCTTTTAGATTTTTCGATATCGCCTTGACCAATCGTTGTGCTCACAGGGCTTTGACGTTCGGCAGGCGCATCCTCCTCAACCCCAGCCAACAATGCATCCAAGTCATCACTAGCAACAAAGGTGTCCTGAGTACTTTCTTCAAAGCCAGCATCGGCTAAGATACTATTGAGATCATCCAGACCTTCGACATCTGCATCTGAGGCATGCGCAGAGGAACCTGACAGTTCATCTAATGCCTTTGGGCTTGAGTCAGAAAGCTCTGTGTTGAGGTCTGCATCTACCTCTTGCGGGGCGAGTTCATCCAGATCATCAAGGGCCTCGATATCCTTCAGCAAATCGTCAAGACTGTCCACTGACGGAATAGCCTGCTCAGCAGCCGTTTGTTGCGATCCCCGGCCATCACCCGGCTTAGTGCTGTCATCTAAGTTTTTCTCTAGGGACGCTAGAATATCGTCAGCCTTATCAGCTTGGTCAAAGGGAAAATTTGCGGGAGCCACTTTAACTGTCCCCAAGGTGGCATCGAGGTCGCCCTCAAATGCTGTATCGGGATCACTTTCTGGCAACCCTAGGATATCTTCAATGTCCATATCTTCAGAAGCTGAAGTTTCAGCATTTTCAAGTGATGTTAAAATATCATCAGTTCTGTCCTGCACGCCACCATTTTCAATGGTGTCCGAACCACTGAGTAAAGAGGCAAGTGGCTCAGGTTTCGACAAATCTGCCGTGCTGTCTTCTATTGTGCCAAAGACATCTTCAGGTGACGAGCCTTCCGTTCCACCAATCTCCACCGGATCAAGCGAGGCCAAAATATCCTCAGCGCTTTGATCTTCATGTGTAACGTTGGTGGGTAATTCGCGCAGTTCACTCAAAGCATCGGTGTCGTCAGATAATGGTACGACGTCTGTTTTTCTGATATCCAAGCTATTTAGTGCATCACTAATCGACTTGTCATTTTTTTCGTTTGGAACCTCGGTGACCGCAGCCAAAAGGATTTCATCTGTAAGGTCATCAGGCTGTGTGTTTTCTGTTCGTTCTATTTTTGACAACACGTCCTCAGAAGACCCAACTACTATGTCTTCCGGTGTGACTGCGACCAAGCCCTCCAAAACACGAGAGGCCTCATCTTCAGGCTCTGTTTCGAGCATTGTAACTTGCCGTAACGCTTCTAAGGCTTTTTCCTGTGCATTTTCTTGCTGTTCACCGCTTGAACCTTCAATTGCACTCAAAACGTCGCCGATCGAACTTTCTGAGATAGCCCCTGTCCGCGCGCTGGCAGCCAATGCAGAAAGAGTTTCATTGTCGGTGTTGTTAGTGGATTCCTGTGGCAAATTTGGTAATTGCGCCTTAAGCGCATCTAAAGCCGCATCCATATCGTCAGAACTGGCCTGACCACCAGCCAAAGCGCTTAGAAGTTCGGGTGAAGCTAGGAGATTTTCGATGAGCGTTTCTGCACCAGACTTCCCATCCATATACGCCATTAGGTCACTTAATTGGCGGCGCGCCTCAAGCAATGACGACAAACCATCAACTTTGGCTGCAATCGCGTCGGGGTTGAAATCGGACATTTTGGAAAAGGTCAAATCAACCGCGATAGACCCTTCACCAGTCATAGTGTTGGGTACCGAGAACTTCGCAGTCGGTGCCACCGCTTGCATCCTGTCATCGAAACTGTCGGCGTCGATCTCCAAAAATTGCCTCTCCTCCACCGAAGGCTTTTGAGTTTTGCCAGACAAATCTGAAATTACGGCCATCACGAAAGGTAATTGAATTTTTTTTTCAGTTCCATAAAGCTCCACATCATATTCAATTTGAACACGCGGAGCCCGACTTTTAGACAAGAATTTCTGGCTGTCACTCATGCTTAGCCCCCCGCGCTTTACGTAATTCATCCCGCAACGCGCGCACCTCTTCTCGAAGCTCAAGAACGTGGGCATCCACTAAATCAGTCTCACTTCGAACCAAAATTTGCAGCTTTTCGAATTCTGCTTCTGTGTCTTGCTCCACAGCAGACTGCATCGTGTTGACCAGCAAACCGATGAAAAGGTTGAGAACCGAAAACGCAGTTACGACGATGAAAGGCACAAAGAAAGCCCAAGCATATGGAAATGCATTCATCACAGGTCGGACGATACCCATCGACCAACTTTCTAAAGTCATTATCTGGAAAAGAGAGTACAATGAGCGGCCCAACGTGCCAAACCAAACTTCAAAAGTATCACCATACATGATCGTCGCCATTACCGCGAAAACGTAATAGACTATTGATAACATGATAATCACCGCACCCATGCCGGGAAGAGCGTCCAACAAGGCCTGAACCACGGCTCGCATTTGGGGTACAACAGATAACAAACGCATTGCGCGGATAACTCGCAAGCCACGCAACGCCGACAAACTGTCAGTTTGGGGCAAAAGACCCACACTCACGACAAAAAGATCAAAAATATTCCAGGAACTTCGGAAGAAGCTAAAGCCGTAAGCATAAAACTTTGCCAGCAACTCCAAAACGAAAATAGTCAATACGATCGTATCGATTACACCAAGCAGGCCACCGAACTGTGCGCTAATCTTATCTGACGTACTCAGCCCAAGAGTGACCGCATTGAAGATGATAATAGCCAAGATTCCGTTACGTACGAGACCAGTCTCCAAGGTAACGCGCACTTTGGTTCGAAACGTTGAATCATGCTGTAATTTAGAATTCTGGTCCATCGTGTTCCTATCTGGCTTATCTCTGTTACCGGTAGAATAGCTCTCCAATGTTCAAAAGCCCGTAAGAGGGCCTAGCAACATTTTTTAATATTAGTGTCCTTGATCTCGCAGCTTAAGAGACAGCTGACAGTTTGCAAAATTTTAGTTACGTCACGTAGGTCGGGTGCTCTAAATTCGTTATCTTTCTGACAACTTTTATTTTGGGTTCTGACATGATCAAAAGCCAATATTCCGTTTTTTTGGAGAACGGCTTCATCATCGAAATATGGGTCGAAGCTATCAAGTAGCTTTGACAAATCGAGTCTGGCAACAAACCATTCGAATGCCACTGGTAAACTATTTTGTTTGAACAGATTGATTTTTAAAACATCAACAAGTGTCCCGATACCAACTCCCTCCATTGTCCTCTCCAGTTTTGCCACCACTGATTTTCACATACCAAAAACTTTGATGCGCAAAATATGTCTCAACAGCCGAAACCACACTTGAAGTAGTCATTTTTTACACCTCCAGACACACGAGGGTCAGCTGTTGACGTCTACGACTGGATCTGCAGGCACGCTTTGACTTGACCAGTTGCTTACATCAAATTTAGCAGATTTCTTTGAATACTATGACCGCATTTATTCAAATCACAAAATAGAGCTACCCTCAGTCAAACGCATAATTGAACTCTCCTTTTTCAGCATCAATTTTGACACGAGCGACTTCCTGCCCTTCCATCATCCGCCGCAAAAATTCGGCTGAGATGTCAGGCAACATCGTATTAGTAACAATTGCATCAATCATCCGGCCACCGCTCTCTAGCTCTTGGCAACGGTCCACAATTTGCTCAACTACTGCATCGCTGTATTCAAAGCTTACACTGTGCGCTTCTTCGACTCGTTTTTTAATGCGGTTCAGTTGAAGGACAGTGATCTTACCAATCATGTCCGGGCTGAGCGGATAATAAGGAATAGATACCAAACGCCCCAAAAGCGCAGGCGGGAACACTTGCAATAACGGTTCACGCAAAGCTTTGGCCATGCCCTCTGGATCAGGTAGAAGTTCAGGATCAGAGCAGAGATCCATGATCATGTCTGTACCGGCATTAGACGTCAGTAGGATTAACGTATTCTTAAAATCAATCACACGTCCCTCTCCGTCTTCCATCACGCCCTTATCAAAAACCTGAAAGAATATCTCGTGAACATCTGGGTGCGCTTTCTCAACCTCATCTAACAAGACGACCGAATACGGTTTGCGGCGAACAGCTTCCGTGAGCACACCGCCCTCTCCATACCCAACGTATCCCGGCGGCGCACCTTTTAGGCTGCTGACAGTATGTGCCTCCTGATACTCAGACATATTGATAGTAATAATATTTTGTTCACCACCGTAGAGCACTTCAGCCAGCGCAAGTGCGGTTTCCGTTTTGCCAACACCCGACGTCCCAGCAAGTAGGAAAACCCCAATGGGCTTGGAAGGGTTATCCAACCCTGCGCGACTCGTCTGAATCCGTTTGGCAATCATCCTCATGGCGTGATCTTGACCGATGACACGCTTGGCAAGATGCTCTTCCAACTTCAATACAGTTTCGATTTCATCCTTGACCATCCGGCCAACTGGAATACCGGTCCAATCGCCAACCACGCTTGCAACAGCCTGATGATCAACAATCGGCATTATCAACGGGGTGTCGCCTTGAAGGGTCTCCAATTCAGTGTTTTTGCTCTTAAGTTGATCCATCAGAGCCGCTCGATCTTTGTCTGACATCGGATTCGCGGGATCTTCGTCTGACGGGCTCCCGTCAACTGGCTGAGCCCCGGCTCGCAGTTGCGCGCGCAAATCAATTATTCCTTGAACAAGCTCCTTCTCAGCAGCCCATTTTTCAGACAGCTCTTCAAGCCTGACTTCCTCAGTTTTTTTGGCTTCAGTGATTGCAACTCGCCGCTCTTTAACATCATATCCGGCCGTTTCATCGCGATTGATGATCTCAAGTTCTGTGTCCAACGCCTCAATACGGCGTTGGCTGTCATCGACTTGTGCAGGAACCGCGTGTTGGCTGACCCCTACACGTGCACAAGCCGTATCCAACAAACTCACAGATTTGTCTGGCAACTGGCGCGCTGGAATATATCGAGCTGACAGAGTTACTGCAGCTTCAATGCCCTCATCCAAAACTTGGACGCGATGGTGTTTCTCCAGCATTGAGGCGATGCCACGCATCATCAGCACCGCCTTAGGGATGTCAGGCTCTTCGACATGCACAACTTGAAAGCGGCGGGTCAATGCCGGATCCTTTTCGATGTGTTTTTTGTATTCTGCCCAAGTCGTTGCCCCGATTGTGCGCAGCGTTCCGCGGGCCAGTGCAGGTTTAAGCAGATTTGCTGCATCACCTGTCCCAGCCGCACCACCAGCGCCAACTAATGTGTGTGTTTCGTCGACAAACATCACAATCGGAGTGGGGGAGCCCTGGACTTCGTCAATAACTTGCCGCAGCCGGTTCTCAAACTCGCCTTTCATAGATGCGCCTGCCTGCAATAGGCCAATGTCCAACATTAGAAGGCGGACATCCTTCAAGGCAGGTGGTACATCACCACGTACTATGCGAAGAGCAAAACCCTCAACTACAGCGGTTTTCCCCACTCCAGCCTCACCTGTTAAAATCGGGTTATTTTGGCGACGCCGCATCAAAACATCCACGATTTGTCGAATCTCTTCGTCTCGCCCCACAATTGGATCGATCTCACCATTGCGCGCCTGTTCCGTCATGTCGGTGCAATATTGCTCCAACGCTTCCTCTTTGCCCATCTGAGCCGGTGCGATTACACCCGAGGCCTCCCCAGGCGTTGCACCGCCACCTGTAATCGAACCATCCTTTGGTAGCATCGCATCTTCTGGCGAGCCGTTTGTTATACTGTGAAAATCCTCAGCCAGCGTATCCGGGGTAATCGAGGCCAGAGTTGGCGACATTGTATTTAGAATATTTTTAAGATTTGGCGTCTCCAACATTCCTAAAATTAAATGTCCAGTGCGCACCTGATTTGAGGAATAAAGAAGCGAGCCCCAAACCCAAGCCCGTTCCATTGCATCCTCGAGGTGAGACGACAAATCACTAACTGAGCTGGCCCCTCGAGGCAAAGCATCCAAAGCCGAAGTCATTTCCGTCGCAATCTTGCCTGCATCCAAATCAAAATGCCCAATAATTCTGTGAATATCACTATCCTGATTATTCAGAATTTGATGAATCCAATGAACAATTTCGACATATGGATTGCCTCGCATCTTGCAAAAAACAGTTGCGCCCTCGACCGCTTTGTACCCCAGAGAATTTAACTTGCCAAAAAGTGCCACTCGGCTGATTTCTGTCATATCCGGTCCCCTAAAAAGATGATGATGACGCGTGGCAAAAGCCTGGATCTAAAAACAGATCACTCGCATCTTCGTTAGTATTATTCTCACCGATCCAACAAGTTTGACCTAGTCGCACCGTTTGACCCAATATCGGCTCGGGTATTTCCTTGGCTTGCAGAATTAGGTTCACGTCCCAATCTAACGCATCCCCGACATAATTACGTACAATCGAGCGCAATCGCTCCATCGATGCGCCTCCCGGCAACAGCCTAGTGTACTCATCTAATGTCAATGGACCTATTACTAGCCGAAATTTTGAGCTTCGCGTCCAAACGCGTTCTCCAATCGACGTCGATTGCCCCAATGCCGATGGACGACCCAACTCCCAGCGGTCTCCTGGTTCTAGTTCCAGCCAAGACCCTACAAATTGGGTGATCCCAACGCGCGCATCGAAAAAGGCTGACACGATTGAAACCAGCCCTTCGGCATTTCGAGTACCTTGTGATAATAACCCAGTGAAGTGTCTTTTGGCTAGATCCGGGAAATCGTCGCGTCCCCGCATGTGATCGCCTCGGTACCCCGCCAAGGCTGCGACTTTTCGTTCAAAGGCATCATTGTCTCCCCGATCAAAGCTGGGGGCCGGCTGCCCAGAGCGCCAAGCGCGAAATAAAAGAGACATCATGCGATGCGTTAATGTATTTGCAAACGCAACGAAGGTTGGATCACGATGCTGTCGGAGCCGATCACGCGCATACTCGGTCAAGTGCAGCGGCAAGGGACCATGCGGCCCAAAAAGGCCAAAAAATCGATTGGTCAATCGCGCAGGTTTGCCTGCTTTTCCCATGGCAAAATCTGACACGGTGGATGGAGGAAAAGACAGTTCAGCTTCTTGTTCGAAACGCACGTTATCCTCACGTGGGCGTCGGCTGTTGCCAATGCGTGGAGCATCCGGAAACGCGCTCTCCAAAATTCGGAATGCGTGAAAAATATGATGTTTTTCAGGGGTATCTCTGAGCTTATCTAAATGTGTTAGATTATCCGCCCTAACCCCGTCTCTGGGCGCCATCTCTTAATCTCCCCACGTTGTTGGGTCACTAGCACTGTTTCGGTAAAACTATTTATTGATACGTACTTACGGAAAAATTTTTCCAATACTGCCCCCATTAAATAGACGTTGGTACCTTCGTAAAAACTCTCGTCAAAGAGCAGCGTGATTTCAAGACCACGCACGGCCGTAGATAAAACATCGTCAACCATACGCCGCACAATTGGTCTCGTCGACACGCCAATCAAACCTTCAAGCTGCTTTTTCAACACGCGATTGCCCTCAGGTGCGTATATACCAACTAATTCTCGCAGAGCCCCTGCACTGTCATCACTAGAAGACTGTGCAATTGACAAATAGTTCAAACTCAAGTGACTGATTAATCGCCATGCGGTGTCACCCTGCGCGAGTGTTGGCCGCGGACGAGTCGGCCCCACTGGCGTAGTGATATGCGCTATCGGCCCACCATCTGGCAGGTAAAACACATCTTTAGACCCGCTTGGCAATAATAAAGGCAAATCTCTGTTGGTTACGTCTGCCTCTATCGCCAATTGATCGACGTTCGCGCCGTAGGGTGCCTGTGATGAGTCCACCAAAGATAGGTAAATCTCAGAGCCCAAATAAGACGTGCGTACTCCCTTTAAACGCTCTCTTTCGGCTCTTTGTCGCATTTTGCGCGATTGAGTGAAGTACGCCGAATGGCTTTCTCCTACCGCAGTCAAATCATCAGCAGAATAAAACGTGCGAAACCTTACATCGGGCTGTCCGTCGGCACTAATCCCAGACACACTTCGTATACTGTGTACCTCGTAATCCAATGGTGCAGTGCGATCCACGACAACGTGTTGTTCTACGTCCTTGCCCGTAACGTGTACCCGATCACAGCGTCTCTTAAAAAGATTTACAGCAGGCGCCGCGTTTAATGTAAACGCAGATGGCGTCACGCCGGCAGCTACATCGGAGTCTCCTTCATCAAACAAAATATATATATCGACGTCGCTGCCTTTTGAACGAGCCAGAGCCATTGAAATGCCTTGTAATTCCACAAAGTGGAACCGCTCTGGCATCGCGAAGTACTCCTGCAGCAAACGATAGCCATCAAATGACCGCTGCGGCGTTGGCAAAAGAGCTTCCGCTGCCTCGAAACCTTTAGCAACCACAGCCCCCTGATGAAGTTCTGTAGTCCAGTCTGCGCGGCGATCTGTGGATCTTGCCAGCAAGCCACATACTTGCGTGCAAAGCAGTTCGTGCAGCGTCCAGTTCTTGCCTTCTTGTCCATTCAGAAATAGACTAAGGTTGTTCAAAGAAAGCTCTGAAATTGGCAGATCACCTGCCCTATGCAATCGAATTCGGATAGCCGCCTGCGCCTGACTCTCACGAGACACACCAGCCGCGAGCAACTCTCCACGACCTTCGATATACTCCGCTTCGGAAATCTCTATCGGCCACATGATGACGTCATCCGAGGTGCGAAACACGCATGACGTTTGGTCATCATCCCCAAGCACACTGCGAAGCTCACTGCCACGTGTAATTTTGTATCCATCTTCCAGAAGTGCATTCTGCATGTCTGGTTCGAACGCTGCAATCATCATAGATGGTGTCGGCGCAAGGTAGTGGGGATAAATAATTTCAAGAAGGTGGCTGGTAAGCTTTGGATACTGAAGTTCCAGTTCAAGTTGAACACGAGCCGACAGGAATGCCACTCCTTCAAGAAGACGCTCAATGTATGGATCAACGACCTCAACCCCATCCATACCTAGACGTGACGCAATTTTTGGATAAGCTTGAGAAAACTCTGCTCCCATGTCGCGCATAAAGGCTAGTTCACCCTCATAATGTTTTAGAAGCCGTGTATCCATCGTAACGCTATGCCACCCTTTCCAGAGCAAGCTCTCCAGTAGTCACGTCAACCTCTGATCGGAGGTACAGCTCAATTGGCATCGGCTGTGCCCACATGTCTGCACGAATATCAAAGGTCACAAGTGTATCGCGGTGATCTTTTTCCAAACGCAATTGAACATCAATAGTGCCGGGATGAATACGCGGCTCGTAACTGCGAATTGAGGCAGCAATTGACTTGCGTATGATCTCAGCACGTTCTTTTGTCGAAAAGTCACCAGCCACTTCTTTAATGCCATAGTTCAGCACCGACTTAACGACATTCGGATACTGCCGTTCGTCAATTAACGCGCTGTTGTCGGACGTATTAAGTAACCATGCAAGATCGCGTTGGATAATTTCGCGCATTTGTCGCAAGTCGATGACCCTGTCATCACGGCGTTCCGTTTTTTCAGTCGGCTGATTGTCTGTCAGGCGATCCAGAAGAGATGGTTGTAGCCTCTCTGCGATCGTTCTGTCAGACATTAGAGGTCACCTCTTGAGATGTATTAAGGGTGATAGCACGGATATCCATCAACGCTTTATCCCCCTGATCGGAAGTAAGAATTCGTTGTCCAATCCCCGCGAAGGTGCCACCACCCAGATCGACCCAGTCTGTTGCACGAGCGAGTTTAGCGGCAGAATTGTCCGACTGTATTGTTCCGCTGTAACGCGTGGGAATCAAAGCGACTATATCGCCAGCGTTGGCTAGGGTGATTGTGGCTGGCGTCCAAACTGCATCGCGCAAATCTGCCGGGTCGTCAAATGCGATGTGCTTTATGGTGTCAAAGGGCATCCAGAAATAGCGCCCGTTCACGACGGCTTCCAAGATGGGACCAACACGCATGTCTGCGTCCGCTATCCAATCAAAAGCCTGTCCATCAATTTGGCCACTGACTGCCGGGGCCAAATCGAAGGCGCGCGCACGCGTTTTAGCCGCTAAGTCCGCCTGCCCGTTGGCTTGCGCCTTTAAGGCTTCGATCATTAGCGCCACCCATTCTTGGGGCTCACCGAAAATCAAAGGGTCTTTTTCGCCAGCAAATACCTTTTCCCGATATACCTCACAGATTATACCTTCGCGATAAGTCTGAGCCATTGGCGTGGCCAAAGTATCCAGCTCTGCCGAAACCTTAAGTTGTGTTATTGCTCGTTTCCATTCGCCTCTAACACACAGAAGTTGAAACAGAAAAATCCGCAAATTCGGGTTGGCCGCATCAGCTTTTACAGCATCCTGTAGGGCCACTAGCGCCCCATCGAGGTCCCCAGCTTTCAGTAGATCTTCTGCAAGCACGCTCTTCTCCCAACAGATTCATTCCCTGACAAGCGGCAAACTCCCATTGGGAGCCTACCGCCTTGTTTTAAAATCAAATATCAGAGATCTCTATTTCACCGCCAAGTTGGCCGTATTTAGCACACGGCTCCATTCGCCACTATACTCCGAACCTTTCTTACCTTGCTCATTCTGTTGCGTGTAAGCCACTTTCATCGCGCCATATTGGATAACAACAGTCTCTTCGCAAATATCATCCCCGTCCGAGCCAGACCAACTGATGTCTTGGATCATTACAAGTGCAAATTGCCACTTCAGAAAGGTCTGTCCGGACACACCCGCTGATCCGCCTGCACGACGAAGCTCAATCACCATTTCGTCGAAGTGATTGCCCTCACACAGTTTTGAGAACATCGCACAAGAAGCAGAGTCAGTCTTCTTGGTGATAGTAAGCTCCTTAAACGTTGCCTTGCCAGCACCGCCACCAGAAGAAATTGATCCAATATTTATGTTATTTTCAGCGCCAATTTCAAAGCTGAGGATTTCGAATGCCCCTTCTTTACTGAATGTCTTATCCTGAGTTTCACCCGAAACGTCGGATCCCTTAAAATAGCAAAATGCGTCAAAAGCCATTGGAAATGTTTCCTTTCATCGTCAGTTTTTAGACCGTTTTAGATCAGCCTTTTTCAGTAGGTAATTTAGAAACCAGCCGCAATGAAACGGACAGGCCTTCCAGTTGGTAATGAGGACGTAGGAAGAATTTTGAAGAATAGTAACCAGGATTACCCTCCACTTCTTCAACAACAACTTCTGCTGCAGCCAGTGGCTGTCGTGCTTTTACTTCTTCAGGAGAAGTTGCCGAATTCAAATCAACGTACTGATTAATCCAGTCCTGCAACCAAGCTTGCATTTCGTCTCGACTTTTGTACGAACCTACTTTGTCCCGCACAATACATTTTAAGTAATGCGCAAAGCGACAAGTCGCAAAGAGATACGGAAGTCGAGCAGCAAGATTGGCATTTGCGGTAGCATCGTCGTCATCATACTCCGCCGGTTTGTGGAGAGACTGCGCGCCTATGAAAGCAGCAATGTCCGAGTTTTTGCGATGAATTAAAGGCATCATACCGTTTGCCGCAAGCTCCGCTTCACGACGGTCCGAGATAGCAATTTCAGTTGGACATTTTTGATCGACACCGCCGTCATCTGTTGGGAAAGTATGCGAGGGCAAGTTTTCAACAGCGCCGCCGCTTTCGATACCTCGGATCCGCGAGCACCAACCATATTCCTTAAAAGAGCGATTGATATTTACCGCCATACCATAAGCGGCATTGACCCAGCCGTATTTGCTGCTGTCAGCGCCATCTGTTTCTTCTTCGAATGCAAACCCCTCGACTGGGTCAGTTTTTGATCCGTAAGGAAGGCGTCCCAGAAAACGCGGCATTGCCAGGCCCACATATTTACTGTCCTCGCTTTCACGCAAAGACCGCCACGCTGCATACTCCGGTGTTTGAAATATCTTGGTTAGATCACGCGGGTTAGCCAGTTCTGACCAGCTGTCCATTTGAAATAGCGTCGGATTGGCACCAGTGATCAGTGGACAATGGGCAGCAGCTGCGATCTTGGCCATCTCCCCTAAGAGCTCCACATCGGGCGGGCTGTGATCAAAATGATAATCGGCAACCAACGAACCGTAAGGCTCTCCACCAAACTGGCCAAATTCTTCCTCGTACATCTTCTTAAAAATGGGCGATTGATCCCAAGCTGTACCTTTGAATTTGCGCAAGGTTTTGTGCATCTCTTTTTTGGAGATGTTCATAACACGGACCTTAAGCATCTCGTCCGTCTCAGTGTTGTTCACCAGATAGTGCAATCCACGCCAAGCGCTTTCCAACTGTTGGAAATCTTGGTGATGCAAGATCAAGTTTACCTGCTCTGTCAGCTTTTGATCGATTTCAGCAACAATGCTTTCAATCGAACGGAGTGCATCATCAGAAACTAAATTAGTGTTAACCAATGCCTGTTCTGCCAGTGTCTTAACCGCCTGCTCAACAGCCGTTTTGGCCTGATCAGATTTTGGGCGGAACTCTTTCTTCAATAAATTCTCAAAGTCAGACGACCCAAATGCCGTTTCTTCAGCAGCGCCTGAGGCTTCTTTTTCTAATTCTGCCATTGTTTACTCCGGATCTTCACTGTCAGATTGAGGGGCGGGTTGCGCAGCCAGCGTTTTAAGAAGTGCAGGATCCTGCATGATCTTACTGATAAGTTCTTCAGCGCCGGTTTTGCCATCCATATATGTCATTAGGTTAGAAAGCTGCGTCCGGGCCTCCAACAATTCCTTCAAAGGCTCAACCTTTGCCGCAATTGCGGCTGGGCTAAAGTCCTCCATGGACTCGAACGTAATATCTACCGCCATATTGCCTTCGCCTGTCAGCGTATTTGGCACCGTAAAAGCTGCGCGCGGCTTCATTGACTTCATTCGCTCATCAAAGTTGTCCACGTCAATCTCTAGAAATTTGCGATCAGCAACAGCCGGTTGTGGCTCTTCCGATTTACCCGCTAGATCAGACACAACACCCATCACAAAGGGCAATTGAATTTTCTTTTCTGCGCCATAAAGTTCCACATCGTATTCGATTTGAACCCTTGGGGCACGGTTTCTGGCAATGAACTTCTGGGAACTTCCAGCCATATTATAACGCTCCTTTGCGACTTATCGTTGTCCCTGTTCGCCACACACTCATGGCAATTAATTTAGTCATTTTCGACTAGTGACCCTCAGTCATAGTCGTCTTCGATTCCGCCAATTAAATTTACATTATCTAACCCACCTGGGGCCATGTTCTTAACAATTGTCACAAAATCGGCGCTCACCAAGGTTTTCGCCCTCAGCAAAAGAAGTGGCAAAGGGCTCGACGGTTCATAACGTTGGTAATACGCAATGATCCGATCCAAAGCATTTTGAACATCGTTGGGTGAATTAACAGCAGCGCCGTGCGCACTAATTTTCTGGTCCGGCGCGCTTTGCCCTTTTTTCAACTCAGTGCCCCCAGCCTCTGCGACATCGGGATCACCAAGTGCCCCTGAGAGTCGAGTTGATGCCAATCTCAACATCTTGATCAATGGATCTAGGTCTGGGCCTTGACCCGGGGTTTCTGAGTCAAATTTTGCGCTAATCGACTGAACATCCGACAAAGCCGTGGCGGCGGCCTCAGCGATTTCTCGTAATGTGTCTTCCGCGGTGTCTTGAAATGCAGCAGCAACGCCGGCGACATCGGGGACGCTACTCATATCGACGGGTGCGGTAATGTCACCTTCGGCCACGGCAATATCACGTAATGAAATTTTGCCAAACGTCCGGCTAGAGGTCAATGGGGCTCGGCGTACCCCGCGCAATATACGAGTTGAATCAGTCAACGACAGAACAGCATTTACACGCATCGTAGGATCATTGTCGTCCTCTTCATCCAACTGAGGGTGGCAGTTATCCCAGTGCTCATCGAGGCAGCGCGACAGATAAGAAGTTGCTTGCGCAAATCCTGGCAGTCCCTTCAGGCGCAACTGAGCTTCTGCGAAATAAATAGCAGCTCTCAGATCATGACTACGCTGCAGAACAGCCAACGCTAGTTTTGAAACCTCATTGTAGTCAGGCTCAGATGCCGCAAGAATTTCATCTCCCGCTTGCCGTTCCTCTCCGGGCTGCGCTGCAATTTCTAGCTCAGTAAATGATTGATCGTACTCTAGATCTTCACCACTTGGAGCATCTTCTCCGAACGTTTGAAGAAGTGCGTCTATGTCCATTTTTCCTCCTTGATAACCGAAAAAAGATCAAGTGCCCAATTTATGAAGGTACATTAAAGCGCTAGCTTAACACAGAAAATGGATTTGGCTAGACACGCAACATTGTTTTTGAAAGTGCAAAAAGGGTATGCTGAAAACACAGATTGTCTGTTAACCTATTTAGAGCAGGCACTTTTCGTCGGCTCTACTGATGCATAGGCCACTTCTCAGATCATAAAGTCCCTTACGCAATTGCCCTCCAAAGTAGTCAGCCCTTGACCGGAACAGTCTATTCGCTTTTGATCTGGGTCAGCAACATAGGGGAAGTCAGATGCGTGCACGTCTTAAAAAAATTCTTTGGGCCGGACTGGCCTCGACTATGCTTCACCCGGTCGGAGCTTCCGCCCAAGATGGATCACTAACTGTCGAACTCAACAAGTTTGAGACATCGGACTCAGGAGGTTGCAGAGCATTCTTTCTTTTCCGTAACCAAAGCGGAAAGGCATTTGAGGGCTTTGAAATGTCGCTTGCGATACTAAACGGCGACGGTGTGATTGATAGGCTTCTAAATATTGATGCCGCCCCCTTACCCGTGGCCCGCACGACTCTTAAACTATTCGAGATACCTGGTATTGCATGCACAGATATTTCAGAAATTCTTTTGCACGCGATCGAGAGCTGCAAGCCACAAAACGAAGACAACTTAGACTGCTTTCCAATCGTCGCACTTAAAAGCCGCGCAACCGCACCATTAGTGAAATAACTTATGCTGGATGGAATTCTCTCTACCGTCGGAACCGGTGGCCCGATTATCGTCATACTTGCCATTCTTTCCATGCTGTCGCTTACGTTGATCTTGAGCAAAGCGCTGCAGTTAGCACGGGTGCGGTCCGGTAGGTCCGTGCGTGACAGTGCACTGGTTAAATGGTCGAAAAACAATAAAGAGGCTGCAATCTCGGTTTTAGCTGCCGGAAAAGCTCCAGCAGACAGAATTGCGCACTATGCCCTCACTGCGACACTTGAAAAAATGCCCAGAAAGCCGCTAGAGGCGGAGTTGACTCGACGTGGAAATGTTGAGGTAGAAATTATGAACCGGCATCTCCGCTTGCTGGAATTAATCGCGATGGTCGCTCCGTTAATGGGCCTCCTAGGAACAGTTCTCGGCATGATTCAATCGTTTCAGGAACTGGAAATGGCGCAAGGTTCCGCAAATGCTTCGGTTTTAGCTGGTGGCATTTGGCAAGCACTTCTCACTACAGCTGCAGGGCTTATCGTTGCAATTCCAGCCGCTGTCGGTGCTACGATGCTATCAACGCGCGTCGATGGTGCCGCCCATGAGATTGAAGCTATAATCGGGCAGTTCTTCCTTCTCGAGGACACAGGAACGACGCCGAGCACAGGTTGATCTGATATGAAACTTGCGCGTCATAAATCTGACAGACCACTGATTTCACTCGTCCCAATGATTGATGTGATGCTGATCCTGCTCGTCTTTTTTATGGTGACATCGACATACCTTAATTTGAAAATGATCCCATTCGTCAAAAGGTCTGACGAACAATCGAGCAATACCCAAATAGCAGAAGCTGCGAGCTCTACACTTTTGGTGCGTGTTTCAGCCGCTGGAGAATCCTACATCAAAGGGCAATCATTAACGGACCCCGCAACCCAACTATTGATCACCGAAAGACTTGAGGAAAATCCCCTTTTGTCGATCGTCATTTTGCCTTCGACACATGCCACAACTCAGCATCTCGTTTCGGCAATGGATATGCTGACCCGCGCGGGTGCCACTCGTTTGCGGTTGTTGCGATTGGAGGAGCGGCCGTGAAACTCAATCGACCGATGCGCCGCACCACACCTGAGACCATAGTCGCTCTGATTGACGTCGTTTTCTTCCTTTTGGTGTTCTTCATGTTGATCGGCCGAATGGATGCAACATCGCCATTCGATGTGGCGCCAGCGCATTCGCGCACGGGTTTAGAAATGCCTGCAGGCGGCGCCACCATTTCCGTAAGCGCACAAGGTGTCTTGGCATTAGACGGTACCGAACTTGACAAAAGCCAGACACTGGAAAGATTACAGATTCAACTTCAAGCGGAACCCAACCTTTTAGTGCGGGTGAACGCCCACCGTGATGCTCTTTTGCAAGAATTGCTGCCACTCGTAGCTTCAGTCGAGGCCCTTGGCGCGCGTGACGTCATGCTTGTTGTCACACCTGAGGAACCATAATGAGTTCCGCTACTTCAAGATGGAGCTGGGGGTTTGCCGGTTCAGTTCTGGCACACTTTGGTGCAATGTTGGCGCTGATCTTTGCGCAGTCAACCGACAAATTGCCGCCCCAAAGCATGCCAAAAAGCACATTAGAAATGCAGACCGTTCAAGCTCCAAGGCAAAGTGCATCCTCAGAAATACCTTCCGGCACGGACGCAACTGAGGTCAATGCCGACAGCACCGCCGTTGGCGCGGGTGCGATCCCCATGGCCAAGGCAAGCTCCTTGTCGACGGCAACCAGTCTGCAAAGCCCGCAAACTGTGACAGCCAACAGCGCTGTTCTCCTAGCGCCCGAAATCAATGAAATTAGTTCGTTATTACCTAACAATTCGGTTACAGAGGCAACTGAACTTAATGCTGAAAGCACCGTCGTGGACGCAGGCGCAATCCCCATCGCCCAGGCAAGCTCCTTGTCGACGGCAACCAGTCTGCAAAGCCCGCAAACTGTGACAGCCAACAGCGCTGTTCTCCTAGCGCCCGAAATCAATGAAATTAGTTCGTTATTACCTAACAATTCGGTTACAGAGGCAACTGAACTTAATGCTGAAAGCACGGTGGTGGACGCGGGTGCGATCCCCACTTCGAAAGCAAGCCCTTTGACAGTGGTCACCACACTTCAAAAACCACAGACTATCAAAACTAGTACTGCGCTTGGAGAAAGTGCCATAGCCGCGTCAAAGACAATTCCAGTTAAGGCGGATGTAAGTCTACAGAAATCACTAGCAATAAAAAGCAATAGCGCTAGACCCGTGGTACGGGTTGCAAACAAAATCACACCTTCACCGACCCCTATATCTTCGTTGGTCGTAACAACAGTTCCCAAATTTCAAGCGGTTCCTCAAGTCATGCCTCTTGGTACAACCACTACATCCCTTGAAGCCACAAGTGAGGCTGCAACAATTACACAGCCAACAATAACCCCAACCGTTCAATCAGATATTGAGGCAGCCTCTGTCACAGCAGCGCTTGCGTGGCAATTTGGCGATCGGCTGGTCACCGACCCGCAAGCTCTAGCGACGATACAAGCCTTCATGGCTCCAGGTGATTTAGAAAACGCAGCCGCCAACGCCGGCGAAGTTCGCGACGATTTAACTTCAGTTCTGAAAAGTGTGAAATGTGCGCGCCTGTCTGCCAATTTCAATCCAACCAACGGCAATGTTGAGCTTCACGGACATGTCCCTGATTTGGCCCAAAGCTATCAAATTATTGACGCACTTCGCTCTCAGTTAGGTGATGGCATTCCAGTAGTCGGGAACCTGTTGCACCTGCCCGAACCCCAGTGTGACGCTTTGGGCGGCATTGCAGATATTGGTTTACCTCAATCAACTGACCAATTTACTAATAATTTATTATTGGGGGAGACCTTGCACGCACGCGAATACTCTTACAGAGAGGGTCAAAGACTTCAATTCGACCTAACTGCTCCAGATTATGACGCTTTTGTGTATGTCGATTACTTCAGCGCCGACGGAGATGTGATTCATCTCATCCCAAATTCAACAATTGCATTGCAGAAACATGTCGCTAAATCTGTCGTGGGTGTGGGTGACGACAAACCAGGACAACCAGGTTTGAAGATAACAATCGGGCCACCCTACGGACAGGAAATCGCGGTAGCCTTCGCCGCATCCCAACCGCTTTTTGAAAAACCACGACCAATTGTAGAGCCTGCAAACCCTTACTTGGATTTTCTCAAGGGACAGGTCAGTCTAGCACGCGATCGTAACCCAAACTTCAAGGGCGAGTGGGTTTACTTTTTCATAACTACTTCGCCAGCGACCCAGTGACCCAACGGGCAATTACTTACAGCCTCCTCCAGCCCAATGCTTCAAATTTCGCTTAAAAGATCCTCCGAAAGGATGACTCTGCGAAGTAGATCGCGAGGTGTTCTGTGTTAAGTAGAATTTTGCCTGCTCACACAAGTCATGTCGGGTCCATTGATGGCAGCTGCTACATTTCTCTGTTTTCCACAGCGGTTCTGGAAGACCCTCAATCGGCGGAAAAATTGGGCTGAGTTCCGTCACTTGCATGATAGTTTTGCCAACGATCTCAGGAATTCCCTGCGCGATTGGCACGTCGAACAAAACTACAACCGGTTCTTCTTCTTGGTTGCTTTCGGCTGCTTCAATAACCGGTTCAGCTTTCGGAGCGGGTCCATCAGGGTCCTCGGATGCGTTAGCTTTAAGAGCTGCAATCTCAATCTTAACCAATTCTGCAAAAATGCCAGTCGGAAAGGCATCTAAATACGCCTCGTAATCCCCAAGCTTGCCCGAACTGCGCGCCAGTTCCATCAACTCGATCTCTAAATCAGGAGCTGGCGCAGCAGCGGAAATTTTAGGTTGAGCCGCCGTAATCTCTTCAGCCGACTCTCCTTCTGAATTTTCACCTGAAAACTCTTGAGCCATCAATCTCGCAAGGTTTTTACGGGCAGTTTCGGCGTGCCGCCCCTCTGGGTAAGATCGCAGAAATAGCATCATTTGGACTGAATCGTCGGAGTTCTTTAATGATTGCCAAAGAAGGTTTTCTTCCACTTCTTCATCAGTCAATTTCGGACCTGAGCGAAAGACAAATTCTTGCGTTAACGACGACGTATCCCACGGAGTCTGCGCCCCATTTGTCTCATTCAGCACACCCACCCTCACTTGCTTAAAAACTCGTTCAATCGGTAGGTTTTTGGTTTGGATCGCTTCTGCCAAAGCTTTGGTAAATGGGCTGTTGCCTCCCATCCCGTCGAAGGCAACCGCTCCTGGAGCAGTCGCGTAAGCAAGGAACGTACCAGTTGGCGCCTTCATTTCTGCCAATCCATTGTCGTTCATATCGGGAATATCTTCAAACGGGTTATTTCTACAGGCATCAAGGATCACAATGTTTGTACTGTTTCGGGCCGATGCCATTTGACGCAACACTGAGGAAGCCTCCAACCCAACCAAGTCAAGATCGGCGGCAACCGTCAAATTTGCATCTATCGGAAGCAGATAGTTCGCTCCAAAAGACTGTACTCCATGGCCAGCGTAGTAAAATAACCCCACAGCGTCCGGTCCACCTGCGCGTAAAGACCTGCCAAAAGTCGCAACAGCCTCCTTAAGCTCACTTTGGGACGTATTTAACGCCCGCGTGACTTCAAAGCCCAAGTTTTCGAGCGAATTGGCCAACAGTTGAGCGTCATTAGTCGCGTTGTCTAGCCGAGTAACTGCAGAGTACTCACTATTTCCTACAACTAAGGCGATCCGCTTTTCCGCCGCAGACAGAGGGAAGCCCATTATAACCAAAAATATAGCTGCGATGATCCGCATCTAAGTTCCTTTCACGCTCAGATGACTGATATTAAAGCAAATCTTGTGCGAGGCAATTTAAAATGCATTTATAGGGTAACTATTAGTTGCAATTGACAATTCATCACCCGATAATTTGGATATCATTTTAACGCCGGGGTTTTTCATGCTCAAGTTTTGTGTTTCCGTATTAATCTTTGTTATCACAGCGAGTTGGGCTGTCTCTTCGATGGCACAAAACGCTCCTTTTGCGTCTGGATGGAAGCTTGAGAATGAAGCATCTCAGCTTCAATTTCAATCAATTAAGAACCAAACAAAAATAGAAACATCATCATTTGCAACGATGGAAGGCGGAATTAACTCCGAGGGTCTGGCAACGATAAAAGTTCTGCTGGACAGCGTTGATACCAAAGTTGATTTGCGTAACGTGCGAATGCGGTTTTTGTTCTTTGAAACCTTTGAGTATCCTGAACTGGTCGTAACGGCACGTATTGATCCCAGTCAAATATCAGATTTGGAAATCGTAAAGCGCAAGACCATCAACTTGCCGTTCAGCCTAAGCTTGCATGGTGTTTCTAAAAACATGCAAGCACAACTATCATTGACGTTGATTGGTGATGATTTGGTAGCTGTGTCCACAGCTGAGCCGATTAACGTTTCCGTCGCCGATTTTGATCTGACCGGAGGGCTCGAGAAGCTACAAGAAGCCGCTAACGTTTCAATTGTACCATCTTCTTCGGTAAATTTTGATTTCATATTTCGCAGGTTAGACAGCGCATCAACACCACAGACACAATCCGCAGAAGCTACAGCGCTTAAACCTGCATCAGCAGCACTTGAAGCAGAAGGTGATTTCTCATTGGAAGCTTGCGTTGGGCGCTTTGAAATCTTGTCTCGATCTGGGAATATCTACTTTAAAACCGGATCTTCCCAGCTTGACGCCGCTAGTACTCCACTACTCAACACAGTGGCTGATATCGTCACCCGCTGTCCAGATCTGTCCATCCAGATCGGGGGGCACACGGACAGCATTGGGGGCAGCAACGCTAACCAACGCCTCTCTGAAAGGCGGGCTGCATCTGTCGTTAAATTTCTTACTGCCAGAGGTATCGCAGCGTCACGAATGCAATCTGTCGGTTTCGGCGAAGACCAACCTATCGCTGCCAACGACACGAAAAAAGGCCGCAGTCGTAACCGTCGTATCGAGTTTACAGTGCCAGAAAAATAATTCAGTTGGACCTATGCCTTGGCGGTGTCTGAGATTCAAGGAACAAAACGCCCAACAAATGCAAAGGTGCGTTGCGCATACGGTGTTTTTACAGTGTCGTTATTGGTCAGTTCGTTAAGACGTCAGCATTAAAGCCACCGTTGCGCCATCGCTCTAGTGCAGACGTGAAATTAGGCCCGGGGAGCCCATCTATTACGCTCGCGTAGTAACCCGCCAATTTCAGTCGTTCTTGGACCTGCGACATGGTCGCACGTGACCATTCATTTGACGATTTGGTTAATTGTTTGATCAATGATCCACGATCTTCAGCTACACCACGTAACAGCAAATTTGCTGCATACGAGGGATCACGCTCAATACCACGACCCTCGTCCAAAAGGATCGCAGCCGCACGGTAACCTTCAATTTCACCGTCACGGGCCGCACGAATAAAGTATTCTAATGCCGCGTCTGGGGTATCAATCGCTCCATCTTGTGCAAGAACCCCGAGATTAAATATTGCTTTGGGAGAGCCAGCATCAGCAGCTTTACGCAACAGCGCGATTGCGCGATCAGGATCTGCTGCCCCTCGATCCCCCTGAAACAAAGAAATTGCAAGATTGATCATGGCGTCGGGGCTACCTCCTTCGGCAGCACGTTCATAAAGCGCGAACGCGCCATCCACATCCTTAGCAAAACCGGTTCCGTTCTCCATCAGTTGAGCTAAGCTGACCATCGCGCGCAAATCGCCTCGGTCGGCAGCACTTTTATAAAGTTTAATAGCTCGTTCTAAATCGCCAGAAGCTGCGGTGGCACGCGCCAACAAAGAAGTATAGTGGGGTAAATCCGGGGAACGCACGGAGGCAGAGGAACATGCCTGAATTGCAGTTACGGCATTCTGACGCAATCGCTCAAAAGGAACGCCTGAATTCGCCGCTGTTGCATCACGCGGATGGGTCGCAAGGCGTTCACATATCCCACCGGGCGTACTTTCTTCTATTTTTGGGATCATCTCTAAAAGCCGTTTCGCCTGCGCTGCGTCTGCCATCTCCGGGTATCGATCTAGGTAGAACTCCAGAAGTGGCCGCATCCGGCTGCGCCGCGCCAAAGACCACAATCGTGCTGCGTCTGCCTCTTTGTCCTGCGTCCCTAAATTTCTGGTGCGCGATCCAGTTTCCAAAAATGCCACCACGTCCTCAACATGTGCACCTTGAGGGTAACGATCAGCATAAAGTTGCATCAAACTTACGTCCTTAGAGCCCGCAGCTACCTGCCAAAGCATGGCCTCCTCGGATGCGGTTTCAGGACTGGTGTCAAACCTAAATTGCTGGGTCAGAGACGAGTTTTCCCATGGAACTTGGCGTCCACCAGTCGCAGCCAATACATCACGCCGGACAGAAATCATCAGTTCAGCAATATCCTGACCGGGCGTGTATAGATGACTTAGCATTGCCTCAGTAAAAAAACTGTTTCGCCCAGTTCCGTCATAAGCCACATTGTCAGGCTGTGTCGCATAGACAAACATAAAATTTGCTTCGGTTCCAACCCGAGCCAAACCATTTCCCCTGCCGGTCTCCTGACTCAAAGTCACCCCAAATGGATTGTCGCGGCAGGCATCCAAAAAAACCAATTTTAGTCCCGAAGATCCCTCCATGGCACCCAGCACTTCAGTGAGAGGTACGGTTTGATCAGGCAGATCTTCTATCCCCGACAAGGCAGCATCCACCGGTACTAAATAATTTTTCCCACTAACCTGAAAGCCATGCCCAGCGTAATAAAACAACACGACATCTGCTGTTTCGGCGATCTTCGTGAATCGACTGATATCAGCATACATCTCGTTTATGGTACGGTTGCTGCCTAAAAGAACCTCAAAGCCAAGCCCTTCAAGAGCAACAGAAATATCCAGCGCATCGTTGACAGGGTTTTCCAATGAGCTGACGGAATCATACGCTGAATTCCCTAAGACAAATGCCACACGAGACTCAGCAAACGCTGAAATAGCGCTTAAATTCCACAAAAAGATTATTGCTGCTGCGTATCGCATAGCGTCTCCGTTACAAGCCCACCGCACGAGAAAGCTCAATACCGACCGTATCAACCGCATCAGCAACGACGGTGATTGTTGCACTTTGTAGGGATGCCAATTCGGGGTCCTCAACGCGCACCAGAGAGATTGCTTTGCGGATTTCTCCTGACGCATTTGAGAGGGCCGCTCGAGCTTCGTTCGCAGCATCAGCACGAATGGCTTGCCGCTCTGCATCGGTACTCGCGTTTGCCAATCGTTTTTGAGCCCGTATACGGGCCTGATCAACATCTAATCTTGCACCTTTGAGTATCTCCGCCACATTTTGCATACTTGGGGGAAGATCTGCCGAAATAGCATCAACCTCGTCTGTCAAATCATATAATGCATCGGATAAACACGCCAGATAACGATCAGTATCTTTGCCACTCTGGGTGCACGATTGCGCCTGCGAAACAAAACCTTCGGAAATTCCGGTTATAGCATCCAAAGTCTCCTTCACTCTTTCTCTCACGGGAATAGAGGCATTTATCCTATCTTTCGGATTTTCGAACCCGATACCGATAAATTCACCTAAGCGTGGCAGAGCATCTGCACCGGGACGCGGCGTAAAATCTGGCGGCGCCACAGTGATTTCAGCATCACCTGCAAGGCCAACCACCCTGTAAGCTATACCGTTCGTACTACTAATGTTGCTCGTATCCACCGTGAATGTGGTCGTGCCAACACGCCTTGAAGCAAATGACAGCGTTTCGAAGATCCCCGAAGTATCAAGCGTGTCTGAGCTTTTGCCAAAAACATAGTAATCTGGACCTCCAAAAACTGAACCCGTGGTGGTCGCAGTGCCAGTTAGACCAAATTGAACCGTCAAATCATCAGGAATGGCAAATACAACTGGCGTCGTTGAATAATTAGCCGGGTAATAGCCTGTATCGCCGGGTGCCCATATACTGCTGAAATTCCAGCTTTCATCGGTACCAAGACCATAAAAGGTTGCGGCGTCCTGAAACTGCGAAGTAGTCAGGGCTGTGCCAGAGGCGCTTGTCGCCAAGCCTGATGTATCACTGTCCCAAAAGTTCCCAGACGAAGTACCTCTCTCTAGTCCAAGAAACCCTCCAACGGTGGACGAGTTAGATCCACTTGTTTCAACCATCCCGGTTGAGTACGACCGATTGATTGTTGCGTCGTTCACAGCCGCAAAACCACCAACAACAGCACTGGACGCATCACTTACCTTCACATCACCTTGGGAATAAGAGTCACTGATTTTACCTGCATCAGAAGACCCTACAAACCCTCCTGCATAAATATTTGAGGCCTTTTCCGGGTCATTCACTGTCACAGTCCCTAGCGAATGAGCTCGATTGATAGTTCCAGTGTTTTGGCCAACAAACCCACCAAAAAATTTACCACTGGGATTGGTTGCTATCACATCAACACTAGAAATACTGTCCTCAATTAATCCTGTGTTGCTGGCAACAACGCCACCACCACCATAGGCATAATCAGAGGCGTCTAAATCACCGCTAACCTGCACATTTCGTATGGTGCCATTATTATACTGAGCCAAAATACCCGCAGCGCTACCGCTAGCATTTTCTAAAGTTAGATCCGTTACAGTGCCAGCCGACGATATCGTTCCGATCAGAGCACTTCCGGAAATAGACAGGTCTGAAATCTTGTATCCTGCACCATCTAATGTACCATCCAAAGTACCAATTGATGCAAAACCATTTACACTACCAGTTTGCCAGTTAGCTGTACCTGAGGCATCAATATCGTTTGATAGCTCGTAATTGGCAACGTTGCTAATTGAGCCGACACCTTGCAAACCAAAGATATCTTCAATGATATACGGTGTTCCACTGCCACCAGAGCCGCTACTTGCGCGTAAAAACTGGCCCCCAGAAAGTACAAAACTGTCCGCTGAAAATGCAGGTAAGGACCCAACTTGCTCCCAGTCCCCATTGGTTAGGGTAAACTCGTCTACATCAACGGTACCAGCCGACGTCGTGGTAATGGTGCCAGTTGCCTGGAGGCCAAAGCTACCAGATGAACCGTTAATTGCGCCATTTAGGATAATGTCATTATCAGCTATCAGAGTAAGCGATGTACCCGCATCCCAATCCAGGTCAGCGTTTATGGTAATATCACCAGGATCTGAGCCCTCAGTTGAGGTGGTTAAAATGACATTAGCTCTTGACAGCGCATCCTCATATGAACGTTCGTCTGCTCCAGAATTAATCGTGATGTCGGATGGATCAAGTAGCAAAGTACCCCAAGAGCCAGCTGGTGCTCTAGTGTCTACTTTACCGCTATATTTCAAAGTTCGCGGGCTCGATACTTCTATGAAACCACCATTGCCACCCTCCGGTCCACCACGAGCAGACAACTCACCTGAAAACTCAGTGATCAAGTCCGACCAGACAACAATCCTACCTCCATCGCCCGCGCCCAGAGAGTCTGCCAAAATCGCCGTTTTGGCATCAACAGTCGTAGTGGTTGCACGAAGCAAATCTCCCTGACCAGCAAAATCCCCACCAATCCGGATTAGGCCGCCGCCATCAGAATGGCTAGCGTCAATGTTTGCTCCAGAGAGGGTAATCTGATTTCCCGTAATCAAAATCTCGGGTCGCTCTCGCGGACGCATCGACGCTGTAACGGCTCCGGTCACGTCTTTCTCTCGTGTCGAAACGCGACCAGAGACGTTCACCTGGCCACCACCACCCAAGAAAATGGTCCCGTTGTGCTGCGACACTGATCTTGCCTCGGCCACACCTGAAAGATTGACCGCGTGACGAACAGCCTGACGAGCGGTTGCAGCGCGCATTTCAATCAAGCCACCATCAGCGCTCGCCAACCCAGAGTGGTCAATCAGAGCCTTGTCACCATCCTCACCACCTGTGGGAATGGTAACTTGTAGAAACTGATCACCTGTCAAATCCAGCGTCACACGCTCACCAGACGCAAACCCTATCCGGCCAAATGGAACCGTCACAATGCCTGAATTCCTGACCCGACCACCAAGTAATGCAGCGTATCCTGACTTGCCAATGGTGACACGCCCTGCATTTTCAACAGTTGCGGAGTTACCTGTGCCTTTGAACCGAAGCCGGCCAGCTAGAAAGTCACTATCTGAGATCCCTAGCGTTGAGGCGACAAATGCAGCGGTATTTACTGTCCCGCTTGGTCCAATATATATGCCGTTTGGATTAACAATATGCACTTGCCCATTTGATGTCAGCCGACCGTGGATTTCACTTGTGGTGCTACCAGTAACCCGGTTTAAAATCGAAGACTGTGTATCCGGTTGATGAATATCAACGCTGTTATTTTGACCGATTGAGAAGCTATCCCAATTCACCACGGCACTCGAACTGCCTTGATTGATCGTCATCGAGTTCGCAGTCTGTTGAGAAATACTGACATCGCCCGAGGCGACAGTACCGCCGGTAGGAAGTGTTTGGGCAATAGCAGGCAGACAAAAACAGGCAGCAAGACCGCTAAAGAGCAAAATCAGCATAATGCCTTTTGCGTCTAATACAGCTTTAGAACCCAAGCGTGTATGAAAAATTGAACCGATTTTCATCTGAGGCGTTATCATCACGTTCTCCTCTGCCATACTCCATCCGAAAACTGCTTGATCTGTATTTCGAGCGTGTCTCAAAAAATCCCTCTACACCGATACCATAGCTGTATGCTTTAGTTGTTGATTGTTCAAAAACAGTTGGAGCTTCAATTTTTGCAATACCAGCGCCAGCAAATAAAAACGGGCTGATCAACATTGGCATCCCAGAAAAATTTGGCCTGAATTGTGTTGCCAACTCGGCTCGTACCACCCCACCGCTATCACCGCGTAAATTCCCTGAGTCGAAAGTCGACAACGCACTTGGTCCAACAAGGCCAAATTGTTCAGATACCGGCAAAGAGTCTCCGAATGAACTTTGAAGACGCCCATCAATTGTTAAAAACAGCGAGTCAGACAAAGATCGACTATGCGCCAAAAACGCCATCAGTTTGCTAAAGGTAGCATCTGCTCCAGTCCTTGATAACGGAACCGAACTGCCCGCAGCAGCACTCTGTGTACGAGCGCCAAAGGCATCAAGACCTTGAGAAAAAACCAATCCGGCGCTGCTGTAGGCATTATTATTGTGCAGATAGTCTGCATTGACCATCGCCCGAAGCACCGTCAGGCGGTCTTCAAATAAAGTTCCACCACCGATAATATTTTGGCTGTCTTGCTGCAAATCCAACGCGAGTTGGCCATTAATATTCAACCTGCGAGAGCGCATCATTGGATAAGCCAATCTTATCGATTGCCGGTCAAAGTTGGATCTGGTGGGCACGAGACTGTCTGGAGTCGTGTCACTCATCGTAAACTCTAGGTTCAGGGTCGTTCCAGCATCACCTATTGGCAATAATCCACCTAAGGCGAGAATTCTGCTTTGTGGGTCTTCAGTAAGGAAATTTTTTGGGGAGCCCGACGATTGAAAATAAAACGTTTCACCCAAATTAAGAGCACTATTTACTTGAAAGCCAAAACTGAGATCTAAGTTTCCCAATGCATCGCCAGTCGGATTTCCAAACCCGAAAAAACCAGTGTAAAGACGATGCTCTGCTTCCAAAACCAAGACGGTAGCACCCAGAGCGCTACCAGGAGTGAGTGCTGACCCTAATAGCGTACCCGGCGTATCCGCCGCCAATAATAACTGCCGCTCCAACTCTTCTTGTGTCAAGCCCGTTCGACCAACCAAACCGGTTGTTAAATCCTCCAAGCGCCCACGAATCCTCGCGGGCAAGTTATCAGTATCGACACTTTCCACATAGCCATTGATCACAACGACTCGCAGTCGCCCACCTTCACGTAATTGTTGCTCGGGCAAAACTGCACGAACCAGAACATACCCGCCTCTAGCGTAAGCTGCTTCAAGTTCTGCCGTGGCATCAAATAGCTCGGAAACCGGTATTCGGCCCCCAGTCAATCTTGCCACAAAGGCTCTATTAGCCCCTGACATCTGTGGTAATGCACCCTCCAAGTCTACACCTGAGAGCGTCACCCCAATCGTTTCTGATCCCACGGGGGCCTCAGTGCCTGGTTGGCCTGTAAAAGAAACCGATCCATCTAGTGTTTGAAGTGAGGGAGCAAAGCTTCCAGGTGTTATTTGGCTGGCCGACTGGGCTCGTGCCACAGATATGGTGACCGAGCCACTCATCAAAAGTGAGCACAGAATACTTAAAAGTTTTACTGAAAATGACTTTTCGGTCATCTTTTGGTCCCCACCCGCCACGTACAATTACCCTTTACTCACTTTTGATCTTTAACGTAGCATGTTTGAGTATGGCAGCTTTTGTGTGCGCATCAAGGCAGTTATCGAGCTTCCTGAACATGGGAGTGACAAAACGTCAGCCGCCTGAGCCGTGAAACAATTAACTTACCTAACATTTACGAGCACAAGTATTATTGTGGACAAAGACGTCGACCATTAATTATTTCATCCAGGATCAGCTACTCGTTTTTTGGGGACCACGGTTGCGCACATGGTTCATTCAGATTCAAAAGATCTATGATCCTGAGGGCAATTTGATCAACAGCCTCTGAAAGAGTGGCATGCCTGAGATAGAAAGCCGGAACGGGCGGCATAATGATAGCGCCCATTTCTGTTGCCGCCGTCATATTACGCAGATGGGCCAGCGTAAGCGGCGCTTCTCGCGTCAGTAGAACAAGACGTCTACGTTCTTTTAATTGCACACCCGCGCTCCGCGTCAGCAGGTTATCATCAAGCCCATGTGCAATCGCGGCCAGTGAGCGCATTGAACAGGGCGCAACAACCATTCCCGAGACCGGCACTGAACCTGATGCTATCGAGGCACCAATATTGGTTATTGGGTGACACCGCGTGACCAATTTCCTGATTTTCGCTAGTGCATCCGAACCACATTCCTCCGATAGGGTGCGTTCAGCCGCGGTACTAATTACAAGGTCAACCTCTATATCCATTGATGATAAGTTTCGTGCAAGCGACAGGCTGATCATTGCACCAGAGGCCCCGGAAACACCCAACACAATACGCGGCATAATTATACTCCCATGGCCGGCATCAAGCGAGAAACCAGATCCGAGGCAAAACCTAAATCCTCAGTCGAACTATGCATAACAGTTCCCCACTCCCGATTGGTTTCACCGTCGATTTTCGTTGTGGCATCAAGCCCGATCTTTCCCGCCAAGCCTGGTTGCGGAGAGGCAAAATCAAGATAATCCATTGGTGTATTATCTAACATCAGCACATCACGAGATGGGTCCATGCGGGTGGCGATCGCCCAAGCGATATCATCCCAGTCTCGTGGATTGATATCGTTGTCGACTGCAACGATCATCTTCGTATAACTAAACTGCGGTAGCATTCCCCAAAGCGCCAACATGACCCTGCGAGCCTGGCCCGGATAGCGCTTATTGATACTGACAATCGCCATGCGGTAGGAACAAGCCGCAGGCGGCAGCCACAAATCGTGAATTTCAGGAATTTGTGTACGGATCGTGGGTAACGCGAGACGGTTGAAAACCTCTCCAATAATGGCAGGCTCATCTGGCGGCCGGCCAGTATATGTGGAAAGATAGAGCGGTTTTTCACGATGGGTCATTGCACTAACTTGCATGACTGGAAATCGTTCGGCCGGGTTGTAATAGCCTGTATGGTCACCAAATGGCCCCTCAGGCGCGGTCTCTGAAGGCGAAACCCAGCCCTCAAGTACGATCTCCGCGTCAGCGGGCACCATCATCGGAACTGTTTTGCAAGGCACAAGACGCGGACGCGCACCACCTAAAGCTCCGGCGAAACTAATCTCTGACACAGTTTCTGGTAAAGGAAGTGCAGCAGATAGCAACGTGGCGGGATCAGCTCCCAGAACGACGGCCACGGGCATTTTTTTACCCTGTTTTTGCCAAGATCTGTGATGGCCCGCACCACCACGTTGTGCTAGCCAGCGCATTATCAGTTGCGACTTATTCAAAGCCTGAGCCCGATAAACACCAGCGTTGTATCGGTTGATCTCACACTGATCGCTGCCGAATTCCCGTGTGATCACAACAGGCCATGTTACCAACGGTCCAACATCTCCCGGCCAATGCGTCTGGATCGGTAATAAATCTAAATCAACCTCTGCGCCCTCACGTATTACACTATGAACTGGCCCAGATTTGAGAAATTTTGGTCTCGATGAGAGAGCCGCCTTCAGCAATGGCCAGCGCGACAAGGTATCGCGCAACCCATCCGGTGGTGAGGGCGAGCGCAGAGCAGCCAAGAAGTTACCCAAATCCTCCAACTGATCTAGCGAGACACCCAGCCCGGCCGCAACCCTTTCAGACGTTCCAAATAGGTTCGTTATGACCGGAACTGAAGATTTTTGATTGCTTCTCAAAACCGGATGATCAAACTGTAAAACTGGGCCCCCTGCCTCAAGGACAATCCGATGCACCGCACTCATCTGATGACGCACTGAAACGGGGTCAGGAATCTGCTGAAATTGCCCGGTGTCCCTACACCAATTCAAGAAGTGACGCAGGCTGGGATGTGGTGGCAAGGTACGAACGGGACTACTCCAAATCTTGGCTTTAGCCGCTCTTATCAGATTTTCCTTTTTGAAAATTGACATGCATCAATTCTCCGCAGCGAGCTTGAGCATAGGAAGGTTCCATTACTTGAAAATAATGTCGCGACAAAGGATCCCTGATTGTCCACGCACAAGATTTCTATTCCACATTGTCCAGCGGCTTTGGCAAACCTGCTGCGCATCGCACCCCTTGTCCCTGTCTCTCTGTCATTAACGGCCTGCTCGCGTCGTATTGCAAAAAACCATCCCGGACTTTTCCAACGTTTAGGGAAATATGGCTGTGGCCGGTTTATCTTAAATCCAACTGATCTACCCATCGTGCTTTGCCTTGATCCCAATAATGGGGCGCCAAGAGTGCGCGCTTTACGAAAGCCTTGCCAAGGAACTGTAAAAATTTCAGGCCCATTGGCTGCACTTCTCGGACTTGTTCACGGAGCCTATGATGGGGATGCACTATTCTTTTCGCGTGATCTGGTCATCGAAGGGGATACTGCCGCAGCCCTTGCCATGCGAAACGCGATTGATGACGCTGAGTTGGATATCACAGAGGAAATTGTCGCAATATCTGGACCTTTTGCGCAGCCTTTCAAGCACATTGTTAATATTGCTGAAAGACGTTCTGGGGTCTACCTAACCCGTCAAGAAGAGGCCACGGAATGGTAATGGAAATTGTTTGCCCAGCAGGTACACCAGCAGCTCTCCGGGCAGCCGTCAAGGCGGGCGCACATACCATTTATTGTGGATTTAATGATGAGACTAATGCCCGTAATTTCCCCGGCCTAAATTTTAACCGAACGGAAATGTTTGAGGGTGTGGAGTTTGCTCAAGCGCACGGCGTGAAGGTATTGGTTGCTATTAACACCTTCGCTCGCGCAGGCAATCAGGCGGTCTGGCATCGCGCAATTAGTGATGCCCAACGCGCTGGAGCCGATGCCGTGATAATGGCTGATCCCGGCCTACTAGATCATGCGGCACAGTTCCATCCTCAACTGCGTCTGCACTTGTCAGTCCAAGCCGCTGCCGCAAATGCTGACATTATCAATTTCTATGCTGATACCTTTGGTGTAAGACGTGCAGTCCTGCCGCGCGTTCTTTCAGTGCCAGAAATTGCAGCTATTAATGCCGAGACCGAGGTGGAGACGGAGGTATTTGTTTTTGGTGGCCTCTGCGTGATGGCTGAAGGGCGATGCTCATTATCCTCATTTGCAACCGGGCTTTCGCCCAATATGAACGGGGTCTGTTCACCTGCCAGTCACGTAGAATATTTGAAAGACCGCGGTGTCCTACACGCACGTCTAGGTGGATACACGATCCATCAAGTAGGCGAAGAGGAACCCGTACCATATCCCACACTCTGCAAAGGCTGTTTCACGGCAGGCGATCAAACTGGCCATCTTTTCGAGGATCCGGTTAGCCTCAACGCTGAAAAACTGATTCCCCAGCTGCATAAAGCCGGGGTTAAGGCGCTTAAAATTGAAGGGCGACAGCGTTCAAAGTCCTACGTCGCGCAAGTGGTACGTAATTTCCGAAATGCTGTCGATGCAGTGGAGGCGGGAATGCCAATTCCTGAAGGAATGCTTGCGCATCTCTCTGAAGGCCAAGCGATGACTACTGGCGCTTACAAGAAAAACTGGAGGTAGCGAGGTGGACATTACAGTTGGGGCAAACCAGTTCTTTTGGTCTGCTGATAAATGGAGTGAATTTTACACCAATTTAGCCACAACACCGGTGAAACGCATCGTAATGGGCGAGCTTGTATGTTCCAAGCGACTGCCTTTTTACCAAGATCGCATCCCCAAAGCGATCGCCACATTGACAGAGGCCGGGAAAGAGGTTGCGTTAACGAGTCTTGCCCTCATCACACTGCTTCGAGAGCGCAAACAAATGGCCCAATTGGCTGAGATGGGTTTAATAGTTGAGATCAACGATTTGACTGCGTTGGCATACCTACCAAAAGGCATGGGTTTCTGGGTGGGCCCACTGGTTAACGTTTATAATGAGGGAACGCTGGCCTGGCTCGCCAGTTTGGGGGCGAAGCGGATCTGTCTGCCACCAGAATTACCAATCGCCTCAGTAAAGATCCTTGGAACAGCCGGGACACAATTAGGCGTGGCCGTTGAGGTTTGGGGATTTGGGAGATTACCACTGGCTATTTCAGGCCGCTGTTATCACGCGCGGCTGCGAGACCGAGCCAAAGATAATTGCCAGTTTGCCTGCGAAGATGATCCCGATGGTCTCGAAATAAAGACGCTTAAAAATCAACCTTTCATGGCGATTAATGGAGTGCAAACTTTGTCCGAGAGCTATGCATGCGTCGATCATCAAATTGAGTTGCTAGATGAAACGGGCATTGCCAGCCTGCGCCTCTCGCCACAATCAAAGGGATTTTCACAGCTCAGCAAAGTTTTTCACAAACGGTTACTTGGCGCCCTTCCCGCCGGTGCTATTGCGGATGAGGCCCGGCAGTTAGAGCCAAATATCCAATTGAGCGACGGATTTTTGACAGGAAAGAGCGGTGCATCATGGTCCGCGGACTGACTATTTCATGAGCAGAAGGACACGCTATTATTTTGATTTTGACTCTTTTTGGAGCGCACCGTACCGACCATTTTTCCTAGCCGCATTTGTAAGTGCATTCTTGACACTGGCGTGGTGGCCACTGGGCGTCAGCTTGGGTTTGCCAGCGCCTTTGCTTTATCCCAACGTTTTATGGCATATTCACGAATTGATTTTCGGTTTTACCGCCGCCGCAATCGGAGGTTATTTACTTACTGCATTATCTAGCTGGACATCTCGACCACCGCCAAGTGGGGCTATCCTCAAAACTTTGGTCCTAGTTTGGGCCTTGGCGCGTGCAGCAACTGCGCTCGGTATGGTTTTACCTCTGACTATACCCCTCATTCTTAATGCATTTTATTTTCTTGGGCTTGCCGGATTAATCAGTCATCAAGTTATCAGTGCGCGTGCGTACCAAAAATTATGGTTTGTTGCCGTCATAATGACCCTCGGATGTGGTGAAGCTTTGTTCCTCAGTGAAGCTTTTGCGGGAAGATTTATTAACTGCCTTTACCTTTCTAAAATAATACTAATTTGCCTAATTCTTTTGATGACCAGCATAGGAGCACGCGCAATTCCGGCTTTTACACACAACTGGTTAATAGGCATGGATTATGAAGGAACAGCTTTACGAGAAAAACCATTATCACGCATCGCAGCCTTGTTTTTTTTGAGCACTGCGCTAGCGATGAAAGTGCTCGGATATGACGTTGCTTCCCATGTTGCACTGATCGTCGCAGGACTTTCAATCTTTTGGACAATGACAGGCTGGAAAAGCGTCGCCACGATTTCCAACCCGCTGCTGGCAGCGCAACATCTGGCATTTATCTGGTTACCTATCGGCACCCTAATCATGGGATTCATAGAGCTTGGCCTGCTTAATTTTCCACTAGCGGACGGGCTTCACACCATCACAATTGGCGGCATATCAGGTCTAGTCATGGCGATAGCGGGGCGCGCAGGTTCCCACACCGAAAATGGTAGCATGAGAGCGGGTGTTTGGTTTGTGATGGGGGTATCTGCGATCTGGCTCACGACTTGGTTGCGCCTAATCGCACCCCTCTTTCCAGCGTACGCTGCCAACATTGAAGTCGCCGCAGCAATACTATGGTGCACGGGATGGTTAACCTTCATCTTGGGGTTCACACCCGCACTTTTTGGACCGGCACGCCGCCCAGTTCTAAGTGGGCGAAAGCATCAGAGTCCTGAGGCAGTGGATTAGAAAAAATTGGAGAACAGAATGAAAATTGCATATATTACATCGCAAAAAAAGGGCGAAATAGATCGCCTGTTATCCGAATTTGCAGAGCACTTAATGACAAAGGGATTGACACCATCTGGCATCATCAAGGATCAAAGCTATAAGGGCCATTATACTAATGGCTGTGATATGAAAGTCCGCGTGCTTCCACATGGCCCAATAATCAAGATTACCCAAGATTTGGGCGATGGTTCGAATTCTTGTCGGCTGGATGCCGCTGCGCTGACAAGTGCAGTTGCAAAGGTTGAAGCCCGCCAGATGGATGATGCGGATCTTTTTATTCTAAATAAATTTGGGCCAGAAGAATGCTTAGGGCGTGGCTTTTGCGGCGCAATCGCCACCGCATTAGAGCTTGAAATTCCCGTTCTTGTTGGCGTAAGCGCCACAAACGAAAAAGAATTTTTGAGCTTTTTGGGCGGTTTGGCTGAAGCTCTTCCTGATGACCTGCTCAAGTTGAAGGCATGGTGGGCTAAGATTAGCCCAATTGCCATCAATTAGCCAAACCTGCGCAGATCCCATAATAATTTTTGGAGCGAATTGGTTTACTCGCCTTCAGAACGCTGTTTTTGTGTTGTTGCAAAGCGTGGTAACACATTGTCAAATTGCGATACTCACGCGATCGTCAATTTGATTGCGTTGTGATTTTTAAAATTTCTTTTCACCGTTTATCATTTTTTCCCATATTCGGTGCTCTGTATCGAAAGTTGCCAAACACTCCCATTTGATCCAACAACATTAAGTTTGCATCAAGTCACTCCAGTATCCAGTTTCAGCTTTCCGCCCTCTTTTGCCATACACCGGATACTTTCTCGAAGCATCGATGCAAAAAATTTTAATTCGTGCGCCGCGTTTTTGGAGGTTAGTGCTGCAGTATGCATTTTGATCCTGCAAAAGGTTCAATCACTGATTTAATGAAACGCCCAGAAGAATTTTCTTCCCTCCACATACATAATCACATATTCTGATATGTAATTAGATTTTTTGGGGATAATGGATATGCGTGCTATTTCGCGTCGGCGATTTCTTCAACAGACTTCGGGAACAGCAGCACTCGCTCTCCTTTCGTCAAGATCCGTAGCCGAACTTGCAATTGGCAAAGGAACCCTTAGCACTGTGAGTGACGGGCACCTGGTGTTGCCAAAGAGCTTTGCCATTGGCTCGGCACCGGAACAAGAAGCTAACAAAATTTTAAATGCGCACGGGATAAATGGTGAGACTATTGAGCCAAGCTGCAATATCTCGGTCTATCGAGATGGAAAAAATACTATTTTATTCGACGTCGGAGCCGGTCCTGATTTTATGCCGACGGCTGGTAACATTATAGATAGTCTCGCCTCAATCAACGTCGCCCCAGAAGACGTGACGCATGTATTGATCACCCATGCCCACCCAGACCATATTTGGGGACTATTGGATGACTTCGACGACCCAGTCTTTGCTAATGCAGTTCACATGATGGGGCGGCGAGAATGGGACTATTGGTGGGACCCCGAGACATTCAACACGATCGGACAACAGCGGAAGATTTTTGCCGCTGGTGCACGACGGCGCTTGGAAATGATGGAAGACATATTCGAACGGTTTAACGACGGCGAAGAGGTGGTCAGCGGCGTATCTGCGATCGCAACGGAGGGACATACTCCAGGTCATATGAGCTTTGAGGTGCGCTCTGGCACTCAAGCAAGCCTGATTATCGGTGACGCAATCGTGAATCATCACCTTGCCTTTGAGCGCCCAGAATGGCCCAGCGGATCCGATCAGGAACCCCAAAAAGGCCTGGAAACCCGGCGTGAGCTTTTCGATCGTATTATAACAGATAAACTCTCCGTTGTGGGATTTCACTTCCCTGGCACAGGTATTGGCGTAGTGGACCAAACAGCAAACGGATATCGTTTTCTGGGGGAGCAAGCATGATATGCTTAGCCAAACGAGCCGGTCTGCTGGCATTAGTTACTTTAGCTAACACCGTGTTTGCGAGTGAAGAAATTGCTGATCAATATCCGGGTTCGCCACTCTATTCCAAACCGATCGAAGTAATTCCCAACGTATGGGCTGCGATCGGGGCAACCGCTCCGCCAACCTATGAAAATTCTGGCCACAACAACAACCTGAGCTTCATTGTTACTGACGAAGGTGTGGTTGTTATAAATGGTGGCGCGGCCTACGTTCTCGCTAAGGCTTTACACGAGGAAATTGGGAGCGTCACCAATCAACCGGTACGCCTCATCATCAACGAAAATGGTCAGGGGCATGCCATGCTGGGCAATGCCTATTGGGCCGAGCAGGGTGTCACTATACTAGCCCATGAAGATGCCGCGCATGAATTTGAGGAATACGGCCCTCAAATTCTCGAAAGTATGAAGCGGTACAACCGCGAAAAGTCCGAAGGGACCACACTGACAAGTCCGACGGAAACCTTTTCAGACCGCAAAATTATCGAAATGGGGCAAACACGTATTGAGGTCTTGTATCTCGGTCCTGCCCATAGCCCCGGCGATGTCTCTGTCTGGCTGCCACAGCAAAGGCTGGTAATCGCCGGAGATATGGCCTTTCACGAGCGCATGCTGCCTATTTTCGAAAACACGATGACGGCTGGCTGGCTTGAGACATGGGACAACGCATTTGAGCCGCTGAACGCAACCTATGTCATCCCGGGCCACGGCCATCCGACCAATATGGATCAGGTCCGCCGCTATACCCGAGACTATCTGGTTTACCTGCGAGGCAAGATCGGTGCCCATCTGGATGCAGGCGGTGATCTTGCGGACGCCTATTATGTTGACCAGTCTCCCTATGCATCGTTGGATACGTTTGAAGAACTGGCCACCAAAAATGCCGGACGTGTCTACGAACAAATGGAATTCGAATAACCGCCGCCCCTATTGGAAACGCGCGAGAGCTGGTAGGATGCAATGGAAGCCCTGATTGACCAATATGGCGAGCCTGCCTTGCTATTGGTTATTGGACTGATCACAGGCGTGATATTTGGCGCCAGCGCCTATCATTCCCGATTTTGCCTGCGCGCCGCCACGGCGGAAGTGGCCAGCGGCCGCGCGGGTCCAAATCTTGCCATTTGGTTGATTGCCTTCCTCACCGCCCTGCTTGTCGTCCAGACGTCTATTTTCACGAATGCTTTGGACGTCAGTGAAAGCCGCCAACTTGCCAGTGTCGGGAGCCTGTCGGGGGCGATCATCGGCGGGCTAATGTTTGGCGTGGGCATGATCCTTGCACGCGGCTGCGCCAGCCGTCTGCTGGTCCTGTCTGCGTCCGGCAATCTGCGCGCCATTGTCACCGGGTTGGTTCTGACCCTCACCGCTCAGGCGACCCTGCGTGGCGCTCTGTCACCGGTGCGGGAAAGTCTGGTATCGCTCTGGACCATCCCAGGCGATCTGCGCGAACTTTCCGAGATCCTGTCGATCCCGCACGGCATCGTGATCGCTGTCACCGCGCTGGGTTTGAGTGCCGCGCTGATGTTTGGCCGCTATCATCGGCTCAAAATTTCTGAAATCCTCTCGGCGGCGGTTGTCGGCGGGGCTGTCTGGCTGGGCTGGATGCTGACCTATCTCCTGACACAACACTCGTTTGAGGTTGTCAGCATTCAATCGGTGACATTTACCGGCCCGTCAACAGACACATTGATGGCGCTGATCAACACACCCACACTCACTCGAGACTTTGGCACCGGGCTGGTGCCTGGAGTCTTTATCGGTGCGCTGAGTATTGCCCTGATCCGGAAAGAAGCCCGTATTCAGCGGTTTGATCCGGGCACGCCAATGGAAAGATATCTGTTGGGCGGCATATTGATGGGGTTTGGCGCGATGTTGGCCGGCGGCTGCGCCGTCGGGGCCGGGGTGACAGGTGGGTCGGTGCTTTCGCTCACAGCCTGGGTCGCCGTCTTTTCCATGTGGGCCGGGGCGGTTGGCCTTCAAACGATTCCGCGATGGGCTGGCTGAACTATCACTGCGCCGCCAGTGGTTGCCGTGCCAAGGCGCATTCTGTCCAAAGGGTTTCAAGCGCCCCAATCAGATGATCGATATCTGCTGCACCGTGAACCGGCGACGGTGTGATCCGCAACCGTTCCGTGCCTTTGGGCACCGTCGGGTAATTGATCGGCTGGATATAGATGCCATGCTCATCAAGCAGCCTGTCGGAGATGTATTTGCACTTCACCGGATCGCCAACAATCACCGGAATGATATGACTAGGATTGTCGATATGTGGCAGACCGATCTGGTCTAACCGCCGCCGGACCTCTCTCACATTCCTCTGATGTGCTGCGCGTTCTGACTGGCTCGATTTAAGGTGCTGGATGGCCGCATTTGCGCCTGCCGCAACCGCCGGAGGCAGGGCGGTGGTAAAGATGAATCCACTGGCAAAAGAGCGAATGAAGTCCACTAATTCGGCAGAGGCGGCGATATATCCGCCAGCGACGCCGTAGGCCTTGCCCAATGTGCCTTCGATCACTGTCAGCCGGTCGGCAATACCTTCCTGCTCTGAGATCCCGCCGCCGCACCGGCCATAAAGGCCGACCGCATGCACCTCATCCAGATAGGTCATTGCTCCGTAGCGCTCTGCGAGGTCGCAGATGTCCGCAATGGGCGCGATGTCGCCATCCATAGAATAGACGCTCTCAAAGGCAATGAGCTTGGGCTGATCTGCCGGGATCGCTGCCAGCTTCGTCTCCAGGTCGGCGAGATCATTATGGTTCCAAATGACTTTCCGGGCCCCAGAGTGGCGGATACCTTCAATCATCGATGCATGATTCAGCGCATCCGACAGGATCACCAGACCGGGAATCCGCGCTCCGAGCGTACCCAGTGTCGCCCAATTCGACACATAGCCGCTGGTAAAGAGCAAGGCGGCATCCTTGCCGTGCAAATCCGCCAACGACCTTTCCAGGCCAATATGCTCCAGCGTTGTTCCAGAAATATTGCGGGTGCCACCGGCACCGGCACCGCATCGCGTCAAGGCGCTTTGCATTGCCGCTAGCACTTTGGGGTGCTGGCCCATGCCCAGATAGTCGTTGGAGCACCAGATCACGACATCGGGAGCTTCATTGGCGCGCCGTGCCTGCGGAAAGCCTCCGCATTTACGCTCCAACTCGACAAACACACGATAATTGCCATCGTCACGCAAAGCGCGCAGCTGCTTTTGGAAAAACGCCTGATAATCCAATGGTTTTACCCCTTAACCTTCGGTTGCGTCAGCCACGATACCGATCAGCAGGTCTTCGACTTTTTGCATAGCGCCATCCGGATAATCACGATGGCCAATCATGACGCCCGCATCATTTTCGGCAACAAAAATGCCATATGGGCAATGCACGATATTCATCGGATCCGCTTCCATGACTTCGCGCGACACCACTGCCGAGCAGAAGATAAAAATGTCCGCCGCTTTGAAAATCTGTGTCGTACTGCCGACATCTGCTCCAGTTCGGTTGAGCATTTCACCAACATGGCTCACGTAGTCGATCACCAACCCACGATCCACAATCGCACTTTCGACCGCGAAGGTAGCATCATCGAAACTGCCGTCATATGGCACTACGATAGAGTCCGCAGCCGAAACGGCCGTCGCGCAAGCGAATGAGACTGCGTAGATCAAAGATTTCATGGCCTCAATCCTTCTTTCATTGTCCAACGTTCGCGCGCTTTTGATGCCCCGTCCGGAACCGGGCGAGGCAAGGCTGTGTCAGCCCATCATGTCGGTGGTGATTCCAGTGTACCAGCCTTCGCTTTCTATATAGGTGGCTTTACGCACATCAGCGCTCTCGCCGGTCTTGCTGATGAAACCGTCGATCTTGGCGATTTTCTCGGGTGTGGCCTCATAGGTGGCTCCCACTTTTACACCATCGTTCGGCGCGATCAGTGACCAGCAAGTGTTGGAAAATTTCGCTGGGAACACTTTGGAACCGGTCAGCGCACCGCGCACGGCATTGGCACAAACTTTCGCCTGCGAATTGGCTGAAAACCCGGACTTCGGCATATCACCCTGCTGGCTTGCGTCACCCAGAACATGGATATCGCCATCCGCTTTGGCTGACATATCCGCCGCATTCACAGGCGCCCAGTTGCCGTCAGTCACTCCAGCCAGTTCGGCAATGCGGCCAGCCTTCATGGCCGGGATCACATTGCAGACATCAACCTTGGTTTCTTCGCCATCTATCGTCACGGTCATTGCAGCGGGATCCACCGACACATTGCCGCCGCCAAACTCCTCACCGATCCAGTCGACCATACCTTCGTAATGGTTGGCCCAGCCCTCTTGAAAAAGGCCCATTTTCGAGAACTTTGGTTTCGGATCCGCCACAATGATCTTTGCGGTTGGATTGTTCTGCTTCAGGAAATGTGCCACCATCGAGACCCGCTCATATGGTCCGGGCGGACACCGATAGGGGTTGGGTGGGGCAACCATTGCAAACACGCCACCCTCCGGCATCGCCTGCAACTGCGCCTTGAGTAATTCAGACTGCGACCCCGCTTTATAGGCATGTGGCATGGCATTCTGTGATGTCACATCCCAGCCAGCCACCGCGCCATCAACAAAGTCGATGCCCGGGCTCAGGATAAGCTTGTCATAGGACAATGCTGCCCCCCCAGCCAAGGACACGGTTTTAGCATCGCGATCCACGCCGATGGCCCAATCATGCACCACGTTTACACCGCCGGCAGCCAGCCCGCCATAGCTGTGGCCGATGTCTTCCATCTGCTTGAAACCACCCAGATACAGATTTGAAAAGAAACAGGTGTAATATTTGCGCGTCGGTTCGATCAACGTCACATCGATCGCACCTTTGCTGTCCTTGGCGATATAACGCGCGGCTGTGGCGCCACCGGCACCACCTCCAACCACAACGACACGTGGTTTGCTCATGGCTCTCACCATCGGTGCCGACAAAGATGCAGCTGCAGCGGCGGCTCCTAAGAATCTACGTCTGTTTAAAGTCATTTCGTTTCCTCCCTTTTACATTACTCTTCCAACGTTGCGAAATAGGCGGCCAACCCGGCGATCTCTTCATCTCCCAGCCGCCCTGCGATCATCTGCATGACCGGATGGATGCGTTTTTTGGATTTGTAGGCGTGCATCGCCACGACGAAATCATCCTGCGGCCACAACACAATAGACGGGATGCCATTGTCTGTGCCGTCGGCCAGATGGCAGGTGGTGCATTCACCGCTGAGGTATTGGCCATATTCCGGATCGCCTTTCAGCGTGAGAATGGCCTGGGCAACATTGTGATCACTGCCCTGCGCGGTAGGATCAGCCTCGGGTATATCGGCCGGATCGTCAGAGAACTGTCGCAAATAGGCGATCAGATTGGCTCGGTCTTGTGCCTTTTTCAACCCCCGGAAGCTCATCCGCGTGCGGCTGGCCAACGACCTTGGGTTCTCCAGAAACGCATCCAGCGTATCGGCATGCCATTCCAGCCCCCCTGCCCCGGCGCGCCGGAAGCTCTTGGAGTAGCTGAAATCGTCATACGATGCCGCCTGACGCCCGAAAAGGCCATTCAGATGCGGCCCAATACGATGCTGCGCGCCATTGCCGACCTGATGACAGCCCTTGCATTTCGTAAACACCTCCGCGCCCGATTTGACGTCTGCATTCTGCGCATAGGCCGCACCGCTGAGCGTTGTGGTCATCCAGACAGCAGCGGCGGCTCCCAATAACTTTCCCCACCCCTGCATATCAGCCGTCGACACTCTGCAAATATGCGATGATCGCCATAATGTCTTTTTCCTTTTTCAGTCCGCTGAAACTCATCTTTGTGCCCCTCAGATAGGCTTTGGGCTTAGTCAGGAATTCCGCGATCGCAGCCTCATCCCAGACGCGACCCTCCTCTGCGGCGGCTTTGAACACTTTGGAATACTTGAACCCATCCACCGAAGCAAAATTCTTGCCCATGATGCCGTTCAGCGTCGGCCCGGTTTTGTTCTTGGCACCCTCGCCAACCTGGTGGCAGGCTTTGCATTTCTTGAAGACTTTCTCACCCGATTTCACCAGCTCGGGATCTTGCGCAACGGTTTCTTCAGCCGCAGGCGTCGTTTGCGCCTCCGCCTGTGCCTCGTCACCGGCCTCGTCAGGCGTCACATCCAGAACCGAAGCGCGCATGGTGATTTCAACGCTGTCTTTACAATTCTGCATGCAGGGCTGGGCGCGCCACATCTTGTATTCCGTCGTGGGCCGGTCATCCACGATAAAGCCATCTTTGTTGTACATGGCGAATTCGCTGAAATTGTCGTGGCTGAGTTCAAAATCCTCGTCGACTAGATCGTTGGAATACAAAATATAGGCCACAATGGCGTAGACCTCGTCGTTGGTCAGCGTCTGCGCGGCGCCAAACGGCATCGAGCGGTTCACATAATCCCAAACCGTTGACAGATATGGCCAATAGGAGCCTACTGTCTTAACCGGATCCTTGTCGGCAAGCGTATCAAATCCGCCCGCCAGCACTGGCCAGTTGTCCACGCCTTCGGCAAAATCCCCGTGGCAGGATGCGCATTTTTCGGCAAAAACTTCCTCGCCGGTGAACGCATCGCCACGCCCTTCCGCGAGGCCGCGCCCGTCCGGCAGCACGTCTCTGTCCCAGGCGGCAATCTCAGCGAGCAGCGCGGCGCGACCCAGACCCATTTTGTCAGCTGCGTGAACTGGCCCAGCGATCATAAGGCAAGCGGCGAGACCCTTAAGAAACTTCGACATTTTCCGCCTCCCCGCTGGCCTTGAGATGCCAGGTCTGGATACAGTTGTTGTGATAAATTGAGTTTTCGCCACGCGCTTCGCGCAGCTGCGATTTGGTTGGTTGTACATAGCCGGTTTCATCCAATGCGCGCGCCTGCAGCAACCAGTCTTCGCCATTCCATTCGGTATCCAGATAAAAACGAGTCAACGCCTTGCTATCGCCTTGCCTCCGACCAAGACGCGCGGTTTCCCAACTCATGCCGCCATCTTTTGAAACATCCACCCGGGTGATACGGCCATGACCGGACCAGGCCAGACCCGACACCACCAGCGGGCCGTGGCCATGTTGGATCGGCATCTGAGGGCTGGGCGACGTGATCACCGATTTGGCATCCATCTCCCATGTCCATTTTCGCGCCGTCCCATCAGCCAGAACATCGGTGTACTTACTGGTTTCTTCCCGGCTCTCAACGGCAATATCGGTTACTTCGATACGGCGCAGCCATTTCACCCACATATTGCCTTCCCAACCCGGCACAACCAGACGTACCGGATAGCCGTGCTCTTTTCGCAACGCTTCACCATTAGCTTTGAAGGCAACAAGCACATCGTCCAGTGCCTTTTCCATCGGAATTGAACGTCCGTTCGAAGAGGCGTCCGCGCCTTCCACATAGACCCATTTGTCCGCCAGATCGCCTGCGGCTCCGAGGCCCGCCTCGTTGAGCAGTGCCCGCAGCGGAATCCCGGAATATTCCATGTTGTGAATCATGCCATGCGTGAACTGAACGCCGTTCAGCTGCGCCCCGGCCCATTCCATGCCGGTATTGGCCGCACATTCGCAAAAATAGACATGGTTTTCCCGTGGGAACCGTTCCAGATCTTCGTAGGTAAAGACCAGTGGCTGATCCACCAAGCCATTGATCATCAGCCGGTAATCCTCCTTGCGCAATTCGATGGCACCCGAGTGGTGCCGTTCAAACGCGCAGCCCTGTGGCGTGATGGTACCGTCCAGAGCGTGAATCGGAGTGAAGTTGATCGAACTGATCGGGTCCGCAGTTAGCCACGCCACATTACGGCGCACCACATCCTTTTCAAACTCAATCGGCAGCCCATAGGGAGTTTCGTCGACACCGTCTCCGGTGAAAGACGCCCAGTCCTGTACATTCGTAATCAACGGATCCGGTGTGCCAGCGCTAGCCGCACCCGCGGCAGTCCCAACCATCGCGGCGGCGCCACCTTTCAAGAACGCCCGGCGCGACGTGTTTTTCGTCTCATCAGCCATTTATACTGTCCCTCAATGCCTTAAGCGCCGACAACATCGACGCTGGTGTTCTCCTGAACCGTAACGGTTCCCTGTTTGCGAATGTGATTTTCCACCACGTCCCAAATTTTGGGACCGTCGGTATCCTCGTTCACGCTGGCCCAACCCGCAACCACATACGATTTTGCCGGATCGATCGGTTCGCCAGTCTTGAGCAACACCATATTGCTGATCCGGGCGCCCTGTGGCTTGTTGATGTCTATGCGATAACCAAGGCCACCCGTGCGCACCATATCACCGCCTTGCTGGTAATACGGGTCTGGGTTGAAGATGTTGTCAGCGACGTCTTCAAGTACAACTTTCAAGAATTCACCCGTCATTTCAGTACGATATGCTTCTCCATAGGTCATGGATGTCACATTCCAGATATCTTCCCGAGTGATCTCTTGGCCCGGAATCAAACTTGGGCCCCAGCGCACGCCCGGGCTGAGCGCAATCTCTGCGTCGCGTTCGGAAATCAGTGCGTCACAGATCAGATCATCCCAGCTGCCATTGAAGTTTCCACGACGGTACAGCAACGAGTCAGTTCTTCCGATCACCTCCCGCAGGTCCGCCTCAAAGGGCGCACGTTGCGCTTCAATCAGCTGGCTCACCTCCGCATCCGGGGTGATCACGTCTGAAAATACTGGGATCAACTTATGACGGTAACCGTTCATCCTGCCATCACGCACGTCCAGATCCACCCGACTCACAAACTTACCGTTTGAACCCGACGGAACCACAATTGTGGAGCCAGCTAACACTGGTTCGGGTAAGGCGTCGTGGGTATGGCCCGATAAAATTACATCAATACCTTTCACCATGGTCGCCATCTTTTTATCCACATCGAACCCATTATGACTTAGCACAACTACACATCCGGCGCCTTGTGCTCGCACCTCATTCACCATCTTCTGCATATGTTCGTCACGGATGCCAAAGCTGTATTCAGGGAACATCCAACCCGGGTTGGCAATTGGCATGTAAGGGAACGCCTGCCCTATCACTGCGATCTTTGCTCCGCCACGCTCAAAAAATTTGTACGGCGGAAATAATTCCGCAGGTTCATCCCATTCCACATCAAAAATATTTTGTCCCAGAGCTGCAAATGGTAAATTGTCCACAATCTCCGCCACCCGATCACTCCCAAGGGTGAATTCCCAGTGAAATGTCATCGCGTCCGGTTTAAGCGCATTCATCACGTTGACCATATCCTGACCCTGCGTGTGATAGCAGGTATAGGAGCCATGCCAGGTGTCACCTCCATCCAATAAGATTGCATCTGGTCGATCGGCGCGAATGGCTTGGATTATCGTAGCCACCCGATCCAAGCCACCGACCCTGCCGTAACCTTTTGCGAGAGACGAAAAGTCGCCGGAGCTCAGGGCATAGTGAGATGGAGACCCGCCCTCGATGCCATAAGCCTTGCGGAAGTCTGCACCAGTAACATGGGGCATAGCGCCTTTGTTGCCGCCGACACCAATATTCACTGAAGGCTCTCTGAAATAAATTGGCTTTAGCTGTGCATGAATATCGGTGACGTGAATTAGAGATACGTTCCCATAAGTGTCAAACTGCAGCAGTTGGTCCTGCGTCAGCAACTGCTGGGCAGCCAAACGCGCCCAATTGCCAAAACCGGATGCGCCGACAATTGCTGAGGCGGCCATACCCACCTGAAGAAAATCACGTCGTGAGATCATACCAGTATATTTCCCTACATATTCGCATGTGTGAATTTAATAAGTATAAAAAAGGGCCCGCTGAACGAAAGTGGGCCCTTTCCTTATCAGTTGCGTACGGACGGAGTCTCAACGGGGAGCCCATTACCGCGGGATGCCAAATAAAGCTCGAGAGCCTTGAATTCCTCACCACCTTCCTTGAAAGGCTGTGCGCGAATATTTTTCATACATCCTTTGAAACGCGCGTGCATCGAATTCAGTTTAGCGTTCTTGAGTCGATAAGTTGGGAAACCATTAATCTGTCCTTGGCTCAGATGATCCGCGCGGATCATCACGCCATAGTTGTCTTCGTGACAACTGGAGCACGCCATATCAAGCTGCCCTACACGGGTATAGTATACCTCTTTACCCTTCTCCCAAAAAGGCGCAGCGTCATCATCGATAGAAACGTTTATCGGCATACCGCGAGATTGCAGGCCAATTAATGCGGTAATCGCCGTCATCTTTCCACCCGACCATTTCCATGGTTCAGCGCCCATACGTTCGGTACGGCATGTGTTGACGAGTTCTTCCATGGTGACAAGATCGCCATCATTAACGCGAGGCAGCGTAGTACGCAGCCCTGCAAAATCTGCAACATCGTCGTGGCACGACGAACATGCTTTGCCCTCAGAACCATCGACGGCGTCAAAGACATCGATGCCCTGATCTACAAAAACAAATGCGGGATTATCGAAATCGTCCATTTCCAGCGCCTGTGTTTCCCTAGAGCGAAATCGCCAGCCTGAATATATCGTATCGACGTTTTCCATGTGCGCTGGCGCTGCCGCTTCTGTCGCGATTGCGGTGCCATCAATCGACAGTCTGTTGCTGTCCTGAGCCAACACCGCAGTTGTCATTAAAACTGACATCAAGATTATTGTGGTTGTTCTACGCATACCTTCCTCCCTTCGCAGCGCGCCTCACGACACACTGATTTTTTTGGCCGTTTCGTAGACAGACCCGTCGTCGTCATACCAAGTGAATTTAAACTCTCCCGTTTCCGGCACATTTGCATCGAATTGGAAGTATGGGTTCGTCGAAATCGCGGGCTCCAACGTCACATCAATCACATTTTGGCCATTGAAATCCGCGGTAAAGCGATTGATGATCGATCGGGGGATGAGATTTCCGTCGCTGTCTTTTCGCTGACCACTTTCCATTTTGTGACTTATCAATGTTTTGATGGTGATTGTATCGCCGGCCTTAGCCGTCTTTGGAACCTTAACGCGGGGTTTTACACCAGATGCCATTTTTGTTCTCCTCGTCTCTGGTTCAGCCGCCGCAGCCGCCGATTGTAACTTTCACGTTGGACTTTGCTTTCTGGAAGGATCCGTCTTCCATCTGTGCAATCGCCACAACATTCTGAGTTTTCGCCAAACGAATTCGCGTGGACGCGCTCCGCGATCTGTTCAATGGACCGAATTTTACAGTTGCGACATTCGGAACGGGATTACCGTCGGCAAATATAGCAACCATGACCGCACCAGGCGCTGTGACTTGAATAGGAACAGTATTTCCATTTTCTGCGATTTCGGGTGCCGTTACAAACAACTCACCTGCAACGATTTCTGCATCACCGGCGATCTTTGCGATCTCGTCATCCGTCAACGAAGCAATAGCGGGCATCACCCCCATCAGGGTCGCGCCCATTCCCACCGATCCCATAACCAGCAGATCTCGACGTGTCAGTTTCATCATTTTCTCCTCAAGAAATTGCTCACTCTTCATCGAGCGTCATCAGATAGGCGATTACATCTTCAACCTGTTGAGCTGTCAGGATCGATTTACCCTCAAACTTGCCAAGAGGCCGTTCATAACCTGCATCAACATAAAACGCGGGCATAATCGTACCCTCGAACGTCATCTTTGCGTTCGAAACAATGCCCCGTAATTCAGCTTCCGACCAACGACCTGCGACACCCTCGAGTGTAGGACCCACTTCGCCGTGGAAACTTTGCTCAGGCATATCGGCATTGGCGTGACACGCTAAGCAATTGCCTTGCTTTCGATTGGCAAAAACTTTGCGACCAGCCGCCACATCTCCAGTACGACTTGTCAACGATGCGTTGACGACACCGTCCTCAAACTTCACGTCTGTCGGGCTGACTTCATTTGCAGCTCCAACCGACGCGCAAAGTGCGATTATCGCAGCTCCTCCCAGTGCACGTTTCATGTGCCCTCCCTTGGTAGATTCTTTGCTTTGGTAATGTACAGACTAAGACACGTTATCTATAAAACGCAACATCAAATTCATTTAAATGAATTTATGCATCTGTTTGCGGGTGCAGAATTTTTTTGAGAAAAATTGCCTAACATGCAGAAATAATACATGTTTTGTCTTTATTGAACTTGCTCATTAAATTTTCGGGCATGATATTTTTGAAACGACTCTTTCCCCTCATAACCCTCTTCAAGCACCCATTTCAGGAGGTTTTTAGTTGTGTGTTTGCCAAACGCACCGGGCATTTGTGCCACCGCCGCCGCCACAGCGGTTGTGTCCGCGGGAACTTCTTGGGACATAAAAATTAAATTTGGCGTGAAAAGCGCACCCCAGCGTTTTACCATTTCTTTTTCAGGCAAGGTTGTTCCATCGAAGTCGGTGACCTCAACGTCGCCGAACATATTGATTTGTACAACAAAGTATTTCTCCTCAAGCATCTCAGAAATTTCTGGTACGACAAATACTTCTTCGTGCATCTTACGACAGTAAATGCAGCCGCGCTGCTCGATAAGCAGCATTAGGCGCTTTCCCTCGGCATTCGCCTCCTCAAGGTCTTCTCTCAAGTCTTTGAATGTCTCTCTCATCCAATTCGACTTGTGCAGTCCGTCATCTCCAATCTCAGCAGCAAACACGGGCCCCACTAGCGCGTAAGCCAACACTGCAATCCAGATCATCCTCATCATCTTTCTCCGTTGGTCTGATTTATCCCACTGAATTGAACCATGGCACAACATTAAGCATCCACTGTGCAATAATGTTTACGGTATTGGTCGCAATTAAGAGACTAAACAATACCAAGAAGCACCCCATGATTTTCTCAATTGCTCCAAGATAGGGTCTGAACCGCACCATCCATCTCATGAAAGGTGCCACAAATATCGCGGCGAAAACAAATGGTGCAGTCATGCCAAGGCCGTATAGAAACAACAGCATTACGCCATGACTGGCAGTCTCCTGTCCTGCCGCCGTGAATAAAATAGCCGCCAAAACTGGGCCAACACAGGGCGTCCAACCAAACGCAAACGCCAAACCAATCACAAAGGCCCCAACTAGACCCACATTGTCCACCTTGCCAAGGTCCATGCGGAATTGTCGATAAAGAAAACCAATCTTGAAAATTCCAAGAAAATGCAAGCCCATTGCCATAATGAGCGATGCCGCAACCAGGCGCAGTACGTTAAAGTACTCTCGGACCACCTGCCCAAATAATGTTGCAGTGGCGCCTAAACCGATAAAAACCACAATGACACCTAGGGCAAAGCAGATTGAAGTGACAAAGGCTCGCCACCGCACTCTAGGTGAAATTAGTGAAGTAGTCGAAATTTGCGTCATGCTAACTCCGGCTAAATAACTCAGGTAAAATGGCACAATCGGCAAAATACAGGGAGATACGAACGATAACAGGCCAGCAACGAAGGCACCAACCAATGAAACATCAAACATTGCATCCTCAAACCTTGATAAATTCAAATATTAGATTATGTTATTTTAACAATCGGTCAACAGGGAGTTTAGGTGTGCGTCAATTTTGGGCGCTGGTAACCAGCTTAACAATATTTATTACTTCCGCGGCCGCGGAAACCGTTCTGCTAATGGCAGAGGAAGAAGGTTGTATGTGGTGCGAGCGCTGGAATGACGAAATTGCACCTATCTACCCCAAAACTTCCGAGGGCAAAATTGCTCCACTACGCCGCTATGATATCCATGACCCATCAATGGATGCAGCACTGAAGCAAAGAGTCTTTTTTACCCCAACTTTCATTTTATTGGTAAATAACGTCGAAAAAGGTCGTATTGAAGGTTATCCAGGTGAAGATTTCTTCTGGGGTCTGCTGTCGAATATGTTAAAGGAAGCGTCAAATGATAATGCAAACTCCGGAAGCTAATCACATGACCGAAGCGCAACAAGGATCTTCGCAAAGCGGCGCAACCACGCAGTCTAGACTACCTATATTTGACTCCAATACCTGTCCGGAGGACATGGCTAAGATGATGACAAATGCTCTGGCTGCCTCGAATTTCTTGAAGGCGATAAGTCATGAAGGGCGTTTGATGATCCTTTGTCAATTAGCATCAGGCGAAAAATCAGTTACTGAACTGGAAGATTTACTATCCGCCAGACAGGCGGCAGTTTCTCAACAACTTTCCCGTCTCAGACTTGAAGGACTGGTCAAACCACGCCGTGACGGCAAAACCATTTACTACAGTCTGGTAGATGATAGGCCGAAACAAATTATGGAAGTCGTCTACGAGCTTTTCTGTCAAGATGACTAACGCAATATCTGCCTCCGGTCCTTAGGAGGAGCCCGCATGCTTGACTTTTTAGGTGAGGCTAACACCGTTGCGCTCATCGGATTATGTGGTGGTGTACTTTTAGGTTTAGCGGCCAGAATAGGCCGTTTTTGCACCTTAGGTGCAATTGAAGATCTTTTGTATTCCTCGGACGACCGACGCATGCGCATGTGGGGTATTGCTATCGGTGTGGCCGTGATTGGCACGCATATCGCAATTGCCAGTGATGCAATTGCTGCTGACGAAACTGCTTATCTTGACCGGGTCTGGAATCCGGTTTCCACAATCGTTGGCGGCCTAATATTCGGCTATGGAATGGCATTGAGCGGTAATTGCGGGTACGGAGCTTTAGCACGCTTGGGTGGTGGCGATATTCGCGCATTTGTTATTGTGATCGTTCTCGGTCTCTCTGCTTATTTCGTGATGTCCGGACCCCTTGCCCATTTACGCATTTGGCTTTTCCCAGTCGAAACTGATGCAACTACACCTCAAGGGTTTGCGCAACTTCTTGAAATAAAATTCGGCTTGCCACCGCTATTTACAGGGTTGGGTATGGGCTTTGCCATTCTAACGTTGGCTCTTTCATCGAAAAAGATGCTGAATTCACCCAAAATGATCGGTTGGGGCGTGGTTGTTGGCTGTGTCGTTGTCTCAGGCTGGATCGGCACATATTGGGTTGCGAGCGTTGGCTTCGGTAATGAACCGGTCGAAACCCATTCCTTTGCAGCCCCCATTGGTGATACCATTTACTATGCTATGACTGCTTCTGGAAACCTTCTTTCTTTTAGCGTCGGCTCTGTTGTTGGAGTAGTACTGGGCGCTTTATTTGGAAGTATCCGAAAGGGCCATTTCAGGTGGGAAGCCTGTGACGATCCACGAGAGTTAAAACGCCAGATGTTTGGTGCTGCTCTCATGGGGCCAGGCGCAATCCTTGCGGTAGGTTGTAGCGTAGGCCAAGGTTTATCAGCATTTTCTGTTCTTGCATTTAGTGCACCCGTAACGTTTGTAGCAATCATGTTGGGGGCGGCACTTGGCTTACGACATCTTATTGCAGGTTTTCGAGTAATAAAATAATTCTGCTTCAGGACTTTAGTCTGATTTTGACCACTGCTTCGAGTTCCGTCGTAATTTAAACATTCGCCCGCGGTTTGTGGAAAGTTATCGATGGTGTTGGCGGAAATCATCCGTCAATCCTGGGTTTCATCGGCGATGTCACTTCTGGTAGCGCAAGAATGATACGATTTAAATTTGTCATAGCAGTTACGTAACTACTTTCGGATGCCGTGAGCGAGCCACCTTTCTTGTAGCAGGCATCGGTACACACATAAAATGAGTCCCAAATTTAATGAGCGATGGGTTAACGTGACAGCACCTGAACCCAAGCCAAGCTCACCTTTTCAAATGGTGGCACGAATGGGGCACGAAAAAATGGTTCGTTAGAATAAAAGATTCATGCATGCAGGCTTTGATATTGTCATCCGTAACTGCGCCGTCCGCCTTACCGATCAAGAAAAATTTCACGAGGGGCTCGGCAGTAAAGTTTGAGACACCCTGCTGCGGTGAGTGACCAAAAAATTAAAACAAACCCGCGCCCTTCGCAAGCATCGCCGCATGCGTGCGGTTTCTTGCATCAAGTTTACGGCACAGCGTTTTCATATGCAGTTTGATCGTCACTTCCTGCAAATCAAGCTCACGAGCAATCTCTTTATTGGCGAGACCACGGCATACGCCCTCGAGGACTTCCAATTCACGCTCACTCAGATTCTTTGCCAGTGGATTGTCCCCGTGCCCCTCATCCGAGGTCATAAATGCTACCGGAGCGAAAACCTCACCTGCGGCCATGAAACGGGCAGCATTGATAAGCGACTTTGCTGGCATCGTCTTGGGAATGAAACCTTTCGCGCCCGCGTCCAACGCATCCTGAGCAATTGATTTGGCAGCAATTCCAGACATTAACGCGACAGGAGTGCTCTCGCATGCATGCATCGCTCGCTTCAATCCGTCCAAGCCATTCATCCCAGGCATGTTATAGTCCAGCAAGATGAGGTCGGGTTCAGAGCCTGAGCTGATCTTGTCGAGTGCTGCGTCAAGATCCGTTGCAGTGTCCACTTCAATGTCGTCGGCACTGGACAAAAGCATATCCATCATGTCGAGGACCATCTCGTGGTCGTCAGCAACCAATACCCTCATAAAAAATTCCTCTTCATATTCAAAACGCGAAATTAAGCAAATAACTTGCAAATAAAGTTAGAATCCTGTGTTACCTTAAATCGTTTGCACACAAGAGTCACCGATCAATTATCCCGATGCCTACACGTAGTTACTAACACGGAACAGATGGCTTACACGTGTGGATAGCTAAATTATTCTTTTACCCTCGCGAATAGCAGCCCGGCATGCGTTATTTTAATTTTGTCGAGGGGAAGGAGGAAGAAGCACTATGTTTTCTGCGAATTTTTTTTTATCACTGCTTGCTGCCTTGATGATCTCAAGTGTTTCTCACGCAGAGCGATCGGAGACAGTGAACAGCGAGGTATTACTTACAGTTTCAGGTAACTTTGCCGTAAAAAATTTCAAAAGGGTAGCAGAATTTGACCGCCCAATGCTTAAAAGAATGCGTCGGGTGGAATTCGAGACGTCAACAATGTGGACAGAAGGTGTGAAAGTCTTTTCGGGCGTACCCTTGATTGATGTTTTGCAAGCCATTGGTACTGACGAAGGTACTACGGTTATTGCGAAAGCAATGGACGGCCACGAAGTACAAATCCCGATCTCATCTTTGACCGAGGCTGCACCGATAATCGCCTATGAAATTGATGGAAACGAATTATCGGTTCGGAAGAAAGGTCCACTTTGGGTGGTTTATCCCTATGACAGTGAAGATAGTTTTCAAACCGCAGTCATTTATTCGCGAAGTATTTGGCAATTGGACCGCCTATTCATCAAGTAGCTCTTCCAAGATGCTCAAGAATGGTCAAACTAGGTTTATGTTTGGGCGTGTAAACTTCCATACTGCTTTGTTTGCAGTCATTGTTCTTGCTAACCTTGTTGTGGTCGTCGTTCTTGGCGCACAAATTAAGCAGCAATACGCGGAGATCAAGACAGCCAAAACCGACAATGTGCAGTGGAATTTCACCCAACTGGAAGTAAATTTTTTACGCCTTGAAAGTGAAATTCACAAAGTAGGACTGCATCGCACTGCTTCACTCGAAGACGTTAGGCAGGTATTTAATTTCGCATATTCGCGGATTGATTATCTGTTGATTGCCAGTGGTCGAACCATTTTGGCTAACAATGACCAGTACAACCAAAAGATTGAAAAAATTACCAAATGGGTCGATCAATATGTACCCCTAATAGATGGTCCAGACGAAGATTTACGCGCCCAGCTCAGCGCCATGGAGCAAGAAATTGCCGTGATTGCTCAGTCAATTCACGAGGTTTCACAGCAGGCGCTTGACGCCTTTGCGGTAGCAAGCGATCAGCGTCGAGAAAAATTTGCCTCGCTGCTGACAGTTGTTACGAGCCTTTCAGCAGTTCTAATTATTGCATTTCTGATCGCTTTTTTTCTACTTCTCAAAACGTACCAACGCGCTAACGAGCGCGCCCAAGCTGCAGATCAATCCTCGAAAGTTTTGCAGTCAACTATCAGTGCCAGTTTGGATGCTGTTCTTGTCATCGACTCACAGAGCCGGGTCATCGATTACAATGGTGCTGCGGAAAATATATTAGGTTATTCGCGGAAAGAAGTGCTTGGTAAGGATATGGCAAACCTCATGATGCCAGAAAAATACAGAGAAATGCATCGTATTGGCATGAAGCGATTTCTGAAAACTGGCCAGAAACGCATCGTGGATGGGGGCTTGGCTCAACTCGAGGCAATGCGGAAAGATGGAACAATCTTCCCAGCAGAACTTTCGATCGCTTCCGCGAGTGCCAAAAGCGGCGTTATTTTCATTTCTTTCATACGTGATATTTCACAGCGCGTCGAAACAGAAAAAAGTCTGATCAAGGCTCGTGATGATGCCTTGGCCGCAGAAAAGGCCAAGGGGGATTTTGTTGCAGTTATGAGCCATGAGATGCGTAACCCATTAAACGGTCTGATGGCATCTCTTGAACTGATGTCCGATGACCCCACGACTGAAAAACAATCCCGCAACCTTGAAATCGCACAGCGCACAAGTCGGCAAATTTTTAGCCATGTCAGCGATGTTTTAGATATTTCCAAGATTGAGGCCAACTTCTTTGAACTGCGGGAAGAAGTTTTTGCGCCTGCAGAA
>ERZ1046876.75-NODE-75-length-79809-cov-9.408494_pt1 | contig 79809 bp, 62 predicted proteins | sample MGYA00383094_ERZ1046876 | MGnify/ENA primary metagenome ERZ1046876 (study PRJEB29581, sample SAMEA5548364) | metagenome | biome: marine; feature: coastal; material: water | depth 50 m | study: Short-term variability in the microbial, nano- and picoplankton dynamics...
TCCATTAATGATGCAGTTGTAGGATCAGCGCATCTAACAGGATTTTTTTCAATTTCAGAAAAATTTAACTTGGAATAATGTTTATCTACTTTAATATCTCCAACAGAAGATACAAATGCAGTTATTTTTAAATCAGATAGTATTTGTTTTGCAATTGCACCAGCAACAACTCTACAAGCTGTTTCTCTAGCTGAGCTTCTACCACCTCCTCTATAATCTCTTTTACCATATTTTTTATCATACACAAAATCTGCATGAGATGGTCTGTAAGTATCTTTTATATGTGAGTAATCTTTAGATTTTTGATCTTTATTATGAATTAAAAAACCGATTGGAGTTCCAGTTGTTTCTCCTTCAAAAATTCCAGAATAAAAAGTAACGGTATCCTCTTCTTTTCTTTGAGTTACAATTGCTGATTGACCAGGTTTTCTTCTTTGCATTTCCTTTTCAATAGCATCTAAATCGATTTTTAATCCAGAAGGGCATCCATCAATAACTCCACCAATAGCTGGCCCATGAGATTCGCCAAAAGTAGTTAGCTTAAATATATTTCCGAAAGTATTACCTGCCATTTAAAAAATTTAAACAAAAATAGGTCTAATATTTATTATAGAAAAACTTGTTAATTGTTCTATTTCCAGTATTTAAGCTTACTAGTGCGTCCAATACCAGGATTAAAACCATTAGTAGGATCTAATTTCTTATAAAAGTTCGAGAGTGATGGTTTTGCAAAATATTCATGACCAACATTATGTTCTGCTGGATATTCAGCACCTCTAGCATCATATGTTTTTAATAATTTTTCTTTCAATGCATCAGCATCTACTCCTTTTTTAACAATGTAATTTTGATGTAATACATGGCAAAATAAGTGACCATAATACAGTTTCATTTCCAATAAATCATCAATCTCTGGTGGTAATTTTTCAAACCAGTCTTTTTCGTTACGAGGAAAAGCAATGTCCATAGACATCATTCCCCCTGATTTATTTTTATTAATGGCATAATAACGACCTACTGCACTTGCAGCAACAAATCGATGTAAAATTGCTTTTTTAGCCTCTTTGTTAGTACATTCAAAAAAGTTTCCTTCATTTTCTTTAAAGAACTTCTCAAAGTATGCTTTTGCTTCCTCAATTCCCTTATCAGACATTTCAATTACCCAATGATGCTCGTATTTATCTCTATATTCTTCCATCCTATTAGGGAGATGATTAGGCCAAAAATTACTTAAAAACTGCATCATTCTATCTGAAAATTTATCAGGAAGGAATTTAAATTTTTCAGCGAAGAGATCTACTTTTCGTTTGAATTCAAACAACTTTGGAATAAAATTAGGCCCCATTTTGTCAATCGCAACAAAGGTGTCCTTGCTATATTTTTTAGCAGCATCATAACAGTCTCTGTGTAGATATTCGCCTGAAGTAGGTAGATGTTCAAACTGAGACAATATATCTTTACGTATTTTTCCAAGTACATATGGGCTATTGGTACCGACATAAAATACCTGTTGACGTTTAGGTATTGGATAAGTATCTAATCTTACGGCAAAAACAGCAATTTTTCCTGCACATCCTGAGGCACCATATAAGCGTCGACCATCTGCATTAAATCTTGCAGGTGTACTTGCATCTACTTCTCGTACTCGCTTATGATATTCATTGTCAGATGCTAGTTTATCAGGAAATTGTATTTGATCTTTAGTATAATTATGAGTTTGTAAATTGGTTAATATCTCTTCAGGTGTATCTCCAAGTTCAATACCTAAATCATTCACTAGCAATAGCTCACCTTGTAAATTAATTTGTGCATAAAGTGAAAGCTCTGTATAGGCTGGTCCTCTCTTTACTAATGCTCCTCCTGAGTTATTACATATTCCCCCAACAATTGAAGCTCCTATGCAAGAGGAACCAATTACCGAATGAGGTTCTCTTCCATGTGGTTCTAATTTATTTTCTAGTCCAAACAATGTGCTTCCTGAAAATCCAATAATTTGTTTACCTTCATTTATAATCTGTATACTATCGATACGCATAGTACTTATGATCACAATAGGACGATCATAATCATTACCATCAGGAGTAGATCCACCAGTTAAACCTGTGTTAGCAGCTTGCATAATAACAATAATATCTGCTTCTACACAAATCTGCAGAAGCTTCCAAATTTCAAGTAATGTTGCTGGTTTAGCAACAGCTAAGGCCTCCCCTTCTCCATATCGCCATCCTTTACAATAGTGTTGCTTGCTCCACTGAGCTGTAAGTATATATTTATCACCAGTAATGGCTTTTAAATCATTAACCAGTTTGTTTTTAAAGTTCACCCTATTTTTAAAATTTTAAGGAATTAAATTATTATATATTTGCTCAATATTTATTCAAAGATAATTTATTATGAAAAGAATTGTTCTTTTACTTTTAATTTGTTTTACTGCGTTAGGTTGTTCTAACAGTTCAATATTCTCTATTGATGCAACTACTGATCATTCAGATAATAAAAAAGTTTATTTGATTAAAGTAGGTGAAGATAACAGGCCTTCAGCTATTGATTCAACTGAAGTTATTGAAGGAAAATTTTCTTTTACTGATTCTATTGTTGTTCCTGAAATGCACTATGTTTATTTTGAAAATGAAAGAGAGAATATTCCAGTTGTTCTAGAGCCTGGATCTATTAAGATTAAAATTTACAAAGACAGTGTAAGAAGTTCTAAAATTACTGGAACAAAATCTAATGTAGATTTTAATAAATATTTGAAAGAGACTAATGATTTTTATATAGAGTTAAATAAAATTCAAGCAGAGGTTAGAAATGCTTCTATTATTAAGGATTCATTAATTATTTCTGATTTGAATCAACAGTTTGAACAAATGAGATCTAAACTTACAGATTATGAATTTTTATTTATGACTAATAATAATGATTCTTATATCTCTTCATTAATCCTTCAAAGAATGATTATTCAACAAGAAATTGAACTTGAAAAGGCTGAAGAAATCTTTAATAATTTTACAGAATTAATTAAACAAACCACTTCTTCTTTACAAATTAAAGAAGCTATTAAAAATTTAAATGATCAGAAGAAAGAATCTCCTGAAATTGGTTCTTTAGCTCCAAAGTTTAGTGGACCTGATTTAAATGGGAATATTATAGAGTTAGATAATATTAATTCTAAAGTAATTATGATCGATTTTTGGGCATCTTGGTGTGCCCCATGTAGAGATGAAAATCCTGATTTAGTTGATTTAAACACAAAATATAGTACTGATGAATTTCAAATTGTAGGTGTTTCTTTAGATAAAAATAAAGAGTCATGGGAAAATGCTATAATAGAAGATAAATTAACAGATTGGGTTCATGTATCTCATGTTAAATTTTGGAATGAGCCTATTGCTAGACTTTATAATGTGACAAAAATGCCTACATCATATCTTCTAAATTCTGAAAAAAAAATTATTGGTATTGATGTAAAAGGTTCAGAATTAGATAAAAGGATTTCTGTTCTGTTAGCTAAATAAATATTAAAGGATCTTTCTCTTTAAATTATACAGATATAGAATTATTGGAGAAATCATTAAAATTATTATCCAAAGGTTTTCATCTACTATTTCAGGTTTAAATAATATAGTCGCACATAGTCCTGCAATTGCTCCTCCAAAATGAGCAGTATGGCCAATATTACCTAAACTTTTATTCATTCCATAAATACTATAAAGTAAGTATGCGATCCCAAAAATGTAAGCAGGCAATGGAATTGGAAAAAATATCATTATTAGCTTCATTTCTGGATAAAGTATTATTGAGGAATAAACTATTCCTGTTACAGCTCCACTTGCTCCTACAGCTGAGTAAAAAGGTTCCTTTTTATGAAATTTTAATGAAAAATAATTGCCAAAATAAAGACTTGTTATATATATAATTAAATAGTTAATTGCTCCTACTCCTCCAATCACTTGATCAGAAAATATATATAAAGTAAAAAGGTTCAAAAAAAGATGATTATAATCTACATGTAAAAAACCAGAAGAAAACATTCTTATTTTTTCACCTTTTAAGATTGATGTTATCTCAAATTTGTATTTATTAAAAAAATTCTGGTCTTTAAAACCTTTTAAAGAAATAAATACTGTCACTAAAATTATATAAAAGGTGTAAATAGTTTTTTTCTTTAAATATAACTTGATAAAATAAGAAATGCCAGATATAATTGAATATATTTACACCAATGAAATTAGTTACATATCTAATAATATACCCTGTAATTTTAGCTATATCTTATCTTCCTTTCAGAATCTTATATTTCTGTTCAGATATCACCTATTATCTTTTATATTATGTTTTTAGATATAGAAGAAAAATAGTAAGATTTAATTTAGAGATTTCAAAGATTTCAAATTCAAAAAAAGAACTTATTGAAATAGAGAAAAAGTTTTATAGACACATAACAGATGTATTTTTTGAAATGTTTAAATTTTTCTCGATATCTCCCAAAGAAATTAAAAAAAGATTTGTAATAGAAAATAGAGAAGTTTTAGACAAACTTGCTAAAAAAAATAAAAGTGTTGTTTTTATGGTCGCTCACCATGGGGGATTTGAATATTTTATGTCTATAGGGTATCATGTGCCCCATCATCCTTTCGCAGTTTATACCCCCCTATCAAATAAATATTTAGATAATTTGGTTAAACGTATTAGACTAAAACATGGTTCCAAACTAATTTCTAGATATGAAACTGGCGCATATATTAAGAATCAAATTAAAGAAAACAAACTATTTCTTTATGGAATGGCTGCTGATCAATCTGCCCAGATAAGATCAATAACATATTGGAAGGAATTTCTAGGAGTTAAAGTTCCTGTTTTTACTGGATCTGAAAGAATTGCTAAAGCACATGATATACCAGTTGTATTTGGTGAAATGAAAAAAGTTAAAAGAGGCTATTACAAGGTTTTTGTTGAAATGATTTCAGAATATCCTAATGAATATAAAGATTTTGAAATAACAGATATATACCTTTCAAAGGTTGAAAAACAAATTAAGGATCATCCTGAATTATATTTTTGGACACACAATAGGTTTAAACACAAGGATAAGGCACCTAAAGATTGATTATTGATTTGATTTCTTTTTGGATATTTTTAACTAAATCTATACTTTTTTCTAGTGTTTTAGCTTCGCTATAAATTCTAATTATAGGTTCGGTATTAGATTTTCTTAAATGAACCCAGCTTTCTTTAAAATCAATCTTTAAACCATCAATCGTATTAACATGTTCATTCTCATATTTTTTAGATAAATCTATTAATATATCATCTAGATTAACATCACTTGAAATAGTGATTTTTTCTTTAGTCATATAATATTTAGGATAACTAGAAAGCAACTCACTAACCTTTACCTTCCTTTCGCACAAAAGTGAAAGAAATAATCCAATTCCAACTATTGCATCTCTTCCATAGTGACTTTTTGGATAAATAACTCCACCATTACCTTCTCCTCCAATCACTGCTTGTTTTGATTTCATTTCAGCAACTACATTAACTTCTCCAACTGCACTAGCATAGTAAGGTTGATTGTAGGATTTTGTTATATCAATTAAGGCTCTACTAGAAGAAAGATTTGAAACGGTTGGCCCAGGATTTTTGCTTAAAACATAGTCAGCACATGCTACTAATGTGTTTTCCTCACCAAAAATTTTACCATTTTCACAAATAAAAACAAGCCTGTCAACATCTGGATCTACTGCAATTCCAAGATCTGCCTTCTCCTCTACTACCTTTTTACATAATTCATTAAGGTTTTTCTTAAGTGGTTCTGGATTGTGTTGAAAGTCTCCTGAAGGATCACAAAAAATGGTTGAATAATTTATGTCCAATTCATTGAGAAGCATTGGAACAATTATCCCGCCAGATGAATTTATACCATCAACAACAACTTTAAGATTTGTTTTTTTAATTAAATCAGTATTTACAATATCTAAACTAAGAATGGAATCTATATGGGTTTTCATAGAATTTTTTATTTTAGATACAGTGCCTAAATCAAAAACTTCTGAGAAAACATATGAATCAGATTTAGAAATCTTTACGATTTCTTCTCCTGATTTACTATTTAAAAACTCTCCGTTATTATCTAATAACTTTAAAGCATTCCAGTGAGCAGGATTATGACTAGCTGTTATTACAATTCCCCCATTAGCATTATATTCTTTTACCATTAATTCCACAGTTGGTGTTGTAGATAATCCTAAATCAATAACATTAATTCCTAATGAGATAAGTGAATTTTGAACAAAGTTTTGGATCATTTCCCCTGAAATTCTAGCATCTCTTCCTATAATTACAGATATATTTGTATCATCAGAATTTTTTTTCAACCATGAACCATAAGCACATCCAAATTTTACAGCATCAATTGGAGTTAAATTTTCACCTACTTTACCTCCAATAGTTCCTCTTATTCCTGAAATTGATTTAATTAATGTCATAAAACAAATATACAATTAGAATAACTTTTTAACTTACATTTATACAAATTTTAAATATGCTTTTAAACAATAGATTTCTTATAATTTTATCTTTAATTATATTCTTTTCATGTAATTCTAATAAGTCGGAAGATGGATATAAAAATGGTGTTGTTGTTTCTGCAAAGATTGAAGCTTCACAAGCGGGTATATCTATACTAAAACAAGGTGGTAACGCATTTGATGCAATGATAGCTACAGACTTAGCTTTATCTGTAGTTTATCCAAATGCAGGTAATTTAGGTGGCGGAGGTTTTATGATATATAGACTGTCTGATCATTCCACAGGGTCTTTAGATTTCAGAGAAAAATCCCCTAGCTTATCAACTAAAGATATGTATTTAGATAAAGAAGGAAATGAAATCAAAGGGTTAAGCATAAATGGATCATTAGCTATCGGTATTCCAGGCACTGTAGCTGGGTTATTTGAAGTTTATGATAAATTTGGATCTTTACCCCTAGAAACCCTTTTTGCTCCAGCAATTGAATTAGCTGAAAAAGGCTTTGTTCTAACTAAGAGACAAGCAAATTCATTAAACTTTTCAAAAGGTCAAATTAATTCTATAAATGATTCGCTATCCTTATTTAATAAACATTTCAAAGAAGGGGATTTATTTATTAATAAATCTTTATCCAATTCTTTGAAATTAATTTTAAAAAATGGTAGAGATGAGTTTTATCAAGGATCTATAAGTAAAGAGATAATTGAATATGTTAATCAAAGAAATGGCATTCTTAAAGAAGAAGATTTTCAAAACTATAAAGCTGTTTGGAGAAAGCCTGTGAGTTTTAAATATAAAGATCTTAATATAATCTCAATGGGTCCACCATCTTCTGGAGGAATAGTTTTGGGACAAATTTTTAAAATGATTGAACCTTTTGATGTTTCTCAATTTAATCACAATAGTACTGAATACATTCAATTATTGGTTGAAGCAGAGCGTAGAGCATTTGCTGATAGAAGTAAATATCTTGGAGATCCTGATTTTAATTACATTCCTGTAAATGAATTACTTTCAAGAAACTATCTTTCTAATAGAATGAAGAACTTCTCTTTTGAAAACTCTACTAAGTCAGAATCTATATCACCTGGTGGAATTGATTTTAAAGAAAGTGAAGAAACTACACATTATTCAATAGTTGACAGGTTTGGAAATGCCGTTTCAGTTACCACAACTTTAAACGGAAATTATGGTTCTAAAATCTTCCCTCCTAAATTAGGTTTTTTTCTGAATAATGAAATGGATGATTTTTCCATTAAACCAGGTGTTCCAAACATGTTTGGACTTACTGGTGGAGAAATAAATTCTATTGAACCTAACAAAAGAATGTTAAGCTCAATGACCCCTACTATTGTTGAAAAAAATAATAAATTACACTTAATCTTAGGTAGTCCTGGAGGACCAACTATTATTACATCTGTTTTACAAACTATATTAAACTTTGAAAATTTTAATTTTAATATTAATAAAGCTGTAAACTCACCAAGATTTCATCACCTATGGTTACCAGACTTAATTTATTATGAACCTAAAGCTATAGTTAATAAAGACAAGCAGTCATTATTAGATAAGGATTATTATTTAAACGATTATCCTAGTTCTATTGGAAGAGTTGATGCTATTCATGTTGATGAAAATGGAATTCTATTTGGAGCTGCAGATAAAAGAGGGGATGATAAATCTGTAGGATATTAGTTATACATAGTAGTTAAATCTACTTTAAAAATCGTAAATTGCATGTTTGATTTTTTTTAAATGAATGATGTAATTTCGATCAATGGAGCAAAAGTTCACAACCTAAAAAACATTGATTTAAACATACCAAGAAATAAATTAGTTGTTATTACTGGCATTTCAGGAAGTGGAAAATCATCTTTAGCTTTTGATACAATCTATGCTGAAGGACAAAGAAGGTATATAGAAACATTTTCAGCATATGCTAGGAACTTTATAGGCGGATTAGAAAGACCTGATGTCGACAAAATAGATGGATTATCTCCAGTAATTGCCATAGAACAAAAAACAACCTCTAAGAACCCTAGATCAACTGTAGGAACAATAACAGAAATTTATGATTATTTAAGGCTACTTTACTCAAGAATAGCTGATGCCTATAGCTATAATTCTAATCAAAAAATGATAAGTTATAATGATGATGAAATAATTAAATTAATATCAAAGAACTACACTAATAAAAAAATAACCATTCTCTCCCCTGTTGTAAAAGCTAGAAAAGGACATTATAGGGAGTTATTTAATACTATTAGAAAACAAGGTTTTTTAAAAGTTAGAATTGATGGGGAGATTAAAGAACTTGTCTCTAATCTTAAGCTTGACAGATATAAGATACATGATGTTGAAATAGTTATAGATAGATTATTAGTAGAAAACAATAAATCATCTTTAAAAAGATTAAAAGAAAGTATATTAACTGCATTATATCACGGAAATGAATCTCTTGTAGTAATTAATGAAGAAGATAATAACGCAAAATATTTTAGTAGAAATTTAGTTTGTCCCAAGACTGGAATTTCTTATGTAAAACCAGAGCCAAATTCGTTTTCATTTAACTCTCCCAAAGGAATGTGTCTTAAATGTAATGGTCTTGGAAAAGTAAATAAAATTAATCTAGAAAGTATTATTCCAGATAATAATATTTCTATACATGGAGGTGGGATTATTCCAATCGGAGGTTATAAAAACAGCTGGATATTTAAACAGTTATCTACAATTTCTGATAGATATAATTTTAATTTAAAGGATCCAATTAAAAAAATTCCCAAAGAAGCATTTAATATCATTTTATATGGTGGAAATGAAACTTTTTCAGTTGAATCTAAAGCATTAGGATTAACAAGAGAATATCAAATTGATTTTGAAGGAATTATTCCATTTATAGAAAGTCAATATAATGAGAATCATTCCTCTAGAATTAAAAGATGGGCCAAAGGATTTATGGATAAAGTAGAATGTTCAACTTGTTCTGGATCTAGACTTAACAAAGAATCAATGCATTTTTATCTGGATTCAAAGAGTATTACAGATTTGTGTAAAATGGATATTATTGTTTTAAAAGATTGGTTCTCTAAAATTGAATCAAAACTTGACGAGAGAAAAGTAATAATAGGCTCTGAAATTATTAAAGAATTAAATAAAAGATTAGATTTTTTATTGAATGTTGGACTAGATTATCTTTCATTAGATAGACCGTCAAGGTCACTTTCTGGTGGAGAATCCCAAAGAATTAGATTAGCTACACAAATAGGATCTCAATTAGTTGGGGTATTATATATTTTAGATGAACCAAGTATTGGTCTACATCAAAGAGATAATTCAAAGCTAATTGAATCTTTAAAAGGTTTAAGAGATATTGGCAATTCTATAATTGTTGTTGAACATGATAAGGAAATTATGGAAAGAGCAGATTATATAATTGATATTGGTCCAAATGCAGGTAAAAATGGTGGGGAAATAATTTTTGAAGGATCTTATAATCAAATGATAAAAAAGAAAACATTAACATCAAAATTTTTAAATGGATCAAAAAGAATAGAAGTTCCTAATATAAGACGTAAAAAATCTAAAAAAAATATAAAGCTAACTGGATGTACTGGAAATAATCTAAAGAATATTGATGTTGAATTCCCTTTAGGAATGATTATAGGTATAACAGGTGTATCTGGGAGCGGAAAATCAACACTTATTAATGAAACATTGTATCCAATATTAAATAATTACTTCTTCAATGGTGTTAAAGAACCTATGCCATATAAAAAAATTACAGGGATTGAATATATAGATAAAGTTATTGAGATAAATCAATCTCCCATAGGAAGAACTCCAAGAAGCAATCCTGCTACATATACGGGTGTTTATAGCGATATTAGATCACTTTTTACAATGATTCCAGAATCTTTAATTAGAGGGTATAAACCAGGAAGATTTAGTTTTAATGTAGTTGGTGGAAGATGTGAAACTTGTCAAGGTGCTGGATTAAAAAAAATAGAAATGAATTTTCTGCCTGATGTTTACATTAATTGTGACAATTGTAATGGAAAAAGATTCAATAGAGATACATTAGAGATTAAATATAAAGGAAAGTCTATTTCAGATGTTCTTAATATGACAATTAATGAAGCATGCATTTTCTTTAATAACTATCCGAAAATTCTAAGAAAGCTAGTAACTATTAAAGATGTTGGTCTTGGTTATATTACTTTAGGTCAACAATCCACTACTCTATCTGGTGGAGAGGCTCAAAGAATTAAACTTGCAACTGAATTATCAAAGAAAGATACAGGAAATACATTGTATATATTGGATGAACCTACTACAGGACTTCATTTTCAGGATATTAAAGTTCTTTTAAATATGATAAATAAATTAGCTAATAAGGGAAATTCAATTATTATTATTGAGCACAATATGGATGTAATAAAAACTGTTGATTATATAATTGAAATTGGTCCAAATGGAGGAAAATATGGTGGAGAAATTATATTTCATGGTCCTCCAGAAGATTTAATAAAAAACTTAAAAAGTCCTACATCAGAATATTTAAAAAAAGAATTAACTTCGATCTAGTTTATGGATAGAAAAGATTTAAAAAACTGGAATGAAATCAAAACAAATGATTCCTGGTCTGTTTTTAAGATTATGGGTGAATTTGTTGATGGATATGAGAAAATGAGTAAAATAGGTCCTTGTATATCAATTTTTGGATCTGCAAGGACAAATTCCAATGATAATTACTATAATTTAACAACAGAAATTGCCAAAAAGATTGTCAAACTTGGGTTTGGTGTTATAACTGGTGGAGGTCCTGGTGTTATGGAAGCTGCTAATAAAGGTGCTAAGGAAGCATTAGGTTCTTCTGTAGGTCTTAATATTGAATTACCATTTGAACAAAATGACAATTCTTATATTGATGAGGATAAATCGCTTGATTTTGATTATTTCTTTGTAAGAAAAGTAATGTTTATGAAATATTCTAAAGGATTTGTTGTAATGCCAGGAGGTTTTGGGACCCTAGATGAACTTTTTGAAGCAATTACACTAATTCAAACAAAAAAAGCTGAAAGATTTCCTATTATTTTGGTTGGATCAGAATTCTGGAATAAATGCTATAATTGGATAAAAGATGAATTGGTTTCAAAATACAATTATATATCAGCTAAAGAATTAGACCTTATTTCTATTGTTGATTCTTCAGATGATGTAATTAAAATTCTTTCTGATTTCTACAATGAAAAATCAATAAGACCTAATTTTTGATTACTTAAAGTTTCTTTCATGAGATTCTTCATTTTATTATCAATAATATTATCATCCATTGGACTTTATTCACAAGAACATGAATACAGTATAAAAGCTGAGTTTGATATTGTAAATAAAAAAATTAAAATCAAACAAAACTTATTGTTTTTTACTAAATATGATGTTGAATTAAATCATTTAATATTAAATGATTGGGCAAACTCTTATTCAAATTCAAAATCAAATTTAGGAAATAGACTTTCGGAAGAATACGCTCTAGCTTTTCAAAGATCCACAAAGAGTCAAAGAGGTTCAACGGTAATAAAAAAAATATATAAGAATAATTACAACTTTGATTTCTCTAGACCTATAAATAATATAGATCTAATAAAGGTAAATCTTGTTAAACCATTAAAAAAAGGAGATTCTATTAGTTTTGATATCAACTATGAAATAATAATTCCTGATGATAATTTTACCGGTTATGGAATTGATAAATCTGGTGAAATAAATATAAGAGACTGGTATTTGACTTTTTCTAAAATAAAACACAATGAATGGATTAAAGAAAGTAATTTAGATTTAAATGATCTTTCTCATGATCCTGCATATTTTGATTTTAACATTACTTTTCCTAAAGAATATGATTTAATTTCTGATATAAATCAACTTAAACTTAATAAGAAATTAAATTTAAAAAACTTTATTTCTGTAAAAGAGATTAGAAAAAATTCTAGTCTGATCCTTACCAAGAAATCCAACTATGTTGAATACATTACAAATGACATTAAAATATATTCTGATATTGATAATTATGAAAATAAATCCGATGAAATTGTCAATAAAGTAATATCATATGTTGATGATAAAACAGGCAATAAAATTCCTCTAAGCAAAATAAATAATAAGATTATTCAGAAAGACTCATTAATAATAAAAATACTTAATTATGCTGAAAAGAAAATAGGCAATTACCCATATAACAAAATGGTTGTTTCTAGAAAAAACCAATCTAGAAGACCAATTTATGGAATTAATAATTTACCTAAGATTATAAGCCCCTTTGATCAATCATTCCTTTTTGAGTTTAATTTTTTAAAGGAATTTTTACATACTTATTTAGAAGAATCTATTTCATTACATAAGAGAAAAAAATATTGGGAAATAGAAGGGATTGTAATTTATTTATTAATGGATTATATAGATACATATTATCCTGAATTAAAATTAATTGGAAAGTATAGTAATTTAAAAATTTTAAAAAACAGGAATTATGCTAAATATTCCTTTAATGAACAATATCGCTTATTCGAAAATATTATTTCAAGCAGAAATATTAATCAACCCTTAGGTTTATCACTTGATTCCCTGACAAGAATAAACCAAAAAATTATTAACCCTTACAAAACAGGATTAGGAATAAAAATGCTATCTCAAACCTTAAATAAAGAAATAATAGATAATTCAATAAAAGAATATTTTAAAAGAAATAATTTAAAAAATAATACTCCAGTAACTTTTCAAGAGATTATAGAACGAAATTCTAGAAATAATTCAAGCTGGTTTTTTAATGATTTTTTAAAAAGAAAATCATTTAAAGATTTCACAATAAAGAAAATATATGAGTCAAACAAATTAACATATTTTAAGTTGTCGAATTATTATAACTCTAACTCTCCCATTCAATTATCTTTGTTAAAAGATAATAAGATATTAAAAGAAGATTGGATTATTATTAAAGAAAAAGACACTATAATTTCTTACGAATCAAATCTATATGATTTTATAGAAATAAATAAAAACAAATATATAACAGAAAGAAATTATAAGAACAATTTAGCATCATTCAAAAATTATAAAAAACCCTTTAAACTAATATTATTCAATGATTTTGAAAGTACTTACAACAAACAGTTAAATTATATACCATTATTAGGCTACAATTTATATGATGGTCTAATGCCTGGAATAACTTTAACTAATATAACTCTTATTAAAAAACCATTTAGTTATAAGATAAAACCTTTTTACTCATCAAAACAGAAAAAGATTTTAGGAAGTATGAATTTAAAATACACGAAATATAATGAGAATAAAAAGCTGTTTAGTACACAATATTTTATTAGTGGTTCTACATTTCATTATAAAGAAAATCTATCTTATACTAGTTTATTTCCTTCAATAACGTTTACATTTAGAAATTCAGATCTGAGATCTAATTTTAGACAGTTTTTGAATTTAAGATATATTAGTATTTATAGAGAAGAAAATATTGATCAACAAAAGTATCCTAACTATAACATATTCAATGCAAAATATATTTTAACAAACTCAAACGGAGGAAAGGGATTCACATTAAATTCTGATTTACAAATCAGTAAATCATTTGTAAAAACTTCATTTACTGGAATGTATAGAAATTATTATAAAGACAACAGGCAATATAATTTTAGACTATTTATTGGAAAGTTTTTGTACAATTCAACTGATGATGATTATTTTAGTTTTTCAACATACAGAGCCCGAGATTATATGTTTAATTATAATTTATTGGGTCGTTCAGAAACTACAGGATTTTATAGTCAACAATTTATTAGTTCTGAGGGTGCATTAAAATCAATGATTAATCCTGCATATTCAAATGATTGGCTTATATCAGTTAATTCAGGTATTACATTATGGCAATGGATAGAGGGATATTATGATCTTGCATTTATAAAAAATAAAAATAAAAACATTCAAACAGCCTATGATTCAGGCATCAGATTGAATATTCTTACTGATTATTTTGAATTATATTTTCCTTTTTATTCTTCTCTAGGAAATGAACTAAAACATTCTAATTATTCCGATAAAATTAGATTTAAAATTACTTTTGATCCAAATACTGTTTCAGGATTATTTACAAGAAGATGGTTTTAATTATTTAGGAAAAAAATTCTATTTTTCTTAAATTTGACGCCCCATAAACATTATGCAAAGTAATCTTGATCTTAATAAAGAAATTTCTTTTGAATCCTTCAAAGGACAGATCTTAGATGACTACAAGCTAATTGTAACAAGTAGAGAGGCTAGTTTATTAGGAAGAAGGGAAGTTTTAAGTGGAAAAGCAAAATTTGGAATATTTGGAGATGGAAAAGAACTACCTCAAATAGCTTTAGCAAAAGTTTTTCAAAATGGTGATTTTAGATCTGGTTATTATAGAGATCAAACTTTTATGATGGCTATAAACGAATTAAATCCAAAACAATTATTTTCTGCTTTATATGCAAATACTGATATAAATGAAGAACCGATGTCAGCTGGCAGGCAAATGGGTGCTCATTTTAATACTGTAAGTTTGAATGAAGATGGATCTTGGAAAGATTTGGTTAATCAGAAGAATTCTAGCTCAGATGTTTCTTGTACTGCTTCACAGATGCCTAGATTACTTGGATTAGCTCAAGCATCAAAGTTGTATAGAAAATTTACAACTAAAAATAAATTTTCTAAAAATGGCAATGAAATTGCATGGGGAACTATAGGAAATGCTAGTACAAGTGAGGGAATATTTTTTGAAGTATTAAATGCAGCAGGTGTTCATCAAGTACCAATGGTTATTAGTGTTTGGGATGATGATTATGGAATATCTGTAGAGAATAAAGATCAGACTATTAAACAAAGTATTTCTGAAGCACTTTCTGGTTTTCAAAGATCAAATAAAAGTGAAGGGTTTGAAATACTTTCAGTGAATGGATGGGATTACCCAAATTTAATTAATACTTATCAAAAAGCTAATGATATTGCTAGAGAACAACATATTCCGGTTTTAATTCACGTCAAAGAACTTACTCAACCAATAGGACATTCCTCATCAGGTTCTCATGAAAGATACAAGTCGGAGGAAAGATTGATTTGGGAGAAGAATAATGATTGTAATTTAAAAATGAGAGAATGGATATTAAATAATAATATTGCAACTGAATTAGAATTAGAAAACATAGAAAAAACATCTAAAGAAGAAATCAAAATTGCTAAAGCTGAAGCATGGAATACATATCAAAAACCTATAATTAAATCACGATTAACCCTATTAGAGTTATTATCTTCATTAAATGATGAATTTAAAGAGTTTGGGATTAATGATATTACTCAAAATCTTGAGAGAATTAAAGAACCCAACAATAAAGATTTATTATCAACATCAAGAAAAATTTTAAGAATTTTAGTACATCAAAAAAGTGATAATATAAACTTTTTAAAAGAATGGATTAATAAATTTAGTTCTTTAAATCAAAAAAAATATAGTTCAAAACTTTATAATGAATCTTCTTCTAATGCTGCAGGTGTTAAGGAAATAAAACCTTTGTATGGGAATTCAAAAAAAGTAGATGGAAGAATTGTACTTAGGAACAACTTTAAGGAACTTTTAAGTTTATATGATAATTTACTGATTTTTGGTGAAGATGCTGGCAAAATTGGTGATGTTAATCAAGGTTTAGAAGGTCTTCAAGAAATTTATGGGGAAGAAAGAGTTGGAGATAGAGGGATTAGAGAAGCGTCAATTATTGGTGAAGGCATAGGTTTATCTTTAAGAGGATTTCGTCCAATTGCTGAAATCCAATATTTAGATTACATTTTATATGGATTACAGATTTTAAGTGATGATTTAGCTACCCTACACTATAGAACATTTGGAAGACAAATTGCACCTTTAATTATCCGTACAAGAGGACATAGATTAGAAGGCATTTGGCATTCGGGATCTCCAATGGGAGCTTTACTATCTACTTTAAGAGGAATTAATATTCTTGTTCCTAGAAATATGGTTCAAGCTTGTGGAATGTATAATACTTTGTTACAATGTGATGAACCAGCTATTCTAATAGAATCTTTAAACGGATATAGATTAAAGGAAAAACAACCTACAAATCTATCTAAGTTTACTGTTTTATTAGGCAAATCAGAGGTTTTAAGGAAGGGAAAAGATATTTCAATAGTTTCATATGGATCTACTCTAAGACTTGTAGAAAAAGCTGCTATTGAACTCGAACAATTTAATATTGATGTAGAAGTAATTGATTTACAAACATTGATTCCCTTTGATACTGAAAATATAATAAGAGAAAGCCTAAAAAAGACGAGTAGATTACTTATTGTAGATGAAGACCTTCCTGGTGGAGCATCTGCATATATTTTACAAAAAATAATTGAAGATCAAAAAGCTTTTAATTTATTGGACAGCAATCCAATTACATTAACTGCTAAAGAACATAGAACAGCATATGGAAGCGATGGAGATTATTTCTCAAAACCATCTATTGATGATATTTTTGAAAAATCATATGAAATAATGAATGAATATGATCCGAAAAATTATCCAGAAATTTTTTAATTAATAATTTGAATAATTAGCTGTCGTAGTAAATCATTATTCGAAATATTTGAAACCCCTACTCCTTTACTTTTTAAATCAAAATCTTTTATCAAGCTAATTATAGAACTTATATTTTTCATTGAATAATTTTTAGAAGCACCAATATAATCTTTAACAAAAAAGGGATTAATTCCTAATATACTTGCTACATTATTTTGAGATTTATTTGTAATACTATGATATTGAAAAATCTGAATAAAATAATTGAAAAGAGAAGATAATGTCATTTGGATAGGATGTTTATTTGAATTTGATGATAAGTAATTACATATCATTAAAGCTTTTGACAGATCTTTTTTGCCAATAGCATTTCTTAATTCAAAAACATTATAATCTTTACTAATACCAATGTTTTCTTCAATTAAAAGTGGAGTTATTTTCTTTTCTTTAGAACTTATAATTTTTAGTTTATTTAGCTGGTTATTTATCTTATTAAGATCATTTCCTAAATAATCAACCAACATTAAACAAGCTTTAGGTTCTATTGAGTAATTATCAATATTTAACTGATTAATTATCCACTGTGGAACTCGATCTTCATAAATCTTTTTACAATCAATTACAGTTCCAAATTTTTGAATGTTTTTATATAATTTTTTTCTTTTATCTAAGGTTTTGTATTTATAGTTAATTATTAGAACTGTACTTAATAATGGATTTATAGCATAATCTGAAAGGTTTTCTATTTTTCTTGATAAATCTTGAGCTTCTTTTAAAATAACTATCTGATATTCACTTATCATTGGATATCTCTTACAATGAGAAACTAATTCATCAATATTCGTTTCTTTTCCATATAAAACAGTTTTATTAAAGTTTTTTTCATCATCTGTTAAAACTTCTTTGTCTAAAAGATCAGTGATAAAGTCAATATAATAAGTTTCCTCACCCATCAAAAAATATATTGGAGAATAAACTTTATTTTTAATTTTTGAAATTATAGTATTAATTTCCTGTAAATTCATCTTGAGTTTTATTATATGATAAAATTAAATTTCCCCAATTTTAAATTCAACTTTAAAAATAAAGATAATAAACCTCATATTTTTGATATTTTAAGAAAAAAATTGATTTTATTAACTCCTGAAGAATGGGTAAGACAACATGTTATAAAATTTTTAATTTCTCAAAATATTCCAAAAAATCATATTGCAGTTGAAAAGAAAATTGTTATCAATAAAATGACAAAAAGATTTGACCTTGTAGTTCATGACAGAAATGGTAATATTTTATTGTTAATTGAATGTAAAGCTCCCAATGTAAAAATTGATCAAAAAGTATTTGACCAAACTTCTGTATATAATCAATATTTAAAATCTGAGTTTTTGATGATAACTAATGGTTTAAATCATTTTTATTTTAAAGTAGATGACAAAGCTAAAACTTATAAGTTTGTAAAAAAATTTCCATTAAAATGAAAATAGCTATCGTAATATTAAATTGGAATGGACTTAAACTATTAAAAGAATTTTTGCCAAGTGTAGTTAACAATTCTGGTGATAATCCTATTTATATTATTGATAATAATTCAGATGATAATTCAATAGATTTTATAAATAAAAACTATATTAATATTACACTTATAAGAAATGATAAAAATTACGGATATGCAAAAGGATATAACGAAGGTTTAAAACATGTAAATGAGGAAGTTTTTTGTTTATTAAATAATGATGTAGAAGTTACAACGGGGTGGTTAGACCCTGTTATCAAAGAGTTTGAATTCGATAATTTTTTAGTTGTTGCCCAACCAAAAATTCTTGATTATAAAAATAAAAATAAATTTGAATATGCAGGTGCAGCAGGAGGTTATATAGATTATTTTGGTTACCCTTACTGTAGAGGAAGAATCAATGATAGTATAGAAATAGATAAAGGCCAATATGATAAAAATGTTGATATTTTTTGGGCATCTGGAGCATGTTTTATTGTAAGAAAAAAAACCTTTGATGAATTAAATGGTTTTGATGAAAGATTTTTTTGCCATATGGAAGAAATTGATTTGTGTTGGAGAATAAATAATTATAATCGAGACTTAAAAAAAATATTTATTCATGATAGTATTGTTTATCATTTAGGCGGAGGTTCTCTTTCAAAAAATTCTCCAGTTAAAACATTTTATAATTTTAGAAATTCATATTATATGATAAGAAAAAATATGAACACTTTAAACAATGATAAACTTTTCATGTTAAAAAGAATATCACAGGATTTAATGATTGCTACTTATTATTTCTTGTTGTTACAATTTGGCAAGTTTTTTGCAATAATATTAGCAATTACATATAGTTTAATGCAACGTATGCCTTATATGTCATATAATTTTAACAATAAAACTAAAAACCATTACGTTATTAAGTCAATAATATATAAATATTTGATTCTTAAAAAAAGAGTTTTCTCCAAGTTAAATAAGAGTTAAATAAATAACTTTAGTATTAATATTTTACTAAATTTGAAAAATTAAAATAAATTAAAATAATATGAAAAAGATCTTTTTATTGATACTAAGTGTATCATTTTTATTTCCTTCTTGCGTTTCACAAAAAAAATATGCAGCATTAGAAGCTGTGAATCAGCAAAGTAAGGATTTGCTAAACTCGGCAACTGTTAAACTTAATAGTTGCATTGATGAAAAAGCCGGAGCTGAGGCTGAACTAAAGTCTTTAAAAGAACAGGTTACTTTTTTAAGCAATAATAATCAGGATTTAATTAACACCATGGGGAATCTTACAACTCTATCTCAAAAAGGTGCTGAAAATCTTGAAAAATCTCTTGAAAGTATGAAAGAAAAAGACTTAACTATAAACAGTATGAGAGATGCAGTTACTAGAAGAGATTCTGTAACATTAGCTTTAGTGACTAGTTTAAAAGGAACTTTTATTGATATAAGTGATAAAGATATTGAAGTAAATGTCGAAAAAGGAGTTGTATTTATTTCTATTTCAGATAAATTACTATTTAATAGTGGAAGCTATGTTGTTTCTGAAAGAGCAAAAGAAGTTTTAGGTAAAGTTGCAAAAGTTGTTCTTGAAAAGCCTGAAATTGAATTTTTGGTTGAGGGTCACACTGATGATCAATCTATTCAAAACGAAGTTCTTTTAGATAACTGGGATTTAAGTGTTAAAAGAGCAACTTCAGTAGTTAGAGTATTGCAAAACGACTTTGGTGTTCAACCAGAAAGGATGACTGCTGCAGGGAGAAGTTATTATGTTCCAGTTGCTGATAATGATACTGCAGAAAATAGATCAAAAAATAGAAGAACAAGAATTGTTGTTCTGCCAAAACTAGATCAGTTTTATGATCTAATTGAACAAGGAATGAAAGCAGCAGGGAATTAAACAATAAAATTAATTAATAAAAAAACACACTTAAATGGTGTGTTTTTTTTTGATTCAATTTTAAGTAAATAAAAAAAATATAATAAAATAGATAATACCCAATTTAATAGTCGACATTTGCAGCCAAAATTAATAGATGTCTGGTTTTAAGGATATAGGTTTAAGCGAAGAATTAATTAAATCAATTGAAGAATTAGGTTATAAAACACCTACTCCAATTCAAAAAGAATGTATTCCTTTTTTATTGGAAGAGAATAAAGATTTAATTGCCTTAGCCCAAACTGGAACTGGAAAAACCGCTGCATTTGGCTTGCCATCAATTCAAGAAATAGATTTTAAACTGAAACAAGTTCAGGTAATAGTTTTATGCCCTACTAGAGAATTATGTATCCAAATTTCTAAAGATCTTATTTCATATTCTAAATACCTTAAAAATATTAAAACTGTTCCTGTATATGGAGGAGTTAGTATTGAAAATCAAGTTAAATCAATCAAAAAAGGAGCACAAATTATTGTAGGAACACCTGGAAGAACAAAAGACTTAATTAATAGAAAAATATTAAAATTAAATGTTGTTAATAGAGTTGTGTTAGATGAAGCAGATGAAATGTTAAGCATGGGGTTTAAGGATGATTTAGATTTTATATTAGATAAAACTTCTAAAAATAGACAAACCATGTTATTTTCTGCTACTATGTCTAAAGAAGTCTTATCTATTTCAAAAAAGTATATGAAGGGGGCAAAAGAAATTACTGTGTCTAAAGTTAATTCTGGAGCTAAAAATGTTGAACACCATATTTATAATGTTAGTTCTAAATTTAAATATGAAGCATTAAAAAGAATTTCTGATTACAATCCAAATATTTACGGAATTGTATTTTGTAGAACTAGGCGTGAAACAAAGGATATAGCAAATAAATTTATTAATGAAGGTTATAATGCAGATGCTATTCACGGAGATTTATCACAAAATCAAAGAGATGAGGTAATGTCTAGATTTAGAGATAGATCATTACAACTTTTAATTGCAACCGATGTAGCTGCTAGAGGTTTAGATGTTGACGACCTTACTCATATTATTAATTACACACTTCCAGATGATCCAGAAATATACATTCATCGTAGTGGAAGAACAGGAAGAGCTGGTAAGAATGGAATATCTATTGCGATAACAAATTCTAGAGATGGAAGAAAAATTAAATTAATAGAAAATAAGTCTCAAATTAAGTTTTTAAATAAAGATATCCCTTCAGGAAAAGACATTTGTTCTAAACAACTTTTTAAATTAATTGAAAAAATTGAAAAAGTTGATGTAGATGAAAAACAAATTGAACCGTTCCTTGATGATATATATAAAAAACTTGAATGGTTAAGTAGAGAGGATTTAATAAAGCACTTTGTTTCTGCAGAATTTAATAGGTTTTTAGATTATTATAAAAATTCAGGAAATATAAACAACAATGGATTATCAAAACATAAGGAAAAGAAATTTAACAGAGAATCTTTTTCAAATTTTTCAATAAATATTGGAAGAAAACAAGGTCTTTCTCCAATAGAGTTAATATCGATTATAAATAGAACTTTAAAATCTAATGAAATTGAGATTGGTGGAATAGATATTAGAGAATCATATACAATCTTTGAAATTGATTCTAAAATTAAATCTGATTTAATTAATAAAATAAAAAAAACAGATTATAATGGCATTGATTTAAAAATAATTGAATCAAAAGAAAAAATTGGAAAGAAGTTTTCAAAAAGAAAAAAAAACAAAACATTTTTTTCTAAAAAGAAACGAAAGAAAAGATCAGACAAGAATTTTATTTTCAGAGATAATGTTAAGGTTAAAAGAAAAAAGAAGAAAAATAGATTTTAATTCTATTTTATTATTTCATATTTAGCAAACTTTAATAATATTTTTTTTATACCACTAGTTTCAAATTCTACTTCAGCTTTTTTGTCAGAACCTAAGCCATCAGTTTGTACTACTTCTCCCCTTCCAAATCTATTATGAATTATAATATCTCCCTTTTTAATATCTATATAATTTGAATTATCATGATTTATATTAGGGTTATTTCTTATGGGCTTTAGACTTTTTTTAGTTTTAGGCTTTTTTAACCTTATGTCATTATTATTTTTCGTTTTAAATGATGATGAAATTGATAAATTTGAAATATTGAAGTTTGTATACTTTTTGTCTATTTCATTAATAAATCTACTTGGCTCACAATCGTTTATTTTCCCCCATCTATATCTTGTTTTAGCAAATGATATTGTTAATTTCTTTTTTGCTCTTGTTATGGCTACATAAAATAACCTTCTCTCCTCTTCAAGATCAGATCTAGTTGTCGAACTTAATGCAGACGGAAAAAGGTCTTCTTCTAAACCAACTATATAAACATGATTGAATTCGAGTCCTTTTGCTAAATGAATAGTCATTAATGATACTTTTTTTTCTGATTCATTAATATCTTTATCTAATTCAGATACCAAAGCAATATCTTCTAAAAGATCACTTAAACTTCCTGTTGAACCTACTATCTCTTCTTGACCTTCAATAAAGTCATTAATGCCATTAATTAATTCATCTATATTTTCAATTCTACTAATTGATTCTAGTGTTCCTTCGGATTTCAAAATATTTATTATACCAATTCTTTTAAGAACTTCCTCAGTTATCTTTAATGCATTTAGTTTTTCATTTAATAATTGAAAATTCTTTATTAATAATAAGAATTCGTTTAGTTTGTTTTTAGTTCCAGAATTTATGTTTATTTCTATTGAGTTTAATATTTCTAAAGTATTATATAAACTAATTTCTTTCTCATTGGAATAAACCAACAATTTATCTACTGTTGTTTGACCTATTCCTCTAGTTGGAAAATTAATTATTCTTTTTATACTTTCTTCATCATTTGGGTTTACAATTACTCTTAAATATGCTAATATATCTTTTATCTCTTTTCTTTGATAGAAAGAAAGTCCTCCATAAACTTGATATGGAATATTTTTTCTTCTTAATGCATCTTCAATTGACCTTGATTGTGCATTTGTTCTATATAAAACAGCAAAAGAATTATTGTTTAATTGAAAATTATTTTTATTTTCAAAAATATTTGATGCAACAAACCTACCCTCTTCAGAATCTGTAATTGACTGATTTATTTGAATTTTTTCACCACTTTCATTCTCAGTCCATACTTTTTTATCAAGTTTATTAATATTTTTATTTATAACTGAATTTGCAGCATTAACTATATTTTTCGTAGACCTATAATTTTGTTCTAATCTGTAGGCCACAGAATTTGGATAGTCCTTTTGAAAACTCAATATATTTTCAATATTTGCTCCTCTAAAACCATATATACTTTGTGCATCATCTCCAACAACACATAGATTTTCATATTTATCAGCTAAAGCTTTTACAATTAAATATTGTGAATGATTAGTGTCTTGATATTCATCTACATGGATATATTTAAATCTTTCTTGGTATTTTGATAAAATTTCAGGAAATCTATTTAATAATTCATTAGTTTTTAATAGAAGGTCATCAAAATCCATTGCGGAGGCTTTAAAACACCTATTAACGTATGTTTGATATATTTTTCCAAACATAGGTCTTCTAGATTCATTATCATGCTGAATAAGCTCAGGATTATTTAAATATGCTTTTACAGTAACAAGGCTATTTTTTAGAGATGATATTCTATTTCTAATACTCTTATATTTATATAAATCCTTATCTAGTTTTAATTCTTTAATTATTGTTGCAATTAATCTATCTGAATCTTGTGTGTCATATATTGTAAAATTTGAAGAATACCCTAAAAATTCTGATTCAGACCTTAAAATTCTTGCGAAGACTGAATGAAAGGTTCCCATCCATAAACTTTTTGATTCACTTTCTCCAACAATTTGAGAAATTCTTGACTTCATTTCTCTAGCAGCTTTATTGGTAAATGTTAATGCTAATATTGAGAATGGGTCTACCCCAATTTTAATTAAATAAGCAATTCTATAGGTTAGAACTCTAGTTTTACCAGATCCAGCACCTGCAATTACCATTACAGGACCATCTTTATGTATTGTTGGTAATTTTTGAGATTCGTTTAATTGAGCTAGGTAGTCTTCCAACTAAAATAAGTATTTGACTTTATTAGTGATTTTGTTAAGGTATTTTACCTTATAAAGTTAATAAATTATATTAGTGTTGTGAAACAAAATTATTTATTTACACCTATTGATTATTTAAAAGGAGTTGGTCCAAATAGAGCAGATTTATTAAAATCAGAACTAAAAATTTTTACATATGAAGATTTACTTAATTTTTTTCCTTTTAGATATATTGATAGAAGCAAATATCAAAAAATTTCAAATTTAGAAAACACTAATTCATATGTTCAAATAATAGGAAAATTTATTGACTTTAGGCATTCAGAAAATTCAAAAAACAAGAGATTAATTAGTTTGTTTTCTGATAATAATGGAGAAATTGAAATTATCTGGTTTAGAGGGATTAAATGGATAGAAAAATCAATAAAGGTTAATCATAAATATGTTATTTATGGAAAATTAAATTGGTATAATAATAAATTTTCAATCATACATCCTGAAATAGAACTCCTAGAAAAACACAATAAGTCATTAAGAAATAATTTGCTCCCTATTTATAGTTCAACAGAGTCGCTTGTTTCAAAAGGTATTAACAATAAATTATTTAGAGATTTAATTTTTAATATTTTTGACAAATCAAGTTATTCCTTCAAAGAAAATTTAAACAGAAGAATAAATGAAAAACATAATTTTATATCAAAATATGAAGCTTTATACAATATCCATTTTCCTAAAAATCAAAAACTATTAAGTCGCGCTCAATTTAGATTAAAATATGAAGAGTTTTTTTTTATTCAGTTACAGTTTGTTTTTAAAAACTTAATTAATAAAAACAAATTTAAAGGATTTAGTTTTCCTAAAGTTGGAGCTTTTTTTAATTCATTTTATAACAATAATCTTGACTTCGAACTTACTAATGCTCAAAAGGTTGTAATTAAAGAAATAAGAAAAGATTTTTCAAGTAATGCACAGATGAATAGACTCCTTCAAGGAGACGTTGGTTCTGGAAAAACTATTGTAGCATTATTATCATGTTTAATCGCAATAGACAATTCCTACCAGTCTTCTATAATAGCTCCAACTGAAATACTAGCTCAACAACATTATAATAGTATTACCAATTCTTTAATAGGACTTAATTTAAAAATTAAAATTTTAACTGGTTCTACAACTAAGAAAGAAAGAGATGTTTTATTTAAGGATTTAAAAAATGGGGGAATAAACATTTTGATTGGAACTCATGCGATATTAGAAGAAAAAGTTGTTTTTAAAAATTTGGGGCTTGCAATAATTGATGAACAACACAGATTTGGAGTTGCACAAAGATCAAAATTATGGAAAAAGAATATTACACCCCCTCATATTCTAGTAATGACTGCAACTCCTATACCTAGAACCTTGGCCATGAGTGTATATGGCGATTTGGATATTTCAATAATTAATGAATTACCACCTGGCAGAAAACCAATAAAAACTGTTCATAGAACAGACAAAAAACGGTTGCAAGTATTTAAATTTTTAAAAGATGAAATAAAAAAAGGAAGACAAATATATATAGTTTATCCACTTATTGAAGAATCTAAAAAAATGGATTATAAGGATCTAATGGATGGTTACGAAAGTATTGAAAGAGAATTCCCGATAGATAAATATCAAATAAGTATTTTACATGGAAGAATGAAAACAGAAGATAAGACTTATGAGATGAACAGATTTAAAAATGGAGAAACTCAAATTATGGTTTCTACAACAGTTATTGAAGTAGGTGTAAACATTCCAAATGCTTCTGTTATGATTGTTGAAAGTGCAGAAAGATTTGGCTTATCTCAATTACATCAATTAAGAGGAAGAGTTGGAAGAGGTTCAGAAAACAGTTATTGTATATTAATGACCAAGGAAAGGATTAGTAATGATGCTAAAACAAGAATTAAAACTATGACTAGTACAAATGATGGTTTTAAAATAGCTGAAGTAGATATGAATTTAAGAGGACCGGGAAATATACTTGGCACACAACAAAGTGGATTATTAAACTTCAAAATTGCAGATTTAATAAAAGATAAAGAAATATTAAATATTGCTAGGGAAGATGCAAAAAATTTGATTGAAAAGGATCCTCAGTTAAAACATATTGACAATAAAGAAATTAAAGAAGAATATTCAAGAATTAATAAAAATAGTATTCTTTGGAAACACATAAGTTAATTATTTAAAAAATATTGAAAATTAAATTTTCATAATTGTATCTTTACAATTAATCTTCAAAGAATGAATATATCATACAATTGGCTTAAAGAATTTCTAGATTTTGACCTTAAATTTGATGAAGTATCAGAAATTTTAACAGATATTGGCTTAGAAGTAGAAGGTATTCATAAATACCAACAATTTAAAGGCGGTTTAAAGGGGCTTGTTGTAGGTAAAGTTCTTTCTTGTGATAAACATCCTAATGCAGATAGGTTAAAGTTAACAACTGTTAATATTGGAAGTGAAAATCCTCTTCAAATTGTTTGTGGGGCACCCAATGTAGGGGTAGGCCAAACTGTAGTAGTTGCAACTGTTGGCACTATTTTATTTCCTATAAAAGGAGATAAGTTTAAGATTAATAAAAGTAAAATTAGGGGTGAATTAAGTCAAGGAATGATATGTGCTGAAGATGAAATTGGGATTGGAGTTTCTCATGAAGGGATAATAGTTTTAGATGATAAGCACAAAGCAGGAAAAAAAGTTTCTAAAATTTATAATTCTTATGAAGATATTGTTTTTGATTTGGGATTAACTCCAAATCGTTCAGATGCAATGAGCCATTATGGTGTTGCAAGAGATTTAAGAGCAGCTTTGATGCACAGGGGTTATAAAACTGAGTTAATTACTCCATCTATTTCATCATTTAATATAAATTCAAGAACTCAAAAGGTAAATATAAGTGTAGAAGATCCTATAATGTGTTCAAGATTTACAGGTATTTGTATTGAAAGTATAACAGTTAAAGAATCTCCTGACTGGTTACAAAACAAGCTTAAATCGATAGGACATTCACCAATAAATAATATTGTTGATATAACAAATTACGTACTTCATGAATTAGGTCAACCTTTACATGCATATGATCTAGAAAAAATTAAATCTAATACTATAAAGGTAAAAACTTTAAAAAAGAATACACTTTTTACAACACTTGATAGTGTAGAAAGAAAATTAAATGCAACAGATCTGATGATATGTGATCAAAATACTCCAATGTGTATTGCTGGTGTTTTTGGAGGAGATAATCACGGAATTACCGATAAAACTCATTCTATTTTTTTAGAAAGTGCTTCTTTTAATCCAGTTTCTGTAAGAAAAACAGCAAAATCCCATTCAATCAATAGTGATGCTTCATTTAGATTTGAAAGGGGAATTGATATAGAATTAGTTGATTATGCTCTTAAAAGAGCTGCAATTTTGATTTGTGAAGTGTGTGAGGGGAAGATATGTAGTGATTTAATGGATGAATATCCTAAAAAACTGGAACCGAAATCTATTTTACTCAATTATGAAAAAACAAATAAGCTTATTGGTCAAACTATTCCTTCTGAGGAGATGAAATCTATTTTGACCTCACTAGATTTTAAAATAAATAATATTACTGAAACAGGTATAGGAATCACTGTTCCTTCATATAGACATGATGTTACTAGAGAATGTGATGTAGTTGAAGAAATTTTAAGAATATATGGTTTTAATGAAATAAAACTTTCTAACAAAATATCTATTTCCATAAATTCTGTTAACAAAAATTTTTATTATAAAACAGAAAAATCTATTTCAAGGTATTTGAATGCATTAGGATTTAATGAAATAATGAATAATTCTTTAACTAATAATAATTTAAACTTATTTGAAAGAAAAAGTGTAGAAATAATTAATTCTATTAGTTCAGATATTTCCAAACTTAGAACTACTCTACTGGAGTCTTGTCTAAAAACAATAAAATATAATATTAATAGAAATAACAAACACATTAAATTTTTTGAATTTGGAAAAATTTATGAAAGAATAGATGATGTTAATTCAGAAAAAAGGAGATTAAGCATTGTATATACAGGAGATATTATTTCTAAATCATGGAAACACGGTACAATAAAAGCTGATTTTTACTCATTAAAAAAAATTGTGATTAATATCCTTTTAAAATTATCTATTACCACTCAAGAAATGATTATTGATTCTGATGGATTTAATTATGCATTAGGATTATTTTATAATAAGAATAGATTGGCAATTATTGGGTCTATATCTAGTAAAGTAAAATCAAAATTTGATATAAATCAAGATGTTTATTATGCGTCCATTGATATCGATCAAGTACTTAAATTAGTTTCAACTGACTTTATAAAATATAAGCCACTTTCTAAATTTCCAATCGTTTATAGAGATCTTGCATTTATTTTAGAGAAGAATATTACTTTTTCTGAAATAAAAGAATTGGTTTTTAAAAGTGGAATAAAAAATTTAGTTGACATGAAATTATTTGATGTTTATGAAGGTGACAAGATTCCCAATGAAAAAAAATCTTATGCTATAAATTTTTCTATTTCAAATAATGAAAAAACATTGAATGATAAGGATATTCATCAAATAATGAATAAAATTCAAAAAAAAATTGAAAATAAATTTAATGCCATTATCAGGGATAAATAACAAATAATCCTGAACTGATCAAATGTATTATTACTAAATGAATAGAGACGATTTTATACTAATATTTGAAGGCTCTTTAGTTAATGCAAGTAGAATCATATATGAATTAAAAAATTCTAATATTCATCCAGTAGTTAAGAATCAATCAGAATCTGCTCGACTTGCTGGTTTTGGAAATATCACAGAAGAATATACTTCAATATATGTTCATATAGATGAAATTGCTAACTCAAAGCAAATAATAAATAATTTAAGAGTATAGCTTCTTTCTCAATTCTTTAACCTTATTATCAACAATATAATCATCAAAGCTATTTAATCTATCTATCACGCCTTTAGGAGTTAACTCAATAACTCTATCCCCAACTGATTTTGCAAATTCAAAATCATGAGTGCTTAAAATAACATTTCCCTTAAACTTTTTAATTGAATTATTTAAGGCAGTTATGGATTCTAAATCTAAATGACTTGTAGGTTCATCAAACATTATAACATTAGATCTTAACATCATCATTCTAGATAACATACATCTTACTTTTTCTCCACCAGAAATAACATCAGCTTTTTTTAGAGCTTCTTCTCCACTAAAAATCATTTTCCCTAGAAAACCTCTAATGTAAACTTCTTCTCTTTCTTCATCATTCTTGGCCCATTGCCTTAACCAATCAACTAAAGATAATTTATTATTAAAAAAAGAACTATTATCTAAAGGTAAATACGATTGTGATGTAGTTATTCCCCAATTAAATTTTCCAGAATCAGATTTAATTTCATTATTTATAATTTGATAAAAAGCTGTAGTTGCCCTAGTATCTTTAGAATACAAAACAACTTTTTCACCTTTATTAAGATTAAAACTAATTTTATCAAATAATACACTTGATGAATCAGAAAATGACAAATTGTCTACATTCAAAATTTGGTCTCCTGCATATCTTTCAGAATTAAATATAATAGCTGGATATCTCCTTGATGATGGTTTAATATCTTCAATATTTAAATTGTCTAACATTTTTTTTCTTGATGTTGCTTGTTTAGATTTTGAAGCATTAGCACTAAACCTAGCAATAAAATCTTCCAATTCTTTTTTCTTTTCTTCAGCTTTTTTGTTTTGTTGGGTTTTTTGTCTAAGAGCTAATTGACTGGATTCATACCAGAATGTATAATTTCCTGAAAAATGATTGATTTTTCCAAAATCTATATCAGAAATATGGGTACAAACTGAATCTAAAAAATGTCTATCATGAGAAACTACAATTACAGTGTTATCATAGTTTGCAATAAAACTTTCTAACCATTTTATAGTTTCAAAATCTAGATCATTTGTTGGTTCATCCATTATTAATACATCAGGATTTCCAAATAAAGCTTGGGCTAATAATACTTTTACTTTTTGGATTCCATCTAATTCATTCATTAATTTATAATGAAGATCCTCTCTTATTTCTAAATTTGATAAAAGTGTCGCAGCATCACTTTCAGCATTCCAACCGTTCATTTCCTCATATTTTAGCTGAAGGACTCCTACTCTATCACTATCTTTATCTGAGAAATCTGTTTTAGAATAAATTTCATCCATTTCTTTTTTAATATTAAATAATACTTTATTACCCATTATTACAGTCTCTAATGCCTGCTTTTCATCAAAAGCAAAATGATCTTGTTCTAAAACAGACATTCTTTTACCTTGTTCAAGGTTAACAGTCCCAGAATTTGGTTCTAATTTATTTGATAAAATTTTTAAAAAAGTAGATTTCCCTGAACCATTAGCTCCAATAATACCATAACAATTTCCTTTTGTAAAAGAAGTATTTACATCATCAAATAAAATTCTTTTTCCAAATTGGACAGAAAGATTAGAAATATTTAACATATTTAAAAAATATAATAAGGTGGCAAATTTAATAAAATCAAATTTATGATTATTCTAATTTTATCTTTAAATTAATTGAGCGTATGGATACTCTTAATAGTAAGTCTTCTAAAATAATAATAACATTTATATCATTTCTGTTATTTACTTCTTGCCAATTATTTAATAAAAACACACACACCTATTTAGCCGGTAAAATACTCAAAAAAACAAGTGAAAAAATCTCTGTTTTAAAAGATGAAAAAATCGTAAATGAAACCTCTATATCTGAAAATGGAAACTTTTATTTAGAACTAAATAATATTAAAGACGGGTTATACAACTTTAAGCATCTTCCTGAGTTTCAATATTTAATTTTAGAAAAAGGAGATAGTTTGGTATTAAGATTAAATGCATTAGATTTTGATGAATCATTGGTTTTTAATGGAAATGGGTCTTCAAAAAATAATTATCTAATGGATGTTTTTTTAAATCATGAAAAAGAAGAGAGTTTTCTTAACTTAAATCTTAAACAGAATCCTATAAAATTTAGAGAGATAATTGACTCCCTATTAACTTTTAAGATTAATAGGTTTAATGATTTCCAAAAAACAAATAAATTAAATAATATCAGCAAGTTAATTCTAGAATATTCTATTAAACTACCACTCTATTCAAAGACAGAAACTTATTTATCTATTTATAAGCAAACGGGTCAGCTAAAGGAAATTAACAATGAGTTTTATGAATTTAGAGACAAGATTGACTTAAACATAGATGAATTATCTCATTTTAAACCTTATTTAGATTATATTATTTTAAGAACAATTAATGAGTCTGGAATAGATTATAATTCTTATTCAAATTTAGACTTACAGTTTAATTTAGACAGAATTAAATTTGTTGATTTAGCCATATCTAACCCAGTTGTAAAATCAACAATTCTAAGATATATAGCTTTCGAGTACCTATTAAAAGAAAATATTTTAATTGATATTGATACTTTTTTAAATGTTTTTTTAGAAATTTCAGAAAATAATAATACAAATATAGAAATTGAGCAACTTTATTTAAATATTACTGCTCTTCAAGTTGGAAATTCTATACCTGATATTAAGTTACTAAGTATTAATAATAAAACTATTTCTAATAGAGATTTATATTCTAATAAACCAATTATTTATGTTTTTTGGTCATATGAACAAAACTCTCATCAATTAAGTCTATTTAATAGAATTTTTAATATTCTTAATAAGAATAATAACTATAATTTTTTCTCCATCAATATTAATTCAGATGAAACAAAATGGAAAGAGTCTTTAAAAAAGATTAGAAAGAGAAATAATATTAAACATTTTATGACTAGTGATTTTACATCTATGAGTAAAAAAATGATATTAAATAATCTTAATAAAATAATTATAACTAATAAAGGGGGTAAAATTATTTCAGTTACTGATATTATGAAATTAGAAAAATCAATACTGTTAGATTAATTACCCTTTTTGAAATCAGCTAAAAACTTTTCAAGTCCTATGTCAGTTAATGGGTGTTTTAATAAACCTTTAATCGAAGATAAAGGTCCTGTCATAACGTCTGCCCCAATTTTTGCACAATCAATTATATGCATTGTATGTCTTATAGAAGCTGCAAGAATTTGTGTATTAAAAGCATAATTGTCATACACTGTAACAATTTCTGAAATTAAATTTAAACCATCAGTTGAAACATCATCTAATCTTCCAATAAAAGGAGAAACATAAGTGGCACCTGCTTTAGCAGCTACTAGCGCTTGACCTACAGAAAAAACTAACGTACAATTAGTTTTAATAGACTTATTAGAAAAATATTTTATAGCTTTAATACCATCTAAAATCATAGGAATTTTTACTACAATTTGTGAATGAAGTTTTGATAAAGCTTCACCTTCTTTAACCATACCATTATAATCAGTGGAAATTACCTCTGCTGAAACATCTCCATCAACAATTTCACAAATTTTAACATAATGATCTAGAATATTTTGATGTCCTGTAATTCCTTCTTTAGCCATTAAAGATGGGTTTGTAGTAACTCCATCTAAAACACCTAAGTCTTGTGCTTCTTTTATATTCTCAAGGTTAGCTGTATCTATAAAAAATTTCATAATTGTTATTTAATTTTTACTATAAAGCAATAATATCTTTTCAAATAATTTATCAGGTAAAATTCTTTTTAAAATTATTGAAAATTTTTGGATAAATGGACCTATTTTATAATGAATTTTTATATTACTTGAATTAATTATTTTTAAAATTAATTTAGATATTATTTCAGGTGACTGGGCGTTTTCAACATGTTTATTAGCAGATTTAATACTTTTTAAATAGTCTTTTTTATATACAGAAAAATTATTTTCCCTTGAATCAATTCTTCTAGAAATAATATCTGTTTTAAAATCTCCTGGTGCTATGTTAACTACTCTAATATTAAATTTTTTCAATTCCATGCTAAAAACTTCACCTATGATTTCCATTGAACTCTTTGTAGCACAATAAATTCCTCTAAAAGGAATTCCAAAATATCCTAAAACTGATGTTATATTAATTATTAAACCATCATTTTTTTCTCTCATTATTGGTATACATTGCTTGATCATTTCAACAGGACCAAAAAAATTAGTTTGAAAAGCACTTTTCATATCATCTTGAGATGTTTCTTCTAATGGTCCAGTAATTCCAATTCCGGCATTATTAATTAAAACATCTACTCTCCCCTCTTTGCTAATAACATATTTAATAAAGTCTTTTATTTCATTATTATTATTTATATCACATTGTAATAGATTAAAATCAGTAATATTATACTTCTTGGGGTCTCTACATGTGCCGTAGACCATAAAACCATTAGATGATAATAATTGAGCTATAGATTTTCCTATTCCAGATGAAGCACCAGTTACAATAATAATTTTAGACATATAAAAAAAAAGGGCAAGCTACTTATATCACACCGCTACGACCATCTACCCTTGCTGTGTTCCCACCCTGGGGGATTAAAATAGGAGCTGGTTGTATAAGACTTGCCCAAGACAAATATAAATATGTTTTTATAATTTATGCGTAGTGTTAATTATTAATATTTAAATTTGATAAGTAAAAAAAATGATGTCACAAATAAGATCACTTACTTTAATCCTTTTTTTATTTATCTATTCCTGTGGAACAAATGTTAATTCTAATTGTTCAATAATTATTTCTAAAAAATCACAGTTTTCAAAAAATGGAGATAAAATATCACTTAAAATAAAAAATCCATCAGATAAAAAGATTGAAAATCTTGAATTCAAAATAAATAATATTCCAATTAAAGATGAATATATATTAAATAACAATCTTGGAGTTAACCTAATTCAGGCATCATTTACAATTAACAAAAAAGTCATTAGTTTAAATAAGGATTTAACTATTTTTTCTAATACTATACCGAAACTTTATACTTATAAAATAATTAATGAATTTGAACATGATATAACATCATATACTCAAGGATTAGAATTTGATGATGAATTTTATTTATATGAAAGCACAGGTCAGTATGGATATTCATCTTTAAAAAAAATTGATTTTAAAAGTGGAAAAGTTGAAAATAATTTATTTTTAGATCAATCCTATTTTGGCGAAGGACTAACCATTTTAGAAAATAATTTATTTCAGCTAACCTGGAAAGAAAAAATAGGATTCATTTATGATAAAAGTAATTTTAAATTAATAAAATCTTTTAATTATAAAAAGAGTATAGAAGGTTGGGGTCTATGTAATGACGGAAAATATTTATACAAATCTGATGGAACAGAAAAAATATGGACTCTAGATCCTGAAACTTTAGAAGAACTATCTAGCATTAGTGTTGTTACTAATAATAAAATAATTAAAAACATTAATGAATTGGAATGGTATAATGGCAAAATATATGCAAATACATATCAGTTTAATAAAGAAGTAGGAATAATAATAGACCCAACTAGTGGAAGTGTTGACGGCGTTATAGATTTTAACGGTTTAAAGGAAAAAGTAAAACAACATGACAAATTAGATGTTCAAAATGGAATTGCTTTTCATAAAGAAAGAAACACCTTTTTTGTGACAGGTAAAAATTGGAATAAGTTATTTGAAATCAGAATATTTGAAAATCAATAATTGAAGAGTGACCTATCTTTCATTAATTCATTAACTCTTTTTTTAACCTTCATTATTTCATTATCATTATTATGATTTTCTATTACTTTATCTATTAAATCAACTATTAAAGTCATTTCATTTTCAATTAATCCTCTGGTAGTAATTGCAGGTGTTCCAAAACGAATTCCAGATGTAATAAATGGAGATTTATCATCAAATGGTACCATATTCTTGTTTGCTGTTATATCTGCTTTGACAAGAGCCATTTCAGCGTCTTTTCCAGAAATATTTTTATTTCTAAGATCTATTAGCATCATATGATTATCCGTTCCATCTGAAATGATATCATAATTTCTTTTTACAAACTCTTTTGCCATTGATTTAGCATTTTGTCTAACCTGAACCATATAATTCATAAAATCATCTGTTAAAGCTTCTCTAAAAGCAATTGCCTTGGCAGCAATGACATGTTCAAGAGGACCACCTTGATTTCCAGGGAAAACAGCAAGATTTATTAATGAAGACATTTTTTTTAATGAACCATTCTTTAATTTTAAACCAAAAGGATTTTCAAAGTCCTCCCCCATTAATATTAAGCCTCCCCTAGGACCTCTAAGTGTTTTATGAGTCGTAGTTGTAACAACATGACAATGTGGAACAGGGTCATTAAGTATTCCTTTTGCGATAAGTCCTGCAGGATGGGCTATATCTGCCATTAAAAAAGCATCAATACTGTCAGCAATTTCTCTAAACTTTTCAAAATCAATATCTCTAGAATAAGCAGAAGCTCCTGCAATAATTAATTTAGGCTTTTCTTTTTTGGCTATCTTCATTATGTTATCATAATTAAGCACACCAGATTCTCTTTCAACTCCATAAAAAACAGGATCATACAACCTTCCGCTAAAACTAACTGGAGATCCATGTGTTAAATGACCTCCATGAGATAAGTCAAATCCCAAAATTTTGTCTCCTGGTTTTAAAAAAGCATGATAAACAGCTGAATTAGCCTGTGATCCTGAATGAGGCTGAACATTAGCAAATGATACTCCAAATAGTTCTTTAGCACGGTTAATTGCTATAGTTTCTATTTCATCAACAACTTCACAACCACCATAATATCTTTTTCCTGGATATCCTTCAGCATATTTATTTGTAAGAACAGAACCTGTTGCCTGCATTACAGAGGGACTAGTAAAGTTTTCAGAAGCAATTAACTCAACTCCTTCAATTTGACGTTTTTTTTCCTTATTAATTAAATTGAAAATTTCAATATCTTTTTGCATATTTTTGGTATATTAAGTAGTGACTCAAAATTAAAAAATTGATTAGTTTAAACTATACTAAAAATAGATTTAGAAACATTACTTATCAAATATTAATTAACATATATATAATGAAGAAAATTTATTTAATAATATTAACTGGCTTGATACTTGTAAAAAAAAGATTCATTCCATATCCTCCTGATGAAGTATTGATCTATGATAATTCAGAAATGATAAAAAATAAGTTAAAGTATATAATTATAAATTACAACTTTTCAGATTAATTAAACATGGTCTCCAAACTAAACATAATAAATAAGAAGGCTAAGTTTGCATATACTTTAATGGATCAGTTTTCCGCTGGAATTGTATTAACCGGAACTGAAATAAAATCTATAAGAGCTAGCAAAGCATCTATTTCAGAGAGTTTTTGTGAATTTAATGATTCTGGAGAGTTATTTATTATAAACATGTTTATTGATGTATATTCATTTGGAAATCAATTTAATCATAAAACAAGAAATCAAAGGAAACTTCTATTAAACAAAAAGGAATTAAATAAACTTTTTAAACAAGTAAAAAATACAGGTTTAACAATAATTCCTTTGAAAGTATTTATAAATGAAAAAGGTTATGCAAAAGTATTGATCTCATTAGCCAAAGGAAAAAAGCTTTATGACAAAAGACAATCTATAAAAAACAGAGAAAATAAAATTCAACTTGACAGAATTAAGAAGAAAAAAAATAATTAATTTGTGTTTTTTAGCATTGGAACAAAGTTAAATTTACCCATTAATTCTTTTTCAAATTTATTTTTACTTATTCTTTTTATACATGTCATTTCTTGAATATTTTTTCCAACTGGAATTACCATAATCCCTCCGATTTTAAGTTGTAATAATAGTTTTTTAGGAACATCAATTGCTCCAGCAGTAATAATAATCTTATCGTACGGAGCATGCTCCTTTATTCCTAAATAACCATCACCATATTGAATTAATTCAGGTTCATATCCTAATAATGGTAATCTTTTTATTGCCTTTCTAAACAAATCATGCTGTCTTTCAATTGTATAAACTTTTGCCTTTAACTTTACCAATATTGCAGTTTGATATCCGGATCCAGTTCCAATTTCTAAAACTTTTTGATGTGGTTTTAAATTTAATAATGAAGTCTGAAAAGCTACTGTATAAGGTTGAGAAATAGTTTGATCTGATCCAATGGGAAAAGCTTTATCAATATAAGCATGAGACTCAAAATCCTTATCAATAAATAAATGTCTAGGAATACTATTGATAGCATTCAAGATTTCATTTGATCTAATACCTTTTTTTATAAGTTGATCAACTAATCTTTTTCTAAGACCCTTATGTTTAGAATTATCTATCAAATGTTAAAAATTAAAAATAAAAATAACGATAAGTATTGTATTTTTGAAAAAAAATAATATGATAAAAGTTGGTGTAATAGGTGTTGGTCATCTTGGTTCAATTCATCTAAAACTTCTAAAAGAATCAATATATTATGACTTAATAGGTTGTTTTGATACAAATAAAAATGTCTCAAAAAACAATAGTGAATTTTTGTTTTTTGACAATATCAATGATTTAATAAGTTCAATTGATGCTGCTTTTATATGTATTAATACTCCTAATCATTATAAAATTGCTAAAAAATGTATTGAAAATTCTAAACATGTTTTTATTGAAAAACCCATAACAGACACTGTTGATCAGGCAATAGATTTAATTAATTTATCTAATAAAAACAAAATAAAAGGTCAGGTTGGACATGTTGAAAGGTTTAATAGTGCTTTTACATGCCTTACAGATATCATAATAAATCCAAAATTTATAGAATGTCACAGATTAGCTGAGTTTAATCCTAGAGGGAATGATGTTTCAGTTATATTAGATTTGATGATTCATGATATTGATATTGTTTTAAGTTTAGTTAAATCTAAACCTAAAACAATAAACGCAAATGGTGTGTGTGTTATAAATAATACTCCTGATATATGTAATGCAAGAGTTGAATTTGAAAATGGTTGTGTAGCTAATTTTACTGCAAGTAGAATTTCCTTAAAAAACTTAAGAAAGACACGTTTTTTTCAATCAAATGCTTATATATCTGTTGACTTTCTTGAAAAGAAAACTGAGATTGTTCAGATAGAAAACGTGAAAAATATTGATGATAAATATGCAATGGTAATTGAAAACTCTGATGGAAAGAAAAAGCAGATTTTTTATAACAACCCTGACGTAAAAGAAAATAATGCAATACTTGAGGAACATAATTCATTTGCAAAATCCATATTAGATGATTCTGATCCTATAGTAAGTTTAAAAGATGGTTTAAATGCATTAAAGCTTGCACATGAAATTTTAAAAAAAATAAAATGAGTATCTCATTAAATTTGAACAAAATATCTAATGAAATACCTAAAGATGTTTTACTGGTTGCTGTTTCAAAAACTAAGCCTATTAGTGATATTCAAATCGCTTATAATTCTGGACAGTTACATTTTGGAGAAAACCAAATCCAAGAACTTACAACAAAAGAAAATAAACTTCCAAAAAATATAAAATGGCATATGATTGGTCATTTACAAAGAAATAAAGTTAAATATATAGCTTCATTCATTTACATGATACAAAGTGTAGACAGTCTAAAACTATTAAAAGAAATTAATAAACAGGCTATTAAAAATAAAAGAAATATAAACGTTCTAATTCAAGTTGACATATCCGAAGATTCTACAAAATTTGGCTTTTCATTTAAAGAAATTAATCAATTATTATTAATTGAGAAATTTAAAGAATTTCAAAATGTTTCAATAAAAGGATTAATGGGTATGGCTAGTTTTACATCTAATGAAAAATTAATCAGAAAAGAATTTAACAATTTGAATGATTTGTATAAAATTTTTAAAAACAAATATTCATTCGAATATCTGTCAATGGGAATGAGTTCCGACTATAAAATAGCTATTAAATGTAATAGTAATATAATTAGATTGGGAAGTAACATTTTTGGAAAAAGGAATTAAATAAAATATTTTGTTTTCAATACTTGACTTAGAAACTACTGGAGGGAAATTTAATGAAGAAGGAATAACAGAAATTGCTATTTATAAATTTGATGGAATTAATATTGTAGATCAATTTATAAGTTTACTTAACCCTGAAATTTCAATTCAACCATATGTAAAACAACTAACAGGCATTAATAATAAAATGTTATTAAAGGCGCCAAAATTCTATCAAGTTTATAAAAGAGTTTTAGAGATTACGGATAACACAATATTGGTAGCACATAACGCATCTTTTGATTATAGAATGCTAAAAGTTGAATTTAATAGATTAGGATACCAGTTCAATATTCCTCAACTATGCACAGTTAAATTATCAAAAAAATTATTTCCAGATAAGGATTCATACAAACTTGGAAAATTGGTAAAATCATTAGGAATATCAATTTCAAATAGACATAGGGCAGCAGGTGATGCAATGGCTACTGTAGAATTATTCAAATTACTGCTAAAAAAAGACAAAAATAATGAGATTTTAAATAAAATTCTTAAACAAGAAAATAATTAATATTGAAATATTTAAATAAAAAAACATTAATAACCATTTCTGGTCCAACCGCAGTAGGTAAAACAAAATTTAGTATAGATTTAGCTAGAATATTAAATTGTAACATAATTTCCTGTGATTCTAGACAATTTTATAAAGAATTAACAATTGGTACTGCAGTTCCGTCAAAAAAGGAATTAAAAGCAGTTAAACATCATTGTATTCAACATAAATCTATATTAGACACATATACAATAAAAGATTTTGAAAAAGAAGTCTTAATAATTATTAATAATGAATTTAAAAATAATGATTATATAATAATGTCTGGAGGTTCAGGATTATATATGGATGCCGTTATTAATGGATTAGATAATTTTCCAAAAACTGATGATAAGGTTCGTAAACAATTAAATTCCGAACTAAATAAATTTGGAATTGAATACCTGCAGAAAAAGCTAAATAAATTAGACCCGCTCTATTATAACAATGTTGATAAACAAAACCCCAGAAGATTAATTAGAGCATTAGAAATATGTATTTCATCTAATAAACCGTATTCTTCGTTTATAGGAAAACAAAAAAACATTCATGAATTTAATTTATTTAATATGGCTATGAATATAAAGAGAGAAATACTATATAATAAAATAAATTTAAGAGTTGATAAAATGATAGATGATGGCTTATTGGAAGAAGTCAAAACTTTAATTATTCATAAAGAACTAAATACCTTGAACACTATTGGTTACAAAGAACTATTTCTATTTATAGAAAAAAAATTAACATTTGAGCAAAGTATTGAAGAAATAAAGAAAAATTCAAGAAGATTTGCTAAAAGACAAATCACATGGTTAAAAAGAAAAGAAGACATTATTTGGGTTAATAATGATGTAACTCCAGAAGAAATTAAAAGAAATTATTTTGATTTTAAATAATTCTCAACATTACCTATAATCCTTTTTTCAATATTTGTAATATTTGCTTTTATAAACTTAGAGCCTGTTATTTTTTCGAACAACTCTATATATCTTTCTGAAACACCATTAATATAATTATCACTCATTTCTGGAATAACTTGACCTTCTTTACCTTGAAAACCATTACTAATCAACCATTTCCTTACAAACTCTTTTGAAAGTTGTTTTTGAGGAGATTTAGTTTTCTGAAGGTCATCATATGTATCTAAATAGAAATATCTTGATGAATCAGGAGTATGAATTTCATCTATTAAAATTATTTTTCCATCAGTATTTTGGCCAAATTCATACTTTGTATCAACTAAAATAAGGCCTTGATCATTAGCGATTCTTGATCCCTCTTCAAAAAGCTTAAAAGTATAATCTTCAAGTTTTAAATATTCTTTTTCAGAAACTATATTTCTTTTCAAAATTTCTTCTTTTGATATATCTTCATCATGATTTCCGTCAATTGCTTTTGTTGTTGGAGTAATTATAGGTATGGGAAATTTATCATTCTCTATCATGTCTTCAGGCATTTTAATTCCACAAATTTCTCTTAAACCTGAATTATATAATCTAGCAGCATGACCTGAGAGATATCCTCTAATTACCATTTCAATTTTAAAAGGTTTGCATATTTGTCCTATTGATACATTAGGATCAGGCGTGCTTTGTAGCCAATTTGGTATAATGTGAGATGTTGCATTAAGCATTTTAGATGAAATTTGATTTAAAATTTGCCCCTTAAAAGGTATTCCTCTTGGTAAGACTACATCAAATGCAGAAAGTCTATCTGATGCTATCATAACTAATGATTCATTATTAATATTATAAACATCTCTTACTTTTCCTGAGTATTTTGAAATTTGATTAGTGAAATTGAAATCTGTTCTAGTAATTGTGTTCATAAAAATTAATTAGTATGTTCAGTATTATTGTAAGCATCAATTATTCTTTTAACAACTTGATGTCTAATAACATCAGTCTCATCTAAATAAATTATCTCAATTCCTTCAATATTTTGAAGAATACGATTAGCTTCTATTAATCCAGACATTACTCTACTTGGTAAATCAATTTGACCAGGGTCGCCATTGATCATAAATTTAGCATGATTTCCCATTCTTGTTAGGAACATTTTCATTTGATTGTGAGTAGTATTTTGACCTTCATCTAATATCACAAAAGCATTGTCTAAAGTTCTTCCTCTCATATAGGCTAAAGGAGCGATTTCAATTATTCCTCTATGTATATAATCATCTAGTTTTTCAATTGCTATCATTTCTTTTAACGCATCATACAATGGTTGCATGTAAGGATCTAGTTTATCCTTCATGTCACCAGGTAAAAACCCCAAACTTTCCCCAGCTTCTACAGCAGGTCTTGTTAATATGATTTTTTTTACCTGTTTATCTTTTAAAGCTTTAACTGCAATAGCAATCCCGGTATAAGTTTTTCCAGTTCCTGCTGGACCAACTGCAAAAACCATATCATTATTTTCAAAAGCTTCAACAATTTTAATTTGATTTATAGTATGTGCCTTAATTTTCTTCTTTCCAACACCATACAAAATCACTTTTCCATGTATAGAATTAATTAATTTATTACCATTTCCAGACATTATTGAATTAATAGTTTTTTCATTAAGAATATCATTGTCTTTCATTATATAAATCAAAGAGTCTAGACGTATTCTTAATTGTGTAATAAGAGAATCTTCTCCGTTGGTAATTATTCTATCCCCTTTAACAATTATTCTTAGTTCAGGAAAATTTTGCTTAATTATTTTAATTATATCATAATCCTTTTTATCAAAAAAATCAATCGGATGTATTTCTTTAATAAAATATTCAAGTTTTTTCACTTAAGGTTAGTTTGTTATTTATTGGCAAGTTGTAAATTTATGTAATTTTTAATCTTAAATATAAATTTTCTATTAACAAATGCCAGTTATTACATTAACAAGTGATTTTGGAAATAAGGACCATTTTGTTGGTTCTGTCAAGGGTTCATTAAACAATGAAATACCTAATGTTAATATTATTGATATTTCAAATGACATATCACCATTTAATATTATTGAAGGTGCATATATAATTGAAAATGCATATAAAAATTTTCCTGAAGGATCAATTCATATTATTGGAGTTGATTCTGAAAAGACTCCAGAAAAAAAACATTTAGTAATTAAATTAGATGGACATTATTTTATATGTGCAGATAATGGAATAATGTCTTTGGTTGCTAATAGAATTAAACCAGAGAAAATTATTGAAATTAATATTCATAATTCTTCAAGTTCAAGTTTTACTGTTTTAGATGTTTTTGTAAAAGTAGCTGCACATATTTATCGGGGAGGTTCCATTGACTTAGTTGGAAATAAAATATTTCAATTAAAAGAATTATATGATATAAACCCAATATTAAATGAAAAGAGTAATGAAATTACTGGAAACGTAATTTATATTGATAATTATGAAAATGTAGTGACAAATATTTCAAAGTTAGTATTTGAAGAGTTTGGAAAATCTAGACCCTATGTTATAAATGCCAGAAATTATAAATTTAACTCAATTGTAAATTCATATAGTGAATCTATAAAGTTTGATATAAAAAAAGAATTAAGAAAAGAAGAAGGAAAAAAAATTGCACTATTTAATAAAGCTAATTTCTTGGAATTGGCCATATATAAAAGCAATCCCTTAATAACTGGAGGAGCCAGTAGTTTATTTGGCTTAAAATACAGAGATGTTGTTACTATTAAATTTGATTAAAAAATGTATAAAGTGTTAATAAAATTGTTTTATTTTAACGTTATATTCTAATATATTTACCAGCAGATTTATTTGATTATGAAATTCATTGTTTCAAGTTCATTATTATTAAAAAACATACAAGTATTAGGTGGTATTTTAAGTACAAATAACACATTGCCTATTCTAGATTATTTTCTATTTGATATATCAAAGAACTTGTTAAAAATTACGGCATCTGATTTAGAAACAACATTATCTGCCGACATTGAAATTGAATCAAATGAGACATGTTCAATTGCTGTTCCAGCTAAACTTCTTATTGATACTCTAAAAACTTTTCCTGAACAGCCCTTAACTTTTAATATCTTAGATAATAATACAATAGAAATAAGTTCAAATCACGGTAAATATTCACTAGCTTATGCTAATGGAGATGAATTTCCTAAAACAGTGTCCATTAGCGATGCATCAAACTCAACTATATCTTCACAAGTCCTATTTCAAGCTATCAATACAACTATTTTTGCTTCAGGAAATGATGATCTAAGACCGGTAATGAGTGGAGTTTTTTTTCAATTTTCAAGCGAAAACTCAACATTTGTAGCTACTGACGCTCACAAGCTTGTTAGATATGTCAGAACAGATTTTAAATCTGATCAATTAGTAGAGTTTATTATGCCAAAAAAACCTCTTAATATCTTAAAAGGAATATTAATTAATGACAAGTATGATGTTAATATTGAATATAATGAAAGTAATGCAAAGTTTACTTTTTCTAATCTATCGCTGACATGTAGGCTTATTGATGGAAATTACCCTAATTATGAAGCTGTTATTCCTAAGGAAAACCCTAATGTATTAACTATTGACAGATCCTTGTTTTTAAATTCAACCAAGAGAGTAAGTATTTTTTCAAACAAAACAACCCATCAAATTCGATTAAAAATTACAGGTAATGAGCTTGTAGTTTCTGCAGAAGATTTAGACTACAGTAATAAAGCTGAAGAAAGACTTGACTGTAACTATAATGGAGATGATATTGAAATAGGTTTCAATTCAAGATTTTTAGTAGAAATGTTATCTAATTTAACAACTGATGAAGTAAAGCTGGAATTATCTCTTCCAAATAGAGCTGGAATTTTAACTCCTACAAAATCTGATTCTAAATCAGAACAGATTACAATGCTAGTAATGCCTGTAATGTTAAATTCTTAAAAATAATAATCCGTTATAACAAAACTTGACTTCTTTAAATAGATCATTTCTCTAAGAATTATTTTATTTAAATCATTTTAATTTTTTCATATTACTCATATTTCTTCTCAAAATCATACCCATTTTTTCAATTGGGTGATTTTCCAAGTCTGAGTCAAATTTATTTAACTTAATTTGATCAATTTCTGTAGCATTATCAACTAAACCAATGTATGTCTTATCAATTTTCTTCATAAATTCTGATAGAAGCGGCAAACAAGATTGATTAAATAAATAACATCCATATTCTGCAGTATCTGAAATTATTCTATTCATTTCATACAATTTCTTCCTTGCTACTAGATTAGCTATCAAAGGTAATTCATGTAAAGATTCATAATATGCAGACTCCCCAATAATTCCATTACTAACCATAGTTTCAAAAGCAAGTTCAACACCAGATTTAACAAAAGCTATCATTAAGATTCCTTTTTTAAAGTAATCATCATTAGAAATTTGAACATTTGATGGATCAGTTTTTTCAAAATTAGTATTACCAGTAGCTTCTCTCCATTTTAACAGATTGGAATCATTATCATTCCAGTCATTCATCATGTTTTTTGAAAAACTTCCAGTTAAAATATCATTCATGTGTTTATTAAATAATGGAGTCATTATTTTTTTCAAATCACAGGATAGTTCATGAACTTTTAATCTTGAACTATCATCTAGTCTATTTATCATTCCTGAAATTCCATTATGTTTTAATTCTTCAGTAATTGTTTCCCATCCATATTGAATTAATTTTGAAGAAAAACCGCTATCATAACCTAATTCAATCATTTTATTAAAACATAAAATGGATCCTGTTTGTAATATACCACACAGAATAGTCTGTTCTCCCATTAAATCAGATTTTACTTCAGCTACAAATGAAGATTCTAAAACACCTGCTTTGTGACCTCCAGTTGCCACAGCATATGCTTTAGCAAGATCTAATCCATCTCCATTAGGATCATTTTCTGGATGAACTGCCAACAATGTTGGCACTCCAAAACCTCTAAGAAATTCTTCTCGAACCTCGGTACCCGGACATTTTGGTGCAACCATAATTACAGTTATATCTTTTCTTATCTTAATTCCTTCTTCAACAATATTAAATCCATGTGAATAAGATAAAACTGAATTTGTTTTCATCAATGGCATGGCCTTATTTACTACATTAGTGTGATTTTTATCAGGTGTTAAGTTAATTACAATATCTGCCTTTGGAATTAAGTCTTCAAAAGTGCCAATCTTAAAATTATTTTTTGAAGCATTTATAAATGATTCTTTTTTATTTTTTATGGATGAGGATCGTAAAACATAGGAAATATCAAGACCAGAATCTCTCATATTTAGACCTTGATTTAAACCCTGTGCCCCGCAACCAATTATAACAATACTTTTTCCTTTAAGAATGTCTACACCATTTTCAAATTCTGCAGAATTCATAAATCTACATTTTGCTAATTGTTCTTTTTGTTGACTTGATGTTAATTGATTATAATAATTTTCCATATTTAATTATTTATCAGTATTTAATTCTAAAATATCAGAAATATTCATAGCTTCTTTAGAAACTGAAATTCTTCCAGATCTCACAAATTGTAATAAGCCATATGGTTCTAACGAATCGTATAGTTTTTCTGTTTCTTCCCTCCAACCAGTTTTTTCAATAATAAAATAATCCGGAGACACTGTTACAATGTTAGCCTGACTATTTTTAATAATTTTTTGAATATGTTTTTCATCAAAAAGAGATTTCGATTTTACTTTATATAAAGCTGTTTCTAAAAAAATAGTTTCTTTATCTGTATGATAAAAGGCTGCAATAACTTCTATTTGTTTCTCAATTTGTTTAACAATATTTTTAATTTTTGACTCCACCACTTTTACTACAATAACAAACCTATAAATATTATCAATTTCAGATTGAGAAGTAGTTAAGCTTTCAATATTAACATGGCGTTTCAAAAAAATAGCTGAAATTCTATTTAATAATCCAATGTTATTTTCAGTATAAACAGAAACTGTATATGTATTTAATTTATTAGTCATAATTATTATTCAAGTCTAACATCAGAAACAGATGCTCCAGAAGGAATCATTGGGAAAACATTAGCTTCTTTTTCTACACAAACTTCAAGAAAATAAGGTTTTTTCGAATTTATCATTTCTTTTATTGAAGATTTTAAATTTTCTCTTTTCTTAATTTTTTTACCGTCTATAAAATATCCCTTAGCTATCTTAACAAAATCTGGATTTACCATTTCAGTAGAAGCATATCTTTTATCAAAAAACATCTGCTGCCATTGTCTTACCATTCCTAAATATTCATTGTTTAAAACAACAATTTTTACAGCACATCCTGTTTGAAAAATTGTCCCTAATTCTTGAATAGTCATTTGATAACCTCCATCCCCTATTATTGCAATAACTTCTCTATCTGGGGCGCCCATTTTTGCACCTATAGCTGCTGGGAGAGCAAAACCCATAGTTCCCAATCCTCCAGAAGTTACATTTGATTTTGAATGATTAAAACTAGCATATCTACATGTAACCATTTGATGCTGACCAACATCAGAAACTATTATGGCATTTCCTTTAGAAATCTCATTAATTTCTCTTATTACTTCTCCCATGGTTAACCCCTCTTTTGATGGATGCAAATCATTTTTAATTACTTTATCAAATTCCTTTTTATAAAAAGAATGAAATTTATTAATCCAATTTGTATGTGATTTTTCTTTAACTAATTCAATAAGTTCTGGTAGAGTGTCCTTAACATTGCCTAAAACAGCAATGTCAACATTAACATTCTTATTTACTTCTGCTGGATCAATTTCAAAATGAATAATTTTTGCTTGTTTAGCATAGGTTTCTAGGTTTCCTGTTACTCTATCATCAAAACGCATTCCAATTGCAATTAATACATCACATTCATTTGTAAGAACATTAGGCCCATAATTTCCATGCATTCCTACCATTCCTACATTTAGAGGATGATCTGATGATAATGCAGACAAACCCAAGATAGTCCAAGCAGCAGGAATACCAGTTTTTTCTATAAATTGTTTAAACTCACTTTCTGCATTTCCTAAAATTACTCCTTGGCCAAAAACTATAAATGGTTTTTTTGAATTATTAATTAATTCAGCTGCCTTATTAATTTCATTAATAGAGAATTTAGGAATTGGGGTATAACTTCGAATTGAGTTACATTTTTTGTATTTAAATTCCATCAATTCAAATTGAGCATCTTTAGTAATATCTACTAGTACCGGACCTGGTCTTCCAGATTTTGCAATATAAAAAGCTTTAGCTATTACTTCAGGAATATCTGATGCTTTTGTAATTTGACAATTCCATTTTGTAACTGGTGTAGAAATTCCAATAATATCACATTCTTGAAATGCATCAGAACCTAATAAATGTGAAGCAACTTGACCTGTTATACAAACCATTGGAGTTGAATCAATTTGAGCGTCAGCAATACCAGTGACTAAATTTGTTGCACCAGGTCCAGATGTTGCTGTAACTACACCTACTTTACCAGAAACTCTAGCATATCCTTGAGCTGCATGAGTTGCTCCTTGTTCATGTCTAGTTAATATATGATTTAATTTATCCTCATATTTAAATAACTCATCATAAATTGGCATGATAGCACCACCTGGGTAACCATATATAATATCAACACCTTCTTCTAGAAGACATTTAATAACTGCTTCAGATCCTGATATTTTATTTGTTTTTTTCATTTATATATCATCTGTTATACATCCATTTGAAGCATCTGAAACGGTTTTAGCATATTTATATAAAACACCATTTTTAACTTTTAAATCAGGTTTTACCCAATTAGATTTTCTTTTTTCTAATTCTTCATTTGAAACTTGTAAAGTTAATGTGTTTTTTACTGCATCAATAATTATTTTATCACCATTTTTTATTAGTGCAATGTTTCCTCCATCTTGAGCTTCAGGACTTATATGCCCAACAACAAAACCATGTGTTCCACCTGAAAATCTTCCGTCAGTAATTAATGCTACATCTTTTCCTAATCCAGCACCCATTATAGCAGCAGTTGGTTTTAACATTTCAGGCATTCCAGGACCTCCTTTAGGTCCTTCATAACGAATAACAATAACATCACCTTTCTTTACAAGACCTTTTTTAATTCCATCATTAGCTTTAAATTCTCCTTCAAATACTTTAGCAGAACCTTCAAATTTTAAACCTTCTTTTCCTGTAATTTTTGCAACAGAACCATTAACGGCTAAATTTCCATAAAGTATTCTTATATGTCCAGTTGATTTAATAGGATTATTAAAAGTTTTAATAATATCTTGATTAATATCTAATGGACTTACCTGAGATAAGTTTTCTTTTAATGTTTTTCCAGTAATTGTTAAACAATCTCCATCTAAATAACCATTCTCTAACATATATTTCATAACTGCCGGTATTCCACCAACATTATGTAAATCTTCCATCAAGTACTTACCACTAGGTTTTAAATCAGCTAAAAATGGAGTTTTATTGCATATTTTTTGAAAATCATCTATTGAAAAATCTATATCTGCACTTTTAGCGATTGCTAATAGATGTAATACTGCGTTAGTAGAACCTCCAAGAACAATAATTAATTTAACTGCATTTTCAATAGATTTTCTAGTTATAATATCTCTAGGTTTAATATCATTGACTAATAAGTTTTTAAGGATAGAACCTACTTGAAAACATTCATCCTTTTTATTATTACTAATAGCAGGATTAGAAGAATTATATGGAAGAGTCATTCCCATTGCCTCTATTGCAGAAGCCATAGTATTGGCAGTATACATTCCTCCACATGCACCAGGACCTGGGCAAGCGTTTTTAATTATATCCTTAAATTGTTTTTCATCAATTTTTCCAGCAACATTTTCTCCCCATGCTTCAAAAGCAGAAACTATGTCTATTTTTTTTCCTTTATGACAACCCGAGGCAATTGTTCCCCCATAAACTAAAACACCTGGTCTATTTAATCTTAACATTGCCATTAGTGCTCCTGGCATATTTTTATCACATCCAACTACTGTAACAACCCCATCATAAGACATTCCTTGGATAACAGTTTCTATTGAATCTGCTATAATATCTCTTGATGGAAGTGAAAATCTCATGCCATATGTTCCCATAGAAATGCCATCACTAACGCCAATTGTATTAAAAATTAAACCTACCATTTCAGATTTATTAATTCCTTCCTTAATATCTTTTGAAAGATCATTAAGATGCATATTGCAAGGATTACCTTCATATCCAGTACTAGCAATTCCTATTAAAGGTTTATTTAAATCATTTTTTTTTAAACCTATGGCATGTAACATTGCTTGAGCAGCAGGTTGTGACGGATCTTGAGTTACATTTTTACTAAACTTGTTAAGACTCATTTTTATAAAACTAAAAAAAAACCTTCTCTTATTTAATGAGAAGGATTGAATTTAAAAATATATATATTAAAAATAACGTTTATTAATTATAAATCAAGAGAAATGTATGTATTATTTGTTTTTATCCATTTTATAAATTGTATTTTTAAAAAATAATTATTGATTAAATCAAAGTCTGTTGTGAAAGACATAATAAAAAATATAATAAACAAACAAAGAGCTTTTTTTAATTCAAAAAAAACCTTTGATATTCAGAGGAGAAAAGAATTATTAAAAAATTTAAAAAAAGAGATAGAAAATAATGAAAAAGAAATTGAAAATGCTTTATTTAAAGATTTAGGTAAGTCTGAAGGGGAAAGTTATTTAACCGAATTACATTTTATATACTCAGAATTAAACATAGCTATAAAAAACATTGATAAATGGGTCAAAAGAAAATCTGTTAGATCTTCTTTGTTAAATTTCCCATCATCTGATTATATCATTGCTCAACCCTATGGAATTACTCTTCATATTTCACCCTGGAACTATCCATTTCAATTATCTATAGCTCCACTAATTGGAGCCATTGCTGCTGGAAACACAGTTATTTTAAAACCTTCAGAATACTCTATAAATACATCTCTTGTATTAGAAAAAATAATTGATAATGTTTTTCCAGAAGATTTAGTTAAGGTCATTCAAGGAGGTCCAGAGGAAGCTACTGAGTTATTAAATTATCGTTGGGATTATATATTTTTTACAGGAAGTCTAAATGTTGGGAAAATAGTGGCTGAGAAAGCAGCAAAATTCTTAACTCCAACTACTTTAGAACTTGGTGGAAAAAATCCATGTATTATTGATGAAACAGCTTCAATAAAAGTAACTGCAAAAAGAATTGTTTGGGGAAAATTTATTAACTGTGGACAAACATGTATAGCTCCAGATTTTTTAATTGTTAATGAAAAAATAAAAAATAAATTAGTTAATGAAATTATAAATCAAATAAAACACATTTACGGAGATGACGCCCAAGTTTCGGATTCTTATGGTAGAATTATAAGTAAAAAGCACATTGATTTTCTAAGTTCATTGTTAAATAATGAAAACATTATTTATGGAGGAAAAATTGATTCAGAGAATAAATATTTTGAACCTACTTTAGTTGAAATAACTGATTTTAATTCAAATTTAATGAAACAGGAGATTTTTGGACCAATTCTTCCTATATATAAGTATAAAGATTTTAATGAAATTGATGAAATTATTAGTAGATATAAAGATCCTCTTGCATTATACATTTTTACTAAAAAAAGAAAATTTGGTGAAAAATTTCTAAATAACTATAGCTTTGGTGGAGGCGCTATTAATGATACAGTTGTACATATTGCAAATGATAGATTGCCTTTTGGAGGAGTTGGCAATAGTGGAATGGGAAAATATCATGGCGAATCTACTTTTAAAACATTTTCTCATTTTAAACCATATATTTCTAAACCTTTTTGGATAGATCTTCCGCTCAGATATCCTCCATTTAAGAAAAAAATTAGTTTTCTTAAAAAGGTTTTAAAATTAATTGAATAATCAATAATGAAAAAATTGAAAATCTTAATACTATTATTATCATTTTCAATTAATGCTCAGTTTAATAATGATTCTACTAAAATTCAAAGATTTAAACTGAAGATAGAAATTTCAAAAATTAAACATGAAGGAAACTTATATCTTGCCATTTATAATAATGCAATTGATTTTAACTCTCGTGACGGATCTAATGATAGAGTATATTATGGAATAAAAGAAAATGTTAAAATAGGAAATTATATAAAAGAAATTGAATTAAATAAAGGAATATATTCTGTAAAAATTTATATTGATAAGAACTACAACAATAAGTTTGATTTTAATATTTTTGGTCTTCCAAAAGAACAATATGGTTTTTCTAATGATGCTATAAATTTATTTGGTGCACCGGATTTTGAAAAAGCATTAATTAAATTAAATATTAATAAAACAATTAAGATAAATCTTCGATGAAAATAATGGAAAAAAAAGTATCTGAAGCTATAAATTTAAGAAGATCTGTTAGAATTTTTAAAAAAACAGATATTGATAAGAAAAAAGTAAAACAGTGTATTTATAATGGTTCATTAGCACCAAATAGTAGTAATTTACAATTATGGGAGTTTATTCACGTAACTAATAAAGAAATTCAAAAAAAATTAACTAAGGCTTGTTTAAATCAAAATGCAGCAAAAACTGCTAATCAATTAGTAATTATTGTTGTTAGAAAAGATCTTTGGAGACAAAGAGCCAAAGGGAATGCTAATTTCCTTAAAATACAAGCTGAAGAAGGTATAATATCAGATAAAAGTTATAAAATGGCTCTGAACTATTATACAAAGCTTATTCCATTTACCTATAGTGATTTTTTCGGCATCCTTGGAATTTTTAAATCATTTATTGCTCAATTAACAGGAATCTTTGTTCCAATGTTTAGACAAGTAACATCTATTGATAAAAGGATTGTGTCTCACAAAAGTGCTGCATTGGCTGGACAAAACTTTATGATCAGTATGTCAGCTCTAGGATATGACACATGCCCTATGGAAGGTTTTGATTCCCTAATGGTTAAAAAGATATTAAATCTTCCTTATAAGGCAGAAATTAACATGATTATAGGATGTGGAATTAGAGATCCAAAAGGAGTATATGGATCAAGATATAGAGTTCCATTTGAAAGTGTTTATAAATCTATTTGAAAACAATTATTTTAAATACGAATTATTAAATCTATTTAAATTATTTAATCCTTCTTCAAGCCAATTCTGATAAACATCCTTAGAAGTATATTGAATGGGAGCATTTAAGATCTCTAATTCTGTATTTAATAAAACATAATATGGCTGTGATGCAGTTTTAAAATTTAATGCTTGAAATGTAGCCGATTTATCTCCTATTGTCCTAATTTTCTTTATTTTACCTGAATTATAACTAAGATCAAATTGATCCTGTATAGGAAGTTCTTTTCTATCATCTACATAGAGTGATATTAAAACAAAATTTTCATTAATTAAATCAAATACAATTGGATCAGTCCATACATTCTCTTCTATTCTTCTACAATTGACACATGCCCATCCTGTAAAGTCTAATAAAATTGGTTTATTCTTTTCTTTTGCATATTGTAAACCTTTATCAAAATCTTTAAAACAGTTTAATCCTAATGGACAATCATTCGTCTTTGGATATATACTATAAAACGAAGGAGGAGTGAATCCACTTAATAGACGTGCACTATTACTTCCATTAGGAAATAATGCAGGACTTAAATAAATAGCAAAAATAAAGAAGAACAGGGATAAGCTAATATTAAACTTTGATCTTTTTACAGCAATAGTTTCATACGGAAATTTATATACTCCTAGAAGGTAAAGGGATATCATCAAAGAAATAACAACCCAAATTCCTATAAACACTTCTCTTTTAAGGATTCCCCAATGTTCAACCAAATCTGCATTTGATAAGAATTTAAATGCTAAACCTAACTCAAGAAAACCTAATATTATTTTAAATGTATTCATCCATCTTCCTGATTTAGGTAAAGATTTCAGCATACTTGGAAAAAGAGCAAATAAAGTAAATGGTAGAGCTAATGCTATTCCAAATCCAAACATTCCTATTGATAACTGAATTGCACCACCTTGAGATGAAATTGAACCTACTAATAAAGATCCAAGAATAGGTCCAGTACATGAAAAAGAAACTAGAACTAGGGTTAATGACATAAAAAACACCCCTATATATCCACCAATAGTATTGGATTTTGAATCTATAGAATTTATCCAAGAGGATGGTATAGTTAATTCATAGAATCCAAAAAAAGAAAAAGCAAAAATTATGAAGATTATAAAAAACAAAATGTTCAACCAAGCATTAGTTGAAATAGTATTTAAAATTTCAGGATCTAAGGATTCAATAAAATAAAAAGGAATACTTAGAAATAAGTAAATTAATATTATAAATAAACCATAAATAATTGCTTTTAAAGATGATTTAGAATTCTTTTTTGTAAAAAACGAAACAGTTAGAGGAATCATTGGAAAAACACAAGGTGTTAATAGCGCAAGTAAACCTCCTATAAAACCTAAAATTAAAAGGTCAAAATAGTTGTTTCCTGAAATACTTTCTTTTGATGAATTTTCACTTAATAATTCTTTATTTTTTAAATCCAATTTAAGAGGATTATTGTCATCTAAAATTAAGGTTGTTAAATCCTCATTTACAGCATCCTCTATTGATCCATCTAAATTAAAAAGCAATTCAGATTCTCTATAAATACATATATAATCATTACAAGACTGATAAATTATTGTAGCATAAATTTTATCAGTGTTATAGTCATTAACTTTAATTTCTTGTTTAAAAGTATTTGCATTAATAAAATAAGTTTGATCGATTTTAAAAACTGGATCATATTTAGTTATGGATTCGGATTCCTTCATTTGACCAATAAGTTCAAATGAAGATTTTTCATTATTCTTAAAAATAAATTCAGTTGGAATAGCGCCACCATCAATAAGAAACTGTGAATATAGTCGCCATTCATTTTCAATTTCTGATGATGTAACTAATTCATAATGATTCTCCGATATTTTATTTACAGATGTTGTAAACGTAACTGGATTCTGAGAATGAATTAGCTGAAAAGAGAATAAAAAAACAAGAAATAAACTATAAAAATTTTTCATAAAACCTCAATCTTTAGAGAAGCATTATTATCCTTAAAAAATCTCCTGTCAGGTCTTTTCCCAACAACCCATACAATTTCATCATTATTACAAAGAAGCCATTGATTTTGTTTATCAAAGAAAGACATTTTTTCATCTTTATAATATTTTGATACCGTTTTTTTTCCTTTCATACCAAATGGAAAAAAAACATCACCTTTTTTCCATTTTCTTAAATAAAGTGGAAAATCAATTTCTTTTTTTGATAGATATATAGATTTCTTATTAAATTTTGTTTTAAACTCCCCTACTTCAATATTCATTTCAATTGGACTTAGTAAGCCTTTTATTCCTACTTCAAAGGTTTGATCAATTCTATTGGTCTTCTCTTTTACAACTAAATTTGATCGATTACTTAAAAGAACATGAGTATTAGATTCTATAATCTTTCCTGATAAAGAATTACATAATTCCAATATTTGATCTGAATATTTAAAATTATATTCTTTAAATAAATGAAAAATAAGATTACTATTATTTTTTATAAAATCTTTTGAAATGAATATTTCATCATCTTTTAAATTGAAATTTTCATTTTTAATAATTTGAATATAGTTCTCAATAATAAGATTAGATTCTTTTAAAAAAGTCATTGTTTTTTTTGATTGATCCAAAAAGTTTGGATGTAGCTTTTTTAAAAGAGGAATAATTTCATTTCTAATCTGATTTCTTTGATAGTCATTTTTCTTATTTGTAGAATCTTCTCTCCACTTAATATTATTTGTTTTTGCATAATTTAATATCTCATTCTTTGAAAAAATAAGTAATGGCCTTACAATTATATCATTTAATTGTTTAATTCCAGCTAAACCTTCTATACCAGACGCTCTAGAAAGATTTAAAATAAATGTTTCTAAAGAATCATCTAGATGATGCGCAGTTATAATGTAATCTAATTCTTCAACTTTTAAAACACTATAAAACCATTTGTATCTTAAATTTCTGGCAGCCATTTGCATTGAATGTTTTGGAATTCTTGTAATAAATGATTTTGAAAAAAATGGAATAGAATTAGTTATTGCATAATTTTTTACAAAATCTTCATCTATATCACTTTCATCATCTCTTAGATTAAAATTACAATGTGCAATAGAAACATTATATTTTAATCTATTTAATAAATTAATTAAAACCATACTATCAACTCCTCCACTTACACAAACGAGAAGTTTTGATTCTTTTAAAAAACTAAATTCTTTTTTAATATGTTTTGAAAATAGATTATACATATTTAGCAATATTACGTTTTTTAATAATTTTAAAAGATTTTACACTACTACTCAATTAAAACAAGGATTTACATGTGAAGAGCTCTATTTTCTGTCGCCGCTAAAGCAGCTTCTTTAATAGCTTCAGAGTAAGTTGGATGAGAATGACTCATTCTAGAAACATCTTCAGCTGAAGCTCTAAATTCCATAGCAATAACAGCTTCAGCAATTAAATCTGCTGCTCTTGCTCCAATTATGTGAACACCTAAAATTTCATCTGTTTTTTTATCAGCTAATATTTTAACAAACCCATCAACATCCATACTTGCTCTAGATCTTCCTAAAGCACGCATTGGAAACTGGCCTGTTTTAAATTGTATTCCTTCAGTATTTAACTGTTCTTCTGTTTTACCGACAGAAGCAACTTCAGGCCATGTATAAATAACATTAGGAATTAAATTATAGTCAATATGTGGTTTTTGTTTAGCCATTATTTCTGCAACCATCACTCCCTCTTCTTCAGCTTTATGAGCTAACATAGGACCTTTAATAACATCACCTATTGCATAAATGTTTTTAACATTTGTTTGTAAATGATCATTAACTTGAATTTGTCCCTTGTCATTAACTTGAATGTCCAAAGCATTTAAGTTTAGCCCATCTGTATAAGGTTTTCTTCCTACAGAAATTAAGCAATAATCCCCATCAAAAGAAACTTTATTGCCCTGATCATCTTCAGCTTCAACTTTTACATTATTTCCTTCAGAAATAACATTATAAACTTTATGAGATAAATAAAATTTTATTTTTTGTTTTTTAAAAACTTTTATTAATTCCTTTGAAACAGCAGAATCCATAAATGGTGTAATAGTACTTGAATATTCAATTACTTTTACTTCTGAGCCAAGCCTATTGTACACCTGACCTAATTCAAGTCCAATAACTCCTCCTCCAATAACTAGAAGTTTCTTTGGAATTTCTTTAAGTTCTAATGCCTCTGTAGATGTAATTATTCTGTTTTTATCAATTTTTGCAAAGGGAAGGGAAGTAGGTTTGGAACCCGTTGCAATAACAGCATTGTCAAAGGATATTTGACTAATATTAGATGAATTGTTTATTTTAATAGTATTAGAGTCAATAAATGAGCCTATACCATTAAACACTTTAATTTTATTCTTATTCATTAAAAAATCAATCCCTTTTGTAGTCTGATCAACAACGTTTTGTTTTCTAGAAATCATTTTATCTAAATCAACTTTAATATTGCCTTGAATTGAAATTCCATGTGTTTCAAAATGATTTATTGCATCGTAATAATGATGTGAAGAATCTAAAAGTGATTTTGAAGGAATACAACCAACATTTAAACAAGTTCCTCCAAGAGTATTATATTTCTCAATTAAGGCAGTTTTCATGCCTAGTTGTGAACATCTAATTGCACAAACATAACCACCAGGACCAGAACCTATAACAACAACATCAAATTTATCCATCATTTTTTTTCAAAAATACAAATGTTTTGTTTTATTTAACTAAAATGACTTATATATTAGCAAAGAATAAATTATATGTGTAGTTGAAAAATAAAAAAAATCTTCTTTCTCTAACAGAATCACTTTTTCCTGTATTTATTTTAATACTTCTTTTAGCCTACAATGTTTATATATACGGAGATTTAGCCATGAATGGATCAAACCAATTTATATTATTATTGGGAGCAGCTATAGCAGTTTTACTTGGATTAAAAAAAGGGGTTTTATTCAAGTCTATGATTAATGATGTTTCTTCAAACCTGAAATCTATCACAGGAGCAATATTAATTTTGTTATTTGTTGGAGCTTTATCAGGCACATGGTTGATTAGTGGAATTATTCCTTCTATGATCTATTATGGGCTACAAGTTCTACACCCTTCTGTTTTTCTTCCATCTTGTTTGATAATATGTGCCGTAATATCTGTTTCAACGGGAAGTAGTTGGACAACTTCTGCTACTGTAGGTATAGCCTTAATTGGAATTGGAAGAGCTATTGAAATTCCCGTAGGCATGGTTGCTGGAGCAGTTATATCTGGAGCTTATTTTGGTGACAAACTATCTCCGTTGAGTGATACAACAAATTTAGCCCCAGCAGTTTCTGGATCTGATCTTTTTACACATATTAAGTATTTAACCATAACTACTGTGCCTACAATAATTATAACTTTAATTGTATTATCAATTATAAATTTCTTTCTAACATCAACTGGACCTACGGATCATCAATCTCTTTTAAATACTATTAATAACACTTTTTATATTTCTCCATTTCTTTTCATGGTTCCTTTAATAGTAATATTTATGATTTTTAAAAAAACGCCTCCTTTAATTGCTCTTTTTATTGGGACAGTTCTGGGAGGAATATTTGCCGTTATTTTCCAATCCTCTATAATAAATCATATTTCTGGAAATTTAGAATTAACTTTTAGCAGTGCATATCAAGCTGTATTAAATGCTATAACAATAGAAACCTCTATTGATTCAGGAGACCCTCTTTTAAATGACTTGTTTAAAAGCGGAGGAATGAAAGGAATGCTAAATACTATTTGGTTAGTTATATGCGCAATGGTTTTTGGAGGCGTGATGGAGTCTATAGGTGCATTAAAAAAAATAAGCTCTTCTCTACTTGAGTTAGGAAAGTCTACATTCTCGACTTTTGCTAGTACAGTTGGTAGTTGTTTAGCTATAAACTTAACAGCTTCAGATCAATATTTATCTATTGTCATTCCAGGCAAAATGTTTTCAAAAGCATATGAAGATAAAGGCCTAGCTCCAGAAAATTTAAGTAGAACTCTAGAAGATTCAGGAACCGTTACATCAGCTTTAATTCCATGGAATACGTGTGGAGCATATCAATCTGGGATTTTAGGAGTTAGTGTTGCCGATTATTTTATATATGCCATATTTAATTGGCTTAGTCCATTTATGACATTACTTATTGCAGCATTTAATATTAAAATAAAAAAACTAAAGAATAAGGTTTAAAATTATTAATTATAAATCTTTACTTTTGTTATACACTTCCTATGGCTAAAACTGATAACAAAGAAAAATCTAAGAAATTATTTAAACTTAGTAGGGGCCAACAGATAATGCTTGGTGTATTTTTGATACTGCTTTCAATTATAATTTTTGCTTCTTTAACATCATACTTTAATACTTGGAGAGCAGATCAATCAGAATTAAATAGTTTTTTTGATCGTGATGCTGAAGCTGGAAACATTGCAAAGAAATTTGGTGCCCAAATTAGTCATTTTCTTATGTATAAAATGTTTGGTTTGTCTTCATATATCTTTTCTATTTTATTGTTTATTTCTGGACTTTCATATTTTGTTGGAGCAAATTCTAATAAACTCATTGGAAAATGGATTTGGGGGATTTTAATTACTATTTGGTTTTCTTTATTTTTTGGACATTTCTTTACTAATCAAATGCTAGGTGGAGCAATTGGCCTTGAAATAACTGATTTTATATCAATCTACACTGGAGATATTGGAGTATTATTAATATTAATTTTTGGGTTTGTTTCATTTATTGTTCTAAAAATTAAACTTACACCAGAAAAAATTTACCAATGGATTAAAGAAAAATTTAAAATTAATAGTCAAAAAAATCAAATCATTTCAAATGATGAATCTAAACTTGCTGATTTGGATGTAAAAGAAAATAAGGAAAATAAAGAATCCGAAACTAAATCTAGTGTAAAGTTAAGCAAGGATTTGAAACCAACTATTGAAAATTTTTCTTCAATAAAAAAGAGCGATAAAACTACTAAAAATGATAAGGCGGATGATATTAAAATTGAAATTAAAGAGAATATAGAAGAAGAAATCTTAGATGAAGATTTAATTGCTAAGAATTTAGTAAAAAAATATGGTGAATATGACCAAACATTAGAGCTAAAAAACTTCCAACCTCCATCAGTTGATCTGTTAAAAGAATATGATAACGGAGGAGTAATTACAATAAATGAAGAAGAACTTGAAGAAAATAAAGAAAAAATAATTGATACACTTGGAAACTACAAAATAGGTATTGATCAAATAAAAGCTACTATTGGACCTACAGTAACTTTATATGAAATAGTTCCTGAAGCTGGTATAAGAATTTCTAAAATTAAGAATTTAGAGGATGACATAGCTCTATCTCTTTCTGCATTAGGAATAAGAATAATTGCACCTATTCCAGGAAAAGGTACAATAGGAATTGAAGTTCCAAACAAGAATCCTTCAATCGTTTCTATGAAATCTGTTATTTCATCAAAAAATTATCAAGAAGCAGAAATGGAACTCCCTTTAGCCTTAGGTAAAACAATTAGTAATGAAACTTATATTGCAGACCTTACTAAAATGCCTCATTTACTAATGGCTGGAGCTACAGGTCAAGGTAAATCAGTTGGTCTTAATGCAGTTTTAACCTCTTTAATATACAAGAAACACCCTTCTGAAGTTAAATTTGTTCTAGTTGACCCTAAAAAAGTTGAATTAACTTTATTTAATAAAATTGAAAGACATTATTTGGCAAAACTTCCAGATACAGAAGAAGCTATTATAACTGATAATAAAGCAGTAATAAAAACTTTAAACTCTCTATGTATTGAAATGGACAATAGATATGAGATGCTTAAAAATGCCATGTGTAGAAATATAAAAGAATATAATGCGAAGTTTAAACAAAGAAAGCTTAACCCTGAATCTGGAAATGTTTTTCTTCCATATATAGTATTAATAATTGATGAATTTGCAGATTTAATTATGACAACTGGAAAAGAAGTAGAAACACCTATAGCACGATTGGCACAATTAGCTAGAGCTGTTGGAATTCATTTGATTATTGCAACACAGAGACCTTCAGTAAATGTAATTACTGGAATAATTAAAGCAAATTTTCCTGCAAGAATTGCTTTTAGGGTTACATCAAAAATAGATTCCCGAACTATATTAGATAGTGGAGGTGCAGATCAGTTAATTGGCAGAGGTGATATGCTATATACACAAGGAAATGATCTTGTAAGAATTCAATGTGCTTTTGTTGATAGTCCTGAAATAAAAAAAATAACAGAATTTATTGGTTCACAAAAGGCTTATGCAAGTGCTCATGAATTACCTGAATATATTGGAGATGAAAGTGGAACTTCAATGGACAATAATATTGAAGATAGAGATGTTTTGTTTAAAGAAGCAGCTGAAGTAATTGTCATTGCTCAGCAAGGTTCTGCATCACTTCTTCAAAGAAAAATGAAATTGGGATATAATAGAGCTGGCAGGATAATTGATCAATTAGAAGCTGCTGGAATAGTTGGACCTTTTGAAGGAAGCAGAGCTAGAGATGTTCTCATTTCAGATATAGCATCCTTAAATGCTTTTTTAGAAAATGAAAAGAATAATTAATGAAAAATTATATCTTAATAGTTTTACTACTAAGTTTTAGTAGTATCTCTTCTCAAAATGATCAAAAAGCAGAAGAGTTATTAAATAAAGTATCGAAAAAAATTGACGCGTCCAATAGCTATTTAATCAATTTTACATATACAATAGAAAAAGATACAAATTTAGAAGGAAGCGCACTTATTAGCAAAGAAAAATATTATTTAGATTTTATGGGAATTCAACAAATATGTGATTCGAATTACATATACACTATTGTTCCTGAAAATGAAGAAATTATGATTTCTGAAATTTCTAAAGAAAACTCTGAAACAATTCCTCCCTCAAAATTATTAAATTTTTATAGAGAAGGTTATTTGATAAAATGGTTTGACTTAATAATTGATTCTAGTCCTAATATTCAATATGTTAAATTAATACCCATTGATTCTAATACTGAAATAAGTCATCTGCTGCTTGGAATAAACACAGTTAATTATGATATATTTAAATTAATAGAAATAGGAAAAAATCAAACAAAAACTATTTTAAAAGTAGACTCTATTTCATACAACATAAAAATTAAAGATGATAGATTTGTTTTTAATAGGGATAATTATAATGGGTATTACATTGAAGAGCTATAAAAATGAAAATAATTGATAAATATATCTTAACATCATATCTAAAAATATTCTTTAGTTTCTTTATGATATTGATGTTTATTTTTATTATTCAAATTATTTGGGTTTTTATAGATGACCTTGCTGGAAAAGAAGTTGATTTTGATATTATATTTAAATTTCTTTTGTATTATTCACCCAAACTCCTTCCCTTGGTACTTCCACTTACTGTTTTACTAGCATCAATAATGACTTTTGGAAACTTATCTGAAAATTATGAATTAGCAGCAATAAAATCTTCTGGAATCTCTCTTTTTAAATCCATGAGAAGTCTAATTGTATTTAACCTATTGTTATGCCTTGGAATGTTTTTCATAGCTAATACATTAATACCATATGCTGAATTTAAATCTTATAATCTCAGAAAAAATCTTGCAAAACTTAAGCCTGCATTAGCAATAACAGAAGGAGTTTTTAATGATATTAATACAATGAATATAAAAGTTGCCGAAAAATTTGGTCCAGACAATAATCTATTGAGAGATGTAATTATTCATATGAATAATTACAATTCTAAAAATCTGATAGTAATCAAAGCAGAAGAGGGTAAACTAATTAATAGTGATTCTGATGAAATTTTACAATTAGTTTTAAAAAACGGAAATAGATACGAAGAAATTCAGAGTCAAAAACCTTCAGATAAACAGGTAAAACCTCATACTTATGTTTCTTTTGAAAAATACATTATGAATATTGACCTTAGAGATTTTAATCAAGTTGATTTTGGAGAAGAGAAATACAACAATACTTATAGAATGCAAAATATTTCACAATTAAAATATAGTATTGACTCTTTATCAAAAAAACTAGAATTTAGATATGCAAATTTTGGAAAAAGCTTTTATACTAGAACTGGTATATCAAATTTTAAAAGAAATGTAAGGATGGATAAAAAAGTTTTCGATAAAAACCTTTATTCTAATTACAAGACTCATTTAAGTGATTATCCTAAAGATATACAAATATCAATAGTTAATTCTTCATTAAATAATTTATCTAGTCAGAAACAAGTTTTGAGTAATCAAAAAAATACCTTCTTTATAAAAGAAAAAATTATAAATCTTCACAAATCAAATCTTTTTGATAAATATGCATTTGCTCTAACATCAATTATTTTATTTTTTGTTGGCGCTCCTCTGGGGGCCTTAATTCGTAAAGGAGGATTTGGACTCCCTATGGTTGTTTCCTTGATCTTATTTTTAGCATATAATTTTATAGGCACCTTTACTAGAAATGCTGCAGAAGATGGTAGTATTGATGCGATGCTAGGGAGTTGGGTACCTAATATCATAATGCTTCCTTTAGGAATATATTTAATTTGGAGAGCTTCTGCCGACAAAGCAATTTTCAATTTAGATAATTTATTAAATCCTTTTAAGGTGGTTTTTAATAAAATATTTTCAAGAATAAAAGCATAAACCAACGTATCTTTGTATAAATCATATTTAAATGACTGAAATCAACAATAAACTTAATTCAATTAGTGAAGCAATTGAAGACATAAAAAAAGGTAAAGTTATTATTGTTGTAGATGATGAAAACAGAGAAAATGAAGGTGATTTTATTTGTGCCGCTGAATTAGCATCTCCAGAGATAATTAATTTTATGGCTAAATATGGTAGAGGTCTTATCTGTATGCCTTTAACTGATAAAAGATCTAAAGAATTAAACCTAAATCCTATGGTCATTAATAACACAGACCCTATGGATACTGCTTTTACTGTTTCTGTTGATTTAAAAGGAAATGGTGTAAGCTCAGGAATATCAGCTTCTGATAGATCTAAAACAATTAAGGCAATAGTAAATAAAAAGACCAAATCAAGTGATTTAGCAAGACCTGGTCATATATTTCCTTTAATTGCTAAGGATGGTGGTGTTTTAAGAAGAACTGGCCATACAGAAGCCGCAATAGATTTTTCAAGATTAGCTGGATTCTCCCCCGCTGGTGTAATTTGTGAAATAATGAGAGAAGACGGTCTAATGGCTAGACTTCCAGATTTGATTAATCTTTCTAAGAAACTTGATCTAAAAATTGTATCTATTGAAGATTTAGTAGCATTCAGAATGAAACATGATAGTTTGATTTCAAAAAAAGAAAGTTTTCCATTTAATACTCGTTTTGGAAAATTTAATCTGCATGCTTTTCAACAAACAAATAATGATCGAGTACATTTAGCCTTGACTAAAGGTAAATGGAAAGAAAATGAACCTGTAATGGTTAGAATAAATTCATCTATCACTAATAATGATCTATTAAACTCATTTACTCGTTATAAAGATGAAAAGTTAGATTCTATATTTGATATGATTAATTCTAACGGAAAAGGTGTAGTAGTATTTATAAATCAATCTCAAAGTTCAGATAATATATTGCATAGATTAAAAAAATTAAAATCAATACAAAAAAAAGGTGAAATTGAAGTTCCTCCACCAATAATGGACAAAAAAGACTTTGGAATTGGAGCACAAATATTGCATGGACTTAATATCCATAAGATTGAATTACTTACCAATAGTACTCAGATTAAAAGGGTTGGAATGATAGGATATGGGTTAGAAATAGTAAAATATATTAAATACTAAAAGAACCAAAGTTTAAAAGCCATAAAAATTACTATTACAGTAAGAAAAATTCTTATAACATTTTCACCCTTCTTCACTGACCATCTACTAGTAAACCATCCTCCGTTTAAAGTTCCGATACCTAAACAAATACCATAAGACCAGTCAACCATGTCATTAAAAACAAAGGTGATAAAGGCTCCTAGAGTATATACCAACACAATCACAACCTTTGTTGCATTTACTTCTAATAGATTTAACCTATTGTAGAAGTGCAAAAACAACATTATAACAAATCCTATTCCGGCATTAACAAATCCACCATAAACTCCAATAAAAAAGAATGCTATACAAGAAAATATTAAATGTTTTCCAGTAGTTCTAACTTGTAATGTTGATTTAATGATTCTGGGTTTAAAAATTATTATCAACACTACCAAAATCATTATAATTGAAAGAATTTTATTAAAAACTTCACCTTCAATGTCAATTGCTATATGAGCACCAATTATTGATCCAACTAAAGCAAATGCACCTAAATATGCACTAAAAGGATATGTGCTTAAGCCTTTGCTTTTGAATCCCATATTAGCTGAAAAAGCTGTCATCATTATGGCAATTCTGTTAGTTCCATTTGCAACTGAAGGAGGAAGTCCTAAAAAAATAAGTAATGGTAATGTAATTAAGGAACCTCCACCTGCCATTGTGTTAATAATGCCAACAATAAATCCAACAAAAACTAAAAGTGGGTATTCCCAGGAAAAATCAGTGAACAATTCCATTGCCCAAATTTAGTTATAATAAGGTTATCATTTCGTTAATAATTAACAAAATTGTAACAGAATAAAAAAGGATATATATTTGCATCCCATTGGAGGAATGGCAGAGTGGTCGAATGCGGCAGTCTTGAAAACTGTTGAGGGTCACACCTCCGGGGGTTCGAATCCCTCTTCCTCCGCAAAGACCCTTGTAAGTCATTGATTTACAGGGGTTTTTAATTTTGGTTGCCTGAATCGTTGCCTTTACTGCTTTTAACTATCAATAATTTAAAATCATATCTGCTGCTTTTTCTGCAATCATATATACAGGAGCATTGGTGTTTCCAGAAACAATTTTAGGCATAATTGATGCATCAACTACCCTTAGATTAGAAATTCCATGTACTTTTAAAGTAGGATCAACAACAGACATATTATCTGTTCCCATTTTACAAGTACCTACAGGGTGGTAAACTGTTTCAAGAGTTTTCTTTATGTGTTCAATAAGAGAATCGTCTGAAGATCGATTCCTCGGAAGTCGATCTACTTCAGTATGTTTTTTCATCGCTTCATCTTCCATTAGCTTAAATACTAACTTACCTCCTTTAATAAGTTGATCAAGATCTTCTTTTTCCTCAAGAAAATTAGGTTGAATAATTGGTGGTGCTTTTGGATTTGAAGAAGAAAGACTGACCGTTCCCCTGCTTTTAGGATGTAATAACGTTGGTAATATAGTAAAACCATCTACTCTTGGATAATCATACAGATCATAAGCATCGTAACCGTATTCATTATCTATACATATTGGAGAAAAGTGTAATTGAAAATTTACTTTTCCACCCTTTTGATAAAGATCAAAAAAAGCAATACCCTCAAGAGGACCAGCACAAAAAACTCCTTTTTTATTAACATAATAATTCCAAGCAGCTTTAAGTTGTTTTAAAGGTGGTATATAATGATTGATACCTTCTTGAGTTTTAGATTGAGCGCATATTGGATAAAATAAATGATCCTGTAAGTTCTTACCAACTCCTTTTAATTCATGCAAGCAATCAATTCCATGCTTTGTTAATTCTGAAACTTCTCCAATTCCAGATAACATTAATAATTGTGGTGATTGAAAAGCTCCAGCAGAGAGTATTATCTCTTTTTGTGCATATACTTTAATTTTTTTTGAACCCTTAATATACTCTACTCCTACAGCTTCTTTATCTTTTAAAATTATTTTACAAACTTGAGCATGAGTTATAGCTTTTAAGTTAGATCTATTTAAAATAGGTTTTAAGAAAGCAACTGCTCCACTATGACGTTTACCATTTTTAATGGTACTATGAACTAAACTGGCACCCTCTTGATTTACACCGTTATAATCATCATTTTTAGGTATACCAATTTTTTCACAAGCTGAAATAAATCCATCAACATAAGGTGTTTTAAATTTTGTAGGAAGTGTAACTCCTAACTCTCCTGAACTTCCATGATAGCCAGAATCTACCTTGTCAATTTGTTCATGATTTTCTGAGCGCTTAAAATAGGGAAGCACATCTTTATATCCCCAACCATCATTACCAAGTTCTGCCCAACCATCATAATCTTCAGCATTTCCTCTTACATAAGCCATAGCATTTGTAGAGCTACTTCCGCCTAAGGTTTTTCCTCTTGGTAAATAGATTTTTCGATTCAAAACATTAACCTGCTTCTCGGTCCAAAAACCCCAATCTTGTTTACTTTTATGAATCTTTAAATATGCACCTGGAATATGAATATTCATATTTGAATCTGGTCCACCTGCTTCTAATAATAAAACTGAATTTTTTGGATTTTTAGACAAACGGTTTGCCAATACACAACCTGCAGAACCTGCACCAATTATAATATAATTGTAAGATTGACTCATTAATCGTTGCCTTTACTGCTTTTAACTATCACTAAGTTAAAACAAAAAGTCAAAAAAATCTCAATAGTAATTTTTAATTGGTACATCTCTACTTATATAATATCAGTTTTCTTTTGAAGGGAGGTGTTCGTAATTGTAAATATTAAATATACAAAGTTACTTTTCTACTATAGGCAATTCAATATATGTTGCATATTTGTTATTACAGTAAATAGTATGCCTTGCCTTTATAAAGTCACTATCTTTTGCTTTAAATATATTTGGCACATAATTTTGTGGGTTACGGTCTATAATAGGAAACCAAGTACTTTGTATTTGAATCATTATTCTATGTCCTTTTAAAAAAACATGATCTATTTGATGTAAGTCTATTATAATCTCTTCTGGTTTATTTGGTGTAAATGGTTCCGGTTTTTCGAAACTTTTTCTGAAACGACCTCTAAAAACTTCCATAGTGACAGGCAATTGATACCCACTCATGGTTTTGTCTTCCTCATAAAAATCAGGATATACATCTATAATCTTCACTATAAAATCGGCATCAGTAGCAGTGGTACTGGCAATAATATGTGCTTTTATCTTTCCTGTTACTGTTATATTTTCTGTTAAGGTTTCTGTTTTAAAATTCAATACATCTGGTCTAGAGCTAACAAAGCGTTGGTCTTCTATATGCCAAGAACTCCAATTACTTTCTTTAGTGAATGTTGATTCTATTGGCCTTTTTCTATACGGAATTGGTTTTAAAGGGTCACTTATATAACTTACCGATCCTGTTTCTGTAGTTGGTTTATTAAAAGAACTTGTATTATCTGTATGAGTATATAATCGTTTAATTGTTGCATTTTTTGGTGCCCAGGCATCATATGATTTCCAGGTATTAGAACCAGTTTGAAAGGCATATACCTCATCAAATTTTCCGTCACCAATGCCTTTTAACCAATAATCAAACCACTTTTTTTCAAAATCCTGAAACCACTCAGATGTATTGCTTCCAAATTGTATTTTACCAAGTGTATTACCATCTTCATCTGACCATTGCCCATGATTCCACGGACCAAGAATCATATAATTTTTATTAGAAGTGTCCTTCTTTTCTAAATGCTCATACATTACTTGAGGGCCCATCAAATCTTCGGGATCATAATAGCCTCCTACATGTAAAACAGGAATTTCGGGAGCATGAATATTTGTTAAACTCGATTGATGTTTCCAATAGTTATCGTAGTTAGGGTGCTCTACGAAATCATTCCATGATGAAAATTTACCTTTAAAATATTTTTCATTAACATTACTTAAACCACCAAGGTTTAAATACCAGTCAAATACATCATATTGAGGAAATGGGAATAAACTAAGAGACTCTTTAATGTTTTCAACCAAATATGCATACTCAAATGCATAACTTAATCTAAATGCACCATTGTGATGAAAATCATCACCTAAAAACATATCTGCTGGTGAAGCCTGTGGAGAGCTTACTTTTAATGCTGGATGTGGGTCTACTGAAGCTTGCAAAGAAGTAAGTCCTGGATAAGAAATACCATAAATACCAGCCTTACCATTGTTATTGGATATGTTTTTAATCAACCAATCTACAGTATCATAAGCATCAGTACTCTCATCAGTTTTAGAACTATCTTTTAAATGATATAAGGGTTTGGCTACTTCAAAAACACCTTCACTTTTAGACCTTCCTCTAATGTCTTGAAGAACAAAAATATATCCTCCCTCCGCCAACCTTTTAGGAGCTGGTACTTTTTCAGTTTTAATAGAATCTTCTTTCTCATAAGGTGTTTCAGAACCGTAAGGTGTTCTTTTTAAAAGAAATGGGAAAGATTCTGTATTTCCAATAGGCTTTAATATTTCTGTATATAGCATTATTCCATCTCGCATGGGAATCATGTATGATTCTTTTGTGTATAATTTAATGCTCTTATTGTCTTGAGCAATAAGAATGCTACATTGAAAAAAACATAATAAAATAAAAAGTATATTTTTTTTCATATTGGTTTTATATTATTTAGTATCAAATCCCATCTCTCTGCAAAAATCTTTGTAAGTCACTAATTTACAGAGGTTTTTATTTTTTCGCCTAACTTAGTTAGAGTTATTATATCTTCATAATGGATTGACCCGTCAGGAAGAGGACCAACATTCAGCAAAAGATTTGTGTCGTTTTTAATAGCATCTAAATAATAGCTATAAATATCATCAAAATTTTTATGTTTAGCATTTTTATCGTATCCCCAATACCTTGATTGTAAAGAAGTACAAACTTCCTTGGGCTTTAATTTATTCAATTCATATACTATTCTTGCAACTTCATATTGATTCCCAACTCTTTTACTAAAATTATGCTCTGGAGCTGAAAAATCTTCATCTCCATTAGCTCCTTGTTTAAATGAAATTAGTGCATGTTTACTAATTGATCTAATTAAATTATAAGTCTCTTCTATTGGAAACATTTCATGATTGGCATAATATCCCATGATTGGATCTAACCATATTCCAGCTATTTCAGGATATTGGGTTAACAATTCTTTTAACTGGTTATGGGCAAATTTGATGTAATTACTAAAATCTTCTTTATTTTTATACTTGTATTCTTTTTGATTTTCTTTATATGCAGGTCTTGCATTACTCCACCCATCTAATCTTGAATAGAAATATGGATGACTCCAATCTGCTGCATAAGAGTAGTATAAGAAAAGACCTATTTTTTTCTCTTTACATGAATTATAGAGTTCACCTATTAAATCTCTTCCTGCAGGTGATTTAATTGAATTAAAATCATTTTGCTTAGTATCAAATAATGAAAAACCATCATGATGTTTCGATGTGATGGTGATATATTTCATGCCTGCCGAAATTGCTAAGTCAGTAATTTTATCAGCATCAAAATTGCTTGGATTAAATGTTTCTTTAAGTCTAGCATAATCAGAAACCGGAATTGTATCTCTTAACTGAACCCACTCTCCCTTTTCAAGTTGAGAGTACAAACCATAATGAATAAACAATCCAATTTTTGATTTTTTAAACCACTCTAGATTGGCTTTTCTGGGATTACTTTTATAAAGATCACCATAATCACTTAGATAACTAGGTATTTTGGATTGATTTAAGTCATCACAACCAAAGACTAATATTCCAATTATTAAAAATTTTAACAATTTCATATATTTAAGATATTTTCAATTTGTTTCCAATTATCCATCCCTTCATTCTCTTGTCTTATACCATTAGTACTTCTTCCATCCAAAATAATTTTTATTAAAGCTTTTTTTAATTCATTAACTTTTTCAGGGTAAATGTCTATTAAGTTTTTAGTTTCTGATATATCATTTTTTAAATTATAAAGCTGCATAGTTGGTAAATTAAGGTTTTCTCTTTCGATATCAATTGGCCTTGGATAGCTCCAACCGCCAGAGCTGGGAGCAAAAATTAATTTCCAATCTCCTTTTCGAATTGCAAAAGATCCATTTATAGAATGGTGTACCGTATGTTGTCTAATATCATGAAGGCTTTCTCCATTAATTAAGGGTAACATATTAAAACTATCTTCTCCTTCAGAATCTTTGATTTTATAGTTTGCTATTGCAGCACAGGTTGCAAAAAAATCTGTAGAACATATAACATTAGAAATGGTGCCTTTTCTTGCCATGGCTGGCCATTCAACAATAAATGGAACTCGATGACCTCCTTCAAAAATATCTGCTTTTGCACCTCTATAAATATAACTAGGATTGTGTTTTACTTGTGCTAATTCTTTATAGTCAGCTCTAGGAGAACAACCATTATCACTTGTAAAAACCAGTAATGTGTTATTTGTTAACCCATTATGTTTCAACGTCGTTCTTATTTGCTTTAAGATATCGTCCACTTGCATAACAAAATCTCCATACATGTTTGTATTACTCTTACCCAAAAACTCTGAGGTCGGTAAAATAGGCGTGTGTGGTGCTGATAGGGGTAAATATAGAAAGAAAGGTTTTTCTTCTTTGCTATGTTTGTTAATATAGCTAACAGCTTTGTCAGCAATGGTTTGTAGTACATTAGTGTGATCAAAATCTTCTGAGGTCAAACCATTTCTCCAAAATCCTTTATAATCAACAGACTTGGTAGTTTTAGTAGGGATCTGAGTAGGAAAATCATTCTCAACCCAAACATATGGAGGCATATCTAATGATCCTGAAAAACCATAAGAATAATCAAATCCGTTAGTTGATGGTCCATTATTAATAGGAGAATTAAAATCCACATCAATAAGATTGTCTATTGTTACGGAGGTATTATTATCTTCTTTTTTAACATTCCAATCCCATCCTAAATGCCATTTTCCAATAAATGCTGTGCTATATCCTTTACTTTTTAGCATGCTTGCGATAGTCGTTCTGTTCTCCTTTATCAAAGCTTTAGAATATCCATTTAAAACACCACTTTTAAGTGAAGTTCGCCAATTGTAGCGTCCTGTAAGGATCCCATAGCGCGTTGGTGTACAAACTGCAGAAGATGTATGTGCATCTGTAAAAACAACTCCATTATTTGCCATAGAATTTATATTGGGAGTAGGTATCTTACCATCTTTATTAAAATATTGTACATCTCCATAACCCAAATCATCAGCTAAAATGTATATTATATTTGGCTTGCTATTATTTTCTTTTTTTGATATTGATTCTTCATTACAAGAAATACAAAGAATTAATAGAAGCAAAAGAAATCTTTGATCAACTTTCATAATTTTATTTAATCTCATCAACTATTGGAAAGAGTTTTTAATATAAGGGTTTTTTTTTATTATATTTTTAAAAAAAATAAAACATACTTTAACGAATGTTAATTGTTTTTTTTATATATTTATTTCAATAAAAAATAATAATTATGAAAAAAATATTACTTACCTCTATTTTGACATTTGCGTTTTTAGTAAATGCAAATGCACAACAATGGATTGAAGATACTTCTTGTAACAAAAAAGCTTCTGAAATCGTAAATGAAGCTATAACTTCACTTTCTAATCTTGAGCATTTAACTGCAATTGGAATGGCAAAAGCTGCATTAGTTGTTGATAAAGATTGTGAGTGTGCTAATTTAGTATTAGCTGCTGCTGCTGGAAATAATAATGGAACTAGAACTGAAAAATTAAAAACAATCAATGTAAAACAACTTTCAGATGTTGAAAAAGCATGGTATTCGCTTTTATCAACACCTAATGATAAGTTTAATGAAGCAGCTCAAAAGGCTTTAAATAACCACCCTAATAACGCATTAATTAATTGGTTAAATTCTGGACAAGATACTGATGCAAATAAAGCTTTTGCAGAAAAATTTCCTGCACTTGCAGCTGGAGCTTACAATACAATAGCGTATGCATTTGCAAGAGAAGGTGATTATGACTCTGCTTATAAATCACTTGATTATTCACTTAGATTACACGATGGACTTAACGCTTTAGATTCAAGAGCTGAAATTGCTGAAATGGAAGGTGATTATCAAAAGGCTTTTAACAATCAGTTAAAAGCATATGATAATGCTCCGTTTGCTTCACCATATCAACCAAAATTAGTTACATACTGGAGAAATTTAAATAAAGAAAAATTAACAGAAGATTTAAAAGAAGCTCAAACAACTGTTCAACAAGCAATAGAAGATCAAAATCTTGAAGAATGGAAAAAATATGTTACTGAGGATATGATGGTAACATCTGGAGATTCAAGTTTAGCAGAATTTTATGTACAAACTGAGGAGCAATTTCTAACTAAAAGAAATTTTAGTTGGGATAGTTTTGATTTAAGAGACATTGAAGTCGATTTTTCACCTGATATGAACACAGCTGTGTTAAGATTCTATGCGAATGGTGCATACACATTTACTGATACTAATGAAAAAGTTGATTACAGTACTAGAGCATCTGCAGTCTGGATTTCAACAGGAACTGGATGGAAAATGGTTCACGCTAACTGGGCACCTTTTGGAGGTTCAGGAATTCCGAAATAATAATTATGCTTGTTTAATTTGAAAGAAACCCTTGTAATCAACTTGCAAGGGTTTTTTAATACCCATATTTATCTTTCCAATTTGTTTTTAAAAACTCCCTTTGAAGATTCTCTCTTGAATTTTTGCCAGGTTCATAAAACTTAGTCCCTTTTATTTTTTCGGGTAAAAATTCTTGACTTATAAAGTTATTTTTAAAATCGTGAGCATATTTATAATTTTCTCCGTATCCTAACTCTTTCATCAATTTTGTAGGAGCATTTCTAATTTCAAGTGGAACAGACATATTTCCAGTTTCTTCAACTTTTTGTTGAGCTTTATTTATTGCATTATATGATGCATTACTCTTTACCGAACATGCAAGATAAGTCGCGCATTGACTTAAAATTATTCTAGATTCAGGATTTCCAATTATTGAAACAGCTTGAAATGTATTATTTGCTATTACTAACGCTGTTGGATTGGCATTACCAATATCCTCACTAGCAAGAATAATCAATCTTCTAGCTATAAACTTGACATCTTCCCCACCCTGAATCATTCTAGCTAACCAATATACAGCCGCATTAGGATCGCTCCCTCTTATTGATTTAATAAAAGCTGAAATAATATCATAATGTTGGTCACCAGACTTGTCATAATGAATTGTATCATTTTGAATCATGGATGTAACGGTCTTATCAGTGATAATTATTTCTTCACTTTGATGAGCATTAATTATCAACTCAAAAATATTTAGAAGTTTTCTAGCATCGCCACCAGAAAATTTCAATAAAGCATTAGTTTCCTCAAGTTTTATTGATTTTTTAGACAATACTTCATCTTTTACTATAGCTCTATTTAAAAGCGTCTCTAAATCGTTTTTATTAAACGAATTCAGCGTATAAACTTGACATCTTGATAATAGTGCGGATATAACTTCAAAACTAGGATTCTCAGTTGTGGCACCAATTAAAGTAACCCAACCTTTTTCAACTGCTTGAAGTAATGAATCTTGTTGAGATTTACTAAATCTGTGAATTTCATCAATAAATAAAATAGGGTTTTTTGCGGTAAATAACCCCCCACTCTGTTTTGCTTTATTAATTACTTCACGAATATCCTTAACTCCAGAATTTATAGCACTTAGAGTGTAAAATGGTCTTTCTGACTCTATAGCTATAATGTTTGCTAAAGTAGTTTTACCTATTCCAGGTGGACCCCAAAATATAATTGATGGAATCAATCCTCTTTTAATATGCTGAGTTAAAATTCCTTTCTCACCTACTAAGTGAGATTGACTAATATAGTCTTCAAGTTTTTTTGGTCTTAATCTTTCAGCTAATGGCTCATTCATTTAATTAAAATTTTAGTTTAGCTAAAATAGGATGATGATCAGAAGCCCAGCGACCCTCTGGTGTTTTTACAATAATGTGACGTGAATTTATAAGTTTAAAGTTTTTTTCAAAAACATAGTCAATTCTACTTTTTGAAACAAAATTTAATTTAAAATTATTAAATGTTCCATAAGATTTATCTGTCTTTTTAAGAGTTTTATTGGTGTCATTAAAATTACTTTGAAGATTTATTATCGGTTTAGAATTATCTGGTGAATTGAGATCTCCGGTAATAATAATATAGTCATCTGGTTTTGTTAATTCATGAATCATATTAATAATAAGATCAGCCGATTTTTCCCGTGCTAAAACACCTATATGATCAAAATGAGTATTAAAAACCCATATTTTATTATTATTTACTTTACTCTTAAATACTCCATACGTGCAAATTCTTTCCATAGAAGCGTCCCATCCTACAGAAATTTTACTTGGACTAGAAGAAAGCCAAAATGTGTCCGAATTTATTAATTCAAATAAATTTTTGTTATAAAACACAGGGCTATACTCACCCTTTGTTTTGCCATCATCACGACCAACACCGACAAACGAATAATTGGACAGATTAGAATTTAAAAACAATAATTGTGAATGATTAACTTCTTGTAATCCTAAAAAATCAGGACTTTCGTTATTTATAAAATCAACAATAGTATTTCTTCTATTTTCCCAAATATCTTTACCATCATTAGGATTATTGTACCTAATATTATAGGAAATTACTTTTATTTCTTCTGATACTAAACTTGACAGTAAAAAATAAATAAAAAGAAAGATTCTCATAATTAGCAATATTTAATAACTTTAAATTACTAATACATATTTAAATTTTTAATTAAATGAGGATATATTTTTTATTGATTTTATCACTATTGTTATTTGGATGTCAAACAAGTCAAACTATTGAAGTTGATTTAACTGAAAAAATAGTTATACCAAAGCATTATGTGGTAAGTAAAACATCAGATCCAATTTTGATTGACGGGTTAGATAATGAAAAAGTATGGAAACAGGCTAATTACAGTGATGATTTTATTGATATTGAAGGATTTAAAACTCCAACTCAAAAAACTAATGTAAAGTTACTGTGGGATGAAAATTATTTATATGTTTTTGCTAAACTATACGAAAATCATATTTGGGGCGACATTACTAAAAGAGATGCTGTAATCTACTATAATAATGACTTTGAAATCTTTATCAACCCTAACAATCATGTTTTTAGTTATGGTGAAATAGAAATAAATGCCTTAGGAACAGTTTGGGATTTATACTTAAATAGACCATACAGATTAAAAGGCAAGGCAGATAACAGCTGGAACATTGAAGAATTAAAATCATCAGTAAACATAAATGGAACAATTAATAACGCTAATGATATTGATAATTTCTGGACTGTTGAAATGGCTATCCCGTTAAACAAAATATCACAATTAAAACGACCTTTAGATTATGATCATCCAAAATCAGGAGATGTATGGAGAATAAACTTTTCAAGAGTAAATTGGGATTACGAATTAAACAATGGAAAATACTTAAGAAAAAAAATAAATGATAAATACCTTCCCGAGTATAATTGGGTTTGGTCTCAACAAGGAACTATTAATATGCATCTTCCTGAAAACTGGGGTTACTTAGTTTTTTCTGAGAATAATTATGAATATTTAAAACCAAAAGAAGAAACCCCTAAACATATTCTTTACGCGCTATTTAGAGAAGTGTCATTTGGCAACTTAAAATATTTAAAAAATTTAAATACTAATACTTTTATAAATTTTAAACTAAAAGACAACAATAAAAAAATTTCATGTAATTTTCTTAAAACTGACAAAGGGTTTACTTTGTCTATCAAAGATGGAAATATTAAATTTTCAATAGATGAAACAGGAAAAATTAAAAATAAATTATGATTAAAAAACTTATACTAATAGCAATATCAATTTTGTTTGTTAATTGTGGAAATGAAATCAAAGAGAACACTTTTACAATAAGTACTTGGACTGGTGCCGGTAAGGGATTTATTCAAAAAAATTGGGAAAAAAAATTAAGTTATTACGATTCTTTGGGAATAACAGAGGTTTTAATTCATGGATCACCAGAAATATTAAGAAAAATTATTCCAATAGCTAGTAAGAAAAAAATAAAAGTGCATGGATGGATGTGGACAGTAAATAGACCTGGAGATACTATTGCAAATAAAAATCCGGATTGGTATCAAGTCAACAGAAATGGAGATAATTCTTTAGACTACAGGGCTTACGTTAATTATTATCAGTGGTTGAGTCCATTTCATCCTGATGCCAGAAATCATATTATAAATAATGCAAAGCAGTTAATGGAGGTTGATGGTCTTGCATCTGTACATTTGGATTACGTAAGGTATCCTGATGTTATTTTAGGAGCAGATTTACAACCTAAATACAACATTGTTCAAGACACTGAGTTACCAGAATATGATTATGGTTACCACCCTAGAGCTATTAAAGAGTTTAAAAAAATCTTCAACAAAAATCCATTGGAAATGAGAAACCCTCAACTTTCAACTGAATGGAGGCAATTTAGACTTAATGCAATCACAAGCTTAGTAAATGAGATTGTTGATATTGCTCATTCAAAAAATAAAAAAGTAACTGCTGCTGTTTTTCCTTTTCCCGAGATGTCAAGACAAATGGTTAGACAAGCATGGAATGATTGGAATTTAGACTCTGCATATCCAATGTTATATAATAATTTTTACAGAGAAAATATCAATTGGATTGGATTTGCAACTAAACAAGGTGTTAGTGATGTAGACTTCCCAATTCACTCAGGACTTTATACTGGAGCTTTAAAGAATCCTGGAGATTTTGAAAAAGCTTATAATATTTCTAAAGAAAATGGAGCCAGCGGTATTTCTATATTTACAGCAGATGGACTAAATGATGAACAGAAGTCATTTCTTGTTAACTTAAAAAATTCAAAGAAATAATAATCTAATGAAAAAGTTATTAGTACTAATTTTAATAATTCCTTTAATATCGTTTAGTCAAAATAAAAATAATTATTCATACCTAGCTCTTGGAGATAGTTATACTATTGGAGAAAGCGTTAAAGAATCTGAAAGATGGCCCGTACAATTATCTAATTCGTTAAAAAATAAATTAAATAAGCCGATTATCATTGCCAAATCTGGTTGGACTACTGACCAATTAATTGATACTTTAAATAAAATAAAATTTAATAAAAAATTTGACTTCGTATCATTACTAATTGGAGTCAATAATCAATATAGGGGAAGAAGTATTGAGAAATTTAAACAAGATTTCATATTACTTTTAAATAAATCTATTAGATATGTTAATAACAACAAGGAAAGAGTTATCGTTGTCTCAATTCCTGACTGGGGAGTAACACCATTTGCAAAAGACAGAAATAGATCAATAATTACTAATGAAATTAATGCATTCAACAAGGTGATTCATGATGAATGTAAAAAAAATAATATTACGTTTTTTAATATAACAGAAATATCAAGAAAGGCTTTAAATGATAATTCATTAATAGCTGAAGACGGATTACATCCAAGTAAAAAAATGTACAAGCAATGGGTTAAAATTATAAAACCTTACTTTAAAAAGTTTTAAAAATGGATTTAAAAAAAATTGCAATAGAAAAAGACAGTAATGATGATTTAAAAACTTTTAAATCAAAGTTTATAAATAGCCCAAATGAAATATATCTAGACGGAAATTCTCTTGGTAAACTTCCTGTTGAAAGTATTAAAAATTTAAATGAAGTAATTAATAATCAATGGGGGCAAAATTTAATTCGTAGCTGGAATGACAATTGGTTAAAATTATCCGAAAAAACTTCTTTTAAAATGTCAAAACTAATTAACTCGGATAATCACGAAGTTTTAGTAGGTGAATCAACATCGGTGAATCTTTACAAGATTTTATATTCTCTGTTAAACAGTTGTCAATTCAAAAAGAACCTAGTAACTGACTGTTTAAACTTTCCAAGTGATATCTACATCATTGAAGGGTTAAAAGAATACACGGAAAAAAAAGAAATTACTATTTTAAATTATAATAGTAATTTAAGCTGTAACGTTGACGTTTTAAAAAAATCAATTCAAGAAAACCCTGGTATATACTGTTTAAGCCTTGTAACCTACAAAAGCTCCTTTCTTTACCCTATTAAAGAGTTGAATGAATTTGCTGAAAATAATAAAAGTATAATTGTTTGGGACTGTAGTCATGCAATTGGAGTTATAGATATTGATGTTAAAGCGTCTAAAACAAAAGCTGCTATTGGTTGTACTTATAAATTTTTAAATGGTGGTCCAGGCTCCCCCTCTTTTTTATATGTGTCGAGTGATATATTGAATCATATGCAAAATCCTATAAAAGGTTGGTTTGGACATTTAAAACCTTTTAATTTTGAAAACAAATATGAACCTGCTAAAAACATAAATAAATTCAAAACAGGCACACCTGCTTTACTTTCTTTAGTTCCCGTCAATAACGGGCTGGACCTTGTTCTTGAAGCAGGAATAATAAATATTAGAAATAAAAGTATTGAATTAGGCG